>Ga0228535_1000059_pt1 | contig 319622 bp, 262 predicted proteins | sample SJ1metagenome_FD_168457 | JGI IMG/M metagenome (GOLD analysis project Ga0228535, IMG submission 168457) | Enriched culture of PCE-dechlorinating microbial communities from Ithaca, New York, USA - SJ1 | ecosystem: Engineered > Modeled > Simulated communities (microbial... > Unclassified...
CATCCCAATGCGAACGCCTTCGTCAAATCGCTGATCGCGATCCCAAGGCAGGCGTTCGACGACATGGACGCCCTGCTGGTGGCGAGCTATCCCGGAACGGTCGGCTCCAACAACGACGTCGATTGGTGAGCGGCACGCACTATTCGGCGGGAAAAGGACCTTCGATCGTTATACTGATTCCTGCGTCGTTCTGCCCTCTCCTGAGTTGTTCCCGATATTGCCGTGCCTTTTGCATGGTGCTCTTTGGGGTTTGATCAACGACAATGAGGATAATCTTTCGATTGCCATCGCATAATTGGACTTCATACATTTCTGTAATAGAGGGTGATGAATAGGCGTCTGAGCATATGAAATATGCGTTGTCTTGAGAACGTTCCGGCGGTGGCGGCGGCGGGGGGAGCATCGATGAGCAATGAATGGTCGAGATTCGGAAAAACATGGTGAAGAGAATAATGATTATTAGCGACGTAATGGACTTAATCATGGCGTCCTCCCAGTGTTTGTATTTATCACATCTTATGTAGGCGAATGCGGGAATGTCAAACAAAAAAGGGAATGTGCCAGATGCAGGAAGGAACAAATGGAAAAATCTCAAGACTGTGCTGGTGACCAAAAGGCCTACCCGATCACCCCTGAAGAAGCGAAGAAAATCATTGAAGCCCAGAAGCAGCAGCGCATTCAGCAATGCTCTCAGAAATTACAGGAAGTCCTTGACGCCCATGATTGTCGCCTGGAAGCCCAGATCACAATCAGGGGCGCAGAGATTCTCTCACACATAGTGGTCTTGACGCGGGAGCAGCGGTGACGGCCACTACATAACGGGAGCAGGCGGGGAGAGGCACCTCCCCACCGATCCGCAGACGGCGCCTGCGAATCACAGCCTGAGCTGCTACTCCCACCCCCGCGCGGAGGCAGGAAAAATGGTAGCAGGCACGGCTACTGATGTAAAGGATAGGCCATGCGAAGCCCAATTTCCTATATCGGAGGCAAATCCCGCTTGGCGAAGGCCATTGTCGCCGAAATCCCTCAACACACGACATACGCCGAGGCATTCGCCGGCGCTTGCTGGGTCCTTTTCGCCAAGGAGCCGTCGAAATATGAAGTGATTAACGATCTCAATTCCGATTTGGTGGCCTTTTATCGAGTGCTTCAGAATCACGTGGAAGAATTCTGCCGGCAGTTCAAGTTTCTCCTGGTTTCGCGGGAATGGTTCGCAGACTGGAATCGTCAACTCGCCGCCGGCGGCCTGACGGATATCCAAAAGGCGGCGAGATTCTACTATGTTCAAAGATGCAGCTATGGCGGGAAGCTGGTGGGGCGGACGTTCGGAACGTCGGTGGCAAGACTTCCAAGGGTAAACCTGCTGCGGATGGAGGAAGAGCTGTCGCAGATTCACCTGCGCCTGACCGGCGTCACAATCGAGAATCTCCCCTGGTCCGAATTCCTTGGCAGGTACGACCGGCCGGAGACCTTTTTCTACCTCGATCCGCCGTATTGGGGCTGCGAGGAACTCTACGGGCCGCACTTCTCAAGGGACGACTTCCCCTGTATGGCTGAGCGTCTATCAAGCCTCCAGGGCAAATTCCTGCTCAGCCTCAACGACGTTCCCGAGATACGGACCATCTTCAAGGCCTTTCAAATCCGAGAGGTCCAAACGGCGTACAGCGTTGCCATTGGTCGCTGCACCCCGGAGCGCGAGCTGCTCATTAAAAACTTCTGAGCACTTATGTGCGAGATGTCGGACCGCCGTCCCGCACATGAAAGGAGGCCGAACCGTGACCTGGCCGTAACACCTCCAACCTGGGGACTCCCGGCGCCAATCCCCCGGCACCAGGACACAGATCGCCTCTCGATCCGCCCCAGGGTAGCCGCATAAATACCCCGCCCAATGTGCCTCTCCTCACCTGCGGATGCAGAACCCGACAGGTTTTCCCTTTTGCCGACCCCTTCAAATCCGCCCCGCAATTTTCTCACTTAACGTGTACAATTTTCTCAAGTAGCGTGGAAATTTACAATAGTCGAAAAATTGACAAATCCCCGAGGAGGTCACAAGTAAAGTCCTGGACGCCAGGGCGATTGCCTCAGCGATTTTGTTTTGGTGGGCTGATTTTCAGCCTGAGTGTTGTGGATAGTGTTGGGGAAGTTTTGAAATCTGAAAGCAAACTTTACTTGTATCGTTTCTAACATGTTGTTTTTATTTGGAGGGCGACGCGGGGATCGAACCCGCGACCTTTGGTTCCGGAGACCAACGCTCTATCCACTGAGCTAGTCGCCCTCTTCGCGGGACGCTTTGGAATACTGCCTGCGAGGCATGGTTTGCGTAACACAACAACGCGGAGCTTGTCAACCGCCATCGATTCGACACCACGGTCCATTCGACTTGCATCAACCGAAAGACTGCCGCCGGGCAATGCATTGTCCCCAATAGGGAGCTCCCGGGCCGGGCAGTCCATGGAAAGGCGTACGGCCGACATTCACGTCCTCGATTGGCGAGGCCGGCAGCCCCTCGCGACGGCGCATGGCGGACATTTACACCTCGCATACCGGGCCGGGCACGACGTACCTCGGTGGACGGCGCGCCGGCGCATGCCGCCCTTCGACCGCTCGGCGAATGCCGGTGGGGTGGATCTTTGCCGGGCATATCCCCCATCGAAATGGCCGCAAATGCAGGTTCGAGTCGATGGTTGCCGCTTTTGCGCCGGTTTTGGGGCATGCCCCCTGTCAGGGCGGCAGCCTGGACAAATCCGAGGTCGACAGCCCATTGATCGAACGACGCGAACTACCCGAACCGACGCAGGGAAGTGCATAGCGAATTGCCGGTGCTGCATTTCAAGGATTCTTCGATCCATTCGCGAAAAATCCTTTGGCTTCCAGCGTTGGCTGAGGCGAGGTCATAACATCGGATCACATGGAAAATACCGGCCTTCATGCTTCGGGGCGTCCACCCGAGGCATGACCATTACCTGGAAAACAGAACCATGCAGCTGCGGGTCACGCTGACGCGGGGCCGACTTGCATCCTTCGAAGGTGCCTCCCGGGAATGACGATTCGTGTCAGAATACCCTGGCCGGCGCCTTTTCATCGTTCGTTGTCAGACCCCGGTTCATGGAAATTTGTGAAAAGTGTAGGTTTGACCCCGGCCTTTTGCTACGGTTTGGCGCAGGAAGGGGCCATTTCGTTCTTCTTCGCTTCGCGCACGTCCTTGATCAGGATGTCGAATTCGGCGCACGTGCCGGCCCTCGGGTCGTTGAAATCCGCCACCACGACGTCGTCGCGCAGTTCCTTCACCATGAACTGGACCAGGCATTTCTTGCGGATCTGCCGGTACATCCTGCCCGGCTTGAGGCGCTCTTCCTTGTAGTCTTCCCGGGGAAGCTCCCTCACCAGGCTCTCGTCGTAGGCCCCGAACACCTGCTCGGGCGGAACGCACGCCTTCACGCGGTCGCCCGGCTTTTTGTCGACGATGGCCGCCTCCACCGCCGGGTATTGAGCGTCCACGCCGTACACGAAGCTGCACGTCTGCGGATCGGTTTCGGTGGTCTCCCCCGCCGGTGTGATCGTGCGGATTCGGTATTCGATCGTGACCATCTTGCATTCCTTGACTGATTCCATGATACCGCCTGCTCCTTTACTGTCTGTCGAATTCACCGGCCGCCGGGTTCCTGCGCCGAGGTCGCACGGCGTCGACCGGTTGCTGAATATTCCATATAACCGGGCGGAAAACCGATGTCCCGCGAAATCTTGCGATAGTTCACCCGAAGGATTGACACCCCCATTGCGGGACTCCGTCGAGAGCCGATGTCCGGCAAGATATTCCGTCATCCCGTCCGTCCGGAGAGCTTCCAGCCTATGGACGCATTTCGTCCCGCATGCATCCCCACCCCCGGCTTCCACCCGAACCGCTTTTGCGCGGCATCCGCGGCGTCCGGTTGGCTCAACCGTCCGATCGTCTCATTTCTTGTGAGAAGGCACCCTCTCGCCTCGACGAGAACCGGGGGCGGGAATGTCCCCAAACACCTGGGTTCCGGCCTTATGAGTGAAAATACCCTGGCCCGGCACTTATTCATCCTTCGTTGTGAGCCTGCGGCCCAGGCCTCCTGGATGAGAATACTCTCGGCCGCGGATTTCCATGCTTTACTGTGCCCTCCGGGTTCGCAAACGTTTGCGCGAAAACAAAAACTAATGGCCCGGAGGTTTTTGTCAATATAACTTGCCCTCAGCCCACCACTTGGTTTAATTGAACTCGTCGATCGATGCCGTGCGTCATGCAACATGAACCATCGCAGGCGGTTGAAGCATGGCTTACGGATGCCGTCCCTGCAGACGTGGTCGATCACAGGTCTTCATCCGCAAGATGCCTGACGCCGGCGTGCCGCCCCCGCAGGCGCGGTGGATCGGCCGGACTCGACCCGGGGGCTGCGGGTTCCGAACCCGCAGAGCCTGAAGCCTGAACGACGGCGTCTGCGGCTACTAAGCAAGGTGAAAGGGTGAGAACACCGAAGCCCTGGAACCTGAAGCCCAAAGACTGAGGCCTGGGCCCTGAAGTGCGAAGAGCGAGCCTGAAATCTGAAGCATTGGCTCGACATTCCGTGGTCCGGACCCGGAAGCCTCGAATCTGATCCCCCAGGCCCGCACAGCGCCCCAAGCCTGGCGGGCCGCAGGAAGAAGCGGGAGAACCGGCAGCCATGAGCCCGAGCCCGGGAACCACGAATCACGAACCGCGAGCCGAACGATGATCCTGCAACGAAGCGAAGGGAAGCCTCCTTACTATCGATTCGACCTTCTCTCCCGGGTCCCCGGCCTGGTGCACGGAGTGTTCACCCGCCACGGCGGGGTGAGCCGCCCGCCCTACGCGACGCTCAACGTCGGCTGGAGCAACGGGGACGCGCGCGAGGCCGTGCGCGAAAACCTGGACCGCGTTCGGGATGCCGTGGGCGTCGACATCCTCGTATCCGGGCGGCAGTTTCACGGCGATACCATCCACTTGGTGGACGAGGAGGCGCTCGCGGCGGGTCTGGCATCGCGCAGGCCGCGGCAGGAAAGGGCTTCCGCCGTCTCTGCCGGCAGTCGGGCAAATCCCGTGTCCGCGCCCGAGGCATCCCGCCTCCGGGAATCGGATTTTGCGGCCGTCGACACGGATGCCTCCGGCTCGCCGGCGGCCTCCGCGGCGCGCCCGCCCGTGCTGGTCACGCCGCCCGGCGACGCCCTGGTCACGACGCTTCGAGGCGTCGGGCTCCTCATCAAGGTCGCGGACTGCCAGTCGATCTTCCTGGTCGATCCGGTTCACGGAGTGATCGCCAACGTCCATTCCGGGTGGCGCGGCAGCGTCTGCGGCATCGCCGGCAAAACGGTCCGGGTCATGCGCGACCGCTTCGGCTCCCGCCCACGGGACATCCTGGCCACGGTCGGCCCGTCGCTCGGTCCCTGCTGCGGGGAATTTCGCAACTACCGGGATGAGCTCCCCGAATCCTTCCATTCCTTCCAGGTGCGCCCGGAATACTTCGATTTTTGGGCCATCACGCGCCGGCAATTGCTGGACGAGGGTCTGCGCGACGAACACGTGGAAGCGGCCGAAATCTGCACCGTGTGCGGGACCGGCGAATTCTTCTCCTACCGCGGCGAACGCGATACCGGCCGGCTGGCCGCGGTCATCGGCTGGAAAAACGACACGGAGGACTGATCCTTCATGCCCAAGTTTCAGGAAAACGCGCTCATCCTGGATCACCGGGAGGTGGCCGACCGCACCTGGCTGATGCGGCTCATGTCCCCGAAAATCGCCCGCGAGGCCCGCGCCGGCCAGTTCGTGATGGTCCGGGTCCGAGACGGAATCGACCCGTTGCTGCGGCGTCCGCTTTCGTTTCACCGGACCTTCCCCGAGGAAGGCTGCATCGAGCTGCTCTACCGGGTCGTGGGAAAAGGGACCCTGCTCCTCTCGAAGACCGTGCCGGGCATGAGCCTCGATCTCCTCGGACCGCTCGGGAACGGCTTCGATCTCCCCGCCCCGGACGCCCGCGGACCGATCGCGCTCATCGCGGGAGGCATCGGCATCGCGCCGCTCTTCGATCTCCTGGAGCGCATCGCGCTTTACAACCCGGCCTTCGATCCCCAACAGATGAACCTGTTTTATGGAACGCGGACCGTGGCGGAGCTCCTCGCTCTGTCGTACTTCGGAGCGCTGGGCGTTCGCGTCCACTGGAGCACCGACGACGGCAGCTTCGGCTACAAAGGGTACGTGATCCGGATGTTCGCGGAATTCGCCGAGGAATCGGCCTTTCGACCCGAATCGCTCTATGCCTGCGGGCCGCTCGAAATGCAGTTTCACGTGGCCCGCTGGGCGCTGGCTCACGACGTCCCGGCGCAGCTTTCCCTGGAATCCCTGATGGCGTGCGGGCTGGGCGCCTGCCTCGGGTGCGCGCTCCCGGCCGCGTCCCCGGACGACCCCGCCGCCGAGGGCTACGTGCATGTTTGCAAGGATGGACCCATTTTTCCCGCAGGAGCCGTTCAATGGCAGAAACTACAGGTACACCGGCCTCCGCCCCCGATCTTTCTGTGCGACTAGGGCCGCTGCGGCTGGCCAACCCGGTGCTGGTGGCTTCGGGCACCTTCGGCTACGGCGAGGAATACGCGGATTTTCTCGACCCGGGCCGCATCGGGGCCGTCATCGTCAAGGGCATATCCCTGTTGCCCCGGACCGGCAACCCGCCTCCGCGGCTGGTCGAGACCCCCGCGGGGATGATCAATGCCATTGGGCTCGAAAACGTCGGCGTGGACCGCTTCATCGACGCCAAGCTCCCGCTGCTCCGCCAACGGCGGGCGACGGTCATCGTCAACATCTTCGGCAATACCGTGGATGAATATGCCGGACTGGCATCGAAACTGGACGGAGCGGACGGCGTCGCGGCGCTCGAGATAAACATCAGCTGCCCCAACGTGAAGCAGGGAGGCATGGTCTTCGGCACCGATCCGGCCATGGCCGCCGCCGTCGTCGGAGCGGTCCGCGCGCGCACCGCGCTCCCGCTCATCACCAAACTGACGCCCAACGTCACCCGCATCGGCGAAATCGCCCGGGCCGCGGTCGATGCGGGCAGCGACGCGATCTCGTGCATCAATACCGTCGCCGCCATGGCCGTGGACATCTTCTCTCGACGCCCGAAGCTCGCCAACGTCTTCGGCGGGCTCTCCGGCCCCGCCGTCAAACCCATCGCCCTGCGCTGCACCTATGAAGTGCTGCAGGCGGTGAAGTGCCCGGTGATCGGAGTGGGCGGGATCGGGACGGCGACGGACGCCCTGGAATTCATGCTGCTCGGGGCTAGAGCGGTTCAGGTGGGAACGGCCAATTTCGTCAACCCGGGAGTATCCGTGGAGATTCTCGAAGGGATCGAGCGATTCCTGCGCTTTCAGGGGCTGGACCGCATCGAGGATTTCATCGGCACGCTGGACACCGAATGCCTCTTTCCGTTCGCCGAGGATGCCTGCGGGATACTGGACCTTCCCTGACCGCCCGCCGAAAAAGCCTGGACAAATCTCTTGTTGAAATATTCCCCTTCCCTTGAACGGTGGGCTGCGCCGCAGCTTAGCCCGGGGGGTGGGATCAACCGCCCGTGAAGCTCTTGCCCGTTCGCAGGCAGTCGTCCAGGGCGGTTGGGTGCTGCCTGATGTCGCCCTTGTGTTCGATGCGGGGATAGCAGAGCTCGCCCGCATAGGTCATGCCCAGGGCATCGAAAAAGTATTTCGCGGTGAGGATCGCGCATTCGAACATCCGCTTGCCGCCGGTGGCCCCGGCGCTCAGCAGGAAACCCCGGCGGGACGGATCGGGGGAGGCGTCCCTGCCTTGACGGCGGGCGATTTCACGCTTCATGTAAAGGGCCTGGGAGCGGTCGATGAGCAGCTTGAGCTGTGCGGTGACGCCGTAGAAGAAGATGGGGGAGGCGATGACGATCCGGGATGCCGCTTCGAGAAGAGGGTACACCGCTTCCATGTCGTCCTGCTGGACGCAGGCCCCGGTTTCGTCGCATTTGCCGCATTCGATGCAGCCGTGGATCCGCATATTGCGCACGTAAAGGCGCCGCACTTCGGGGTGCGACGAAGACGCGCCCTCCAGGAACGCATCCAGCAGAAGATCCGTGTTGCCCCGGGGACGGGGCGATCCGTAAATGCCAAGCACCAGCATGATGTTTTTCCCGTGCGTTGGGGCCCTTTCGGGCCGACTGAAGCGAGGATCGGTCCCGGCAGCCGCCGCCGTCCCGACCGGGGGCGTGTGAAGGCCCCCCGTCCCGTGACCGCCTTTTTGGGCGCGCGCCGTCCGACCGTTCTTTACATGGAACCGTATCTTTGCTATTTTAAGCACGATCATGTTCCTCCTCAATCGAACGATCCGGCTGGAATGTGGGGATTTCCCTTTGCTCAACCGGGGGCGGCCCCCGGGGCTTTCACCGCTCGACATGCGCATCGTCGGAGGACACTCTCATGTTGGATTGCATATTCTGCCAGATCATCCAGGGACAACTGCCCTGCGCGAGGATTTACGAAGACGATCGCGTGTTGAGCTTTCTCGATATCAACCCGGTCGCCCGCGGTCATGCGCTCGTCGTTCCCAAGCGGCACTACAGCACCCTCTTTCACATCCCTCCCGAAGACCTGGAAGCGTGCATCGTGGCTGCAAAAAGAGTCGGGGCCGCCGTTTTCAAGGGGGTTGGGGCCTCGGGGCTCAACGTGCTTCAGAACAACTACCGCGCCGCCGGACAGTTGATCGACCACTTTCATCTTCACCTCATTCCGCGGCACGCTCACGACGGTTTTTTCACTGCGTGGCCGGGCAAGCCCTATCCGACCGGCGAACTGGACAGGATCCTGCGAAAGATCCTGCCGGAGATGTGAACGCGAGCGGGGCCGGGCTTTGCGGATGACGGAGCGGGAAGATGAAGCAGGTTTTGAGTGCCTTTCTCGTGCTGTGGTTTTTGATTTCGGTGTCGCACGCCTATGACGCTGCCCGCCGGCAGCCTCCCCCCCCTCCTCCCAGGAAACTCATGGAAGGTGCCACCGTCCCGAGCCGCGAAGAGCGGCAGAAAGCCAGGCGCCTATACCAGTTGGCGCGGCAGGAAAACCGGCAGCTGCGTTGGGACGAATGCCTGGCGGGCCAGGCGTTCAAGCGCGCCAAATACATCGTTTACCAGATGGACAAGCATCTCGGGGATGAGAGGTTCTTTGCGCACACGGACCCGAGGAGCGAGGGAAACCCTGCGTGGAGTTACGTCTATACGTGTTACAAGGGCCGGGAACGGTGCGCCGGGGAGAATCTCGCCCAGGGCGACAATACCGCCGAGATCACCCACCGGAACTTGATGAACAGTCCCACGCATCGTGAGAACATAAAAAATATCGAGTATAATCGAGTGGGTATCGCTTGTTATAATTATATATGCGTGGAGCTTTTCGCCGGCGTTTAGCGTGATCTCACAAGTAACCCCGGGGTGTGAAGCCCGACCGGGCATTGCCGCGCCGGCTCTTTCTTCGCGATTTCACCCGCCGTTTCACTCAGGGATCAACTTGATCAGCAGTTCCCTGGCCCCTCGAATATGTTCCCGCCCGATACGCCTGGCTTCCTCGAGATCTCTGCTCTTGATGGCGCCGTAGAGCCGGTCGTGTTCGTCCTTGAAACAGTCGAACCGATCGGGGCTCGGCGTCAGGAAAACGGCCTTGAACATGAAATGAACGCTCTCGTAATACTGCCTGACCATTTGGACGAAAAAGGGATTCTTGCCCATACCGGCGATCTGAACGTGGAAGTCGACGTCGAGGGCCAGCCTCTTCTGATTCAATGTGTCGTTCCGATATTTACGGTAGGCGACCAACTTTCTCTTGAGCAGGGCAAGGTCTCTCTTGTCGTGATTGGCGACTGCATATTCAATGGCGATGTCTTCCAGCTTTTCCCTGAGATCGTAAATGTATTCGGCTTCCCGGCGGTTGACGTAGCGAATATGATAACCGCGATTCTTTTCAGACACAACGAGATGTTCGTTTTCGAGCATCATCAGGCCGTTGATGATCGGCGTCTTGCTCATGCCGAGGCGTTGTTCCAGATCTCTATAAACGAGCTTCTGTCCGGGAAACAGATGCCGCTCCAGGATCATTTCCTTGATGGCCCTGTACGCCTCGTGATTCTTTGATTTCACATTGCTTTTGTCTCCAGCCTGGACCATGCAAACCTCTCGAGCGAAAGGCGGTTTCGTCCCGCGGCAGGGCTTGACCGCCGATGCAACGAAGGCCGGAATAACCGCCGTATGTGTTCATTCTCGCGTGGAAGACCAAGAAAGTAGTCTTGTAAGTGGTATGTCAATTCAGGCAAATTCGATCTTATTGACGATGAAATGGCCCGTCAAGAAAAAAACAATCCGCGCGTCCGGGAATAAGCCGGTGCGGAAAGGCTTTCCGCGCCTTTCTCAACGGGCTTTGAGACCTTCGGTGAAGGCCCGGATCGCCGCCATGTACTCCGTCAGCCCCAGCGCGAAAATGTCGTTGTGGTTGGCCCGCGGGATCTTGAGAAAGACCTTCCCTTCGGCGGGGGAGGCGTCGAACAGTGCCTGCCCGTCGCTGAACGGGATGATGTGATCGCGCTCCGCGTGAATGATCAGGGTCGGTTTGTTGAAGGCCCGGATCTTGTCCACGTTCCGGAAGCCTTCTTCCTCCTTGAATCCGATGGCACGGGCGTCCACGCCCATTAACTCCAGCAGAGGGCCGGCGTAGGCGAAACCGCTTTCGATGATGAGTCCGTCGATTGCATCTTTATGGGCGGCGGCGAGCTCTAGGGCCGAAGCGCTGCCCAGCGAGCGCCCCATAACCACCAGGGGACCCGTATAGCCTTCGTCTTTGAGCCGGTTTCGGACAAATTCGAAAATCACGTGGCAGTCTTTCATCATGGCCGACACGGTGGGGCTCCCGGTAGAGCGCCCGTAGCCGCGGTAGTCCACGGGCAGGAAATTCACGTTCATGCGGTTGTAGAGTGCGGCGAGGTCGTCGTAGTCCGCGACGATTTCGCCGTTGCCGTGGAAAAACAGGATGTTGAGAGCCGCTTTCCCGGCTGCGTGGAAGCGGGCGCCCACGGCCACGTCCCGGTCCACGGGGATCAGGATGTCCTGTGACGATGAAAACGATTTTTCCATCTGCCATTCGCGCCTGGGGTAGAAAAGGTGATTCACCACTTCCGGTCGATCCAGGATCGCGTAGTCAATGCCGGGAACGTTCATGGGAGCCTCTCCGTAAATTGAGGGTTGCCGATGTGCCGACGCGCGCTCCGTCCCTTTCGTGAAACACGTTGAGCGCAACAGGCCGAAACCGCGCCGCCGGGATGTCCGCCCGCTCAGACGTGATTGCGCAACTGCAATTCGATCGGGTGCGGGTTGAGGTAGTACTGGCCTTTGAGATACGGCTGATCGTACTTGCGAACGTAGTGACCGATGAGCGTCACCGGCACGATCAGCGGCACGAATCCGTCGTGGTAGCGACCGATGATTTCCAGCAGTTCCTGCTTTTCGTCTTGCGACAATTCCTTCTTGAAGTAGCCCATGATGTGCTGCAGGACGTTGGTGTTCTTCTTCGCGGTGGCCTTGAGCTTGAGGGCTTCCATGAGCAACCGGTGGTACTCGGCGCGCAATTGGGCGGAGGGCGCCTTCTTGCCCCCCGCGACCAACTTTCCCATGGCACTCAAATGCTTCGGACTGTGAGCCATGAGCTGGAGCTTATGACGGGAGTGGAAATCGACGAGGTCGCCGGTTTTTGTGCCCTGGTTCATGACCTCGCGCCATCTCCTGGCGATAAAAATGCGTTCGATGAAGTTCTCCCGCAGCACGGGATCGTGCAGCCTTCCCTCGTCTTCCACGGGCACCAGCGGAAAGCGTTTCATGAAAAGGCCGGCGAAGATCCCGGACGCATTCCGTCTTGGCATGCCGTCCTTGAATATCTTCACTCTTTCCATGCCGCTGCTCGGAGAATTGCTCTTGAAAATGAATCCGCACAGATCTTGAAGCGCCGGTTCTTCCAGGCGGCGCCGGGCCCATTCGACCATCATGGCGGTCATATCCCGCCCGGTGCGCGTGGTGACCAGGCATGGGGCCTCCGGGTCGCCCTCGAGGTGCATGGATTCCCTGGGCACGGACATGCCGCATTCCACTTCCGGGCATACGGGCACGTACTGAACATAACGTCCGAGCGTGTCCCTCAGGAAACGATCGAGCTTGTGGCCGCCGTCGTATCTGACCGGCTCTCCCAGCAGACACGCGCTGATTCCGAGTTTTATGCTCTCCATGGTTTCGGGCCCTTCATTGAACGATGACGATGCCTGCCAGAACCCCCTTCGGGATGTCTTCCGGTTTCGCGCCGCTCCCGATGGGGTAGATGTCCCAGCCCGCGGAAGCCACCATCTTGTAGACGTCGATGCCCACGGCTTCCATGGACGGCCGCGCGAGAAGCGAAAACCTGCAGCGCCGGCCCTGTGTGGCCGGGCAGTCCTCGTGCCGGCCGCAGTACGTGTGGCGGCATGACCCGGCGGCAAACCCGAACGCCAGGTAATGACCGTCGTAGAATGCCGCGGATTCGACTTCGCTGACGATTTTGAAAACCAGCTGGTATGCCTCGACCCTCTCCGTGATCGTGCTCTTGTCCCTGACGATCACCTCCGGAGGGACATCCAGAGTGAAAAATACGGCCCACTTGTACCTGGTCAGGATCTCCCTCAATTCGGCCGGCTGAAGCGTGTCAGGCGGGCAATGCGCACTCGCGCCGTAACCGAAACATCGCGGAATCCTGCACTTGAGGGTTACCCGTTCGTCGACCGGAATGGCTTCGGCCCTCACCACGATGGCCCTCGATGCACCCAGCTCGACGGCCCTGTCCCGATATCGATCGAGGTCCTCCTTCAGCTTGCCTTCATTCATGTCAACGGTTATTTTCCTGACATTATGCTCCATTGCGTCTCTCCACGAGTGTCGTTTTTCGAAACATGACGGGTGCGTGCAACGGCGGGCGAATCGGAGCGAATACATCGCCGTCGTTCCACGCGGGATTGAAATCAAATATAACCGTTATAAAATAATAGATCCCGAAAAAGCTGCAACCGGATGCAAGGTTGTTCGAAGGTTTGGTGATTTGCAGGAATCGAACGAGTTTTTGCTGATCCGCGTAGACATTTTCCAGGGTCCGAAAGTCTTTTCATTCGAGGGAACAAGCTATTGGCCCGGTTTTCGGAACGGATATCGGGACCGTCCCGGGCGGTGGGATTGCAGCGGGTTTTTCACTGAAGAGGTTTCACATGAGAAGTCGAGCGGCATTGGTGATTCTTGGATGTGTTCTGATAGCGTTGAGCGTGGCCGGGATCCTGCTGGTTCAGGCCGAGCAGGAAAGGCAGCAGCAGGCATTCAAGACCAAGGTGGCGATGGAGGCGGCCAGGGCCGAAGGCGAACGCAAGCGGGCCGAAGAGCTCGGACAGCTGATCGAGATCGAACGCCGGAAGGTTGACGATGCCAATGTCAGGCTGGCCGCCGAGCAGCAAAAGCGCCGTGAAGAGGAATCGAGCCGCCGGAGGACGGAGGAAAACCGCCTGGCCGCCCAGAGGAAGGAATCCGAGCAGGGCCTGTCGCAGGCGAAACCGGACGGACGGGCAAAAGCCGGCAAGGATACATCCCGCGGTCAAGACAAGTCCTCCGTGGGGCAGACCTCCCGTGGAGGCCGGGCCCGAGCCTCGAAAGAGGCTGCAACCGCCGCTCGGCACAAACCCGGGGCAGGCAGGGCCGTTACCATCCGATTCAAATACGACCCTTCCTCTTCCAGAGAAATGCCGGTTGCGCGCGTGCACCTTGGAGACCGGGTGAAAGTGAAGGTAAAGCGCGTGGCCGGAGCCGACCAAAAGCTTTTCATCGGTTTGACATCCCCGGGTTGGCGCAGCCGGGGAATGCGCGGGGGAGCACCGCTGGTGGCCACGACCATCAGGGATTCCGACGAGTTCAAGGTTGCCCCGGCCTATGGCGTCATGCGTGACCTGGCGGGTGCCATCGATACGGAAGCCGGGGCCGTTTTGAACATCGGCGCCGGCAGCCCCGGCCGCGCGGCCCGCGGTCGAGGTTCGTTCGACGGGCCGAGGAGGGGCTACTACGAGGTCGAAATAAGCATCGTTGCCGAAAACCGGTGGGACATTAAGCCGAGGAGCCTGCTGTGAACAGTATTGTCTTCGTGTACGTCATTCTCGGACTTGTATCGGCGGTCGGGCTTGTCCTGGTGATCTTCGGCCTTGTCCGCACACCGCGGAAGACGGGGCCGTCCGGCGAGCTTTGCGGCCCTGAGCCGTTCACGACGATCGTGCCGGTGGACGAGCCGGGAAAAATCGCCGTCCCCGCGGGCGAAGAGGACGACGTCGGGACCTTTTCGCACAAGAGCCTCTTCGATCCCGACAGGCACGTCACGGAAATGGTGCGCGCCCAAGACGACAAGGAACCGCAGCTGTCGCCGCCGAAAAGGCCCCGTTTCGACCGCATGAAAAGGGTGCTCGGACTATCCGGGAGAAGAAGATCCTCGCGCGGTCTCGAATAAACCGCCCCGGGCCCTACTGGAAATGGGAGAAAGCGCTGGAGATATCGCGGGCGGCAACAAGACCGTCCTTGACATCCTGGGGCGGGATTTCGATTTCAACGGGGACTTCGCCATTGATCGTGACGGAGAGCCTGCCGGTGAGGACCTTGCTCTCCAGGGGCATTTTCTGAAAGAAGACTCGGGCCGTATCCGCCGTCTTCAGTGCCTGAACGGGTGTTCCAAGGCCCGCATCGGCTGCGTTCATGCCGAGCTTCGCCCCGTAGATCACCCGACCGCTGCCCGATTGCCTTGCCGAAGACGACATGGAGGACATCCTGAGAAGAATCTCCCCCTCACGGCTGAAGTCCGCCGTGGCGCCCTTGTCGAGGTATTCCGTGTTGATCTTGGCGTCCGATTCGACCGCAATTTCCAACATGGCGGTCGCCGTCTTCACCGATTGCCGAAACGGAGCGACCGCCTCCATCCTGGCGGTGAAGCAGTAGGTGCCGATCGATCCCGTCACCACCAGCGCAGCCCCCAGAAACACGACCACGTAACAAACGCTTCTCCAAAAACCGGGATCCATATCGCCACACCTCGCTCTATACCCTCAACGGAACGGTTTCCCGGATGGCGCGGCAAACCGCCAGAGGCCGCCGCCGTCGATCACCGGGCTCTGATTCTAGATGCGCAGAGGAACTTGTCAAAGAAAAAGTTTGCAGCGCGCGGAGCGGTGGAGGCGTTCACGCCGTGAAACGGGCGAATCCCCCTGCGTCTGCGCGTCGTGTGGGGGAAGATGCCCGGGCACAGCTGTGAATACTTTCACAAAAGCCGAGAGCCGAGCCGCCCGGGTACCCCTGGAAAACCACTCCTCAAGTGGAATCGATCCCCTCTGGACGACATTGCTTTGAAAACACTAAAGATCATTCTTGGAAGCAGGTTTTTATCATCGGACAACAAGGAAAAACGGAAGGGAGAGTTCCCCTCTCTGGGGCCCCCCCGACCCCAGAGAGGGTGAGACTATGGAGGTGAAGTTATGCACATTGTGGACAATAGTACAAAAGGCTCGGCATGTCAACAAATAATGCACAAGGTTAAAACTTTTTTAAGGATGTCCCTGGAACGGCTCCAGGTCAAGGTTTACGCTCGCCTCCCCCATCCCCGGGAAGGCCTTCCAATGTTTCTTCCCCAAATTTCATGTGATTTTTCCGGTTCGACCCGGAACACGGCCATACCCTTGAATCATACGGCCGCTTTTCCAAAAAGCACGGCCCCGGCGCCGATGATCACGCCGCGGCGCTTTGCTGCGCGATCTTGCCGCGTCGCGGAAGGAAGCGCATCCCGAAAAGCAAGCCCACCGCGGCGGCAATGAGCAGCACCGCCAACAGCGGACGGTAGAACATCCATGCGATGGCGATGGTGACAAGCGCCAGGATGAGACCGAGAACCAGGGAGACCACGAATATCCCGGCGGCCACAAGCCCCTGGATGCCTTGCACGAGGCTCCCCAGCACGAAAATGTTGCCGAGGAAACTGAAAGCGTCCAGCAGCACCACAAAAGGGTTCAGGACCAGGAGCAGCCCGATGAAAACGACCAGAAATCCCACACCTCTCAAAATCCAGCTGAGGGTTTTGTTTTCGTCCACGGCGTGGGCGAACATCGTTTCGGGGCTCTGCGCTCCCGCGGCGACCAGTTCGATCTCTCTCCCGTTTTTCGTGATGTAGGGTTCGAAGGTGTTGCCCCATTGCTTAGCGATCACGCTGACGGTTCCGGGCTTCTTGATCCGGAACCGGACCTTGACGTCGCCCACGGCCGGTTCCTGGGGGTTTTGACCGATGTACCAGGCGCCCTCGTGCACTCTCGCATTTCCCTGGAGCGAGGCAGGCACAGTTGCCGGGGGATCCGGAACGGGGAGATCTTCCTCCCCCGGGATCTTCGCGACCAAAGTGGGCGGCAGCGTGAACGCTCCAAAGCGCGTCCGGGCATCGAAAACCTTCTCCCGGTAAGGCATGGCGGCAGGGTTCGAATGGCCTTCCTGTTTCTTGAAGCGAGACGAATCGATGCGAGAGCTCGACCACGCTTTCCGGTAGGAATAGGTCGTGCGCTTGGTCGTGCTGCCGTCAGAATTCTTCTGGCTTTCCGATTTTTCGTCTTCCTTCCACTGGTACATCTCGACACTGCGTTTGAGCCGGAGCGCCTTGGCCGAGATTCCGAACTCGGGATCGGCCAGTGCCGCGTCGGAGTCGGCCGGCCCGGTCATGTGCACCAGTTTCCCCTGGTTGACCGCGCTGACGGTTTCGGGGCCGGCGGACACCACCGCCGCCGCGCCTTCTTCAAGGGCGCGATGCGTTTTGACCGTTCGTCCCTCGTTCCAGAAGAGCAGAACAATCCCGGCGATCACCAGGATCAGGCCGAAAAACAACCCGCCAAACGAGCTTCCGATCTTGCTCGGCAGGGACTGCCTGGTGACTTCCGTGTACGTGTCGCCTCCGGAAAACCCGCCGCCGGGTCCCTGCGTTACTTCAGTGATGCTGTCTTCATCAGCCATTTGCCCGCCTCCGAAAGGAAAGACCGTTTGCCTGAGCCCCTGAAACCGCGTCCGAGAAGAGGTCGACTCGATCACATCATACCAGAGAGTTCATCGGCATGGAGAGTGATTCTCCAAAGCATTATTTGTGCGGCGACGGGAATATGGAGACCGGCGCAGTGAAGACCGACGCCCCCGCCGCGGTGAGGATTGCCGCAGGGAACAATACCACACCGCGCCGGGAAAGGTGTAGACGATTGTTTACAAAACCGCGGGGGGGGCGCCCCCCGGAAACAAAACACCCCCTCGCCCTCCCTTGCGCGCAAAGGAGGGAAGAAGGGGATTTGCTGCAGTCTGTTCGCCGCCCGGCCGGCGGCCGTATCCTTACGGCCCGTTGCGCGGCATCCCTTCATCAGTGCTTGGGATGGTACACCGCCGGTCCGAGCTCATCGAAAGTGAAGCTATGGAACACATGGTGCCCGTCGATGTCCATCACGCGCAGATCGTCCGACTGGGACAGATCACCGAGGATCACCGAAAAACGGGTTCCGTACTGTTTCTTGACCTTGTCCACCGAGACTTCGTGAGCGATGAACTTGGCGATTCCCCGCGCGTTCAGCCTCTCGATGAACCCCGCGTCCTCCAGGGATTCAAAGGTGGTGAGGACAAGGATCGGACCGCTTCCCGTGAAAATCATTGCCGCTTTCATCAGTCTCCCTCCCTTTCAGTGCCCTGGCGCCTCGACGGCACCACACCGCCCCCCGATCGGGGCATTCTGCCTCCGTTCTCTGGAAAAACCTCGATTCGAAGTGCATTGGAAGGGGAATGTGACGAATATGCCCGCTGTTGGCACGAGAAAGTAACTTGATCTTCGTCTATGAAAAAAAGCTAATGACGGCGACCGGACCTGTCAATCCGAAGCGCTGACGCCGCCGGCCGCTTCCCGCGGTTCACGGGGCGGAGTGGACCGACCTGGCGGGAAGGGTCACGATGAAGGTGGAGCCCCGCCCGGGCGTGCTGTTTGCCGTGAGGGTGCCGCCATGCCGTTCCATGATCTTTCTGCAGATGGCCAGGCCCATTCCCGTGCCTTCATAGGCGTCCCGCCCGTGCAGACGCTGAAAAGGCGCAAAGATGCGGTCGAGATATTTTTCATCGAACCCGATGCCGTTGTCCTCCACCAGGACCTGGTACCACGAAGGTCCGCCCGATCCGGTCCCGCCCGGCGTCGGGGCGGCCTTCTTCCCGCGGATCCCGACGAAGGGCGCTTCCGTTCCGTGGTACTTCAAGGCGTTGGAGATGAGGTTCTGAAAAAGCTGGCGCATTTGGTTCGAATCCGCCTGGATGATCGGAAGCCGCTCAACTTCGATGTGCACGCCGTTCTCCGCGATGGAGGTCTCCAGGTCGCTCAGAATCTCCTTGATCAGGACGTTCAGGTCCACGGTGGAGAAAGTCTCCGCCTTCGTGGTCACGCGCGAATAGTTGAGGAGCGATTCGATCAGGTTCTGCATGCGGAACGCCGCCTTGCGCATCCGGGCCAGGTAATCGCGGCCGTCCTCGTCGAGCCGCTCGCCGAACCGGCTGTGCAATCGGTCGCCGAACGCCATGACCTTGCGCAGCGGCTCCTTCAGATCGTGGGAAGCGATGAAGGCGAATTCCTGCAATTCCCGGTTGCTCCGTTCGAGCTCTTCCTCGATGCGTCTGCGCGCCGAGATGTCGTTGCCGATACACAGGATCTCCGCGATGCGGCCGTTCCCGTCTCGAATTGCCTTGTTCGTCCACGCCACCCACACCCGCTCGCCGTTTCTGCGCATGTTTTCATATTCGTTGCTCGAATACACTTCCGGGTCGGACAACATGCGGCGCATCATCGAGGCGAGGTCTCGACCGGAGGACTCCGTTTCCGGCACGATCGTTCCCACGGCCTGCCTGCCGAGGATTTCGCCTTCGCGGAAACCGAAAAAGTTCTGGGCGAATTCATTGAAGAAGAGAATCTTCCCCTGTGCATCCAGGCGCAGGATAATGCTGTTGGCATGCTCCACGAGTTCCCGGTACTTGAGCTCGCTTCGGCGCAGGGCCGCCTCGGCCTGCTTGCGCTCAACAACTTCCGATGCCAGCGCCGCATTGGCTTCACTGAGCTCGGCGGTGCGCGCGCGCACTTTGTTTTCGAGCTGGTCGTTGGCGGCGCGCAGGGCCGCTTCACCGAGTTTCAGATCCCGAAACAGCAGGTTGTAGGGTTTCACGAGGCCGGTCTCAATGATGGCCTTGTAGGTCAGCGTAAACGAGATGATCTTGAAGAAGTGACCGATCAGGTTGGAAAGGTCGTAGACGCCGACGTAGAAGGTGAAGGCCAGCTCGCAGACAATGGCCGCCGCGATGGACCCCACGAGCAACCGCAGGACCCCGGGGTCGAAGAACCGCCGCTGTCGCAGCAGCAGCACGATGGCCGCCGCCAGGGTGAGGCAGATAATGTATTCGCTCGCCTTCTTGAACGGCGTCAGGCCAACCCCCTCGACGTAGCATACGGGGAAGACGTTTGCGGGAAAGATGGCGAACAGCAGGATTCCCGTTACGGCGAGGAACCATCCGAAGACGCGCCCCGCGTCGATCCGCCTGGTCATCAGGGTCGGCGCGACGAGCAGGGCGATGCTTTCCATGTAGCGGGAGGCGATCCACAATTGCGTGGGGGTGTCGGCCGAATCGCGCGGAAACACTCCCATGCCCTTGTAGGAGAGCATGTGCAGCGTGTCCAGCGTGCCCACGAACAGGTAGGCGATGCCGATAAGGAGCAGATAGCCGTTGTTCAGGAAATGGCGGGAGTTCCAGGCGACGACGAAAATCGAACAGGCGATCACGACGCTGAACAGTTCCGCCAGGCTGTGAAACAGCAGGTAATTGAACCGGCTCACCACAAACAGCGCCGCAAGGATCAGCAGGCTGGCGACCACAGCGGCGAGCCTTCGTTGTCGTACGAATTGTCCTTCCATGCGAGCCTGTCGAGCGTCAACGGGGTTCATGAAAAAAACCGGATGCCGGGGCCTCCGCCCGTCCGGGCGACCGGACACGCCGGCACGTCCAGGCCGTTTTGATCGTGCGGTTGCCCCTGGGCCGTGCGAAGCCTGCGTCCACCGCGCATGCCGGCACGGCGGGTCGGGCACTTCGGGGCAGCCTAACACAGGTTGAATCTCATTTCAATGAATGGTATCGGTGGGATGGCGAGGTGCGTGCGTCCCCTGGGCGGCCCGGGGAAGAGGGGAATACAGCGGTCTCGAGGGTCACCACGCCGGCGCGGCCCCCGCGCAGCCCCGGGGAAGGGGAAGACAGGGATCGCCCGGATGGGGGTTTGCCGGAGCGTAACCTTCGCGGCAAGGGGAACAGGCGGCCGGCCGGCGACGGCGGGGGGGGGGGGAGGCCCAGCTTCCCGCAACATGATGTGGCATGCGCTCTTCATGATTTTCCTCCTGTGCCCGCCCGAAGGGCGTGGGCCGACCTTACTTCGACACAATCCGGCCGGCCCCGGCTTACGGATGGGTGTGGGCGCTCAGTCTTTGCGATGGCCGAGTTCTTCCCGACACGATCCGGCCGGGCCCTTCGAGGATGCGAAGATCTTGGCGGCGCACCGCGGCCGGTATCGTCAATGACATCATTTGCGAAAGAGGAATCATCGGATGGAATCGTTGCTGAAGGATTTTCCCGTGGTTGCGGAGATTGAGATGGCGTGGGGGGAGATGGACGCCATGCAGCATTTGAACAACGTGGTGTATTTCCGCTATTTCGAGACCGCCCGGGTCCGTTACGCCGAGCGGGCGGGAATGTGGAACCACATGAAGGAGACCGGCATCGGACCGATCCTCCACTCCACCCGCTGCCGCTACAAGATCCCGCTCACCTATCCCGACAGGGTTTTCGTGGGAACCCGCGTGGTCAAAATGGAAAAGGACCGGGTGATCATGGACTACGTCCTGGTGAGCGGCCGTCTGCAGCGGGTCGCGGCCACGGGAGAAGCGGTGATCGTTTCCATCGACTACCGGAGCGGCAGGAAGGTCCCCCTCCCCGAGGAATGGCGCCGCCGCATCTTCGAAATCGAAGGTCCGGCCCTGCCGGGTTGAGAAGCGGGAGGGGGGCGTGCGATCGAGGACGGACGACGCGAAAAACCGGCGGTGCCCTGCGCCGGGGTGGAACAGAATACCGTCCCGGTGCTCAACGCCTTCGGGCATCAATGATCAGTTCGGACGACGCTTTCCCGCTCGACTTCGCCGACTGTGCACATGCCCTGGGGTCATGTCCGCCGTTTTCGTCCCGAGGGGCTGGAGCAGGTTGCGGACCTGCCTGACTTCGACTCGAATCCCGGCCATCGCCGGCGGATGCCCTTTGACTTTTCCTGCGGACATGCGTAGGCTGCGGCCATGATATGCGACGACCGACACATGGAACTTGCCCGGAAAACCGGGCCCCCCGACCCGGAATACAACGCCGCGATCGGCAACGGGATCGTTGCGCTCATGGACGCATGGCGTTACGAGGATGCTGCAGCGCGCCTGCACGAGCTCACCAACCAGCGTATGCGCAACGATCTTGAAAACATGATGGCGTTCGGTCTCCGCTGCTGTTTCTTGCCGCGCCCCGATGAAGTCCTCGAGAAGGCTTGAAGCGTGTCACTCAGGCTCCATCAACCGGAGCAGACCCGTCCTCGGCTCCAAATCCAAATGCGACCAGACTGGCATTGATAAAGGAGGTATACGCATGGACATGTGGAAGTTCTTTAACATCACGCATCGGGAGCACATTATATGCAATCCGATGAGTCTTGAGAAACTCGAGCAGCTTATTACGCTTCTGCCTCTGAAACCTGGGGCACGCGTGCTTGATATCGCCACGGGAAAGGGCGAGTTTCTCATCAGGCTTGCAGAGCGGTACCGACAAATGACAGGGACAGGAGTTGATTCCTCTCCCTACTGCATTGCCGATGTCTGCAAGAAGCATCAAGAACGTGTTCCGGATGCCCAACTCCATTTCTTGGAGTTGGACGGGGCCAAGTATGTCCCAGAAACCATGGAGAGCTTTGATCTGGTAGCCTGCATCGGTGCGAGTTGGATTTATGGCGGACATCGAGGGACGTTGACCGCGCTGCGGAAGATGGCAGCCCCGGAAAGTTGGATCGTTGTGGGAGAGCCGTACTGGCGGAATGAACCGGAAGGAGAGTATTTGGAAGCGATCGGAGTGGCACGGAACGACTTCGGAACACATTATCAGAATGTGGAGGTCGGGCGGGAGTACGGATTGGAGGCGGTCTTCACACTCGTAAGCAGCCAGGATGACTGGGACAGATATGAAGGGTTACAGTGGTATGCTGCGGAAACCTGGGCGAGTGATCATCGGGACGATCCGGATGTGGAGACCGTGCTGAAGCGAGTGCATGAGAGTAAGAGAGCATATCTGAGGTGGGGACGAGAAACGCTGGGGTGGGCGATTTATGTGTTCAGGAAGGGGGGTACGGCACATTTCTAGTTGCCTGACGCGCCTTATTGGGCATGCCCATGACGAGCCGGATGAGAAAAGAGGCATTACTGCCTCCGAACAAGCCGTTCCACCGGATCGGCGGAAAAAGGCGCCCGTTTTCCGGTGCACTTCACCTTATACCTTATGAACTCAACCGAGCTGAAGTTTAACGGTATCAAGAAAGTATTTTAGTCATTTTAATAAGTTAAATCATAACGAACACGTTGTGGCACTACCGAATCATTCTTTTGAGTGATTAGAGCTCGCGAATGGTCGCAGGAAGCGCCACCCCAACCGCGTGGAAGACTTTTCCGCAGGTTCCCCGGCACTGACTGCGTACGGCAAGTCGTTTGCCGTTCTCATCAAGGACTGTAACCTGCAAGGCATCGAACACTCCAGCCTGTAAGGTCGGTTCATCCCCACCCGCGTGGGGAACACCTACTGACATATGAGTCAGTACAGCCTGCAACCGGTTCATCCCCACCCGCGTGGGGAACACTCTTCCGTCATGAAGCTGGGCATTCCCGGTTTCGGTTCATCCCCACCCGCGTGGGGAACACACCCGACTGACCTCCACTGGTGGCAGTTTGACCGGTTCATCCCCACCCGCGTGGGGAACACGCCATACAAAGAACTCATCAACCTGCTTCTTTCGGTTCATCCCCACCCGCGTGGGGAACACGATTTAGCGTTTATTGTTAAGGAATTACAGAATGGTTCATCCCCACCCGCGTGGGGAACACCCACCGGCACCCTTGACCGATTCCAGTTTCAGCGGTTCATCCCCACCCGCGTGGGGAACACGATCTCACCGTCCCGAGCAACATCACCCTGGACGGTTCATCCCCACCCGCGTGGGGAACACTGCATGGTTTCCGTATCCCCAAAGCCCCATGGCGGTTCATCCCCACCCGCGTGGGGAACACCAGAGAAAAATGCTCCACGGTTCCGTCCCCCACGGTTCATCCCCACCCGCGTGGGGAACACGTCAATGCTGCGATCACTGCGACGAAGGTGCGCGGTTCATCCCCACCCGCGTGGGGAACACGCGGTCGGATAATCCAGTACGGTCTTTTTGTGCGGTTCATCCCCACCCGCGTGGGGAACACCAATGCACTTCCGGCTTCGGATATCCGTATTTCGGTTCATCCCCACCCGCGTGGGGAACACCTCGGAGGAACCGGCGGCGCGAAAACGGCGAACGGTTCATCCCCACCCGCGTGGGGAACACCTTGCAATAGAACGTGGCGAGTTTTGCGAGGGCGGTTCATCCCCACCCGCGTGGGGAACACGTTTGCGGAAGCCGAAAAAGAAGTGAGCCAGCTGGTTCATCCCCACCCGCGTGGGGAACACAGGCCCCACTCAACGCTGAATTTCCAGCAGTCCGGTTCATCCCCACCCGCGTGGGGAACACCAAAGAGTTACGTCGGGAGAGTATTGAGGGCGCGGTTCATCCCCACCCGCGTGGGGAACACCCGTTTCGCCGGATCTCTGACCGGAAGCCCGGCGGTTCATCCCCACCCGCGTGGGGAACACGCCCCAACCGACTCGTAGGTCTCACGCAGGAGCGGTTCATCCCCACCCGCGTGGGGAACACGTGGAGAGCCGGGCGAATTTGGCGGTTGAAGACGGTTCATCCCCACCCGCGTGGGGAACACAAAAACAGCATGTTAATTGCTGAAAATACCTACGGTTCATCCCCACCCGCGTGGGGAACACACCAGGGCGTTCCATCCGCTACCGGACGTCGTCGGTTCATCCCCACCCGCGTGGGGAACACGCATCCTGGCCTCCAGAGCGAGGATCTTGAGCGCGGTTCATCCCCACCCGCGTGGGGAACACGGATACCGTGGCGATGGACGCGGGCTATGCGGCGGTTCATCCCCACCCGCGTGGGGAACACCGGTTTGATTCGGTGCGCTGGTCGAAGACGATCGGTTCATCCCCACCCGCGTGGGGAACACTCGATTATGTGCGTATCCCAATTCCAAAATGGCGGTTCATCCCCACCCGCGTGGGGAACACCGAATTTAGATCGCGGATCGAGTCCCTTGGGTCGGTTCATCCCCACCCGCGTGGGGAACACGCCCTGCCATGCCGCGCAACGCCAACGCCGTACGGTTCATCCCCACCCGCGTGGGGAACACCATACAGAGCACCAAATGGCTCCATCTGATGTCGGTTCATCCCCACCCGCGTGGGGAACACCATACAGAGCACCAAATGGCTCCATCTGATGTCGGTTCATCCCCACCCGCGTGGGGAACACGTCAACCACATCGGTTGTACGGTCTATGGATTCGGTTCATCCCCACCCGCGTGGGGAACACTTCTCAATGGCCACCTCACGCCGGTAGTAGTCCGGTTCATCCCCACCCGCGTGGGGAACACTTGCATCGTTACTCCTTCGCCACTCTCACCGGCGGTTCATCCCCACCCGCGTGGGGAACACTGGATCACGGGAATCGGGCCGGGGTCCGCGTACGGTTCATCCCCACCCGCGTGGGGAACACTCACGATCAAGGAAGAAACCGTTGACCGAATCCGGTTCATCCCCACCCGCGTGGGGAACACCTCTCACACTCCAGCAGCACACCATCGGACGACGGTTCATCCCCACCCGCGTGGGGAACACGCCGGGCAGCTCAACACGGCGCTCATCCCCGGCGGTTCATCCCCACCCGCGTGGGGAACACTATGACCAGATATCCCCGTAGGCGGCGTCCACCGGTTCATCCCCACCCGCGTGGGGAACACTTCGTCCACTCCAATTCATCCCGGAGCCATTCCGGTTCATCCCCACCCGCGTGGGGAACACTCGAACGCATGCCCGAGAAGGCCCGCTATTTCCGGTTCATCCCCACCCGCGTGGGGAACACGAAAAATGTGTGGGCCAGCAAATAATAATCGTCGGTTCATCCCCACCCGCGTGGGGAACACTATTCGAGCATCGAGTTGTTTTATATGAAGCCCGGTTCATCCCCACCCGCGTGGGGAACACCAGAAGCGCCTCGGAGACGTGAATATCGTCAGCGGTTCATCCCCACCCGCGTGGGGAACACTCAAATCCTACGAGATAGGATACCGATTTTTGCGGTTCATCCCCACCCGCGTGGGGAACACACTTCTTCCAAGTATCTGATAATGCAATTATTTTTGAGTGAGCCGACACTTACCAACTTTCGTCGTCATCCGGTTCGCTCCTGCTAGGCTTCCGATCCGAAGCAGAAATAGCACATTTTTGTTCCTCGGAGTCATTTGCTGGAAGGAATGACACAAGCTTTATTCCTTCCAGTTCACACGGCACGCGTCTGCTCTGCCCAAAGGTCAAGAAGTCGAAACCGCTCTCACTATTCGTGCTCCAAGCCATAACGGCGTTTCCTTCGGCTATTCCGAGCTCGACGTGGTGCCAGATCATCTCTCTCACACGTCTGGAATAATCCCCGACGTAGACTCCCGCACGGACTTCGAGCAACCAGACGGCCAGCCGTCCTCGCAGACGCGCAGGGGCATTTTCAACCACGATGACCAGCATCGCCTGATGGCTCCTTGTTCGGGATAGCTGGAGGCACTGAATCTTCCGGCGGATCGGGACATTTCAGCCCGCCGGCGCTCAGAACGGTTTCCATGGTCGGGATGATGCGTGTGAGAAGCTGACTTTTCCTGAAAGCGTCCCGGCACGCGATGCGAACTGCCCTCTCAGGTTCGCCGGACTTCTGGGCCGCGACCTTGAAGGCAACGGGCACAACCGTTTCAAATTTGAAGATGTCCGCGATATCGTAGACGAAAGAGAGCGGTTTTCCCGTGTGAATGAAACCTACTGCCGGCGCATACCCTGCCGCCAGAACGGCGGCCTCCGTCACTCCGTAGAGGCAAGCCGTCGCAGCGCTCAGGCAACGGTTGGCCATGTCACCGCTGCCCCATTCATCGGGATCGTATTTCCTGCCATGCCACGTCACCCCGTACTGGTTGGCGAAGAGCTTATAGAGGTTTTTCACTCGGCTTCCCTCAATGGATCTCAGCTGCTCGATGCTCCGGTGCGCCGGCGCTTCCTCGCCAAACCTCACGGCATACATTTTTCTGACCACTTTCAGACGGGCGGAATCATCAAGAGCGAGCCGCGCCTGGTAAAGCAGCCGGTCGGCGCGGGCGCCGCCCGGCTGTCCGGAGGCATAGAGCCGGACCCCCGCCTCTCCCACCCAGATGAGGAGGCATCCCACCCTAGAGGCAAGCACCGCCGCAGCGTGGGAAACTCGCGTGCCGGGCTCAAGCATAAGACAGGCAAGCCCGCCGACCGGGACATGGGTTCTTACGCCGTTCTTGTCCACAACCACGAACGCGCCGTCCAAAACGTCCAGGTTGCCCTTTTCAAGAAAGAGGACAGAAACGCGAGCCTTGATGGGAATTGGCCTGAGAGGCGGCAGCTGCGGCTGCATGATCACGCTCTCCCAAGAGAAAGAAGTCCGCAGCCGAACGCCTTGGCAGGACCGATGCCGCCGGAGAGAGCTTTCTGCAGCAGACGCGGTTCGGATACACTGACAACGCCTTCGAAGCGTGCGGTCTTGATGTTGATGCGCTGAGAATGGCCGTTCCCTTCCTTATGCCCCGTGACATACCCTTCATCGAGCGCGAGGAGAGAGCGGAATCGCAGGCCGAGTGCCGACTCCTTCTTGCGAAGCCACTCTTCCAGCGTTTCATCCCGAATCAGGCCGTAGCGCTTGCCATTGCGCTTGACGACAGGATTGGCCCGCAGGCGGAAACGGTACGAGTTCCCTGCGCGAAAGACGGGGGAAAATTCTTTTACGCGCACATCCACGAGGCATGGGCGGCGTTCGGAGAAAAGCTCCCAATTCGGCGAGCGTTCGCTTTGCACCAGGAGCCTGACGATTCGGTCGTCGATCTCCGGCTCCACCCTAAAAAGAACCCGGAGTCCATCTCCGTATCGCGCGAAGCCCGACATGATTCCTTTGTGAAGCAGGTAGACATTTGACAGAAGCCGCATTGTGCCGCGATGCATCCGGTCGAGGCTCAGAAGCGATAGGTACATTATTGCCCTCCTTTGCCGGTCCATCGAGAAATATCCAGATACTCGGTAACGACAAACCTCTCGTGAAAGGCGCGTTTTCCGAGTGTAAAGCTCACCGGCTGATCCCTCCTCATCTCATGGGTAGGCGAAGTCGATTCCAGAACAAACCTGATCCGTTCGGCGCGACTGCCGTTTTCGGCCCTTTTTCGGCGGGCTGCAAGCTCTTCGTCGGAAACGAGGGGGGTGAAATCGACAAGAGCGCTCATCAGCTCTGCGCCTTCACGCAGACCGTCCTTGATATATGGCGGTATCGAAGCCACATATGACTTTCGACCTAAGAAAATGGGCCACCTGGGACGGGCCAGCGAGGCGTGGAGGCGTTGGAGGAGTCTGGAGTCTCCCTCCAATCCAACCAGGAACGCAGCGTCGGAAAGGAAATATCGGTTGGAGACGAGGTCTCCCACGGAGCCCCCGCTGGATACGATCACATTCTGGGCTGTCTGGTAGTCCTTTCGCAGCAAGCCTTCCCTGTCGACCCTGACCCCCATTCTCAGAGACGTCAAGTCGTCGATGGGCTCTTTTCGATCTCGTCCCACTGCGGCGCAGAGCAGGCCGACCACCCCGCTTTTGCTGGGCTCGCGCTCCGTGTCACGCTCCTGGAAGCGGCTGCGTGTCCCCCAACTCTGCATCGGCCCCACGCAAGCCAAAAGTAGTGTACTCTTCGTCATGAGGCCTCCCCGTCAAGGCAAGCCGTGAGCGAATCAAGCATTCCCCCGAGGCTTCCGCCGTCATCACGGTGCAGATTGAATGAAGCGTCACAAACAATGTCTTCGGCGCCATAGACAGCTTTCAGGCGCTCGAAGTATCTCTCCAGCGCGTCGACGGAAGCCTCCTCAAGAGATTTGTCCAGGGATGGTCGAACCGGCTTCTGGAATGCATTGACGAGAGACCATGGGAACCCATCCCGTCGCACGATTACCCGCGCATACCCAGCTGGGTTGTGCGCGGCCATGCTGTTCTGCTTTCCGGTCGGTACGGATTTGACGGAGGCTTCCACATACCCGAGAAGCGTGGCCGTTGTAAGGTCATTATTGAATCCGAGATTTTCCGCGAGTTTTGCAAGATTGACGTTGGAGTACCGGTAGAAACAGGAGCTGTTGAACTCGACAACCCCGATCATGTCCGAACCCGACTCCTCTCCCGGCAAAAGATCGTCCACCGCCGTGAAGTAGTCCATTTCCATTTCAACTCTGTTGGTGGAGACGGCGTGAGCCACCTGGCAGGCGGCATCGACATTCATGTTCTTGTTGTCGGCGATCATTCGGCCAAAAAGAGAAATGTCGGCGGAGTAGCTCCGAGCTTCCTTCCTCCTTTTCCCCACGATGCTTTTCAGTTCTTCCTGAAGCTCCTTAAGAGACTCCTGGTCGGTGCCCTTTTTCTTCTTCTTGTCCTTGTCGGGCTCTGCGGCAAGAAGGGCATCCCACGAACCCACGGCAAGCCGGGCAAGTTGCGCGACCTCATTCTCCCCCAGGTAAAGGAGGTATTCAGTCTTTTCTTCATCTTTCAGCTTTAGCCCGAGAAGCTCAATCACCGCCTCTGCAACCTTTTCCGTCTCCACTGCCGCAGGCTTTCCGTATTTTTCGACAAACAGGTCCGTGAGCCTGGATTTGATCCGCTTGGTCCTGACTCCCGTATCTCCTCCCGCATGGGCGACGGCCTGCGAAAATGAACGGTGGCTTCGCACGGCTCGCTTGATGCACTGGCTGGAAATGCGGGCGCGGCGATAGCCGCCGAATTCGCAATCCTTGGGAGAGTTCGTATCGTCACGGTTCAGATTAGAAGGTGCAAAATTTTGGATGATGTGAATATCGACAAACATGTCGGTCTCCTTCTTTTTCTCGGTTGTAAGCATCCTGCTTCCATTAACTCCAAAAATCTCTTGCCCACTGAAGTTGAACGAACCGCTCCCGGTGCTCCCAGTACCTCAGGTCGCTCAACAGGCGATGGTAGTTGACGGCCACTCCCTTGCTTCGAGCAAGGGAAATGGCATGGCGCAGGTATTTACCTACATCCTCGATGTCAGCGGACAGCAAATGAACGAAACGTTTCTCAATACTCTCGCTCTCCGTTTGACCCAGTATGGTTTTGAAGACGCTTCCCATACTGCGCTCAAACGGGGCCGGGTCAGGGTGGGAGGCGAACAGGGATGCGACGAGGAAGTACTGCTCCCGCCCCCGTCGGTCGTCAGGCAAGAAAGGCACGACGAAGGGGAACATCTCCGGAGTCCCCATTTTCTTGCCAAGCCCTCGGCGAAGCTTTGCCAGAGCGGCTCTGTCATGTTCATCGCGCAGCCGTTCAAGCCGAGCGACAAATGGATTTCCTCCGCTTTTCATGTTTGACCTCCTTTCTTTGACAGTGCTTTTGATAGTGCCGCCAACCTTGCGAACAGTTGACCACGTGCTTGCGTCCAGGCGCGAAACGTCTTGGCCGAATCAGCGTACCGCTGCTTCAAACACGCTTCAAAGGCATCCAAAGCAGCCCTTTTGACATCTTGCTCCCATGTGACGACCGCTTCGTCCTGGTTCTCGATTTCCAGGAGGAAAGCGTTGAAGTGGTTCTCGAGCCGGTCCCAGAAGAGCCGAGAGGCGCCCGTGGCATTCGACTTCTCTGCGACATCCCTGGAGTTCTTGGGCAAATATTTGACCATATAAGTCCTGACCGCGTCTCTTAAGATCATATGCGCTTTGTCACACACACTCATTGCTTCTCGAAGGCAGGCAACAAGGTCAGGGTCCGAGAGCAGAGCGGTCGGGATACTCAAGATCTCCTTACGCCAGGCGAGCGGGTTTGCCTGGTCGTTTGCGAGGCCGTACGTGCAGCACCTGTATTTTGAAGGCAAAGGTACAATGCGACGTAACGCAATGTCGCTGACCAAGCGAAAAGCGTCCGGCCGACGATCTCCCTCTCGGCTCCCCGTGTCGAACGAAAAGAGTGAGGTACTGTCTCTCCAGACCAATCGAGCCGGTTGCATCTGGACGGGGAACCATTTGCCTTCCTTATTCTTGCGCCTGATGAAGCCTGGGTTGTCAACGTCCTGGAATGCTTCTCCCTGTGCAATATGCACGTGTCCTATGCAGGGGCCGTCAAGGTTTTGTTCAGGGACAAGAAGAATGTGACGGCATTTGCAGGTGAGATAATCCAGGTACCCACGGGGTGTTCGAACTCCAACTTTGCCGTGATCGTGTCGTTCCCATACAGGACAGTCATCGCTGCTTGAGTGGATGGGCAAATTGTCAGTGTAGAGAAGAAGGTTCAACAGCAGTGATTCAAAGAAATTCTGTCCCTGAAGGGTAGTAAATATTCCGCCCACCAGAACTGAGTCAGAGAAACTCTCTTGGTAACCAAAAAGGTTGGTCGTTTTCTTGTTAAGTCCTCTCAGAGAGTACATCTGGGCCGTTATTAGAGCAAACACGGCTTCCTCGGGCGAAAGATATCCAGGGTCTTCGTCCATGCTGTGGTCGAAGATGGTTTTGTTGTTGCCGCTCGCGCGTTCGAGCATGATGCCGTTTATAACCGCGGGGGCCTCAGCTCCCTTGGCATCCCGGATCGCAAGCCCCGGCGTCTGGTAAAACGGCTCGTCGCTGGAGAAGAGATCGAAGCGGTCTCTCCATTTCTCAAAATACGCGTTAATCCGCGCTGCCGGCAGCTTTCCTGCCTGGTAAAGCTCTTTCCATTCGCTGGTGCTTTTAGGTCCTGCAACGATTCGATGCACGGCGGCGAGCAGCACGCGGAGAAGCGCCGCTTCGGCAAGCGGACTTTTCGGCTCGATTCCGCGAAGCTCGTGAGCCCGCGAGAGGAGTTCAAGGAGTCCGAGAGTCCGCCTTCCGCCGGAGATCTCCACACAGGGGATCCACGGCCTGTCGACAAGGTTGAACGAAAAAGCGCTCATGATGGTCTTCTCCTGTTCTTGCGTGGAATACGCAAACCGAATTCATCGTCATAGCTCAGACCGGGCCACTCAATGGCCTTTCCGCCTGAAACGAAGAGGGGCCTGCAGTGGCGAAGCAGGGGCGAAGCCAGCCACTCCTCGGGCGGTTCCTTGGCCAGGAAATGCTTTACGATTGCCGTGTTGTCCGTTGTAATGGTCGAAGAAAAAAGCTTCCGTTCCTCAGCTCTGTCAGCGACCGCGAGGCATCGTCCGTTTTCAACGACCACAAGCATGACATTGGGTCTGGTCAGACGGGTGACGATCGCACAGTCGTCGTCATTGTCCATCGATATTTGTCCCAGGTAGTCCGGGTCCCGAAGACATGCCTTCGCCTCTATGAGGGCACTGCAAGCGGCAAAGAAGGTTTGCGAGGCCTGATCCCCGAGTCGCTTTGCTTCCCATTCGCTCATACAACCCAAGAGATGTCCCGGGACCTCGGGCGCGGTATCCTCTCCGTAGACGGATTCGATCAACGAGCTCACACCGCCGGGGATTGAAACCTCACGGGAGCTAAAATTACCCTCGGCAAGAAAGAGGAGTGCGGTCCGCAGAAGAATATCGGGCGCATAGACATACCCGCTGTCGCCGAAATCCGGGGGGTGCGAGCGAAAGTCGGGCATGAGCACCCATAAGGTTCTCGGGCGAAGAAGAGCAGGCCGCGCACGCTCATGGCGGTGGAGGCGACCGGCACGCTGGAGCAAAAGGTCGATGGGGGCAAGGTCGGTGATCATCATATCGAAATCCACATCGAGGCTCTGTTCGACGACCTGAGTGGCTATGACGATCCCCCGATGCGGCCTGTTTCCCTCACTCCCGTAGCGCGAAAGGATGTCGTGCTCAATCCGGAGCTTCCTTTCCAGCGTAAACCTCGAGTGGAAGAGGATCACTTCATCGGCGGGAAAGTGGTCCCTCACCAGTTCATGCAGCTCTTGGGCCTCTCCCACGGTGTTCATGATGCAGGCGGCACAGCCACCATCAGCAAGCTTGTCCAGGAGCAGTGACAGGATGCTGGCAGGTTTGTCCGGGGACTCGGTGGTCACCGGTTCCACAAAGATTGTGTCCGGCTCCATCCCTTCGATGGGATGAGCGGCGAATGCGCCCGAAATGTCGACGCCCGTTACGCATGGATAACGGATGTCGTCCGGAACCTCTGCATCGGGCCGAAAGGCTTGAATCAGCTTCCTGCGCCGCGCCTTGGGAAGAGTCGCCGACAGGAGGACGACAGAAGTGTGGCAGTGGGCCAGCCAACCAATGAGTCGGTAGATCTCTTCGACCATGTATGCGTCGTAGGCGTGTACCTCATCGAGGACGAGGAGCTTGCCGGCAAGGCCGAAAAGCCGTACGAAGAAGTGCCTCACCTTGAGGGCTGCAAGAAGCGCCTGGTCGAGAGTCCCGACTCCGTGGGCCGCAAGCAGGCCCCGCTTTCGGGCCGTGAACCAGGAGGAGGCGGATACATCCCAGGGTTCGGCGTTGAGGCTGGAGATGCGCAGCCTCTCGTAGTCGTGGTTCAGATCGGCATTGGCATGGAGCAGATGAAGCTCGGTCCCGGTCTCAAAACCGAGCCTCGTCAAGAATCTTGCCGTGCGGGGCAACATGGCGTTTCCGGTGGCCTGAGTAGGCAAGGCGTAATACATGCCGCGGAGTCCGGCGACAGCCGCGAGGTGAGCATAGACTGCCTGTGCGGCTTCGGTCTTGCCGCTTCCCATGGGGCTCTCAATCACGACGAGCATCGGGTGGTGCAGTTTGTTCACTGTCTGGAGTGTTATGGTCTGGCTGGGATTGAGACTCGTGAAATCGAAAAGCTGGGGGAATTCCGTCTCCGCAGGAGAAGAGACGTCAAATCGGAGCCTTCTCACAAGTTCCCTTGCCCTTTGGGCGCGATCGGTCATGTAATCCCAAAGAACGGGTTGGGTGCCGGTCAGGTAAGGGAAACTATCTTCTGCCGACGAAAGCCAGTCGGAAACGCTCACAAGACCTGCGAGAATGACGAGTGCGGGGGTGGAAGGAAAGCCCAGACCAACCATGCTCTTGTCCCAGAACAGGCCGGAGAGAAATTCGAGCGCAGCCCTTCTTGCCTTGATCCACTTGCCCGCGCCGACCTTCTGTGCCTCTTGTCCTGAAAAGACTCCATGGTGTGCGGCAAGAGAGCGCGACAGGGCGATTGCCAGCCCCTCGTCGCACTGCAGACAGTCGATCAGAAGGTCCGGCAAGGTCTCCAGGGTGGTCAAGGCGTGCCTATCCTCATCGGCTCGGGAAAACACGTAGCCCTCGAGCTTCAAAGGTGCGCAGAGGTCCGGTCTTTTTGCCTGAAATCCCGGGCTGATCTTTCCCATGTCGTGCAACGCCGCCAGAAATGCCACAAGTTGAGACAAAGCATCCGCTGTGACCGAGAACTCTTCGGCCAGCTTGCATATGAATCCATGAGGCTGGACCATGAGCAATTCGCGGGCGACGATTCCCGTATCCAGCATGTGACAGACGGCTGGGTGCACGAGATCGCCCGAGGTCTTGCCCCAGAACTGAAAAACGCCTTTTTCGGTCATTTCGCACCCTCTCCGAAGTTGTTTCCCGCCGGGTGATTGCTTCTTTCCCGTGACGCCTATGCAGAATTGGAGTTTGGAGACCAGTCCGCCCGATATTGCGGCTTCACAATGACGGATGGAAAGTGGAAGTATGTCTGCTTCAATCCAGTTGACTCTTTCTTCCACCGGGGCTGTGGCCGAAGCACGTCTGCCCGTAAAGCCCGGCGGCCTTTCGGTGTTCCTCCGCGACGATCTCGCGAAGAGACTCGGGCGTGACCACCTCCACCCGGCTTCCGTAGTACAGCACCCAATTCACAAACTCCGGAGTGACCGGCAGGTGAAGCCGGAACAAAACGTGGCCGTCCGGCTCGACTTCCACGCGCTGGCTCTTGTGCCAATGCTCTTCGCTGACCCAGCGTCCCGCCTCCGGTGTGAAACGCAACGCGACGTCCACGGGGGCTTGCGCGCCTCCGCGCATCATCCCCCAGGACATGCCCAGATAGTCGTCCACGCTGAAATCGCGCGGGATCGCGTAGCGGTGGTCCAGCAACTCCGCCTCGGATATCCGGTCCACCTTGAAGACCAGGACGGCCTCCCGCAGCTCGCACCGGGCGATCAGGTGCCATGAGCGCACATAGGCCAGGAGGTGATACGGACATACCACGCGCTCGTTTCGCTCACCCCCGCGGGACGCCGTCTCGTAGACGATGCGCACTTTCCTCCCTTCGATCAGAGCCAGGTTCAAAAGCCTCAACATCCCCTGGCGGTGTTCGCGCCCGGTTCTCATGGTCGAGGTTCCGGTCACGGCCCGCAAATGAGGGGCGAATTCCGACGGGAACAGCGATTCCAGGCGGGCAATCGCCGCCGCAAGATCCGAAGAATTGATTCCGGAAAGCCAGCGCGCGGCCTGAACCGCCAGCAGGAGAGCCAGGGCCTCGGAGAAGCTGTACCTCACGGGCGGCAAGGAGGGGGTTTCCTCGAAGTAGTACCCTTCGGGCGAGTGGGCCAGGAGCAGTCTGAGTCCGTGGCGGATGATTTCCAGGTCTTTTTGTATCATTCGCTCACTGACCTCGAACCGCGAAGACAGGTCGCGGCGGAGGTAGCGGCGGGGATTGACCAGAATCATCCGGGTCAACTCGAGGATCCTCGAGATGCGCTTTGTCTCTTCGAGATTCCGGTGGCGCGTTTGCGTAAATCGAGCCTTCATCCTTCGTCTCCTGCGCAAATTCCCTGCGGATGGTTTTGCCGCTAGAGTAAAGACCGCATGGGAACAGTCCGGTTCCCATTACAAAAAACTCCAATTTACAGACTCAACAAAACAAACCTAACCGCAAGCACAAGCTTTCGCCAACCATCCCTGGTAAACATCGGGATGTCTGTCCTCATTGAACGGAAAACCTTGCCTCTGAAATTGATTGAATGCGATCTGTTCTCTGCATCACCAGCCGATGTGGAGTGTCGCAAGTCAAATTGTCCCACTCTTCATTCAGAATAGTTTACAACGAGTAAAGCCATAGCCCGTATTCTCCGGATTGAATTGAGTCAAAGCGAGCAGGCAATGCATTTCGACAATCATTACCTACCGACAATCGAATGGGATTATTGGAGGCAGGATATCACGTCTTGAGGCACAACTGTCAAGGTTTTGTGGAGTGAACAAAGGTGAACATGACGACAAGGTCAGCCATCTTGACTCCAAGCCAATCATGCAGGCAGGAGCTGCGGCCACGATGCCGTCTGTGATTCGGAAGAGCTTGAATGGACCGGCGGCCCCGGTTTGTGTCGCGATGAGGGATAATGTTTTTCTTCGTGTTATGGGGCAGGTTTTGTTCCGGAAGGGCGAGGCGCGCACGGCGGACAAAGCCGGAAAGCGGCGGCAGGGGGTGGGGGGCCAGGGCTTCCCGCGTTTCCTGAATGCACCGCCCGCGTCTTTCCCGAACATCATTTGGCATCAGACAACGAACCGCGCATCGCTGCCCCTGATGCCCGGGATGACTTCCAGCCGCGCGTCGACGCGTTCCCGGAGCTCCGGCACGTGCGAAATGATTCCCACCAGCCGGTTGCCCTCCTGGAGATCGACCAGCGTCTGAAAAGCAAGGTCGAGGGATTCCTGGTCGAGACTGCCGAAGCCCTCGTCCACGAAGATGGTTTCCAGCCGGATTCCCCCGGCGTAAGCCCGGACGACGTCGGCCAGGCCGAGCGCCATGGCCAGGGAGGCGAGGAAGCTCTCGCCGCCGGAGAGCGTGTTCACCGGCCGGGTGGTTCCCGTGTAGGTATCGTAGACCACCAAGTCCAGGCCGGCGGCGGCCCGCTGGTCGCCTCTCTCGCGGGAGCGCTGCAGATCGAAGCGCCCCCGGCTCATCCGGCGCAGGCGGCGGGAGGCCGCATCGAGCACGTCATCGAGCAGGGCGGCCAGCACGAAGCGCTGGAACGTCAGTCCCGGCGCGTTCTTGCCGTTGGCCACCTCGGAGATCCGGCCGACGACGCCGTAGCGGTTCTGCGCCGCTTCCATCTCCACGGCAAGCCTGTGGAGGTCTTTGCTCCATCGGGCCAGTTGATCGGACTGGGCGCGGAGCGCCCCGTGCCGTGCGATCGCCGAACGGAGCGCCTCCGAGGCTTCGCGCGCCTTCCGTTCCAGTTCCTCCAGGTCCGGGGCTTCCAGCCCTTGAGCCGCCGCCGCGGCGCGATCGAGCCGGTCCCGGGCCGCCCGGTGACGCCCGTGAAAGTCCACAATCTCACGCTCCATGCGGTCGACGTCCTTGCGGTCAAGCTTCGCCGCCCGGTAGTCCTCGACGCTTGAAAACCCCTCCTCCGCAAGCCGCAGTCGGAGCTCCTCCCGGCAGCTTCCGGCCCGCTCCCTTGCGGATTCGAGGGCCTCGACCGCGTTCCGGAGGGTTTCTTCGCAGCCGGCCGCCCGCGCCGCCGCGGCTTCGTGACGCGCTCTCGCCGCTTCCTGTGCGTCAAGCAGTGACCGCAGCCGCTTCTGAACCATCGAAATCGCGCGCTCGAGCGTTTTCAGGTCCCGCAGCCGATCGGGAACCTTTCCCTCCCGCTCGGCCATGACGGCCGCCTGCCCGTCCATTCGCCGCACCGCCGCGCGCAGACCGTTTTCAAGCCGGCTCAGGCGCTTTTCGTTCCCGGCCGTCCGCTCTTCGACGCTTTTGAGCGCCACGGCCCGGTCCGCCACTTGCGCCCGGGCCGCCACGGCGGTCCTGAACCTCGCCCACGCGTCCCTCAACCGGGTTTTCAGGTCCCGGAATCCCTCGGCGGGAATCGCCCCGGCTTCCGCCCGGAGGTTTGCCGTTGCGCTCTGCAGCGCAACAACCTCCAGGTTGGCGCGTTCCGATTCCCATCGGGCCTTTTCGTATCTCGCTTCAAGCTCCCTGGCGTGGGTTCTCGCCTTCTTGAGAGCCGCTTCGGTGGGCAACTCGCCCTCGTGGCGGGCCGGCGAAGGATGATCGGTCGCGCCGCACACCGGGCACGGGACGCCGTCCGCGAGTCGTCCGGCCAGAATCGACGCCTGCCCGCCCAACCATTTCCTTTCCATGCCGTCCAGCGCCGTTCTGGCGTCGGTCAATGCGGCGAGCGCCGTGCCCGCCGCCGCCCCGGTCTTTTCCCGGCAGGCGAGCGCCAGGACCAGGTGCTTTTCAGAGGTCCTCAAGCGGATGACCGTCCGGTAGGACGCGGCGGCCTGGCGCGCCTCGAGGCGATAACGCTCGGCGTGCACGGCCCGGGCTTCGGTCTCCTCCAGCGCGGCTCCGGCCTCGGCCATCTCGGCCCGGCAGCGTTCGAGGGCCGCCGCTCTGAGCCCGCGCAGCCTTTCGATCCGTTCGACCCTGGCCTTCATCCCGCCCAGGGCCGATCGGGCGGCCTCCAGTTCCCTGACCCGGTCGATCATGGCGGTGAGTTGCACCACGTCGCGCCGAGCCGCCTCGCGTTCGCCTTCGCGCTCCCGCTCCCCGGCCAGCGCCGATTCCGCGGCCTGCCTGGCTGCCCGGGCCTTCTCGATCTCGACTTCGGCCGTTCGGACCCGGACGGAAGCGTCCCCGAATTCCTTTTCCCGCGCCGCCAGGTTGGCTTCGATGCCGCGCAGCCCGGCGGCTTTTCTCGCCCGATCGAGCTTCACCCGGCGATCCTCTATTTCGGGTTTCCGTTTTTCCAGCGCCGCGAATTCGGCCTGTGCCCGCGCGGCTTCGTCGAGGATGCGCCGGATTTCGCGGCCCTTGTTCACCGCTTCGTTGGCCAGGGCCTCGCTTTTCTTGAGCGCCTCGACCTGCGCCCCGAGCGCTTGGAGCCGCGCGGCGAACCCCGCCATTGCTACCGTCAGTTGCCGTTCGGATTCTACGGCAGCCTGTTCGAGGATGAGCCGCCGTCTTTTGCCGAAGTCTTCCAGGGCATGCTGGATTTCCCTGGCCGCCTCCTTCACGGCTTCTTCGATACGCCGGTATATTCCGGTCTGGAACAGGACTTCGAGGATCGCCTGGCGCTCGCGGGAATCCGCGGTCAGGAACTTGCGGAATTGCCCCTGGGGAAGCATTACGACCTGCCGGAACTGGCTGCTTTTGAACCCCAGAAGCTGCTCCATCCGATCGGTGACCCGGGTCCACTGGTCCGCCAGCAGCGTCCCTTCCCGCGACTCGTCGACAAGCCCGGTGCGGTCGTGCAAAACGGCGGCCGCGCGCTGCACGACGGTTCCCTCGCCTCGCACCTTGGGTCTCTCCTGCTCGGGACTGCGGGTGATGCGGTAGACGGCATCGCCCAGCGAGAAGTCGAAGGTCACCCGGGTCGGGGTGCCCGCCCTCGCATAGTCGCTCCTCAAATGACGGACGTCCCGTTCCCCGCCCGACGTTTCCCCGTAGAGCGCAAAACAGACGGCATCCAAAATGGTGGATTTCCCGGATCCGGTCGGTCCGTGGATCAGGAAGAAGGAACGGTCTCCCAGCACGCGGAAATCGAAAACCTGCTCGGAGGCGTAGGGCCCGAAGGCGCTCAGGGTGAGCTTGAGCGGGCGCATCAGTCGGCCTCCCGTTCGGCGCGGCGCAGATTCTCCACGATTTCCGCATAGGCCTCCGCCTGCTCCGGGGTGAGCTCGTCGCCCGTCACCTGCGAAAAGAACGCCCGGAAGAGCTCGAGGTCGCTCAGTCGGCGGTGGTCCCGGGCGGCGCCCCCGGCTTGGCTGGCGGCTGCAAGGTGCGACCGCTCGATGTGCAGCAGGTTGGGGTAGATCTCGGAAAGCCTCCCGTGGGCGTCCAGGATCGGCTCCTTGTCCGTCAGGACGGCCATGATGTAGTCTTCCCGAGATTCCGCGGCCTGGGGCCCCGCCAGAAGCTCCCGGAACACACCCCGGATGCACCGGACCTCGTGCCTTGGCGCGAGCGGGATGCGCTCGACGGCGCATCGGCCCGCGGCATCCAGATCCACGAGGTTGACCGACTTGGTCTGCCCGGCTTCCGCAAAGGAATAGCACAGGAGCGAGCCTGCGTACTGTACTTGGTCGGCCCCGGCCCGTTGCGGGCGGTGAAGATGTCCCAGCGCCGCGTAGTGAAACCCCGCGAAATGCTCGACTCCGACGGCGCCCGTGCCGCCCACGGACAGGGAGCGTTCCGATTCGCTTTCGATTCCTCCGGCGACAAAAGCGTGAGCGGCCAGAACGGCGCGGCTTCCGGCGGGAAGGCGGCGCCTTGCCGATTCGATCTGAGCGGCCATGGCCGAATCGTGGTCGACGACGTCTTTGCGGTCCAGCCGTTCCCGCACCAGGGCCGGCTCGGCGTAAGGCAGGGAACAAAAGGAGACCGGCCCGTGACGGTCGTCGATGACGACGGGCATCGCATCGGGGGCGGGCGTTCCGGCCAGGTGGAGCCGCTGGCCGGCCAGGACCTTCGAGCCGAAACTCAACCGTTCGGGACTGTCGTGATTGCCCGCGATCAGGATGACGGGAATCCGAAGGCCCAGGACAAGCCGGGAAAGGGTGTCATCGAGCAGGGCTACGGCATCGGGAGGCGGCACCGCGCGATCGTACACATCGCCGGACACGAGCACCACATCGGGTTTGCTTTCCGACGCGAGCCGCACCAACTGGTCCAGAACGAAGGCCTGGTCCGCCGTCAGGTGCACTCCGTGGAATATCCTCCCCAAGTGCCAGTCAGCGGTGTGCAACATGCGCATGGTGATCGTCCTCCCCGGCGAGGCCGCCGCCCGCGCCTCACGGCGCGGGGATCACGCGGTGCCTGCCGATGGAAAGGTCGTGGAGCGGGATAAGGATATCGGCCATTTCCCGGATCTTCTTCGCGCTGTCGTAGGCGGCGAGGGCGTCGGTGTGAACGCCGGGAGCAACCGACGGCGCGTTTGGAGGAAAATTCAGGGCATTGCAGCAAAAGCCCGTGATGACGGCTCGCCCCCGCGATGTGTTGATCGCAACGGACTGGCCTCCCGGTGTGTGCCCCGGGGTGAGGATGAGGTCGATTCCGTCGGCGAAGCTCGTGTCTCCTTCCACCGGTTCGACGTCGAGTCCGTCCAGGAGGTCGGGGTAGTAACGGTGATCCAGGGGATGAGGGTCCAGGAAGAATTCGTATTCGGCCTTCTGTACGACGATCCGAGCCCGGGCGCATTTGGCGTCGTTTTCACAGTGGTCGTTGTGCAGGTGCGTGTGGATGATGACGTCGATGTCTTCCGGCGCGAGGCCGTGGGTCTGCAGCGCGGCCTCGAATTCGAGGAGCTCGAAGCCGTTTTCGCGGCCGACGTGATCGGGCACCACAAACTGTTCCAGGCCGGTGTCCACGAGGATGTTTTCCTCGCCCCCCTTGATCAGAAAAACGTAGATGGGTATCCAGATGCGTTTGCCGTAGCCTCGCAGGTAGGTCATGACCCCCTGGTCGGTTTCGTTCGCTCCCACGACCATGGGATGGATCGTGTATTCCTTCATGAGATTTCCTTTTGCGTGGCGGATGCCGGGTTGCCCCGGTGAGCGGGCGGGCGCGTCCCCGCCCGGTCACATGCCGTCCTGCGTCAGTGAGCGCATCCGCCGCCGGAATGGCCCGCGCAGGTGTGCTCGGGCTGGAATTGCGGCAGGCTCCCCTTGTAGTGCAACTCGACGTTCTCTCTCACCGTTCCCTCCACGGCGCGAAACACGACGATACCGTCGGCCTGCAGTTTCATCAACGCCCCCATGCCGATGCCGCCCACGACGATGGCATCGACGGGGTGCCCGCCCAAGGCCTTGAGCGGCTGGCACATGCCGTGAGCGTGATGCTGGTCGCCATTGGAGATCTCCTCGACGCTCCCGCCGGCGGTGTCCACGATAACAAAGCCCGGGGCCGATCCGAAGTGTCCGTAAACCCTGCTGTTCATTCCCTGGAGCGTTTCGGTCGGAAAACAAATCTTCATGCTGAATGTCTCCTCGTTGAGTGATGTCCTCACGGTTTGCCCGCGAGGCAGAATTAAAGCTTGCGGAATGCCTCGGGTCAAGCCCCTCCCCTCAAGCGTCCGCACAACGAATGCTTTGCCGAGACGAATCCGCCGATCTTTCCGAAGGCGCAGTACCTCGTTACCGGTAATCCAAAAAACCGCAACTCGGCAGCAGCCCAGGATCTACCGGTGTACGGGGGGCCGGCCCGGAATACTGCAATGGCCGCGGAAGAGCTTCCTGCTCATGACGGTTTGCCGGGATGCGGCTTCATCGGATGCTCAGGTTGACTTCCGCTCGCGGGAGCAGCATTCGCGGCCGGTTGCCGCAGTCTCCAATGAGGTGCCACGACGAAAAAGATTTCTGCCCCGGCAGGCTGGACATTCGGCCGGCAAATCCGTCTCGGGAGGCATGTCCCAGGTGTGCCGGCAGAGCCGGCACATATAGCTCCTTGAGGGCGCCATACCCGTCCCGCCGCCACCCCCGATGGACAGCGCCAGGCCTTCCACCAGGACCCGGGCGATCTTGGCTCTGGCCGCCCCGACGATCCTCCCGAAGGTTTGTCGCGAGACGCCCATCCTTTCGGCGGCTTCCTCCTGGTACAGTCCCTCGAAATCGGCCAGCCGGACCGCTTCGAACTCGTCCTCCGAAAGGACGACCCGGCGCAGGGCCGAACCCGCTGTTCCCGCGGGTGTGAATGCCCTGCAGGGCGGCTCTCCGGTGATTGTGCGGCAGCACTTGGGTCTTGGCACGCTGCATCCTCCATCGATCCAATTATGAGCATATGCTCATAATAAGTCAATATGAATTCCATCGTGGTCGTTGAACGTCTCCAAAGGCCGGGACCGCACGCGGAAGACCCACTCGAAGCTGCTGACCCGATGCCCCGCCCCTGCAATGGCCGGGCGCACCAGCCTTGCGCCGGGTGGGAGCGTAACCCGTGGAACAGGCGGCTCAGGAACGGGAGGCAGGCTCGCGGCGTTACCAGAACATCGACTCCCGGCTGTGCGACACCTGCGGCGGGAAACGGTGGATCGAGCGGGTTGCCGGCGTGGGGCGCCTTTGCTTCTTCTCGATTCGGGGATAAACTAGGGTTGCGTAGCGCCGACGGATTTGTTTTGCAAAATATTCGGGGATAAATGTAACCTTGAGCGGCAATGGACGGACTTACCACTTGTGAGTTTTGGCCGCTCGGGGGTTTGCGGGCTTATCGAAGCCGGTAGTCGTCGGCGTGTTCCGGCAAACCGGCGCTCCCGGCTGCAGGGGCCGGCGGTGCGGGTTGACGCCTGGAGGGAAGAGGGAACTTCGAGATGAGACGTTACGTCAAGCGGGGTGTTCTCGGATTGATCGTACTGGCCGTCGTGGTTTACCTGGCATCATGGCTCGTGCAGGGCAACGACGCACAGTCGGTCCAGTACCGCACGGTCGCCTTGAAACGGGGCGACCTGGTGGCAACCATCAGCGCGACGGGCACCGTGGAACCGGAAGAAGTGGTGAACGTGGGCGCGCAGGTGGCGGGGAGAATCCTGGAATTCGGACAGGACGGTTCAGGCAAGACCATCGACTACGGCTCGATCGTCGAGCAGGGGATGGTTCTGGCTCGAATCGACAGCTCCCTTTACGCCGCCGACGTCGCCACGACCAAGGCACAGGTCGAGCAGTCCAAGGCGGCGGTGATCCGGGCCGAGGCCGACCTCGTGCAGATGCAGGCCAAGCTCTTCCAGGCGGAACGCGACTGGAACCGGGCGAAGAAACTGGGGCCTTCCGAGGCGTTGTCACAGAGCGATTTCGATGCCGCCCAGTCGGCCTATGAGGTTGCCAAGGCCAATGTGGGAGTGGCCAGGGCTTCAATCCTGCAGGCGCAGAATGCCGTTTCCCAGGCCCAGGCCGTCATGACGAAAGCGCAGCAGAACCTGGACTACTGTACGATCCGGTCGCCCGTCCGCGGAGTGATCATCGACCGCCGGGTCAACATCGGCCAGACGGTCGTTTCGAGCCTGAATGCCCCCAGCCTGTTCCTGATCGCCAAGGATCTCAAGAAATTGCAGGTCTGGGTTGCGGTGAACGAGGCGGACATCGGGAACATCCTTCCCGGCCAGGCGGTCGTCTTCACGGTGGACGCCTACGCCGGCCAGGTGTTTCAAGGTGAGGTGGGCAAGGTGCGGTTGAACGCCGCAATGACCCAGAACGTGGTCACTTACACGGTGGAGGTCCTCACGGACAATTCCGACGGCCGACTGCTGCCGTACCTGACCGCAAACGTGAAATTCATGCTGAGCCGCCGCGACAACGTGCTGATGGTGCCCAATGCGGCCCTGAGGTGGAGCAAGGAGCCCGATCAGGCGGCTCAAGCGGATCGACCCGGCAGGCAGGGACAGGGCCGGCAGGGAAGCGGTGCCGGCGGGGCCGCGGCGCAGACCGAAAAGGACCGGGAAGAGGAGCGGCGCGGCACGATCTGGATCCTGACGAACGGATCGTTGAAGCCGATCCCGGTGCGCGTGGGTGTGACCGACGGGACAAGCACGGAAGTCGAAAGCGATGGACTCAAGGAAGGAATGCAGGTTGTGACGGGGGAGCAACCCAGGGAAACGCCCGGCGGCTCGACGCCCGCCAGCCCGTTTACGCCGAAGCTGTTCCGAAGATAACCCCCGGCCGCGGGTTATCCGTGTTTCCCCTGCGTCCATTGGAAAATAAAGGGGAAGGGAATCGGCATGATTGCCGCTGGAAAATGCCGCCCGGCGTAACCGGACCATTCGGCGACGAGGGTTCGAGATTCCGGAAAGAAACGAAATGGACCTCATCGAACTGCAAGACATTCGCAAAACATACCGCCTGGGCGAAATCGACGTGCCCGTGCTGCGGGGCATCTCGCTCAAGGTTTCCCCCGGGGATTTCGTCGCGCTCATGGGCACTTCGGGATCGGGCAAGACCACCCTCATGAACATCCTGGGATGTCTCGATCGTCCCACTTCCGGCCACTACCGGTTCGACGGACAGGACGTGGTGGATCTGACGCCCGACCAGCGCGCCGCGCTGCGAAACCGGAAAATCGGTTTCGTGTTTCAGAATTTCAACCTGTTGCCGCGGATGAGCGCGGTCGAGAATGTGATGATGCCTCTTTCGTATGCGGGCGGAGGCCTCTCGGATCAGAATGGCCGCGAACGGGCCGGGGCATTGTTGACGCGCATGGGGCTCGGTGAACATTTCGACAACGAACCGTCGCAGCTGTCCGGGGGGCAGCAGCAGCGCGTGGCCATCGCGCGGGCGCTCATCAATAACCCGTCCCTGCTGTTTGCCGACGAACCCACCGGCAACCTCGATTCCGCCACCAGCGAGGAAGTCCTGCGCGTATTCCAGCGACTGAACGAAGAAGAAGGGGTCACCATCATCCTGGTGACGCATGATCCGAGCGTCGCCCAATGCGCAAGGCGCATCGTGCGCATCCGAGACGGCGTGATAGAGCCGGAATCCGGGGCCGTCACGGACATGCCGCACGTATCGAAAGCGGCTCCGGCGGAGTCGAAACCGGCGCATTCCGCCATGCGGAGAGGGGACCTGGACAAATTCCGCCGCTCCCTGCACACGGCCCTGAGCAGTCTGCGCCGCAACGTGCTCCGCGCGGCCCTGACCACTCTGGGCATCATTATCGGCGTCGCGGCGGTCATCGCCATGATGGAGATCGGACGCGGGTCGTCCACGGCCATTCAAAGAACCATCGCCAGCATGGGGGCGCACACCCTGGCGCTTCTGCCCGGCACGGCGGCGAGCGGCGGGGTGAGCTTCGGGGGCGGCAGCGTCATGACCATGACCCCCCAGGACAGCGAGGCAATCGTGAACGAATGCCCGGCCGTGCTTGCCGCCGCGCCGATTGTGAGGGCGCGGACGCAGGTGGTGCACGGGTCCAGGAACTGGGTGCCCGCCGGCATTTACGGCACGACTCCGACCTTCCTGGAAATTCGTGAATGGCCTTTGGCCGAAGGCGATGTGTTCACCGAGCGCGACGTCCGCAACGCCAGCAAAGTGTGCGTTCTCGGCCAGAGACTGGTGGACGAATTGTTTCAGGGGGAAAATCCCATCGGCCTGGAGGTGCGGATAAAGAACGTCGCCTTCAAGGTGATCGGCGTGCTCAGCCCGAAGGGGGCCAACATGATGGGCATGGACCAGGACGACATCCTGCTGGCGCCCTGGACCGCCATCAAGTATCGCGTGACCGGTTCGAGCCTGGCAAACGTCAACCAGAGCGCCGCCTCGACCTCCTCCGCCTCGATCACGGACCAGGTTAACTCGCTCAGCAACCTGTACCCCACCGAGAAAGTGGTGCTCTATCCCGAGATTTCCACCACCCAGGCCTTCGACACGCCTCTGCCGGTGCGCTTCACCAACGTCGATCAGATCCTTGTCGGAGTCCGGTCGACGAGCGGGACCCGGGCCGCCATTCGCCAGATCGGCGAGGTGCTCAGGGAGCGGCACCGGCTCCGCCCCGGCGAGCCGGACGATTTCAGCGTTCGGGACATGACGGAGATGACCAAGACCCTGGCTTCGACGGCCACCATGATGACCAAGCTGCTTCTTGCCGTCGCGCTCATCTCCCTGATCGTCGGCGGAGTGGGGATCATGAACATCATGATGGTCTCGGTGACCGAGAGAACGCGCGAGATCGGCCTGCGGATGGCTGTCGGCGCGCGGGCAAAGAATATTTTGCAGCAGTTTCTGTTCGAGGCGGTTCTCTTGTGCTTTCTTGGCGGCGCCGTCGGCATTCTCGTGGGGCGGGGCATATCCCACCTGGTGACGGTGCTGCTGAACTGGCCCACGGAACTGTCCCTGGATGCCATACTCGCCGCCGTCGGCGTTTCCGCCACCGTGGGCATCGTCTTCGGCTACTATCCGGCCTGGAAGGCTTCCAGGCTGGATCCCATCGTGGCCCTGCGCTACGAGTGATCGTGCCGGAGGCGTGAATCATTCCGGATTGCGCTAAACGCGGCGGCGGATTGCCGTTTCGAGCGGAGCGGGACTTCCGGACCCCGCGCAGGCGACGCTTCTTCGCCGGCGTCCCGGATAACGACGGTTGAACGCGGCCTCCAGGGAGGGTCCAATGCTTCCGAATTGAACGCAATCGCCCATGGCGCCTGCGCCACCACAAGGCATGAAAACAGGCTCACCCGGGAGTCTGTCTTCCAAGTAACCTGGTATGAAATCGGGAAGGGGGAAGGTCCGCATGTCATCTCTGGCGTATCGCATTCGGAGCCGGCCGGTGATCGCGCGCTTGGCACCGCTGCTGTTGCCGGCAGTTTGGTTCCTGCTTGGGGGCTGCATGGTGGGGCCCGATTATCACCGGCCCAAAAGCGATCTGCCCGGCGCCTACACGGGAGTGACCGCCGGGGCGACGCGTGAGCCGAGCGTCACGACCGGGGAGCCGGCCCGGCTGATCGAATGGTGGAAAGCGTTTGACGATCCGGTGCTCACCTCGCTCATCGAGCGGGCCATCACCGCGAACCTCGATGTTCGCCAGGCCCAGGCCCGCATCCGGCAGGCCAGGGCGACACGCGGCGTGGCGGCTTCGGGACTGTTTCCGGAAATCGATGCAGGCGCCTCTTACAATTACAGCCGCGGCAGTCCCGGAACCGCGTCTTCCTCCGGCGGGGGGACCACCGCCGCGGGTACGGCCGCTACCCCGCGCGAATTGTTCCAGGTGGGGTTCGACGCCTCCTGGGAACTCGATTTCTTCGGCGGCACGCGGCGGAACATCGAGGCATCCGACGCCGACCTCAAGGCCGCCGTGGAGGACCGCCGGGATGTGCTGGTATCGATGGCGGCCGAGGTCGGGACCGAATACGTCACGCTTCGCGGACTTCAGGCCCAGTTGCTCATCGCCCGGAAGAACCTCGCGTCGCAGAAGCACACCGCCGACATCACCAGGAAGCGCTGGCAAGCGGGTTTCGTGAGCGCCCTGGACGTAGCCAACGCGGATGCGCAGGCGTCGACTACGGAAGCGCAGATCCCGATCCTCGAATCCTCGATACGGGCGACGATCTACAGCCTGAGCCTGCTGCTTGCGCAACCTCCCGCCGCCCTTCTCGACGAGCTTTCGGACGACGGGCCGATTCCGCCCATTCCGCCGGAGGTGCCCGTCGGGTTGCCCTCGGATCTCATCCGCAGGCGCCCCGACATCCGAAGAACCGAAGCCCAGGTCCATGCCGCCACGGCCCGCATCGGAGTCGCCACCGCCGACCTGTTCCCGAAATTCGCCCTCACCGGTTCGATGGGGCTCATGAGCGCGGATCTCAATACCCTGGCGAACCTGAGCAACCGTTTCTGGTCGCTCGGTCCCACCGTGTCGTGGCCAATTTTCACCGCCGGTCGAATCCGGTGCAATATCGAAGTGCAAAACGCCGTGCAGGAACAAACCCTGCTCGCCTACGACAAGACCATCCTCACCGCGCTCAAGGACGTGGAGACCGCCCTGACGGCCTACGCCAAGGAACAGGAGCACAACCGGTCCCTGACGGAGGCCGTGGCCCACAACCGAAAGGCCGTGGACTTGTCCATGCGGCTGTACCTCGTGGGAAAAATCGACTTCCTCAACGTTCTCAACGCCCAGCGGTCCCTCTACCTGACCGAGGAGGGACTGGCGCTGAGCAACCGTACGCTGACCACCAACCTGATCGCGCTCTACAAGGCCCTCGGCGGCGGATGGGAGCGTGAAGCCTAGTGGTGCGCCCGGGGGGGTTGGGATTAGGGTCGTGGATGCCGGCGACCTGGGTTTCCGGGATATCATGGCCTGCCCGCCGTCGGTGCCTGGCAAATCAGGGCCACCCCTCCTCACCCCGATCGACCTGCTGAAGCCCGCCGTCGGTGCCTGGGGAATCAGGATGTCGACGCTTCGACTGCGGCGGCGATGTGTTCGACCGCTCGATCGATCTCCTCGGCGGTCGTGGCCCTCCCCACGGAAAACCTGATCGTCCCCATGGCATATTCGGACGGAACGTCCATCGCGTTAAGGACGGCGGACACGACCACGCCGTCGCTGTGGCAGGCGGCTCCCGCGGAGGCCGCAACATTTTCGAGCCGCGAGAGCACGAGGTCGGCCTTGAGCCCCCTGAAGCCCGCGCTCGATGTGTTCGGCAGCCGCAAGGAGGGGTGGCCGTTGATTCTCAGGCCGCCGAACCTGGCGCGGAGCCCGTCTTCCAGCCTTTCGCGCATCTTCCGCAGATGCTCCCCATAGCGTTCGATGTTCCGATGAACCATGGCGCAGGCCTCCCCCAGTCCCACGATATGGATCACGTTTTCCGTTCCGGCGCGCCGGTTCAGCTCATGGCCCGCCCCGTGGACGAATTTCTCGAGGGTGAGCCCGGATCGGATATAGAGCGCACCGACGCCTTTCGGCGCGTAGAGCTTGTGGCCGGCCACGGAGAGAAGATCCACCCCGAGCTCATCCACCCGGACCGGTATCTTGCCGATGGACTGGGCGGCATCGGTGTGCATGGGCACTCCGTGGCGACGCGCGATGGCGGCGATCCCCGCGATGGGTTCGATGGTCCCCACCTCGTTGTTGGCGTGCATGATGGTGACGAGGATCGTCTCGGGCGTGATGGCCTCTTCCGCCCGGCGCGGGTCCACGAGACCGTGACGGTCGACCGGGAGACGGGTCACCCGGAAACCGTGCGACTCCAGGTAGTCGCACACTTCGAGAACGGCCGGGTGTTCGACAACCGAGGTGATGATGTGATTGCCCCTGGCGCGGTTGGCGAAGGCGATGCCCTTTATGGCGTGGTTGTTGGATTCGGTACCCCCGCTGGTGAAGACGATCTCTTCCGGGGCGCAATGGAGCATTTCGGCGATCTGCCCCCGCGCCTTCTGCACCGCGTTCCAGGCCGTCACCCCGTACGCGTGCCGGCTCGACGGGTTGCCGAAATGTTCGTGAATGTACGGCAGCATGGCGCGGGCGACTGCCGGATCGATGGGTGTGGTGGCGTTGTAGTCGAGGTATATCGGCTTCAAATTCATGCTCCCCGGGGTTCGTTCGGTGTTTGATGAACTACAACATCGAGCGGGCGGCTTGTCAAGGGGCGAAACCACCGGGGTGATCCACCGATACGAACCAGCGTCACTGTGAGACGATAATACTGACGGGAGGGCATAAAGCCCTTCCCTTGCCGCCGTCCGATCGGCTCACCCCTGCGGACGGTCTCTGCGACGCAGGGACACGACATGAAACATCCTCCGCACAGCCCGGCGAACTCGTGTGGTGTGATCCTACCGTGAACGCGAACCAATATGAAAGGCCGCGATCGAAAAACGGACCTCCCTTCCCGATGCAGACATTTCGTTGCCTGCCGCGACACTCGATCGTCACGAAGGCTCGCATCGGCCGGCATGATCCTCATCGGCGGTCACAAGAAGGGGAAATTCCGCCAAAAAGGTGGTTCCTCTGCGGCCCGTTTCTTTCACCCGGATGTTGCCCCCATTTTCCGCGACGATCTTCTGGACTTTGCTCAGTCCCAGCCCCGTGCCCTTTCCCGGTTTCTTGGCGGTGAAGAATGGATCGAAAATGACGGAGAGATTATCGGCCGGAATCCCGCCGCCTGTGTCGGAGACCTCGAGGCAGGCCTTCTTCGCCGATTTGTCCCGAAAGGTGCGAAGAGTGAGCGTGCCTCTACGGTCCATGGCATCCAGGGCGTTCATGACGAGATTGACGATCACCTGACTCAGCTGGTCCCTGTCGCCCCTGATCAACATCATTTCTTCGGAGAGCTCCTTGACGACGCGAATGTGCATGAAGGCTTTCCTATCCCTGATGAGATTGAGGCTGTGCTCGAGGAGCGTGTGGATATGGAGGACCTCGGTACCGGGATTTGCCTGTCGGCTTTAGGCCAGCAGATTTGTGGCAATCTTGCCGCATCGTTTGGCGTCTTCGAAGATTGCCGCGAGGTTCTCACGCCGGTGATCATCCTTTTCGAGGGTGTCCAGCACGAGCTTGGAGAAGAAGATGATCCCGGTCAGCGGATTGTTGATCTCGTGGGCCACGCCTGCCGCGAGTTGCCCCAGAGAGGCCATTTTCTCCGCCCGGGCAATACGGAGAAGCATCTGTTCCATTTGTTTTTCGTGCCGCAACTTTTCTCTCAGGTCGTTGAACACGGACCTGGTGCCCACTTCCTTGTCGCCCTCGTAGATGATCGCGGCGCTCAGCTCCACCGGCACATCTTCACCCCTGGAATCGACCATGCTGATCCTGGTGCAATTGAGCTTGCCTTTGCCTCCGACTCGCTCATCTCTCAGGATTTTCATGACCTTCTTCGCCTCCCTCGGGGGGTAGAGATCCTCGGCCGTGACTTTTCCCCGGGCTTCCTTAAGAGATTATCCGGTGAGCTCTTCGGCGGCGGGGTTCATCATTAGAATTCTGCCTTTCCGGTCCGCGGCAATCATGGCACAGGTTGAGCTTCGGATGATCTTCTGAGTAAATTCCCTCGCATCGGAGAGCTCCCGCTCCAAGGTCTTGACCGGCGTCATGTCATGAATGCACTCCACGACGTACCTCACCGCACCGGTTTCGTCCACGATGGGAGAGAAGACACGATTGTCCCATTTTTCCTCACCTTCACCGGTAGCAACAATCTTGACGGCGGAATGTCCCTGGCGGTCTTCCACCTTCCGGCAAGAGCACAGGTTTCGTGAGGACACGGCTCTCTCAGGTGATAAAAGAAATCGTGACACGTTTTTCCGACGACTTGCGCTTTACTGACACGGAACCTTTCCAGGACGCGCGCATTTGCATCCACTATGATCTTGTTTGGTTTCAAAATCAGGGTGGGCAAGGAAAGCGAGTCGAAGACCTTTGTTTTCAGATTGGCTTAGTCCATGATGTCCATCCGCTTGTCTTCCGCGAGCTCGGCCTCCTCCCCTTTCATACGCCCTGGAAATGCCCACCCGCGAAAACCGCCGTTCGACGGAAGCGTCCCGTGGCAGGCAATAAGCTCAGGGACACCGAGAGCGCGTCCGCCACTTCGGCCCCGGAAAGCAATCAGCCCTGACCTGCCGGAGGACGAATATCGAATTCCCCGATCTTGCTGTGCAGAGTAACCCTGCTGATTTCCAGGATTGCCGCAGCCTTGGAAATGTTCCATCCACAGAAGCTCAGGATACGTTCAAGGTGTTGCTTCTCATTTTCTCTCAAGGATTGGGGGAACGGCTGGGCAGGAGACCGACTCAGAAATGCGAAATCATCCCTGGTCAGGTAGCGCTCTTTTGCCAGTACCACCGCACGTTCTATGGCGTTTTCGAGCTCTCGAACATTCCCAGGCCACGGATAGCTCTTGAGAAATTCGATCCCCTGCTGCCGAATGCCGACAACCGGCTTGTTGGTTTCCTTGCCGATGCGCTCCAGGAAGTATTGCGCCAATGCGGGAATGTCATCGATTCTGGCCTGAAGGTGCGGGATCTCCACTTCGATCACGTTGAGCCTGTAATAGAAGTCCTGTCTGAAGGCGCCGCGCTCGATTTCCATTGCCAGGTCCTTGTGGGGGTGCACAGATCAGGCGAAAGTCAACCGAGACTTCCGATATTCCCCCTACACGAGTAAAGGCTTTTTCCTCAAGGACACGCAGAAGATCGATCTGCATTTTCAACGGGATTTCTCCGACCTCATCGAGAAAAAGGGTTCCTCCGGAGACCATCTCCAAACGTCCCTTCTTGGCTCTTCCGGCCCCGGTGAACGCACGGCTTTCGTGACCGAACAGTTCGCTCTCAAGAAGCGTCTCCGCGAAAGTCCCGCAGTTTATCGGGACAAAGGGCCCCCCCCGGCGTTCGCTCATCGCATGGATGGCCATTGCCACCATTTCCTTTCCCGTTCCGGTTTCGCCCCGCAGCAGAATAGGGGAATCGACTTGTACCACCTGCTCGATCAGTGCAAACAATTGCTGCATGCATTTCGACACGCCGATCAACTCCCGGCAGTGCATGCCGCTCGACAGGTGTTCGCGCAGCATGGCGTTTTCGTCGACGATTTTCTTCTGCTGCAGGAGTCTTTCAAGATGACAGCACAATTCGTCGGGGTCGAAAGGCTTCATGAGATAATCGGAAGCTCCGCGTTTCATGGCGTCAACCGCGGTTTCCACCGACCCGTAAGCCGTGATCATCACCACCAGGGTGTACGGGCAGTCCGCCTTAATGCGGTCGAGGACTTCGAAGCCGCTCACATCTGGGCGCGCATCGAACACGGGGCATTCGTGCGCCTGGGTATCGATGATTTTGCGCTGAGGCTGCTTGGGAGCCCGACCGGCATCAGCCTCCCGAAAATCGGTACACGCTTGAAACGGGGCGAGAGCGGATGGTCCATCCGCAGGGAGGAGCATTACGCATCGGTGCTCTCGCCCATGGCCGGCACCGTGAAGTCGACCAATCAAAGTGCCTCGAAGCAGCCCGGACTCTCGAAAAAGGATCCCTACGGCGAGGGTTGGCTGATCGTGGTTGACCCACAAGGTGGCCTCAGGAAACAAACGAAGCACCTTCTGTTTGAAAAAAGGGCGGTCGCATGGCTCGATGCCGAAGCAAAGAAGCTGGAAGAGATGGTCATGTCGGTTTACGGATCTCCTGTTGCCGCCACGGGCGGCGAGAATGTCGAGGACATTCTCGGCAACCTGTCCCATCTCCGGTGGGATGACCTCGTGCGCGAGTTCCTGCGCACGTGAGCACGGCTGAGAGCACTCCCGCGCATGCGGCGATCGAACACTCGCCGCCCCCTTCTTCAGCGATGCCCCGGCGGAGGAGACACCGCCGGGGCCCGAACAAGCCGCTGTCCTCATTACCCGAGGCTTTTCCCCAGCGTGCGGTGAAGGGCAAACCGCACCGCCTGCAAAAGGAGATGTCCAGCGCATCCAGGTCCTGGACTTTGGGGCTGAATCGCATGAGACACTTCGGCGCTTCACAATGATACAGGGACGAAGTATGCGCGATCTCGTGCAAAGCGATCTTCACCAGGCGTTCATAGTAGACATCCGCCGGCGCGGGAAACCCATCCGGTGTGTCCTTTAGACGGAAACCGGATACGATGGCCCTTTTTTTGTCCCATTTCCGCCTCCCCGACGGCGTGCAAAGATCCACGTCTGTGACCGTGAGAATGCAACGTTGATGTGGAAAGGGCAATTGAGCGAGCCGCTTCAGTATCAGGCCCGCATCGTACTGGCCCCGATGGGGTTGAAAGGCCTCTTCGGGGATCGCCATGGGCGCAAGCAGCTCAACTGGAAGATTCATCAGAACCTGGATGTTGGCTGCTATGACTCGGAGTTCCGCAGCCGAAACACGTCCCCTGGCGATCAATCCGGCGGAGGGTTCGTTTCTGCGTATCGGTTTTGGTGAAAGCATGTGGGTTGCAGTGAAAAACAGGCTCGGTTGTTTGCGGAATTGCAGGCCATATTCCGAGAAATCACGTCGAAAGACGTCCGGGGACACCTCCACACGACTCTTCCCCGGATAGGCGGCTTCTCTCCGGAATCCACGCTCGCCACTATTGTCGATCCCGAAAGGCCATATTGCAGGTGCCGGGCGGGGTCTCACCCTTGCAGTAAGTCAATTTCCGCCTTCGATCACCGCCCTCGGCGCCGGAGCCTGCCGGGCGATTGCGGAAACCTCCAACCACGGGAACGATCTACCAATGGTAGATTCGCTGCGTGGCAAATCCGCGCGCAGCCTCAAAAATTGGAATAGCATTTTTCTTGCATAAGCATCGCGCAGAAGGAACGAGTTCGCATCCCCGGACCCAGGAGGCGGTGTTCAGCATGAAAAGCATCGAGTGTGAACCTATGGCTGAAGAGTCTTATTTCCTTCCCGCAAACATGCGCGGTCCGTTATTTTATCCGAAACTGAGCGGCCGCAGCAAAGCCTGGTTCGCACTTTACGTCCAGGTCAAACACGAAAAGGACATCATCCGAAGGCTTGAACAAAAGTCCGTCGATTGTTTCCTGCCGTTGATGGAGTGCTGGAGCAAGCGTCGGGACAGGCGAAAGAGGATAACTGTGCCGCTTTTTCCCGGCTACGTGTTCGTGCACACCGTCCTTGACAACTACACCAACGTGGACATTCTGAAAACTCCCGGTGCAGTGAACATTGTAAGAAGCTCCGAGGGGCCTTTGCCCATACCTTCATACCAAATCGGGAACCTGCGGACCATCCTGGGCGCCGACCAATCCATCGAACTGCATCCGTACCTGAAAGAAGGAGAGTGCGTCCGTGTCGTTCGGGGTCCTTTGAACGGCTGCGTGGGAATCCTGAAGAGGCATTCCCCGAAGCAGGGGAGACTGGTGTTGAGAGTGGATTGCATCCAACAGTCGGTGAGCGTCGACCTCGACGTCGAGGATGTGGAACCGGCTGAGCGGCCCCGGAAAGGAAGGACTCTCTCGTGATCCTCCGAGCCCGCCTCGGGGAGCGCCACCCGGCAGAGGAGCTTCCCGCCCTGCGTCGTTCTCCCGCCCCGCCTTCGTCGGAGCGATACTCCAACGTCCCTTGAGCGTGAATCGGTGCAAGCCGCCGGAATTCCTCCGTTGACCTTTTTCTTGTGTTTTTTGTCGGTAGAGCCGATGATTCCATGGGCTCTCGGTAAGTCTCAAGGCCGTTCCGGGCAGTTTCGGATTCCGGAATGCGCCGGGGCTTCGCTGATGGCCGGGTGGGCGCTTGGTTTCGGCTTTTCTGACAGGAGAGGGAGATGTCAACGGAAGGTCCCCAAAGAAGAGCATCCGTTTACATAAGTCATAGCTATTACATAAGAATTGCAAGCGCATTTATAGGACTGCTGGCCATTACTGTGCTTGTTGTGCTTTATCATATTCAAAACAGTGACAATAGAATAATAACAAATTTCAAGAATGATCTGATAAGTCATGTATCGAATCTTGTTATTGAAAAATCGACAAATTATTTTCTCCCAGCATCCATGCTTGTTAATATTAGCTCAAATCTATGTAATCTTGGGGCGTTATCATGCAATGACTTCGATCAGATTGAATTGTATACACTTGGAACTCTTAAATATTACAAACAGATATCCATGTTTTATCTTGCGGATGAACGTGGAAGCTATATACGTGCATGGTCTCTTCCGGACAACACTATGGAAGGGAGAATAATCAAGCCCTATACCATGCCTCCAACCGACACCTTCAAATACTGGGATTCTGAATTCAAATTGACAAAGACCATGGTGTCCAACAATATCGAATATGATCCAAGGGTGCGGCCTTGGTACGTTGGAGCCAAACAGGCAAGGGGGTGTTACTGGACCGATCTTTACATCCTCTTCAGGAACAAGAAACCGGCGATCACGTGCTCCTGCCCCGTCATCGATCCCGACGGGCGCATCGGGGGCGTGTGGGCGATCGATATCGAGCTCGATGAAATTTCCACTTTTCTCAAGAGCCTGAAAATCGGCAAGAGCGGAATCGCATTCATCATAAACGAGAAAAACGAGGTCGTGGCCTACCCGGAAATGTCCCGGTTCATCAGGGAGGAGAACGGGACGGTGCGGCCGGTTCGTGTCGAAGAACTGGGCGTTGAGTCCGTGAGCGCGGCGTTTCGCAAAATTGCGGCCACCGGCGGGCGGGAATTGAATTTTGAGAGTGGAGGCGTGAGGTACTTCGCCTCGATTTCGGATTTTCCGAAGTCCTTCCCCGTGACGTGGAAGATTGCCCTGATCGTCCCGGAGAGAGATTTCGTGGCGGGTGCCATGGAGGAGATGCACCGGATTCTGCTGGTCTGCGCGGCGATCCTGGCGATTGCGGTAATCCTGGCGGCTTTCATCGCCCGGGGCATTACCCGTCCCATCAGGCTTTTGGCGGAAGAGACCGGGAGAATAAAGGATTTTCATCTCGAGGACAGAGGCGCGATAACCTCTTACATCAAAGAAATCCAGCTGATGAGCAGTGCCGTTTCCGCCATGAAAAAGGGACTTCAAGCCTTCAGGAGGTATGTGCCTGCGGAACTGGTGCGCCAGTTGATCAAGACGGGCAAGGAGGCGCGCATTGGCGGCCAGAAGGAAGAGCTCACCGTAATGTTCTCCGATATCAAGGGCTTTACCACGATCGCGGAGCGAACGAACCCGGAGGAACTCATTCATCAGCTGTCGGAGTACTTCGATGAGCTTACGAGAATCCTGAGCGACAACAGGGGCACGGTGGACAAATACATCGGGGACGGCATCCTGGCGTTCTGGGGAGCTCCCATCCAGGACGACGAGCACGCGGTCAATGCCTGCAGGGCGGGGCTTGCCTGTCGCGACAGGATCGCCGAGCTCAACAGGAATTGGCAAAGCGAAGGCAAGTCTCCCTTCATCACCAGGATCGGCATCAGCACCGGTGAAACGCTGGTCGGAAACGTGGGGTCGAGCGAACGGATGAACTACACCGTCATGGGCGACAACGTCAATCTGGCCAGCCGCCTCGAAGGGGCGAACAAGCTGTACGGCACTCAGGTCATCGTCGATCGCAGGACCTGCGAATCGGCCTCCGACGAATTTCTCTTCAGACTTCTGGGCAGGGCCGCTCTGAGAGGCAGGAGCGGGGAAACGACCATCTACGAGCTGGCGGGGAAAAAAACCGGTGATGAAGCGGAGGTGAACGCCGCGCTCTGCACGGCGTTCACCAGAGGGGTCGAAGCCTACTTGGCGAGGGAATGGGACAAGGCGTTCGCCATTTTCAGCGATTTGTCGGCGCGCCTCCCCGAGGATGCCCCCACCGGTTTCTACCTCGAACGCTGCCGCCAATACAGGGATGATCCTCCGGGAGAGGACTGGCGGGGCGTGGAGAAACTGAGGTCCTGATGCCTTCGCGGCTGGAGCGCTTCATGTCTTCCCGTCAATAATTATCATCGCGAACGCAAGTTCGTGTGAGATCATCGCGGCTTCGGGCCTTCCGGGCCGCTTGCGTCGCGAATTCGAGGACGTCGCTTGAGGCTCCGGCCTTTTTCGGAGACGGCAACCTAGCGTTATGATTGGAGGATTGCATTCCAATGAGGTTGCGTCCTGAAAGCAGATTCGTATCATGCGAGCACCAGGGAGCGGGTGACGGCGGCGTTGCGCCCTGCCCACCCCGCCGGGCACCTGGCAGAGACACGCCGGCCGGGGTCGGTTCTCTTCCTGCTCCGGCGAACATTTTCAAAACCTTCGCCGCCATTGAAACGGATTCGCCGAATCGAGTATCTCCTGATTGACGTCACGGGAATATAGTCGTATTTTATGAGCGTTAACTCATTATTGCGAATAGATTTATGCTTGATTTGCCCTTTTCGGAAGCGTGCGTCGATATCAATCGTCCCATGTTCGAAACGGTTCAGGGGATGATGCTGGGCTGTGGAGAGACTGTTGAACCGGTGATTGAGGAGGTTCGACAGATGAGGAAAGTGGGCAAATAGTAAAACAACAATCAAAGGAGGATGCACTATGATCAGGTCATTTTGTCTCGCATTATTCATCGTATGCCTCGGTATCTCTCTGAGCGGTTGCACGTGTCTGGGGATCAAGGGGGGCTGGTTCAAATGCGGAAAAGAGGAGGTGGTTGAGGCGCCCCCTCCGGCTCCACCGCCAGTAGTGGCTAAACCCGCGCCCCCTCCGCCGCCTCCTCCACCGCCCAAACCGGCGCGCAACTAACACTTTTCAGCCGCCCTGCCTTGCCTGTGGTCATACGGCGAGGCAGGGCCATCCACGATGTTGCCGGACGAGAGAAACACACCGATTTCGCGGGGACGATCACGTGATCCAAAAAGAAAAAGTATCAGGCTGCGCCTTTTTTGCATCATTGCGGCGCGCAAAGTGCTCGAGAAGCATGCGCTCACTGGCAGCCGGCCTGGTGAAAGGTCTTTGCGTCGGACTGACGGCCGTCGCCTTTTTCCCTCACCAGGTTGCCGCCGCGGACAAGGCGGTGCAAATCGCCAGCCCGGCTTCCCCATTGTCCGCGCATCAAACCGCGGCACCCGGCTTGACTTCCGGTGCGCCACCGGACGGTGACATGTCGTCTCACCCGAAGCGGGCAAACTTCGGACAGGAGCCTAAATCCCGGGACGCCGGGAAAATAGCGGATTGGGTTGTCGATTCAGGCGACAATTCCGGCATGCCGTTTCTGATACTGGACAAGGTGGACGCCAAGGTCTTCGTGTTCGACGCCGAGGGAACACTGCGCGGCGCGGCCCCTGCTCTGCTCGGCCGAGGAAAGGGGGATGACGCCGTTCCGGGCGTCGGCGACCGGAAAATGTCCGAGATTCGCCCCAAGGACCGCACCACGCCGGCGGGGCGTTTCGTGGCCTTGCTGGGCGTTAATCATAACGGCACCGATGTCCTCTGGGTGGACTACGACGGCGCCGTCGCTCTGCACCGGGTGGTTACGCATAACCCCAAAGAACGCCGACTGGAACGCCTGGCCACTTCAACCCCGCTCGACAACCGCATTTCCTATGGCTGCATCAATGTTCCGGCGAAGTTCTACGATGATGTCGTGAAGCCGCTTTTCACCGGGACCTATGGCGTTGTCTACATCTTGCCCGAAACCAGGTCGTGCAGCGAAACCTTCAGGGCCTACTATGACGTCGATGTGCGGCGGGGAAAAGGCGCCACCGCGAAACTCGACGAAGCAATGGAGGCGGGCCTGCAGCAGCAGGAAAAGAAGGTTGGCGGCAAGAAGGCTCGACCCTGAAGAAAACCCGAGGCGATGGAATTGGGGATTGCCGCGACTGCCTCGCCGGTCTCGACCCCACCCCACGGGAAACCGCCCTCGCATAGGCGTCCATGGCGTAAAGCGATTGGGTCATTTTCTGTGGACCGCATCATGACAGATATTGCAGAGGGTGATGAGGTTTTCCGGTGTATTTTCCCCTCCCCTCCCATGGGGATCGACATGATGAGCTTCCAGATGCCTCGGGTCGGAAGGATTCCATCTCTCATGACTCCACCCGCAACGCAGGCACTTGTGTGCATCCCTTTGAAGGACTTGGCGGCGCACTTGGTCGGGAATTACCCGGTCGTGTTCGGGGGCCTGCCTTTTGGTTGCCAGGAAATACGCGCCAATGGGCAATTCGGGCATACCTGTCATTTTGGTCAGTACTTGCCAGCCCAATTCGGTGCGTAGTTCTCGGACTCTACGCGCCCACTCGGTACGGTTGTTTGCCACATAACGCAGTTCCTCTCCCGTAATCTTTTTGCCGACGTTCTTGATCAGGTATTCCAGAATCTTGTCCCTGACCGACGACTTCCGTCGCCGTATCTCATTGGCTGTATTCCATCGGAAAGCGGCATCCCTATCTTGTTGGTCGTCCAGCAGGATATACTCGCTGGGCGTCATTGCCGACAAATCAACATCCGAGAAAGGAAGTTCCTCCTCCCGGATTATTTCTTTTGCCGTCACCCCACTGACAATGGCCCATCCGAACTGAACGCGCAATTCACGAACACGCCGAGCCCATTCACCTATTGCAGCGATAACCATTAGTTCATTGCCCCTGATAATGGTACGAGGATATTTTTGAAGATAGAAGAGTATGCGGTCTCGGGCACTTAGTGCAAACTGTCTGTCAATAAGCGAGGACCCAAGGGAGCGTAGCGCAGTATTTGCCGGGACCAACGCCAGGACCTTCTTGCGCAAGTCTTCGGACTGCAATTCACGCTCAAAGTTGGACAGTAAATCTTTCAGTTGCCTTAGCAAGGCAACCGGGTCATTTTTTTTCGGATGCCGGGTCATCCAGGAACTCCCTCAATCTTTTCTCAAGGAATTCTGTGTTCTTGATCTCGCACGACCAAATCGTCAATGCCTGCCAACCAAGCTCGACGAGGGCTTTCCGGTTGTTGCGGTCGCGTTCGACCGTCTTTGCGATCTTCGCCGCCCAGAACTGGACATTGGAGGATGGCGGCTTCGACCTTTTGCAGCCTTGATGACCATGCCAGAAACATCCGTGAACGAAGATCGCTTTCTTGTGCTTTGGAAGAACGATGTCAGGCTTGCCCGGCAACTTCGAACAGTGCAGCCTGAAGCGGAAACCCATTGAATGGAGTCGTTTCCTGACCTCCAATTCGGGTTTTGTGTTGGTCCCGTGTACTCGGGACATTATCCAGCTGCGCTGCTTCTCGCTGAAGACGTCGGCCATTCCTTTTCCTTTGAGGCAAGGAGCAGAGCGTAGACACAGTCGGCGAGCCGAGCCGCCAAAACAGGGGGTACTGCATTGCCGATTTGTCTGGCAACTTCGATTTTGGGTCCAAGGAATCGAAAGTCATCAGGGAATGATTGTATCCGCGCAGCTTCCCGGTGAGTAATCGGACGATGTTCCTCCGGATGCAGGTACCGGCCCTTTTCCGGCTTGAAAAACTCCGTGCGGACTGTTACTCCCGGCCGGTCCCACCAGAGCCGTCCGAAAAGATCGGTCCCACCGGTCGTCTTTTTTATCCAGCATTCCGGCGTCAGATGCGGTGCGCGTTTCTGGAGGTCGAAACGATTCATGCCTTCTTCAGGGATTGCCATGTAGCGTTTCAGACTCTTTTGAGTGGGAGTCCGTCCAAAATGAAGATCGTATGGCGGCGGCTCTTCCCTTATCTCAGTCCCCTCAGGAGGGCTCAAATCGCTTATCGCCTCCCTCAAGGTCTTGTATGGTCCAGGATCGGCTATGTAAGGCACGTCTTTTTCAGCAAAGATACGGCGATTGTTCAAGTCCGTGGGGTAGTTCGTCCTTTTCGGTGGAAAGACTTTCTTGGGGTCGGTGAACAGGCAACCAATAATGAAAGCCCGCCAGCGAATCTGAGGGACTCCGTAGTCTGCCGCACACAATCTGGCCGACGCCGTACTAAAGCCCATTTCCCGGGCCACGGTCAGAATTTCCTGGTGTTCGGACGATCCGATGAGTTGCGGTACATTCTCCATTACGAAAATGGAAGCCCCCGTCCTCCTGACTACCTCCATAAACGGTCGCCAAAGTTGCTTGCGGTCATCGCCATCGCGTAGCTTGTTCAACAGGCTGAATCCCTGGCATGGTGGACCGCCGATGACCACCTCCGCTCTGGGGGGGGCAGCGGCAGGGTCACGAAGAAGTTCGACAATGTCGCCCGATACACAATGAGTACCGAAGTTGCAATTGTAGGTCCGTACGGCATACATATTAAAGTCGTTTGCCCAGACAGGCTGAAAAAAATGACCCATGCGGGAGGTGAAACCAAGCGTCATTCCCCCGGCTCCTGAGAACAAATCGATTAGCCGAGGTCGCCAAGTCGGGTTCAGATCTCCCTGAATCCGCATTCGGAAGACTTCTTCATCCATGCTGGGAGCACTGATTAACAATTGTGGTTCTTTAGCTTCAAATGACATGGTTACCCTCCCCATAATCGTTTTTAGTCTAGGCGGAGGACGCTGGATAGTCAACGGACAAGGGCGCAGTTCCGACGAGTTTTGAGTCGAGGCCATTGAAACCGGAACGAGGGGTTGTCGCGCATAAACCCTGCCGGGCCGGCGAGAACCGCAGCCGCCGGTGCGGAGCCTCCCCGGAAGAGGTGCCGACGCAAGCCAGGCCTGAAGATCATCTCCGTTTGCGCGGAACGGGGTCAGGCTGCGGCGGCGACAAGAGGAACGAGCACCAGGCCCGTCTGCCTGCATGTCAACGGCGGTGTCAGAACGCGCGATCCGGATGCCGGGATGTCGGGTTTCGGGTTGGCTCGTGTTTCCAACGGGGTTTTCTCGGTTTCCTGCCCTTGCGGGCGCGACCTTCGCGCCGTGTGGCGGGGAAAGCCTGCTTCCTGCTGGGGTTTATCCAGCAGAGGGGGAAAAGGAACGTTGGTGGGCGGGTGGTTCGGCGCTTGACGGGGACGAGCGAAACCCATAATTTCAGATGGGTTTCGCGTAAAGTCGTCAAAAAATCTGAACCGTTCACTTGACGTTTAATCTTAAAACCCATAAAATTCCTATGGGTAAAGGGAATCCAAGTCAAGGACATCGGCAATGAGACATTCTGAGTTTTTCCGAAAGCACCCGGTTTTTACCGGAGAGGAGTTGGCTTGTCATTTGGCATCTCACGGTGAAGTCGGCGGACGGGCGCGAGAGGCTCTCTTGGCCTACCACCAGAAAACCGGAAGGGTCGTTCGGGTACGGCGGGGATTGTATGCCGTCATCCCTCCCGGAGCCGACCCCCGCTCATATCAGGTCGACCCCTTTCTCGTAGCCGCAAAGCTGACGCCGGATTCGGTGCTGTCACACCATACCGCGCTCGAGTTTCACGGGAAGGCTTACTCGGTTCATACATATGTCACCTACTCGGCAAGCCGCCCGTTCGGACTCCTGACGTTCCGCTCCCATGTTTTCCGGGGGACGAAGTTTCCACTCGCTCTACTCCGCGCAGGAAAGGTGCATTTCGCGGTTTCGACCGCGGAGCGCGCCGGTATGGATCTGCGGGTCGCAAGTCTGGAGCGGACCTTGGTGGACGTCCTGGATCGTCCGGACCTTTCGGGAAGCTGGGAGGAAATCTGGCGGTCGCTGGAGTCGGTCGAATTTTTCGACCTGGACAGGGTTGTGGAGTACGCGCTCCTGCTCGGAAATGCGACCACCGGGGCGAAGGTGGGGTTCTTCCTCGAACAGCATCGCGAACCATTGATGGTTGAAGACCGTCACTTCAAGGCGCTTCACGATCTGCGCCCCCGGCAACCTCATTATTTGGACCGCGCCAAGCGGACATCCGGTCGTCTCGTGTCGGAATGGAACCTGGTGGTTCCCAGGGAAGTGCTCGAACGAACCTGGGGGGAGCTGCCATGAGGATATCCCCCGAGAAACTGGCAGCCGAAGCGGAGGCGACGGGCTTCAGACCGGATGTGCTCGAAAAGGTTGCCCATTTGTTGGGGCTGTTGGACGCATTGCGGAGTCACCCATTCCTTAAGGGGAAGCTGGTGCTCAAGGTTGGCACGGCATTGAATCCCTCCTCTTCGATGTGCCCCGGCTCTCCATCGAGATCGATCTGAACGTTGTGGGAGCCGAAGATCGTGATGGCATGCTCGCCGAGCGTCCCAAGGTCGAGCAGGCCGTTCAAGCCGTCTTTGCTCGAGAGTGCTTCACCGTGAGACGGATGCCTGAAGAACACGCCGGAGGCAAGTGGTCGTTACAGTATGAAAGCGTCCCCGGCCGAAGCGGACATCAAATTCATGTTCCGCGTTCCGCTGTGGCCGGTCACGACCAGCGACTCTCATCCCATCGGGTCTTGGCGAGCCACGGGGATTCCCGTGCTGGATCACCATGAACTGGCGGCGTTGTTGGCGCGCCGCCAGGCGCGGGACCTGTTCGACAGCCATCGGATTCCCCGAATGCACAGCCTCGATTCCCACCACCTTCGTATTGGGTTCGTGGTTTACGGCGCGATGAACAGGACGGATTGGAGGACGGTCTCCGCGGACGATGTGGACTTCAACGCCATTGAATTGGCCAGGCAGCTGATCCCCACGCTACGCGTCAATTCGTCGGAGTTCCAAGCGGAATCAGCCGAATACGGGGCACGGCTTGTAAGGGAATGCCGGGAGGGGTTGTCCGCTGTGCTGCCCTTGACGAAGTCTGAACGGGTGTTCTTGGATCTACTGCTGGACCGAGGGGTGATCGACCCGACGCTCTTGACCGCTGATACATCTCTTCAGCGACGCATACAAGGCCAGCCGCTTCTCGAATGGAAGGCTCTCAAAGTGCGGCGCCACAAGGGATTGTCTTGAGCAAACCTGTGCTCCTCAAGCAGTGGTTCCCCGCCAGATGAACACCGAAGGTGCTCTTTCGTTCCAGGAATCTCCATCAATGCGTCCGTGACCGTTTCAACCGACGCCATCCCTTGATCTGCTTCTCCCCCTCACCGCAGAATCCCGGTCGGCACAGGGTTCGCTGTGGAGCAGCACGACCTCGTGCTGTTTCATTCGGTGGGCGAGACCCGTGGTGATTCCCGTGTACAGTCGGCCCTTACAGTCGCACAGGTACACGTGCCACATCGGTTCTTCCTCCAATAAAAAAGGGTTCGGAGAACCTCTCCAAACCCTCAATTCGTACCTGGCTCCCCGGGACGGACTCGAACCGCCAACCTAGTGGTTAACAGCCACCCGCTCTGCCGATTGAGCTACCGGGGATCAAAAGGGAAGCGAGGAGCATCTTGTAACAGAGTACTCCTCGCTTGTCAACACCAACTCCGAATTTAACCGGCCCCGGATGCGCTATTCACGCCCGATACCGGTGCTCGGGCTATTCCTTTTCTTTCTTTTCCTTGACTTCCACGACACACTTGGCCACCAGCCTGTCGTATTCGGCGTCGGTCCGGGCCTGAATCTGCTGAACGTCGGCCTCGGTCAGGTGGCGGAAACGGCGCTGCGGCTTGAAGTATTCGGCCACCGGCTTCGGCTTCGCCACTTTGCGCGACAGGTAGTACACGCCGTCAATCACTTCGTACAAGGGGAAGACCTTGGACTGGACCGCCAGCCTGGCCATTTCCACGCTCTCCTCGATCCCGCAGCGCCATCCGGTGGGGCAGGGCGAATAGATGTGGATGTAGGCCGGTCCGGGAACCAGGGACGCCTTCTTGACCTTGTTCATGAGATCCACCGGGAACGCGGGGCACGCCGTGGCGACGTAAGGCGTTCCATGGGCCACCGCGATCTCCGGAAGGTTCTTTTTCTGGGTGGCCTGTCCCTTGCTCATCTTCCCCGGAGGCGACGTGGTGGTCTGCGCGCCGAAGGGAGTCGAGGAGGACCTCTGAACACCCGTGTTCATATAGGCTTCGTTGTCAAAGCACATGTAGATGAAATTGTGGCCGCGCTCGAGGGCGCCGCTCAACGCCTGCAGACCGATGTCCGCCGTGGCTCCGTCGCCGCCGTACGCTACGAATACGGTGTCGGGCGACTTGATGATGCCCTTGCGGTTCATCGCCTTGTACGCGGATTCCACACCAGCGGCAACCGCCGCCGCATTCTCGAATGCGACGTGCATCCAGGGCACCCGCCACGCGGTCTGGGGGAAGGGCGAGGTGATGATTTCCATGCACCCCGTGGCGCTGCAAACGACAACGTTAGTGCCCAGTGCCTTCATAGCCTGCCGCAAAGCCAGTACTTCTCCACAGCCCTGGCATGCTCTGTGACCGGGCGACACCGGTTCTACCTCCGGCATGTTCTTGAGGTTGAACCCCTTGAAATTTTTGAGAGCTTCAGCTGCGATTCCCATTTATTCCCTCACATTGATGAATTCGTAGGCTAAGGGCACGCCACCGTCTTTGGACGCGGCAACCTTGTCGACCATTTCCGTGAAGTTCTGATCCGTCACGTCTCTGCCGCCGAGGCCGGCCAGGAAATTGCCGATCTTCGGATAGTGCTTGCGGTCATACAGGATGGACTTGATTTCCAGGCACACGGGTCCGGAAATGTAACCACCCGTGAAAGAGGTGACCCTGTCCAGAATGACCAGGTTCTTGGCGCCCTTGATGGCCGCAAAGAACTCATCGGCCGGGAACGGCCGAAACACCCGGATGCGAACCACACCGACCTTCTTCCCCTTGTCCCTCATCATGTCGACGGCGGTCATCGCGGTCTGGGAAATGCTGCCCATAGTGACGATGATGGTCTCGGCATCTTCGGACTTGTAGGTTTCGACCAAGCTATACTTGCGCCCGAACTGCTTGCCGAATTCATTGAAAACCTTCACGATCTCGGCCTTCGAATTCTTCAGCGCCTCGTCCTGGGCCTTCCGCGCCTCGGTGTACACGTCGGGCATACCGACAGGACCAAGGGTGACCGGGTTGGCGGGATCGAGCCGAAGCTGGGGCTTGTACGGAGGCAGGAACTTCTTCACTTCCTTCTTGTCGGGCATCATGATCGGTTCGATCATGTGGCTCAAAGTGAACCCGTCCAGGTTGACCTGCACCGGCAGCAGGACCTTGGGATCCTCGGCGATGCGGAAAGCGGCGATCGTGAGATCCACGACTTCCTGGCCGTTTTCCCCGATGACCTGGATCCACCCCGAATCCCGGGCATACATCAGGTCGGCATGGTCGTTCCAGATGCTGATCGGAGCGCTGAGGGCGCGGTTGGCGACCGCCATGACGATGGGCAAACGCAGCGACGACGCGATGTAGCAAAGCTCCGACATCAGGGCGTAGCCCTGCGAGCAGGTGGACGTGAAGGTGCGCGCTCCCGCCGCGGACGAGCCGATGCAGGCGCTCATGGCGCTGTGCTCGGATTCCACGGGAACGAATTCGGCATCCAGGTGACCTTCTGCTACCAACTCCGACAGGTGTTCGACAATGTGGGTCTGCGGCGTGATCGGGTATGCGGCGACGACGTCGACATCACACAGTCCCACCGCATCCGCAGCTGCAATTGAAACCTCTACACCAACTCTCTTGGACATGTTATTCGACCTCCTGATGCATGGTGATCGCATCTACAGGACACTCTTTGGCGCAAATGCCACACCCCTTGCAGTAATAATAATTCTGCACGTAGTAGCCTTCCGCGTCCTTGCTGTAGACCATATCCGGGCAGAAAATGTAGCACTGGCCGCATTTCGTGCACTTTTTCCGGTCGGTTTCGGGCCTCATGGATCGCCAATCGCCGGTCTTCAGATCCGCGGCGCACCCGGGCTTGGTAATGGCTATCCCCAAATTCAGACTTTTCCAGCTCATGATTCCGGTTTCTTTAGCCACGGCTTAACCCTCCACCTTGGTTTCTTCGAAGGCGCGGTTGCACGACGCAATGTTCTTTGCGGCGATACCGCCGAAACGATGTTCGATGGGACCATTCAACGCCTTCAGGGGGAGCAGATTGGGAACCGCCTTGACGAGAGCCCCCAGCATCGTTGTGTTGGTGATGGTCACACGCATGGTGTCCATGGCGATTTTGCTGGCGTCGACCGTGGCCAGCTTCGCCTTGATGCCGCTCTCCTTACGAATTTCCGCGGCGCTCTTGGGAGTGTTGACGATGACGATTCCCCCCTTCTTGAGTCCCGCCTCCACGTTGACCAGCTTCAGCAGGGTGGGATCCAGCACCACCACGTAATTCGGCTCGTAGACTTTTTCGCGGGTTACGATCGGCTGGTCGCTCACCCGCACAAAAGCCATCACGGGGGCGCCGCGCCGTTCCGGACCAAAGCTCGGGAAAGCCTGCGCGTATTTCCCCTCTTCGATAGCAGCCAGGGCCGCCAGTTCAGCAGAGGTCACGGCCCCTTGGCCTCCGCGTCCATGAATACGAATCTCAATCATGATCTCTCTCCACAGTAACGTTGCAAGTCAAAGCGCTCACCTCAGGTAGCCCTCACACAACACCGAGCAATCTACGGCGAACCAACACATACCTTTATAAGGTATGTTTCTTACCAGCTTTGTGAAAAAAAAGTCAAGGCATTTTTCGACTCTTTTCGCCAAATTTCACTTCTTGAATTGCAAACCTATGCATTTCGGTGGGCATGCGGGAAGGGGTCAAACCTTGGATAACACTGGGCAAACAGACCGTCAAGGCCACTCGCCGCAAGGAAATACGGTCCCGTTTCATCTCCGTCCGGCTTTCCCGGGCACAAATGAACAACCGGATTCACAATCGGACACGGCGAAAGATTCACTTAGTGAAAAGATGAACATGGTTTCAGAACGGCTGCCGCCCCTTCAAAGCCCGTTCCAGGGTGAACCGGTCGGTGTACTTGAGGTCGCCCCCCATGGGAATGCCGTAGGCAATCCGGGATACCCGCACGTTGTGATCCTTCAGGAGCTTCAGCAGGTAGTGCGCGGTCGCTTCCCCTTCACTGCTCGGGTTCGTGGCGATGATCACTTCCCGCACGCCCCCCCCCTCGATGCGCTCGAGCAGTTCCCGGATACGCAGGTCGTCGGGCCCCACCGCGTCCAGCGGCGCAAGCACGCCCTGCAGGACATGATAGCGTCCCCGATATGCCCCGGACTGTTCGATCGCCAGCAGATCCGCGGTGGTTTCCACCACGCAGATCTCCCCGGTGTCACGGGCAGGATCCGCACAAATGGAACACTCCTCGGCATCCGTGAAGTGAAAACACCGGGAACACGTCCGGATCCGACTTCTCAGCTCCCGGATCGCGTCCGCCAAGTTTTCGGCATCGGTCCTCGACATTTTGAGCAGATGCATGGCGATGCGGGTGGCGCTCTTTTCTCCCAATCCCGGCAGCTTGCTCAGCCTCCTGATGAGGTCGTTCATAATGGGGGGGTAGCCGCTCGAAACCATATGGACTCCGGGGTCAAACCTACACTTTTCACAAACGGCCATGAGCCGGGAACTCACAACGAAACACATCAATCGTCCGGGCCGAGGGGATTTTCATGCAAAGACCAGCGGCAGACAAACCGCGGAAAAGCCGGATCCCCGCGAATAATCGCGCGCCCTGCCGAGAAGGATCATGAACGTCATCATCGTCTATTCCGCAAAGGCCGGGACCCCGGCCCCCCCGACTCCCGGTCTTCTCCGTTCCCCGCCGCGACGCCCGCTCTCTTCGCAACGGACTGAAATCCGGCATATTCCCGGCTGGTTGGAAGGATAGCCGCCGAGTGAAACCGAGCCGGAACATCATTGCGAATTCCAACGACACGCCGGCAGCCCGGGACACCGAATCAGAACAACCCGGGAATCTTCAGGCCCGGGATGTTCAAGCCGCCCGCGATCTTACCCATTTCCTGAGCGGCCATTTCCTGGGACTTGCGCAATCCGTCGTTTACCGCGGCGACAATCAGGTCCTGTAACATTTCTATATCTTCCGGGTCGACCACCTGGCGATCGACCTTCACGCTCAGCACTTCCTGCCGGCCGTTCACGACCACTGCGACCATGCCCCCTCCAGCCGAAGCCTCCACGGTCTTGAGAGCCAGCTCTTCCTGCATCCTGGCCATCTTGTCCTGCAAGGCCTTGACCTGCTGCATGGGGTTGAATCCTCTGCTCATGTCCATCCTTCCTCTCGTTGAATGAAATCGACGAAATTCCCGCGAGGAAATTCCCTTGTCGTCAGTGGAAAAACGCAACCTTCAGTCCCGCGCCGGAGGGCCCGCGGCATCATTCCCCGGCCTTCGACCGGCTTGAGCGCGGCTCGCCACGCTCCGTTTTCGGACGCCGGATGTCCACCAGTTCTCCCCCGAGGATTTCCAGCGCCTGCAGGACCACCGGGTGTTCCATGACCAGCCGTTTGGACAAGGTTTTCTTCTTCTTTTCCCTTTGAGTGTCCCCGCGGCCGGTCCCTTCCGGTTTTTTCCGGACCGTCCACGCGCAACGTCTTCGAAAGAACGCCTCGGCGGCGTCCCCGATCCTGGCGACGGTTTGAGGCTCCCGGAGCTGTTCCTCGAAGACCTCGACGACTTCCAGCTCCACCGAGTCCGCGGCGGCCGATGCGATCCGACTGCGCGCCAGTTTCGCCGCCAGGATCGGTTCCTTGAGCTCAAGCCACTTGAGAAACGCCGGCCACCGGCCGCTCAAGTCCTCCAACGGCACGGCCTCCCCTTCGATCCGCGGCAGGTCGGGGATGGGTTCGCCTCCGGACGCCGGTTCGGGCACGGCCGGATCGGGTGCATCACTCCCGGAGCCGGCGCTCGAGTGCGAAACCCCGGTCCCTGGCGGGGGGGTCTCTCGCATCGGAGGCCGCGCGGCCCGGGCCGGCGGGGTCGAATCAGGGGCCCGGGTTCCCTCCCGCGCGGGAGGCCGCGTGTCGCGGACCGCCGCCGAGTTCCCGCCCCCTCCGGTGGTTGCGCCCTTCAAGCCCTGTTCCAACGCGGAAATCTTGTCGAGCACACCCTGCAGTGACTCGAGGCGCGGCAGCATGGCCAGGCGCAGCAACAGCATCTCGAGCGCTATCCGGGGGATGGTGGATCGGCGGATCTCCTCTTCGCTTTTCAGTACGGTCTGGAAATAGAGGTACAAAGACTCGGGCGTCGTCTTGCCGGCCGCCTCGGCCAGCAGTTGCTTCTCATCACCGGGCAGGTCCAGCCGCCGGGATTCGCCCTCCCCGAAAGCAACCACGAGCAGATTGCGAAAGTAATCGCACAGCTGCCGGCAGAACCTCCTGATATCCATGCCCCGCCGGTAGATGTCCTCCACCACGTCGAGACAGGTCCGCACATCCCCCTCGAGCACCGCCGTCCCGGTCCTGTGGACGCTCCGCCGGTCGATGACCCCCAGGACGTCCAGGACCTCCTCGTCGCTCAAGCCGTCCCTGCTGAAGGACAGCATCTGTTCGAGCAGGCTCTGGGCGTCCCGCATGCTGCCGTCTGCCTCCCGGGCGATGGCGTACAATACGCCTTCGGACAGCGCGACGTCCTCCTGCGCGGCGATGTGCCTCAGGTGATCCACCAGCATGTGAGAGGGAATGCGACGGAAGTCGAACCGCTGACAGCGGCTCAGGATGGTCGCGGGAATCTTGTGCGGTTCGGTGGTGGCGAAGATGAAGACCACGTGCTCGGGAGGCTCCTCGAGCGTCTTCAGAAGCGCATTGAAGGCCTCCGTGGTGAGCATGTGCACTTCGTCGATGATGTACACCTTGTAGCGACTCTTCGCGGGCCGGTAGCGCACGGTTTCACGAAGCTCCCGGACGCTGTCGATGCCGCGGTTGGATGCGCCGTCGATCTCGAGCACGTCGACCGCGTTTCCCTGGCGGATTTCGGTGCAGTTGGAACAGACGTTGCACGGCGTGGGCGTGACCCCCGTTTCGCAATTGAGCGCCTTGGCCAGAATGCGGGCGATGGAGGTCTTGCCGACGCCGCGAGCCCCGGTGAACAGGTACGAATGGGCGATGCGGCTGGAGCGGATCGCGTTCTGCAAAGTCCGGGTGACATGAGGCTGGCCGACCACTTCCTCAAAAGTCTGCGGTCGCCATTTTCGTGCAATCACGAGGTAGGACATGGGGTCTTGGCGGTCCCGCGCCACACAATCGGACGCAAAAGGGGTGCACTCTCAGGGACCCGGCTCCGGGTCTCCCGGGCAATCCCTCACCCGGGAGCGGCAATTCCGGAATATAGTGGCGGAGAGAGAGGGATTCGAACCCTCGGTACACCTTTTGGGCGTACACACGATTTCCAGTCGTGCTCCTTCAGCCTCTCGGACATCTCTCCCGAATAATCTCTTCAATTCTTCATGATGACCCCCGGGAACCGGGAGCCATTCCCTTTGGCCCCTCTTTGGGCGCGGGGGGCCTCATCGCCGCCGCCCGGGCGGCGGTTTGACAATGGCGGAGAGGGTGGGATTCGAACCCACGTGCCCTGCTCTTCACAGGACAAGTCGATTTCGAGTCGACCCCGTTACGGCCACTTCGGTACCTCTCCATTCGTTCAGGGCTTTCCTTCCAGGCGTCGGTCGAGGAAGAATTTTTTCAATAATTTCGAACACTCGGTCATCCGAATACCGCCTATCACCTCGACATAATGATTGAAAGCGTCCACCTTTGTCAAGTCCACAACGCTCCCGGCCGCACCGGACTTCGGATCCGGGGCGCCGAACACCAAAGTCCGCACCCTTGCCTGCAGCAGCGCCCCGACGCACATGGCACAAGGCTCCAGGGTCACGTACAGCACGCTCCCCGGCAAACGGTAGTTGCCCGCCGCGGCGGCCGCCTTTCGCAGCACCAGGATTTCGGCGTGCGCCGTGGGATCGCACAGCGCGATGGGCCTGTTGTGGCCCCGCGCGAGGACTTCCCCGCCGGGGCTGGCCAGAACCGCACCCACCGGCACTTCCGACTCTTCCCGGCCAGCGAGCGCTTCTTCCAGGGCAATCCCCATGAAATAGTCGTGATCCGTCAACGGAGCCATGGTTTTTTCCTTAAAAGGGGACTTGCAAATAGCATATTTCTGTTATAGTGAAAAGGATTAATTATTTGTTGACAAGCGGGTGCCGATCGATTGTTTCAGCGGGGAGGGTTCAAGCTCCCAGCGCAGTCCGGGGATGCGCTAGATGGACCGCAACACGCGCGGGCCGGGGCATGTGTTGACGCGAGGCACGCGCACGGGAAGGTTCCGGAGCGCGATGCGGCACAGCCTCCCTCGGGGGCTTCCAGGACAATGTCGGTGCAGGAGAGAGGCACGGACCGCCCGAGGGGCGGTTCTTTTCGAAACGGGCCGGGCCCAACGCGTTGCGCCAGTGTCCGTTTCCGCCCGCTCTGCAAAAAATGTGAAGCCGCAAGGTGTTTTGGTCGATGATCGAATTGGAGGTTGACGCCGGGAGGTGTCATGGGAAGCAGTGAGCGGAAGGAGGAAGGGTGTTTCGTTCCGGTGGCCGGGCTGAAACTGGTCTTTGAACCGGCAAAGCGTTCGCTTGCGGCGCCGGGAAAGCATCCTTGCCCGGATTGCCACTTTTGCCAGCAGTGCGGTGACGACCGTTGCCACATCTGCCGGGGGAAAGAGGGCGCAACATTGATACGCCGGGCATCGGCATCGAATCCTTCCTCGCGGAACCGGCTCCACGAAAAGGTCGACTCGCAAGCGTGCACGGTGGAACCCTTAAACATAGCGGACAGTGAACAGCCATGAGTACTCCATCCATTCAGAGACCTCGCCTTCTATCGGTTCTTCTTGTGCTCCTGTTTTTGTGCTGCGGGTCCCAGTGTTATGCGGTTCCAAGTGAAGCGGTGAGCCGGCAGGAACACGGCGCCGCCCCACCAGGAGGATCCGCTGCGGAGGCGGCGCTTTCGTCTCAGTGGCGGTCCGCGATATGGGAGACCATACCGCCGGAATGGCTGGGCTCGCCCATTCCGAACACCATTCTGCAAGCCTATCAGGAGAATGGGTGGACGCCTTTCTTTATAACCTCCACGTTCGAGCTCGCCCAGGGCGCGCATGCGCTTCTCCGGCGGGCGGGGGAGGCGGACAAGGAGGCTCTGGATCCTAAACCGCTCCGCATCGAGGAGGTCCGGCAGCACGTGAAGCACCTCGAGCAGGCGCGCGATTCCGCCAGGGCGCTGCTCCCCAAGCTGTCCGACTCGATTGCCGATCTGTCCGTCCCGTCCGGCGAGCAGCCCGCGGCGCCCGGCAGCCCCGGGATCCAGCCAGTCAATCCCGCGGTGGTGAAGGCGAGAGAAGAGAGGTACAGGAATCTCTTCCGCGTTGCCGTCGAGGCGGATGTCAAACTGGCGGAACTGCTGGTGCGCTTCTCCAGCCAGATGGACCCGTTCTCCGGAGAAGACCAGGTCAAGGCGCTCTCGGGCCGGATTCCAATGAGCGATTACCTGAAGCGCCTGGAACCCAGGTCGCCTCATTACCGCCCGCTGCTGAACGCTCTCGCAAGGTACCGTGACCTGGCCGCCAACACCACGCAGCAGCAGGTCCGGGCCCCCTCGACAATAAGACCCGGCGAGTCCGGCAACGCGGTGCGTGATCTGCAAAAACGGCTGCAGCAAGAGGATTTCTACCGCGGAGAGATCACGGGGACCTTCGACGCCGCCACTCAGCAGGCGGTGAAGCGTTTCCAGGCGGCGCACCAGATCGAGCCCGACGGAGCGGTGGGGCAGCGGACCCGCGAATGGCTCAACATGCCTTTCAAACAAAAGGCCGAGATGATCGCTCACGGGATCAATCTCCTCCGCCAGAGCCAGACCCGTCGGAGCGACAGGTACGTGCGCATCAATATTCCCCAGTTTGCCCTGGAATACTACAAAGACGGGCACTCACTGTCGAGCCACCGCGTGATCGTGGGCAAGGCGTCGGGCAAGAAGGTCAAGGTGCTGGGCAAATGGATGAGGGAAAACCAGACTCCGACGCTCACGAGCAACATCGAGCAGGTGATCATCAATCCGCGCTGGTACGTTTCGGACCGTATTCGCCTGGAGCTGGACGCCCAGGCAGGTTCCGACCCGCAGTATTTCGCCCGGCACGGCTACGTTCAAATGGCGTCGCTGTATCCTTGGGGACAGCCGCGGCTGTTCCAGAAACCGGGTCCCAAGAACCCGCTGGGACAGATCAAGTTTGAATTCCCCAACCCGTACGCCGTCTACCTGCACGACACCAACCAGAAGTCCCTGTTCCAGAGGACGCGCAGAGACTTTTCGCACGGGTGCATCCGCGTGGAAAAGGCCAAACATCTTGCCCAGTTGCTCTTGAAGGACGACCAGAATCCCATGGCCGACAAGACGGAACCCTACCTGTCCTCGGACCGCCAGCTTTTCATCAAGCTTGCCACGCCCGTTCCGATCATCATCGAATACCTTCCCGTTTCATGCAACGAAGACGGGCAGGTGATTTTCTTCGGGGATCCGTACGGGTGGCTCGCCGAAAACGCCAACGCCAAGGGCTGACCGGTGACACGTTCCCGCAAGGCCGCCCGGAGCGCGCTCTCGGCGGCCATCCATTTTAGTCCATACTATCAATATCATAGCAAAGCTTCATGCTGGGGCTTCAACCCGTCACCACTCGCTATTTGTCGCCAAGTGTTTTGCATTGAATGATTTGTTTTCCCTTCGCATCCCTCATTCATGATTGTCACAAAACCTGAGTATTCTTCACATGTCGTTCTTGCGTGAGGAAGATTCAAGAGATTTCTTGACAATGCCGATGGAGTTTTGGAATCGGGTTTCGTCGAATTGATAGGGTTCCATCAATGCCGTTCGTCGACCATTCTACCGCCCACGCGGTGCGTTTATTTTTTTGGTGTGTTCATTCAAGTAGTTAGACCCCGAATCAACGGCAGACTGGCTCGGGGAGCGAAAAAAACGTTTGACAGAGCGCCTCTTTCTGGGCTAGGGAGAACCATCTCATCTCTGAGACCTGACGTGACGGCTCAGTCGTTGGTATCGATCGAATGAGATGAAACGAGGAGGGGAACAATGCGGCGATTTAATGCTGGCCCGTGGTTGAATATCTTTTTGTTTTTTCTGCTCGCTCTCCTGCTTTCCAGTGCGGGTTTTGTTCAGCAAACCGAGGCGGTTACGGCTTCCTACGGCCAACCATACAACGGCCGCCTGGTCAACGGCATTCCATTTCCGACTCAGTTTCCCGGCTACCAATTGCGGGAAGAGGAGCGTACCTACACCACCCCTGAAATCGTCGGCGCAATGCTGGATGCCGTCGAGAGCGTGAGAACGCGGTTTCCGGAGACGTGCGACCTTTATATCGGCGATTTTTCGCACAAGTACGGTGGCGGAGCGATCAATCATCGTTCCCATCAGAACGGCCGGGACGTCGATGTCGGAATGTATGCCAAGGGCAACCGGAAGCTGGACCAGTTCGTGTCGATGAACGAGGAGAACCTGGACGTCCCCAAGACGTGGTGTCTCATTGAAGGCATCATTCGATCGCAGCGGGTGCAATATATTTTTCTGGACCGCAGGGTTCAGAGGCTCCTATATGATTATGCGGTCAGCCAGGGAGCCGACGCCGCCTACCTCGACCACGTGTTCGGAAACGTCCGAGGATCGCTCATTCAGCACGTTGGAAACCACCACGATCATATTCACGTTCGCTTTTTCACTCCCTGGTCCACGCTGGCCGCTCATGTGGGAGAGGAAGAGACCCAGAAACGGACTGTCATCGAGATGGCGCAGCAGTCCTACCTGCCCAAGCAGGTCAATTATTACGTGAAGGGGAACGAGCGGAGCCTGGACGCCCTGGCGCGAAGCTTCGGCGTGACTTCCCGGGACCTGTGTCGCTGGAACCGCATTTCCGGCAGCAGCATGCTGGCTCCCGGGAGCTGTCTGGTATTCTACAAGCGCAGCTTCGAAGTGGATTCCGTGCATTTGGCCCAATCGCTCCAGCCCGGGTTCGTGGCGGAGACTCCGCCCATTCAGTACGCCTCCCTGCGCCGCAGCGCGGAGGTGGTATCGGACGTTTCCACTCCCGAAAGACAAGAAGTATCCTCTGCTCCGTCCAGGTCGAGCCTGAACCGCACAAGAAGACATGAAGCCCCCTCCACCCCGTCCTACACGCTCTACAGGGTTCAGAAGGGGGATACCATCGATAAAATTGCCCGGAAGAACAATATCGACGTGAGGACGCTGTGCCGGATGAACGGCATGAAAAAGCCGGGGCACTTGAAACCCGGCCACACGATCAAGCTGGCCATGGCAAAGTCGTCCTCGGCGCAGGAGCCTGTTGTATCGGACGCCTCTCTCCGCGCTCCCAGGTCCCGGTCATCCAGGAATATTTCCCTTTCATCCGACAACGCAACCTGTTCGACCGCCGCCACTTATACCGTGGGCAAGGGTGAGACTCTCCAGAAGGTCTCCCGCAAGACCGGCATCGGCATCGACGCGCTTTGCCAGATGAACGGCCTCAAGAAGGGCACGGCTTTGAAGCCGGGGCAGAAGATCAAGCTCGCTCAAACGACCGCCAAGACCTGTCCGACCCGCTTTTCTCCTGCCTCGTCGTCCAAATGCCAGAGCACCGGCAAGAACCATGCGGCCGCCGGGGAGCAGCCCCGGGGCAAGACCGGTGCAAGCTCCAAGGACCTCAAGGCGACCTCCAAGTCAACCAAGGCTTCCAAGGAAACCAAGTCCGTGAAGGGAAGCTCGAAAGAGAAGGCTTCCGCAAAGTCCGCTCCCGCGGCCGCTGCGAAGAGCGGAAGGGCTCAGGTCAAGGCCGCCGCCCCCACGGGCATCAAGAATGCCAAGGATGCGAAGGCAAAGGCTTCCTCTTCGCAGAGCAAAGACACCAAGGTTCAGACCAAGGCCGGCCTGAGCGGCAAGGATTCCAAGGCTGACCCGAAGAAGCAGGGCACGTCGAAGGCTCCCGCCTCTGCTAAAGGCAAGGCGGACAAGCTGGCCAGGAAATAGTTCGGGCCGGCCTCCGAGCTTCGGTCTCAAGAGTCTCAAGACGCGATTCGTCGAATCCCCCTCCCGGGAGGGGGATTTTTTTGTGCGGCACGCCAGGCCTTGCACGTCGTGAATCGATGCGCTCTTTCCGGGAAGTGTATTTTCCCCTTTGCTTTTTTTTCTCAGTTCGTTATAGTGGGTAGCTTCGAGCGGGCACGCTGCAGGGTGCCCGCTTTCTTTTTCCGATTTGTCACTCCGACTATCGGATTGTCGCGACCCGGGTATGTTTGAAAGGAACTCTTAAGGAAAAGTCATGTTCAACGGCGATCTGACCAAACTGCGCAACATCGGAATCAGCGCTCACATCGATTCGGGCAAGACGACTCTGACCGAGCGCATCCTTTTCTATACCCAGCGCATCCATGCCATCCACGACGTGAAGGGCAAGGACGGCGTGGGTGCCACCATGGACTTCATGGAACTCGAGAAGGAACGCGGCATCACCATCCAGTCAGCAGCAACCCACTGCACATGGAACGGCCATTCCATCAACATCATCGATACTCCCGGTCACGTCGATTTCACCATCGAAGTGGAGCGTGCCCTGCGCGTGCTTGACGGCGCTGTTCTCGTCCTCTGCGCGGTGGGCGGCGTGCAGTCGCAGTCGGTGACGGTGGACCGTCAGATGGTCCGCTACAAGGTGCCCAGATTGGCCTTCATCAACAAGTGCGACCGTACCGGGGCCGATCCCTTCCGAGTCAACCGCCAGCTCAAGGAAAAGCTGAACCACAACGCGGTGCTCCTGCAGATTCCCCTCGGCCTGGAGAACGAGCACCGCGGCATCATCGACCTGATCACCATGAAGGCCGTCAGCTTCGAGGGGCCCAGCGGAGAGAACCTGGTCGAATCCGAGATCCCCGCCGATCTGATCGATCTGGCCCACGAGAAGCGCGAGGAGTTGCTCGACGCCGCGTCCATGTTTTCCGACGACTTGACCGCAGCCATCCTTGACGACAAGGTCACCGAGGAATTGATCCACGACGCCGTCCGCGCAGGGACCCTCTCCCTTCAGCTGACGCCCGTGCTCGTGGGGTCGGCCTACAAGAACAAGGGAGTTCAACTGTTGCTGGACGCCGTCGTCCGTTATCTTCCGAACCCTATGGAAACCACGAACGACGCTTTCGATCTCGACCGGGATGAGGCGCCGGTTGTGCTCCGGAACGCCCCGGATCAGCCCATGATTATGCTCGCCTTCAAGCTCGAGGTAAGCCGCTACGGCCAGCTCACCTATGTTCGCATCTACCAGGGGACGCTCACCAAGGGGGATACCATCGTCAACATGCGCACCGGCAAGAGATCCAAGGTCGGGCGGCTGATCCGCATGCATGCCGACGAGATGGAAGACATCGAGAGCGCCGTGTCCGGAAATATCGTGGCGCTGTTCGGGATCGACTGCGCCTCCGGTGACACCTTTACGGACGGCCGGGTGCGATACGCCATGACGTCCATACACGTCCCCGCTCCGGTCATTTCGCTCGCCATCAAGCCCAGGGACAAGAAGGCCGAGATGAACATGAGCAAAGCCCTGGCCCGGTTCACAAAGGAAGACCCCACATTTCGCACCTACCTGGACGATGAAACGAACGAGACGATCGTGTGCGGCATGGGGGAACTGCATCTTGACGTATACGTGGAACGGATGCGCCGGGAGTACCAGGCGGAGGTCGAGACTGGAATGCCGAAGGTGGCCTACCGCGAGACCGTCACCCACCGGGCGGAATTCAACCACACGCACAAGAAGCAGACGGGCGGAGCCGGGCAGTACGGGCGGGTGGCCGGTTTTCTCGAACCCTACGCCGAAGGGGACTTCAACTTCGTGAACAACATTTCGGGAGGCGCCATCCCGACGGAGTACATCCCTTCGTGCGAGAAGGGGTTCCAGGCCTGCCTCGGCAGGGGTGGTTTCGCCGGATTCCCGGTAGTCGGGGTGCAGGTCACCATCAACGACGGGGCCGCGCATTCGGTGGACTCATCGGACATGGCATTCCAGCAGGCGGCCGTCGGTGCCTTCCGGGAAGCTTACGCCAAGGCGAATCCGATCATCCTGGAGCCGATCATGCGCGTGGTCGTGGAGACCCCTTCAGAATACCAGGGTGCGGTGCTCGGGACACTGAACCAGCGCCGCGGCATGATCGTCAGCACCTCGGAGGATGGTGTCTTCTCGTCCATTGAATCGGAAGTCCCGCTCGCGGAAATGTTCGGGTATTCGACGGTGCTTCGCTCTTCCACGCAGGGGAAGGCCGAATTCACGATGGAATTTGCTCGATATAATCCCGTCCCGAAGAGCATTGCCGAGGAAATCGCCCGGAAACAGAAAGAAGAAGAGAAGACCCGGAAGAAATAGCGCCAGGATGCGGCGCAGAAATTTCTTCCCGCTCCGGCACCTTGGTGTATGATGAATTGGCGCGCAACCGGCGCCCGTCCTCAAGGAGGAGCACCTGAGGCGATCGTCGGGAGCGCTCACTTTTCTAAGGAGAATATTCGGATGCTTACCGAACAGTCCATGAATCAGGATTCGGCCCTGCTGGTCGACATGGCGTTGCGGAACCCTCTCAGGCCTGGAGAAATCGGTGTACTGCTGGCCCGCGCGGGGGCGGGCAAGACGGCCTGCCTCACTCACATCGCTCTCGAGCATTTGCTGAGGGGCCGGCCGGTTCTCCACGTCTGTATCGATATCATGCCCGACAAGATCAAGCAGTGGTACCTGGAAGTGATACGGAACGCGCTGGCCGCGAAACCCGCGGCAACTCTTGCCCGGTTGCAGCAAAAGATCGAACCCCACAGGTTCATCCTCTCCTACCTCAACCGCACGTTCAGTCCCGGGAAGCTCGAGCAGAGCCTCAAGAACCTGACGGAGCAGGCCAAGTTCAACCCGGCCCTGGTGGTCCTCGACGGGCTCGATCTCGAAAACACCGACCGGAAGGTCCTGGCGGAGATAAAGGGTCTTGCCAAACGATACGGCGTGGCCGTCTGGATGTCCGCCAGAACCCACCGCCACATTTCCCGGGTGAATGAGCGCGGAGTCCCCTACCCGTGCGACACGACCGACGATCTGTTCGAATCCATCGTGCTGCTCGAACCGGGCACCGAGGCGATTCGAATCATGATTCTGAAACGTGACAACCGGTATTGCAGCGAATCCCCCGAAGTCACTCTCAACCCCCGGACGCACCTTCTGCAGAAGGGCTAGCGGGGGCAAACCGGCGTTTTTCCCGGGGTGCGTCCCATGGAAGACGACCTGATTGCCAGCCTGACTCGTCAGGTAAAAGAAGAAGTCATTGAGAATTATGTAAGGGAGAGGCGCCTCGTCGATCTCCAGATCGAGGACATCGACGAACAAGCCCGGGAGGCGCGGTTGCGGGCCGAAGTGACCGGCTGGCGCCTGACCCGCCTGTCCCACCTGATGCTGGAAAACGACATGAGGCAGAAGCTGGCCGAGTTGCTCAAGGTGCCCGACGCGTCGTTCTGGGCCGCCTACCTTCGGCGCAAGCTTCCCCGCACTCTTCCGATCCTGCACGTCGGCGGCTTGACGCAAAAGACCAGGTTTCGCAAGCTGGTTTTCGAAGCCTATGGGCGCTTTCACCTCTGGATGGAAAAGTACTGCGCGGCATACGATCAGTTGGCCGGCAATGTGCGGGCTGTGAACGTCAACATCGACGTTTTTCAGAAAAACTTCGATGTGCTGGCCATTCTCGCGTTCCTGAGAAGCCTGGACATGCATGCTATCGAGATGAAGAAGGTCCTCGGCCAGAATTTCACGTCCGTGGAGTTGGCCTCCCTGGACCAGAAGCTCTATCTGAAACCTGTGTCCTTCGAGAAGCTCGACGTCCCCGCACCACTGACGCTGCCGGGAAAGGAGGCCATGGCCTCAGCCATCTCCGCCCTGGCCGTCGACGTCTACGAGAGGTACCAGGTACGGGCCAGGAATTGCATGCTTTAGAGCCGACGGCAAACGGGTTCTCCGATGCCGCGGGTTTTCCCGCCTGGAGAGCGTGGCTCATTCGAACGCACAGCGGCACCCGGATTCCGAGGAACTCCCCATGAACCACGAAATCGAGAAAGCCCTTTCCCGCTTCAACGAAGGATTCAACTGCGCCCAGGCGCTGCTGGCCGCTTTCGCACCCCGATTCGGAATATCCGAAGAAGACGCATTGAAACTCGCCGCTCCCTTCGGCGGTGGGATGGCCCGCATGGGCGAAGTCTGCGGTGCGGTCTCCGGCGCCATGATGGCGCTCGGTCTCCGACACGGCTATTGCCGCCGGGGAGACAAGAGAGCCAAGGAGGCATGCTACCGCACGGCCAAACGGTTTGCGGACGCCTTCCGCGCCCGCTGCGGCTCCATCATGTGCCGCGAACTGCTCGGTTGCGATATCTCGACTCCGCAGGGTATGGCCGAAGCCAGAGAAAAACGCCTGATCATCGCGGTTTGCGCCGTCGCGGTTCGCGAAGCGGCGGAGATCGTTTCGGAACTCCTCGGGCAGGACTGATTCCTCCGTGCAATTCCATTGGAACGCGTCTTCCCGGCCTTGGCGTCGATACGGGCATGATCCGCTCCACCTCTGCGTGCGAGCAGTCGGACCACAACACCACGCCCGATTCTCTTCCCGCCAACCATCCGTTCCCAGCCTCCTTGTTCAAAGCATGGAAGCCTTCCGGACGGGCGCATGAGAGATTCCCCCTCCGATGACAAGAATTGTAACCCGTGTGTGCAAAATTTGTAACATCGGCTCAAGCGGTGCCGCGCAAACACCGCGGAATGGCCCGTAGCGGGGAGACTGCTCATGGCATGCCTTTTGCTCTTGCATCTAACGCGGTAGTCTCCTTTTCCAGCGGCAGGCAGGATTCGATACCCGCGCGGGAGTGCGTTGCGCAATGAAGGCAGGAACCCCGGCATGGAGCCGGACGACCCGCAGCGTGTGTTGGCGCCCTTTGCCGTCGGGGCCGGAACGGGCTCCATGAGGACGTGGCATGAAGTACCAGTGTATACGATGCAATTTGACGTGGGGTGAGGGAGAACCGGAACGTGACGGGTACTCCCACGGCCTGTGCGGCACATGCCTCAAGGACGCCCTGACGCCCATTTACCGGAAGCGGCAGGCACAGGAAGGCAACTTCGACTGCTTCGGCAAGGCCGCCGACTTCTGCGATCAGCTTGCGTGCAAGTACCGGGAGCTCTGCCTCAAGAGCATGTAGCTCAAGGCTCTCCATGCATGATCGATGAGACCTCGGGGCGTGAAGCCCTGATCGGCCTTCACGGCTGCAAGGGAACACGCGCGTCGCATCGGCTTGGCCCGGGCCGCCCGTTTCGGATCCTGTCGTCCTTGTACCGCAATCACTCGAAGCCATCCCCGCCCTGCGCAACCCCTGTTCGACTGTCGCCCGGCCTCCGTCCTGTTCGCCTTCAATGGGAAGATCGCGGAATAAGGGATCGGCGGAAGGCGAGTCCAAGGAGGGTGAGCCCCGTCCCTTCCATGGCTCGTTGAATTCCGGGGCAGGGCAGGCCCTCGCTCAATGTTGCCGCATCGAGGGCAAGCCGGCATCAAACCGCGGAATTCGGAGCATGCGCGTCCATGGCATTCCGCCGGTGCAGGCATTATCTTTGGATCACGGGAGATTCCCTCAGGAAAACGGGCATTCGCCCGATGGATTCAACGATGAACGGTGCGCGGCATCATGGAAGGGAGTAAGGGCAATGGAAAACGAATTGAGGATGGCTTCGGTCGACTGCGATTGCTGTCGATTGCCGGAGAGCGAATATGAGGAAGAGTACGGGTGCGCTCAGCGCAAGGCCGTTTTCACGGTACGCGAGCAGGCCGTGCTGAGAAGGATCCGTGAGGCACATGAGCGGGCGAGGGTACTCAAGGAGCGCCTGCGTCATTTCGCCGCCGAGGGTGCGCCCGACGAAAGAGGGAGAAGTGAAGCGGAAAAAGAACTGACGAAGCTCCGTGAGCTCAGGGCGGAGCTCGAGTTGGAGCGCATCGCCGCGGCGGATGAACGGATGCGCCTTCTGGGACACGCTTGACGGACGGAAGCCGGCAGCGGCGGGACTATCGTCCGAGCTCTTTGCAGCCCGGTGGAAAGCTGGTCCACCGGGTTTCTCATTCCGAGCTGCGGCAGCGCGAACCCGCATTGGCGTTTAAAGGCGCCAGGGGAGTCTGCGGCGCATATCCCCACGATCCCCTCTTCCGCGACCTTGAACGCGAATCGCTTCTCCCCGACGCTTCGCCCCCCGGTCGGAATCGACGACAGAGAAAGGGTGTCAAAACCCCCGGGAAATGTTATCTAGTTGCGTGGCGATGAGATGAAACGATCGTGGCCCGGCGGGTGCGGTCTACAGTGCGGCTCATGGGGCTTCTTGAGACCATGGGCGGGCGCATGCGGCAACTTGTGGAAACATGGATGAGCCCATCGACGGCATCATGTCCGAGGGCACGCGGCGAATGCGGGCAATGTGCGCGAGTTGCGCCGTGCCGAGGGTCCGGCCCGTGTCATGAAGAGGTTCCCCGGAGCGCCGGTACCAAGTGACAAGTGGTTCCCCGATGTTGGACGTTTTTTCCCACGGTTTTCCCTCACGATCGCAATTCCCGCGAAACCGCAGGCTTATTTCAATTATATGAATCCCGCGGCGAACGGTTCGGAGGACCGGCCCTCTCCGCACGGTCGTGAGCCGAAGGAGGGGGGGTGTCCGTCGAGCCGCCGGGAAAGCGGCTCGCGCATGGCCGGCGCAAGACGGAGCCATGTGTTCGTTCGGGCACCCGAGGCCGGGAAACCTGTCCGCGTGGACATGGCGTGGTTTCGGAACTTTCAGCTCGCGGCGTGCGAGGGCACCGCTCGCAATGCCCGTGCAAATGACGAACTCCCCGACGATCCGGAGACATTCACCAGCCGGATGAACCACAATTTTTCTTTCCAGGAGCTGTTGAAATGATTCGAAGATTGGATGCACTGGAGTATCACCGCCAGGAAAGACCCGGCAAGATCGAAGTCAAGTCGACGAAGCCCTGCATCACCCAGAGAGACCTGTCCATGGCCTACACACCGGGGGTTGCGGAACCCTGTCTCGAAATCGAGAAGAGTCCCGAAAAGGCGTTCGAATACACCGCCAAGGGAAACCTGGTCGGGGTGGTGACCAACGGCACGGCGGTACTCGGCCTCGGCGACATCGGACCGCTTGCGGGCAAGCCGGTGATGGAAGGCAAGGCCGTACTGTTCAAGCGATTCGCCGACATCGACGTGTTCGACATCGAGCTCGACACGAACGATCCGGACGAGATCATCAGGACCGTGAAGCTGCTCGAGCCGACTTTCGGCGGGATCAACCTCGAGGACATCAAATCGCCGGAGTGTTTTTACATTGAAGAGCGTCTGCGGGAGATAATGAAAATCCCCGTATTCCACGACGACCAGCACGGCACTGCCATTATTTCCGGCGCGGCGCTGCTCAATGCGCTCAGACTTCAGGACAAGAGGATCGAGGACGTGAAGATCGTCTTTTCGGGGGCCGGCGCGGCCGGAATCGCCTGCGCGGAGCTCTACATCAGGCTGGGGGCAAAAAGAGAGAACGTCTTCCTGGTGGATTCCAAGGGACTGGTGTACAAGGGCCGCAAGGAGGGCATGAACCTTTACAAGGATCGGCTGGCCAACGGAAACGAACCGCGGACCCTGGCCGAGGCGATCAGGGGCGCGGACGTGTTCGCGGGCGTCTCCCGCGCGGGGCTGGTGACCAGGGAAATGGTCAAGAGCATGGCCGACAACCCGATCGTTTTCGCCATGGCCAACCCGGAACCGGAGATCATGTACGACGAGGCCGTCAGCGTTCGCGACGATCTCATCATGGCCACCGGGAGATCCGATTTCCCCAACCAGGTGAACAACGTACTGGGCTTTCCGTTCATCTTTCGCGGGGCGTTGGACGTGGGAGCAACCGCCATCAACGACGAGATGAAGATAGCCGCGGTGAACGCTCTGGCCGCTCTGGCCATGGAGGACGTTCCGGATTCGGTGTTGAAGGCCTACGGCAACCAGCCCATCGAATTCGGGCCCAACTACATCATCCCCAAGCCATTCGATCCCCGGGTACTGATCTGGGAGGCAGCGGCGGTGGCCAAGGCCGCAGTCGATTCGGGGGTTGCCCGGCGGCCGATCAACGACTGGGACGCCTATCGGGACAGCCTCGAAAGCCGCCTGGGGCGTTCGCAGGAAATCATGCGCCGAGTCATCCACAAAGCCAAGCGCAATCCCAAGCGGATCGTGTTCCTCGAAGGAAAAGATCCCAAGATCCTGCGCGCCTGTCAGGTGATTCTCGATGAAGGCATCGCCAGGCCCATTCTCCTGGGTGACTGCCAGGTCATCAAGGATCGGGTCGCGGAGCTTCACCTGGACCTGGAGGGTGCCGACATTGTCGATCCCCGGAACTTCGAGCGCATAGAAGCCTACGTGGAGACATTCTACAAGATGAGGTCCCGCAAGGGGATCACCCGGGAGGAAGCAAGGTACATTCTGCGCAACAATCCCAACTATTTCGGAGCCATGATGGTCAAGATGTGCGATGCCGAGGGTCTGGTGGGCGGGGTCAACAAACACTATCCCGACACTATCCGGCCCGCTCTCCAGGTGCTCCCCCTGGAACAAACCACTTCCGTCATCGCCGGCGTCTACATGATGGTCTTCCCGAAGGAAGTGATGTTTTTCGCGGACACCACCGTGAATATCGATCCAACCGCGGAACAGCTGGCGGAAATCGCCATCATGGCGGCGGAAACCGCCAAGAGACTGGACATCGAACCGCGCATTGCCATGCTCTCATTCAGCAACTTCGGCAGCACTCGCCACCCGCGCTCCGACAAGGTGGCACTCGCCACACGGATTGTCAAACAGCGCAGGCCTGACCTGCTCATCGACGGCGAGATGCAGGCCGACACGGCGGTGATGCCGGAGATCCTCAACGGGGTCTATGATTTCAACACATTGCGCAAGAAAGCCAACGTTCTGATCTTCCCGTCGCTGGAGGCCGGGAACATCGCTTTCAAGTTGATGGAACGCCTCGGGGGCGCCAAGGCAATCGGTCCGATCCTCATGGGGACCAGTGAAGCCATTCACGTTCTGCAACGCAACTGCGATCTCGAGGACATCGTGAACACGACGTCCCTGGCCGTCATCGACGCCCAAGATCATCACAAATGTGAGTTGTCCGACTGAAAACACGGGGCCAAAAGCATTGATTTTTTCATTCAGGTTGGATAATCTGATTAGTGATCGAATACACAAATAGGTTCAACAGCCGGGGGGGTGCTCTCCAAAGGGAGAGCTGAGATGATACCCTTGGAACCTGATCCAGATCATACTGGCGGAGGAATCGGCGAACGGGATACATCCAGGTATCCCGGGAGGCCGTTTTCTCGAACGGCCTTTTTGTTTCTGGGCGGAATCCTGATCGATCTCAGCTTCACGACGCCTCTCTTCATGACAACGGAGGAGGACACAGTGCCTACACAATTGGATCATGCAAAAGCAGGGACCGTCACTGAGGAAATGAAACAGGCGGTGAACGGAGAGCCCGTCACGGCCGAGCAGCTGCGTCAGTCGATCGCGGACGGGCATGCCGTTTTGCCCAGGAACCACAACCATCCTTTCCCGATTGTGCGCGCCATCGGTCGCGGCCTCAAGACCAAGGTGAATGCCAACCTGGGCACCAGCAATGAATGCTCCAGTCTTGAAATGGAGCGGGAGAAGCTGGACGCGGCCCTTCGGGCGAAAACCGATTCCATCATGGATCTTTCCACCGGAGGCGACTTGGCCGCGTTTCGCCGGTTCTTCCTCGAAAACTCTCCCGTGATGGTCGGTTCGGTACCCATCTACTACCTCGCCGCGGAGATGACGGCAAAGCACGAATCGCTGGAAAAAATGGACGGAGACCTGCTGCTTCGCAGCATCGAGCAACAGTGCAGCGAGGGGCTCGACTACATCACGGTGCATTGCGGGGTCACACTGGATTCCGTGAGAAAGCTCGAGGCTTACGAGCGGGTAATGCCCTGCGTGAGCCGCGGGGGCTCCATTCACATGCACTGGATGCGCAGGAACAAGAAGGAGAATCCCCTCTACGAGCATTTCGACGACCTTCTGGAGATCGCTCACAAACACGACGTCACCCTGAGCCTCGGAGACGGGTTCCGGCCGGGCACCGTGGTGGACGCCACCGACGGCGCCCAGCTCGAAGAACTGATGATCCTCGGCGAACTGGCCGGGCGGGCATATCGGCGCGGCGTGCAGGTAATGATAGAAGGCCCGGGACATGTCCCCCTGCCCCAGATCCAGGCCAACATGCAAATCCAGAAGCGGCTCTGCAACGGCGCGCCATTCTATATTCTGGGACCTCTCCCGACAGATATCGCGGCGGGCTACGACCACATCACGGCAGCCATCGGCGGGGCCATCGCCGGGGCGGCGGGGGCTGACTACCTCTGTTACGTCACGCCCGCGGAGCATCTCGGGCTGCCCAACGCGGACGACGTCTACCAGGGAGTCATGGCCTGCCGGATCGCCGGGCACATAGCGGATATCGCCAAGGGGTTGCCCGGCGCTATTGAGGCGGACCGCCGCATATCCATCGCGCGCCAGAAACTCGATTGGGATGGGATCGTCAAGGAAGCGCTCGACCCGGACCTGGTCAAGAAACGCCTCCAGGTGACCCAGGACCGAGAAGCCTGTACCATGTGCGGCAAGCTGTGCGCAGTGAAGATCAGCCGCCAGTAACCCGCTTGTTCGAGAGCGATTTCCGGCAGGCGCGTCCCGCCGGGCGCATCAACAAAAAGGCCCCCGTGCACTGTGTGCGCGGGGGCCTTTTCAGCCGTTGTGTCCCGGAGTTTCCTCCGGAAGGTGTCTCAAAGAGGCGGTGTCTTACAGCTCATCGACCAGTACCCATTAAGCCTTGGTTTCAGCGGGCTTGGTGACCTTCTTCTTGCCCTTGGTGCTTTTCTTCGCGGTCTTTTTCTTGGTGGTCTTCTTCTTGGTCGCTTTCTTCTTGGTGGCCTTCTTCTTGGTCGTCTTCTTCTCGGCCTTGGCCTGTTCCGTCGCAGTCCCTGTCGGCTCCTTGGTCGCGGCTCCGACGGGGGCCACCATCATCGTTGCCCCAAAGAGGATTGCCGTCAATACCGATACAATCTTGCCTTTCATATTAAACTCCTTTCCTCCTCAAAAAAATCCTCCTCAAAAAGACCGCCTCTCTGAGAAAAGGATCTCGAACACATCCATTCTATGTACAATTCATTAAATGTACAAGAAATTTGGTGGTCATTATCGCTTTGTCGATTTTTTTTTGGCAGCGCTCTTTTTCGTTTTGTCAAGCGACTTCTTGTGTCCTCTTCCGCTCCCCGTTCCCTTGGAAACGGATTTCGCCTTCGAGGACTTCCATTCTGCGCGCCCTTTGGACGACTTGCTGCCGTACCGGCTCTTTCCGGAGGCCTTGCCGGCATACCGGCTCTTGCCGGAGGCCTTGCCGGCATACCGGCTCTTTCCGGAGGCCTTGCCGCCGTAACGGCGGCTGTCCTTCCTCGAGGATACGGACGTACGTTTGCTCTTCTTCCTCGAGTACTTGGAACCGTGGCGCGTACCCCTCTTCTTGGAATACTTGGAACCACGGCGCGTACTCCTCTTCTTGGAGTACTTCGAGCTGCGGCGCTCCCGCTCCGGCCCGAAGGTGGGTTTCCCGTCCGGGTTGGGTTTTCTGGCGGCCGGGTTGTGCTCGTTTTTCATGATCTGCCGCCATTGCTCCTGGAGTTCCTGGAGCGGCTCTCCCGTTTGCTGTCCCTGGGTCTGTTGAGCCGGCGGCGCTGAAGGGAAAATGGACGATGCCGCAAACACTGCGGAGAAACAATACACCAGCGCCCGTTTACGCATGAGTTCAGAACTCCTTGTGTCCTAAGTCGGCACTTTCACAGAGTCCATAAACAAAAATCCACCAATCTGTGTGAAAGCGATTGCCTTTTTCTGGGAGTGCCCTTTTTTAGCACAAATCGGCTCGCAATAAAACTCAGAAATCCGCTTCCGCCAGTGCGGAACCGCAGTCCCACCCATTCAATCGCCTTCGGTCCGGAAGTATTCCGCGGTGTCCAAGGTTGCCGTCGAGCCCGTCGCGATGCATGCCGTCGCAGAGGGTGATGTGTGGCCCATTCCTCCGGACGGGTGAGTGGTCGACGGGGCGCAGACCGGAGCGGCGCCGATGTGAAAAAGCGCACGGCCGGGGCCCGCGATCTCGGCCCCATCCTTTTCATTTTCTACACTACAGACCCGAACTCCCTACCGGTCAATTACAGTTTCCCTACCCGGAAAATACATGATTCACCCTATTCCGCAACGATCAGAAACTGCTATCTTAGCCGCTAGAGCAGGCTGAAGCCTGCAATCTTGACAGACCTTCTTTCACGCTTGCGCAAAGTTTCCTTTTCGGGGAGCCAGGTTCTCACGAGCCTGGCTCTTTTTTTTGTATTCGGAATGATGGGCAGGGCGCGTTGAACGGGAGGGAATCGATCATGAGGCAGGCCCACGGGGGCTGCTCACCCTCTTCACCCGGGAGGCGCCATTGCACGGCAGGATTGCCGCCCGCTCGGGGTGAGCGATCAAGGCGGGGAGGGCCGCCCTTCGAGCGCCGCGTCCAGGATCGAAGGTGCTCCGGTCTGCGGCGCCGTCGAAGCATCGAGACGCCTGGAAGGCCCACCCGGGTGGAGCCTGTGATTTGCGGTTTTCCACAAGCGGTTACGGCGTCGGGGATCGCCCGGCGACCGTCAGCGCGATGGTTGCGGCGGTTTCGAAAGAGCCCGGGTTTACATTTCGGAAGTGAGGGGCTGGCCGTCTTCCACCGGTCTCGCCCAAACGATTTGCTGTCTGTTGACGAATACCACGCTGCTTTCCTTCCCGCCCTCGGTCACGTCGAAAAGAACGATGAAGAGATTGTCCTGCCTGTTCAAGAAATCGGACAAGCGCCGGGTATTTCCAATGTTGATTTTGCCTGCGATCACGGTCCCATCGCAAAGGCCGATGGAGACCGTTCTGGCGTTCATCTCCCGCATATCCGCACCTTCCGTTGTGCCTGGTCCAAAGCTTTCTGTCGCTCGCCCGGCGAAGCCATATCCTCGGCGGGTCTCCCCTGTTTTTCCCCGGCCGCAAGCCCTTGCAAGGCCGATTCCACGTATTTCATTCTGAATACTAATTCGTGTTTTGTTACCATATTCTTGAGTCCCATCATAGCGATATTTGGAGCCGTTTCATGGGACGGAACGGTTGGGGCGGCCGCCGGATACGTCCTGCGACCGCCATCGACAATGAATCGGATGACCCGCGAGGGCGGTAAACCACTTTCCCCCTTGACCTTCTGCGTCGAGTCCTGCGAGGATTAATCTCCGATGGATATTCGGGAGCCCGAGTGGCGCCCGGAGAAGGAGTGCTCCCCCGGGACGACGGAACACGAGAGAAAAGCATGAGCCAGACCATCACTCCATTCAATTTCTACAGGACCATATCCGAGGAGCTTGACCCTGAGCGGTTGCAGCGCAAGTTCCTTTCGGCCCTGCTCGATCTTCAGAATGTGGAGAGAGGTTCCATCTGGGTCCGGCGCGGCGACGGATACCAGTGCGTCGAAGCCGTGGGAAGCCAGAGTGAGAGCATCAAGGGAATCGCGATCAGTGCAAGGCGACCGAGCATTGTGGGCTGGGTCATCAAACACGGCAGCATGACCGTCGCCGAACCCGGCAAGGATGACCGGCACTTCAAGGAGGTTGAAGACAATATCACCGTGAAGAGCAGGCTCATTCTGTGCTTTCCCCTCTTTCTCAAGAGCGGAGAAGTTTACGGCGCAGTGCAGTTGATCGACACCAGCGCGGGGGGTAATCGCCTCAACTTGAATCAGGATTACCTGGAGCTGCTCCAGCACCTGGTCGATATCGGCGCCATGGCCCTGAGCAATTCCCTCGTGTATTCGGACCAGGTAAGGGAGAACGAGAAGCTCAAACAGACGCTTGAAGCGCTTCGCAGCCAGGAGGTCGCCCTGGGCCGGAGCCCGGCATTCATCAAGGTGATGAAACTGGCGGAGGATTATGCCCGGACGGATTTCCCGGTGCTGATCACCGGAGAGAGCGGGACCGGCAAGGAGCTCATCGCGCGGGAGATCCACCGGCTCAGTCGCCGTCAGGGCAATCCTTTCCTGGTGCAAAACTGCAGCGCCATACCCGATACCCTCCTGGAAAGCGAACTGTTCGGGTACGAAAAGGGCGCCTTCACCGGCGCCGTCAAGAGCAAGACCGGCATTTTCGAGGCGGCCGACGGGGGCACCATATTTCTGGACGAAATCGGCGATATGCCTCTGGCGCTTCAGGCGAGGATACTGAGAGTGGTTCAGTACAATGAGATCAAACCCTTGGGGGAAAACCGCCCCCGGAGTGTGAACGTGAGGATCATTTCCGCGACGAACAAAGACCTGAACGGCGCCATTGCCGGGGGGACGTTCAGAGAAGATCTCTTCTACCGGCTGAACGTGCTGCCGATTCACATCCCGCCGTTGCGGGAAAGACGTGAGGACATTCCCCTGTTGCTCGATCACTTCCTCGCAAGGGAGGCGCTGAGGCTGGGAATCCCGGCCAGGAGACTCTCTCCCGGGGCACTTGAGTATGTCTGCGGTTACCCCTGGCAGGGAAACATCCGGGAGCTCGAAAACTTCGTGAGACATATCATCGTGGTATCGACCGGCGAAACCATCAGCCGGGAGGAACTGGCTCTGCACTTCCCGTCCGTTGCTCCGTCTTCCGTCGAATCCTCCCGGCCCGCTCCGTCCGTCGGCCCGGTAAGCACAGGCAAGGGGTCTCCGCCCGCCTCCTTTTCCTTCGAGGGTTACAGCTGGGAAGAGCTTGAAAGGGCCTACATCCTGTTCCTGCTCGAAAAGAACAGGTGGCACATCACCCGAGCCGCGCGGGAAGCGGGGGTCAACCGGTCCACGTTCGATTCGAGGATGAAAAGGCTGTCCATTCGCAAATAGTTGACGGTCCGAGCGCCGATTGACGGGCACGCTCACTCCACAAGGGCTCTTCAGGATGACCGAAAGCACCGCAACACCTTCCGCCGACTCGATCTCGGGAAAAATCACCGCGGCCCTGGAGCTGTTCGCGTCCCACGGTGAACGGCTGCTGCGGGACAAGGCTGTCGCGGCGGGTCTGGCTGGCCTCGATGCGGCGATCGCCGAATGCCGCCGGGCCATGTTCGATTCCGGCATCGTCGCGGCCTGCCGGGAATGCGAGGAGGAAGAGGGCGGCAGCTGTTGTGGAGCGGGGATAGAAAACCGGTATGGCCCCACCCTGCTCCTGGTCAACCTGCTGCTCGGGTGTTCCCTGTCCGCGAAGCGAATGAGTCCCAACAGCTGTTATTTTCTGGGTGAAACGGGCTGTGTCCTGAAAGTCCGGCACATCCTCTGCCTCAATTACCTGTGCCGGAAAATTCGGGACCTGGTCGCCCATGAGGACCTTGTTGCCCTGCAGACGGTCATGGGCCGTGAAATGGACGCCGTTTTCGCGGTGCATGAAACGGTCAGGGCGTTCGTGAGCCGCTGAAAGATGGAAAAGAGCATCACCGGAAGAGTGCTGGCGACGATTGCCGGTTTTTACGACGAGCGCAGGTACGGGTACGAAGGCTTCGAGGGTTATCGCAAATCGACGGATCTCTTCAAGCTGGCGGAGTGTGCCGCAGCCATGAGGGCCTCCGGATACATCGGCCCGGAGCGGACCGTCTTCGCCGATCTTGGCTGCGCCGACGGCAGGGTCAACGTGTTGATGAGTTATTTTGTCAAGACATCCATCGGCATCGAAATCGATCCCGAGATCCTTTCCGAGTACCCCCAGCGGAAGGAAGATGTTGAAACGCTGCTGCGGGAGGCTCGACTGCCGCTTCCCCCGCCCAACATCTTCCTCCTGTCCGGAAGCTCGCTCGAACCGGACACTTACCGACGGATCTTCGAGGCCACCGGGATCCGATTCTCGGATATCGATCTCTTCTACACCTACATCACTCTGCACGATGTATTCGCCGGAAAGATCGAGAACGAGGCCCGCCCCGGGGCACTCTACCTCGTCTACGGTTTCGGCAGGATTCTTCCCCGTTACGAGCGCCTCGAACTGCTCGTGCCCGATCCGGGCGGGCAGGGAATCGCGGCGCTGTATGTCAAGCGGGATTGAAGACCGGCCCGGCAACGCGGTACCGGTCGGGGCGAAACCATCGCCCGGGCGATGGTCGTCAACGGGTCAACTTTTCGATGATGAACCGATGCTCCGGAAACAGCTCCACCAGTTCCAGCCGTTTGCCCAGTTTGAAGTCCTCATATTCGAACCCGGGTGCGACCGTGCATCCCGCCAACGTGAATGAGCCGGAATCGTCCACGATGGCCCCGAACCAATGGCCATGCCTGATGAACACCTGGAACGATTGTCCTTTTTCAGGATCATTGCCGAGCTTTTTCTGCAGCAGGTTGCCTCTCTCGTCGATAATGAACAGGGTGAGGGAGCTGCCGGCGTAATAGTGCCATACCTCGTCCGACTTCAAGCGGTGGAGACACGAAAAGTCATTGCTCTCGAGCAGGTAATAGATGAACGAGGCGAATGCCCTCGGCCCTCCGTACCTGTCCGGCAATCCGGCGCCTTGAATCATTTCGGCGGATTTGAACGTCTGGACGAAATAACCCCCCTCGGGGTGCACCGAGAGACCGAGCTTCTTGATCCAGTAAGCGGCATCCTTCACTTCAAAAGCCCTTTCCGTGCCGCGGTTTGGCAAGTCGAACCGCGAATCGACCCGAGTCCCCGCCTGCTTCGTCATTATATACGAGACAGCAATCTCCGCCGCAAGGCTCCGGGCTGTGAGAGGGGGCCACGAGCGGCGAAGTTTTCACTCACACCAGGCTTTTGTAAATGAAAACGGCCGAATCGGCAATTCTCATCGCCGCTGAAATCTGCTAGTTTCAGCGCGTCAAGTGATTTTTCCCCGCGAACCGATCGAGAGGAGGAAAACGCAATGCCGAGAAGCTACACCAGGAGATCGAAAAAGACAGGCCTTGCCCCCGGGTCCGCGGTCCACGTCGGCGCGAAAAGGTCCGAACCCGTGCGCATCTCCGTGATTCAATACACCGAGGATACGGTCGTCGAGAAGACGGTCGCATCGGCAGTGGACTGCCAGGCCCTCGAAACGGCTTCGGCAATGACGTGGATTGACGTCAACGGCATTCACGACGTCGATCTCATCGAAAAGATGGGGAACCTCCACCAGTTGCACCCCCTCACCACGGAAGACATCGTCAACACCGAACAACGACCGAAGATGGAAGACTACGGGGACTATCTGTACATCGTTCTCAAAACGCTAGGCCACGGGAAAGAAGCGGGGAATCTCGACTCGGCCCAGGTCAGCCTGATACTCAAACGCAACCTCGTGATATCCTTTCACGAAGCGGAATCGGATGTGTTCGATTCATTGCGGGAAAGGCTCCGAAAAGGAAAAGGGCGCGTCCGAAAAATGGGCAGTGACTACCTTGCCTACGGCTTGATGGACTGTGTCGTCGACAGGTACTTCACCGTGGCCGAAGCGTTGAGCGACAGGATCGAAGAGGTGCAGGAAGAGCTGGTCCGGCAGCCCGGCCGGGGCACTCTCCAGGAGATTTACCGTATCCGGCACGAACTTGTTCTGCTGCGCAAATTCGTCTGGCCCCTGAGGGATTTTCTGAGCGGCATGTGGAGAGGCGAGACCAGGCTCATCGAGGAGCAGACCCGGATCTATCTTCGTGACGTGTACGACCACGCGGTGCAGATTATCGAGACCACCGAAACGCTCAGGGAAACCCTTTCCGGGATGATCGACATCTATCTTTCAAGCATGAGCAACAGAATGAACGAAATCATGAAGGTGCTCACCATAATCGCCACGATTTTCATTCCTCTCACGTTCATTACCGGTTTCTACGGCATGAACTTTGACAGACTGCCTGGAAAGGATTCCCTGGAGGGATTCTTCGCGACCGTTGTCGTCATGCTTGCCGTGGCGATCGGCATGCTTTCCTTTTTCCGGAGCAAGAAGTGGTTTTAGAAAGCGGGTCCCGTCGGAAGTGGAAAAGCAGTGAAGCCGCAACGTTTTTCATTGCGGCTTTCGGATTCGGACCGGATTGTCACTGCCCGGTGCGGCAAAACGCCGCCTTTGAGGCTCCCGTTTTTCAATTGTTTTCGAGAGCCATTGCCCTTGCCGTGGTTTCAGTTCTTTCCACAAACTCAGCCTCGCTTATCTTTCCCGTCACAAAATCGCTCCAGTCACCGAAATCACTGAAGAAACACTTCTTCAAACCGGTATCGCTGCAGGTCCGCCGATAGATTTCGTTTGCGCGCCTGGCCTTTTCCCTTTTCTCCCGTTCTTCAGAGGAAACCTTCGGCTCCTCCTTTTCCGTCCTGAGGTATTTCCCGAAACTCTCGGCGTAGACGCTCCTGCCGGCCGTATCGCTCAGATGCCCGATTTCGCGGTTTGGAAAGCCCACACCGGAGGAATGCCCGTGCCCTTCAAGCGCCCACGATCGAGCAAGGCTCCCTTCCTTCATGAAAACAGCCTCGAAATCTTTCGCGCTGCAAGTATTTTCGTTCATTCGGCTCCTCCATATTCGACACGGTGCTTCACCGTGATTTGTCCCGTTCTTGAGCCATCCATCTCTGTCGATCGGGATGTCCCCCTTTCCTGCATCAAGATAACCACTGCGCAGGCCTGATTCAAAGAATAAGGTCCTTTTACGGGTTGGATTTGGAGGAACCTTGAGGGCTATTGATTCTTTTTCCTGCTGAACCGCTCGAAAATCTCGTCCCTGGTGACCAGTGCCTCAAGCTCCGGGACTTCCTTCAGAATGTTCTGCCTGCCGTCCATCTCCTGCCGGTCCACCAGAACGACCGCCTTTACAACCTCGAGCCCGGCGCTGCGGCAGGCGGCAACGGCTTGCAGGGTGGACCCCCCGGTGGTGATCACATCGTCCAGCACCACGACCCGGTTCCCCGCCTTGACCTTCCCTTCGATGAGGCTCGCCGTTCCGTGGTCTTTGGCTTTCTTCCGCACAACAAAGCACTGGATGGGATCTTTTTCCAGCCACGATGTGTAGGCCGTCGCATTCGCCATGGGATCCGCTCCCAGGGTGAGGCCGCCGACGGCGTCGATCTTCAGGTCGCGCACCGCCCGGTAGATGAGGTTTCCGATCAGGACCTGGCCCTCGGGGTCGAGGGTGACCGATTTACAGTTGAAGTAGAATTTGCTGAGCCCCCCGTGAACCAGCTTGAAGGCGGGCGTATCCGAGTAGCGAAAGGCGTGCTGCAGTATGAGTTCCATCAAACGTTCTTTCATTGTCATCGCTTTCGATCCTTTTCCTGGTCGGCGCCCCATGCGGGTGCCATGCGACGGCTCCTGCCCGCCGCTTGGATCCAATCCGCGGACAACGGCGGTGCGAAAATCCCTTCCCATGCCGAATTCCCGGAGCAGGCCTTAAAGCCGGGCAGTTCCGATTCCTCTCAACTCCAGGTCAGCATCCTGATCAAACGCGCCCAGAAGCCTTCGCTTCGTTTGGCATCGACCACCCGCCGCGCCCACTCCTCCTGCTCACCGGCCAGCCGTTCCGCCCAGAGGCCCTGTTCGGCGGCCAGCCGTCTTTCAAACAGCTCGCGCTCCCGGTTGATCCGCGCCTCCAGGTCCTTTTCCAGGAAACGGCATTTTTCTTCAAGCGCGTTGGAACGGGCTTCCATTTCCTTTTCGCACAGCTTCTTCTGGTAGTACAGGTCTCTCTTCAGACGCTCGATCTCCAGGTCTTTCTGCAACAGTTCCAGTTCTTTCTGACGCAGTTCCTGGAAGTAACGTCGACTGTCTTCAAGAAGGCCGCGACCGTCCGCCACATGTCGCTCCACCGCCTCCAGCCGTTCCAGTATCAGGTTGAGGGTCTCTTCGGGAATGGGCATGTTTGGTCTCTCATCTGCCATGGAAGCTCAATCCTTCCGTTCGGGAGGGCGTCCGCCCTCCTTGTTGATCCCGCACAGGCGAACTCCCGCGGGAACCTTTTCCTTCCATGTCGTCCTCCGATCAACAATCAATCGACATCCGTCCGGAATCCCGCTGTCCCCGATGAGGCGGCCTCCAGCGGCCCGCGAGGACAAAACAAACCCTCGGTCCCGCATCGGGACTTCCCGGCCCCCGCGACACGAGACCGATCCGCAGCGGCGCGTCACGCGATTTTCACGGCGGCTCTCAATTTGTCCTGTAGGCATCCGATCGGATGCCGTAGCGGCGCAGAAGCTGCTGCAGCGCCTGGCGTTCCAGGCCGCAGAGCTTCGCAGCCTGGCTGACGTTGCCCCGGGTGGTCGACAAAACGCCTCCGAAGTATTCGGCGTGGAAACCTCTCAGAGCTTCCTCCTTAGCATCTTTGTACGGCACGTTCGTCGACGGGGCATCCTTTCCGGGTATCCGCCCTTTTACCGGGCGATGGAACCCGACGTCCTCGGGGAGGATTTCATCCCGAGGGGCGAACAGGAGGCCTCGAACGATGACGTTTTCCAGCTCGCGGACATTTCCCGGCCAGGGCGCCCGCAGGAAGATCTCCGTCAGTTCGGGAGCGACGGATTTCCGGGGCCGGTTCAGGGCGGCACAGTGCTTTTCGATCAGGTGGTTCACCAGGAGAGGAATGTCTTCGGGACGCTCCCGCAGCGAAGGCATCACGATCGGCAGCACGTTGAGGCGATAGAACAGGTCCTCGCGGAATTCCCCGCGTCGGATCCTATCCCCCAGGTCCCGGTTGGTGGATGCGACGACCCGGACGTTCACCGAAACGGACTTCGTGTCACCGAGCGGTTTGATCACCTTCTCCTGCAGGACTCTCAGGAGCTTGGCCTGGATGTTCGGGCTGATGTCGCCGATTTCGTCGAGGAATATGGTCCCTTTGTGGGCTTCCTGGAAGAGGCCTGCCCGGTTTTGCGTGGCATGGGTGAAAGCCCCTTTCCGGTAGCCGAACAGTTCGCTTTCGAGAATGTTTTCCGGAATGGCCGGGCAGTTCACCGCCACGAAGGGGTTGGATCGTCTCTCGCTCAGAGCGTGTATGGCTCGGCAGGCAAGATCCTTGCCGGTACCCGATTCCCCTGTGATAAGAACCGTCAGGTCGGTCTTTGCGACCATTTGGATCGCTTCGTAGACACGCTGCATTCGAGCGCTTTTCCCCACGAGGTTCTGGAACGCCTCGTGCATCTGAACGTGCCTTTGCAGGTTGAGATTCTCGCGAAGCAGCCGGCTCCGCTCGAGCGCTTTGTTGAGGCTGAGCACAAGCGTTTCGTGGTCGAACGGTTTGGTGATGAAGTCATACGCGCCCATGCGAATGGCCTGGACGGCCAGTTCGATGCACCCGTGAGCGGTCATCATCACCACCGTCAGCCAGGGATAGCGGGCGCGGACCTGTTCCAGGAGCTCGAGCCCGTTCATTTCAGGCATCTTCATGTCCACCAGGAGGAGATCCACGGGTTCCCGTTCCAGCACATTCAAGGCTTCCCCGCCCGATGACGCGACTTTCACCTCGCAGCCCAAATCCGGCTCCAGGCTCCGTTTGAGCAGCTGGAGAAGGTCTTCCTCGTCATCCACGATCAGCAGAGTCTCTTTTGTCATGCCCCGTCCGGCTCCTTCCCGGCAACGGGCAGAATCAGCGTAAAAGTCGCGCCGCAGGCCGGTTCGCTTTCCACCCGAATTTCACCGCCATGGTCCTGGACGATCCCGTAGCTCACCGACAATCCGAGGCCCGTGCCTTCCCCCGTTCCCTTCGTGGTGAAGAAGGGGTCGAAGATTCGCGGCAGACTCTGCGGAGCGATGCCGCAGCCGTCATCGGTCACTTGAATCGAGACGGCCCGGCCCTCCCGGTCATAGCGGGTTGCCAGTCTGATCTTTCCCTTATTCTTGCCGATGGCCTGTTTGGCGTTCATCAGCAGGTTCATGAGCACCTGTTTGATCTTCTCCCGATCCATGCTCAGCGTGGGGACGGACGGATCGAATTCCTGTTCGATCCCGATTCCGTCCAGTTCGAAATGATGCCTCAGCACATTGAGCGTCTCCTCGATGACGACATTCACGTTCGCCTCTCCTTTTGTCGTCTTGGTGCTCCTGGCGAAACTGAGCAGATCTCCCACAATTCTCTTGCAGGTGCGCGCATGTTTTTCGACGATGCGGTAGTCCTCGTACCTCTGCGTCCCCTGCGGTTCATTTCGCAGCAGGAGCTGCGTGTATCCCAGAATGACGCTCAACGGGTTGTTGATCTCATGGGCGATGCCGGCGGCCAACTGGCCGACGGAAGCCAGCTTGTCCGCCTGGAGGAGTTGCTGCTCCATGGTCTTGCGCTGGGAGATGTCTTTCACCAGCAAGTGAATCGCATCGAACCTCCCCTCCGCATAGTTCTCCGTGGCACAGCTCAAAAGTACGCTGAATGCCGAGTGATCCGGCTTCCTGAAAAGCAGCTCGGTGTCCGGCACATATCCTCTCGCTATCAGCTCGTTCTCGAGCCGGTCCCAGTCTGCCGGGCTATGGAAAAAATCCTTGAGGAAAACCTTTCCCGAAAGCGTGTCTTCAATGGAAACGCCCAGCATTTCGGCGCCGGCGGGATTGAGGTCCAATATTCTGCCCTGGGGCGAAACCAGCATGATCATGTCCCGCGAGACCTCGAAAATCCTGCGGTACTTCCGTTCCGACAAAGCCAGTTCCCGGGTCCTCTCGGCGATCAGACCTTCCAGGTTGCGGTTGACGAACAGCACTTTTTCGTGCGCTTCGACGAGGGCTTGCCTGTCTCCCAGGATTTCCTGGTAGATCTTCCAGCTTCGTTCGAAAAAAAGCGTAATGGACGCCACCACCATGAACGTGATCGAGTTGACGGCACCGCTGAAGGGCTTGAGAGATTCCCAGGCGGAACCCAGACCGGCGCCGAGCAAAATGCGTTTGAGTATGTGCCCGACGGAACGGGACACCGCAAAGGCGGCAAGGGCGTAGCTCAGCCACAGCAGGTAGGTCCAGACGACGTTGTTCCGGTCCTGGTCCTTCAGTCTCCCGGCCAGAACGACGCACATGAAGGAAAAAACGATCATAAGGGCCGAGCCGGCCAGGTCGACGATCCAGATCGGAAAAAGAGGCAGGCTCATGGTCATTTCGGCACTTCCTCGACCCGCGCCGTCCGTGCCTTGTGCAGCAGGTCGCGCAAGCCCAGGTAAAGAAACAGAATGGCGGGCACGCAGACGAGATGATCCATCTTGCCGATGTAGTAAAGGACCGTCGGAAACTTCAAACCCTGGACCGGGGTGATTTCGCCGTACCAGGAGCCGGCGTTGATGGTCTGGAACAAATCGTGGCGATCATCCAGGTAGTGCACCACCACGGCCTCGACATTCCAGAGAATAAAGAACAGGGCGGAGTACTGGATGAAACGCCACCCTTTCTCAGTCACGAGACGGTGTGTCCTCAACCAGTAGATGAGGATCCCCATGGAAGCGGTGAAAAAAAGATGGCCCAACTGATGTGCGTAAAGCCCTTCCGCGGCGGGGTGAACCTGGAAGGCCTCCGCCCTGCCCGCAACCACCAAAAGGAAAGAGGCCAGGAGCGCCGGGATCAGCGTCCGGTGAAAACCGACGGGTGATTCATCCATTGAAGCCGGAATCCTCCTGTCATTGGTGTATGCTTTCGGACCGGGCTCCAACGGCCGGTGGTCGCATCGAGGGTGGAGTCCGGCCAGAAGGACCCGCGGGCAACGCGCATCCTTGTGTTGATAAGGCTTTATAAAGCTTTGAGATTGTGTTATCAACCTGCTTCTAGTTGAGAATACGGCTTTTATCCTTCCACCCTGCGACGGGATAAATGAGCAGCGTACTGATGCGAATCAGCCTGGTCACCTCGGGGGGAACCTTCGGAACCCCGGTCGGCTCCTGTGCGGCGTGGACCCTGGAATGCCCCGGCATTTCCCGGAAAATGGACGTTGCTTTCGCACCCTCCCGGAGTATATTCTTCTTGCATAACCGGTTGGTCCGGGGAGCCCCTTGGAGAGTGCTCTTTTCAGCGCCCTTCCGGAGGGGCGGTTTCCGGACGGGGGTTTTCAGTCGCGGCATCCTGTCCGGTCCTGTTCCCGCATGGTTCCAACTCCTTTATGTGCTCCCCTTTCTCCAGGGAATAGGAGCGATGGGGCTTGCTCCCTGCAAGCAGCCCCCCTGTTCGTATTTTTTTTTGCATGGCGGTCTGGGGTTTTTTTACCGCATTTTGGCTTTATGTGATAAAGGGAGACTCCTGAAAAGCGGCTCCCCTTGCTTCGTCGTCTCTTGATTGCGGCCGCACGCCCCCGCGTGCGCCGGGAGGGATTGAATTGGGCTTTACCATAGCTCTGGGCGGAAAGGGTGGTTCCGGCAAGACCACCGTTGCCGGACTCCTGATTCACCACATGATCCGAAAAGGCATGAAGCCGGTCCTGGCCATCGACGCGGACCCGAACGCCAACCTCAACGACGTCCTGGGTGTGATGCTGAACGGAACGCTCTCGGATGCCCGGGAAATGATGAAGAAAGATGTTCCTCCGGGAATGACCAAAGACGTCTTCATGGAAATGAAAATGGAACAGGCCCTGGTGGAAGGGGACGGGTTCGATCTGATCGCCATGGGCATGCCCGAAGGGCCGGGATGTTACTGCGCCGCGAACAACCTTTTGAGCCAGTTGATCGACCGCCTGATCGGCAACTACGACTATCTCGTGGTGGATAACGAAGCGGGCATGGAACATTTCAGTCGATTGACCCAGAAGGACATCGACCTGCTCGTCCTGGTTTCCGACCCGAGCCGGCGAGGCTTGACGGCCGCGTGCCGGATTGCGGCCCTGGTGCGCGTCCTCCCCATGAAGGTGAAAGAAATCCTGCTTGTGGTCAACCGACTGGAAAAGGAGCCGCCGTCCTGGCCTGCGGAAGTCGTTGAAACCTTCGGCCCGGAACGTATCGCGAGCCTGCCTTCAGACCCTCTTCTGGCCGACTTCGACATGCAGGGGAAGCCCGCTGTCACTCTGCCCGAAGATGCCCCCATCGTGAAGGCGACCGCCCGTCTTTTCGAGCAGTTGATCGGGCTTTGAAAGAAATGGTCTTTCGCCGGCATCCGGCCGCAAAGGCCGAGCGATCTTGATTGGAGATTGTCCATCCGGGCCGACCGCAACGCAGGGCTGGGACCGTGCCGGGAAATGCGGCTCCGAGCGTTCCCGTTGCGTATTGCCGGGGGGGGTCGGGATGGACACCTGCATTTGCGAGCATCATTTTGCACTGTGGAGGTAAGCTATGTTTCCTGTACGTCGAGCGCTGGTCAGCGTGACGGACAAGTCCGGCCTGGTGGACTTTGCCAAGGGATTGAGCGAATTGAAAGTACGGATGCTGTCCACGGGTGGGACGGCACGCACGCTTCGGGAGGGCGGAATCGCAATCACGGAGGTGTCGGACTACACGGGCTTTCCGGAAATGCTCGACGGCCGCGTGAAGACCCTCCACCCCAAGATTCACGGGGGAATCCTCGGCATCCGCGACAATGAAGCACACGTCAAGACCATGGCCGCTCACGACATCGAGCCCATCGACATGGTCGTGGTAAACCTCTACGCTTTTGCCAAGACCGTGGCCCGCCCCGGCTGCACTCTCGAGGAAGCCATCGAGAACATCGACATCGGCGGTCCCACCCTTATTCGAGCGGCGGCGAAAAACAACCGGCACGTGGCGATCGTCACCGATCCCGGTGACTACCCCGACATTCTCAGGGAGCTCCGGGAAAGGAAAGGGTTCATTTCCCGGGAAACCAGCCTCCGCTTGGCGTGCAAAGCCTTTTGCACCACTCACACCTATGACGGTAACATCTGCGAATATCTCATGCAGATCGCTTGAACCGACGAGAGGCCCAAAACCACTGATGGAGCGAGATCCTTCATGAGAGTGCTGGTGATTGGCAGCGGCGGAAGAGATCATGCGATTGCCTGGAAGTTCGCGCAGAGCTCGCGAGTCAAACAGGTTTTCGTCGCGCACGGGAATGCCGGTATCGCCGGGATCGCCACGTGCGTGAATGCAAAAACCATCGAAGAGATGGCCGATTTTGCCGAAAAGGAACGGATCGACCTGACTTTCGTGGGACCTGAGAAGCCTTTGTCCGAAGGCATCGTGGATCTGTTCGAGAGCCGGGGCATGAAGATCATCGGCCCTTGCAGGAAGGCGAGCCGGCTCGAATCGAGCAAATGCGATACCAAGGTTCTGCTCGAACAGCTCGGCATCCCCGTTCCGGAATTCGCCGTCTTCGCCGACGCCAATGAGGCAAGAGGCCACGTTCGCAAGACCGGTTATCCGGTGGTGGTGAAGGCGGACGGGCTCGCCGCGGGAAAAGGCGCGCTGGTCTGCGATACGGTGGAGGACGCCGAGGAAGCCATCCGCCTGATCATGGAAGAGCGCATCTTCGGCGATGCCGGAGCCCGGGTCGATATCGAGCGGCGCCTTTACGGGAGGGAGCTTTCGTTCTTCTGCTTCACGGACGGCTACACCCTTCTGCCCATGGTCGCGGCCCAGGATTACAAGCGGGCCCGGGATAACGACGAAGGGAAGAACACCGGCGGCATGGGAGCCTATTCGCCGCACCCATGGCTGGACGAGCACTTGGTCGAGACCATCATGACCAGGGTTGCGGAACCGCTCATCAAGGGAATTCGGGAACGACACGGCATCGTTTATCGGGGCATCCTCTACCTCGGGCTCATGCTCACCGGCGAAGGGAAAAATGTCACGCCGTACGTCCTGGAAATCAACATCCGCCTGGGAGATCCTGAAGCCCAGGTCATCTTGCCGCGTCTCGAGACGGATTTCGTCGACGTGTGCGAAGCCATCCTTGAAGGCCGCCTCGATCGGATAAAGCCCGTCTGGGACGATCACTACCGGCTCTGCCTGATAGCGACCAGCGGGCGCACGAAGGGCAAGAAGGGCTGGTACAAAGGGTACCCGGACCGCTATAAAATAGGGCTGACCATACACGGTGTGGAAGACATCGACCCGGGGTGCCTGGTTTTCCACTCCGGGACGGAGCGCGACGAATCGGGACGTTTGATCACCACGGGAGGGCGGGTCCTTTGCATCATCAGCAAAGGAAAGACCCTCTTCGAAGCGCGGGAAATCGCCTTGAACGAAATGCGGAAGGTCTCGTTTGAAGGACTTTACTATCGGAGCGATATCGGCGGGGAATAATCCCGTTCCATGGCCGCGGAGGAACATATGACCGGAAGAGCCGGCAATCCCAGAGTCGGAATCCTGATGGGAAGCGAGTCCGATCTTTCCGTGATGGAAAGCGCTTTCCGTATCCTGGACGACTTCGAAGTCCCCTACGAAGTGCGCATTCTTTCCGCCCACCGCTCACCGGATGAAACCGCCCGGTATGCCGACAGCGCCGGGCAGCGCGGCGTGCAGGTCCTGATCGCGGGCGCGGGATGGGCTGCCCACCTGGCTGGCGTGGTGGCGTCCCGAACCACTTTGCCGGTGATTGGAGTCCCCATCGATTCTTCGCCCCTGCAGGGTATGGACGCTCTTCTGGCCACCGTCCAGATGCCGCCGGGGATACCCGTTGCGACCATGTGCATCGGCAGAGGGGGTGCGCTCAATGCGGCCCTTTTCGCCTTGCAGATCCTGGCGCTCAACGATCGAACCCTCGACGGGAAGCTCAAGGCTTACCGTGCGCGGATGACGGAGGAGGTCCTGGGAGACAGGAATTCGAAACTCGCTGAATACCTGGCCAATCGAAAGCAGGAAGGAACCGCCTGAAAGGTTCCGGAATTTGACTGGAAACGCCGGAATGGAGCCGTTACTCACCGGGGCGGACACCCTCATCTGGAGGGTCGGAACGGATCGCTCCGAAACCGAGGTCGTCGAAGCGGCCATTTCCCTGCTCACCCGCGGAGGAATTGTGGTCTATCCGACGGAGACCTTTTACGGTCTGGGTGGAAATCCGTTATCACCCGCGACCGTGGCCGGAATATTCGCGCTCAAGAAGAGGGAACGGGGAAAGGCCCTTCCGTTGATTGCATCCGGCATTCAGGCCGTTAGGGAATGGGTCGAGGAATTTCCGGCCCTGGCGGAGAGACTCGCCGCCGCCTTCTGGCCCGGGCCGCTGACCCTGATCCTGAGGGCGGTACATCGCCTGCCGCCCCAGGTCCATGCTTCCACGGGAAAGATCGCGGTCCGGGTTTCCCCGCACCCCGTTGCCAGGGCGCTCGCAGCCTCACTCGGAGGACTGATCGTCTCGACCAGCGCAAACTTCACGGGACAACGGGCGTGCAGAAGTCTCGCGGAAATACCGATTGAATTGGTGAGGCAGGTCGACGGCGTGATCGACGCCGGCCGTCTGCCGGGGAGCCTTCCTTCCACCATCGTCGACGTGACCGGCGGATCCCCCTTGCTGGTGCGTGAAGGATGTGTTCCTTTTTTGGAGATTGAACGCGCCGCGGCGCTTTGAATAACCGTTTTTCGTCGCATCCGTGCGGAATGGAACGACCGTGGTCACAGTGTTTGTCATCGTTGGTTGCTGCGTCGCACTCACGGCGCTCCTGGCCGTTGTGTCCGCCAGGTGGCGCCGGCTGGCCTCCCGCGAGAGCAGGGTGCTGCTCTCCGGGGGCGGCACCGGCGGACACGTCAACCCCGCACTGGCGATTGCCGAGGAGATCGGGAACAGGGACCCGAACACGCGCTTTCTTTATGTCGGCGTTCGCGGGAAGGCGGAAACCGTCATTGTAAAGCGCGTGGGCTATCCGCTGGTCTTCGTGTCAACCGAAGGGTTCCCGGGTTTCAGACCTTCATTTCGCTCGCTGCGTTTTTTCTGCAGGCTCAGCCTTGGAGTTCTCCAGTCGTTTTTCATCCTCTTCCGGTTTGCACCGAAGTGGGTGATTGCCACGGGAGGCTACGTCAGCGCCCCGGTCATTGTCGCCGCTCTTGTCCTGCGAGCGTTCAGACTGGCTCCAACCCGGGTGTACCTGCACGAACAGAACAGCATTCCCGGCCAGCTCAATGCCGTGCTGGGACGGTGGGTCGACCGGGTGCTCCTGACCTTTCCGCAGACCCTCTCCTTTTTCCCTAAAAATGGCGTCGTTGTGGGATATCCGATACGGCATTCCATTTCGCCCAAGGCTCGGGAAGAAGCACTGGGCAATCTGAGTTTCAGAGTCCCCGAAGGTAAACGGGTAGTCTTCGCTTTCGGCGGTTCCCAAGGGGCCAGGACCATCAACCGTTCGTTGATCGATGCCCTCCGTTATCTCCTTCCCCATCGTGAACGGCTCTTCATCATCCATGGCACGGGTCTGGCCCGGACCCGGGACTACGACGCCGCAAAGGACACGGAAGACCGTCTCAACGCGCTCCTCTCCGAAGAGGAGAGAGGGTTGCTCGAGGGGTTTTACACCAGGCAGGATTACTTCCACAATATCGCCGACGTCTATTCCATCAGCGATCTGATCGTCTGCCGGAGCGGTGCGGGCAGCCTGAACGAAATATCGCGGATGGGGAAGCCGGCGCTGCTCATTCCCAAAGCCAACCTGCCCGGCGATCACCAGGTGATGAACGCGCGCACAATGAAGCATGCGGGTGCGGCCGAGATGCTGTTCGAAGACACGGTCATGGAGGACGGAAACCTCATCGAGAAACTCGACGGCAGGATCCTTGCGGAAAAGATGCTCCGCCTCCTGAACGATTCAGAGCGGCTGGAAGCCATGGCGGTCAGGACCGGGCACTTCCTGAGGCGTCACGCCACGCAGCGGATCATGAGCGAGCTTTATGGAGACCTGAGCTACAACAACGGCGCCGGTTCCGAATCGGTACCGTTCAAGCCGCTCCTGAGCAATCAGCGCGTCCTGCAACTCCTCGGCAGGACCTACGCCGGGGCCGACGGCAAGTACGATCCGCTCGCTGCCGTGGGGGACGAAGACGACCTGGTGTACTACCGGCACAGGGCCGCGGCCCTGCTCAGCAACAGGGCCTGGCAGGATCGCAACCTGGGCGTCAAATTGATCGGGCTGACCCTGTACCGGGAGAAGATACCGACGCTTCTGGACATGCTGGCCGACAGGACCCCGGCATCCCGGATGAAACGACTGTTCGGAGGGGACTACGAGCAGGTCGGCTTCATCAGGAGAAACATCGTGCAGGCGCTTCAAGTACTGGACCAGTTCGATCCGGAGATCGAACGGCATCTTCTGCAGGCGATGAAGGACCCCTATTTCGAAGTACGCAGCCAGGCGTGCATCGCCGCCGCCCACTTCGGCAAGCACCTCGTCGGCAAGGAGACCTGGCTGGATGCGCTGCTTGAAGCCCTGCACGACAAGTGTTTCGAAGTCGTCACGGAAGCTGCGAAAGCGCTGGGGGAGGTGGGAGTCGACCACCGAGCGTCCGATGTGTTGCTCAGGCTGAGGGAATCGCACTACTGGCAGGTTCGGGACGCCGCGCTCAAAGGGCTCAAACGCCTCCTCGACCGGGGAATCGTCAGCCCGTCCGTGTCGCTCATGAGCGACATGTCGTCTTTCATTTTGACGGCCACTGACTTTCGGCCGCACTTCACAATCAAGGAAACCTACAAAACGGTCCGGAATTGCTGCAACGAGAGGCTTGCCGGGCCGTCCCCGGTCGCCGCGGAAATGTCCTCCAAGGAGGCCAAAAGGGAACGGCAGTCATGATCTATCACCTGTGCAACTTTCTGATTCCGTTGTCCGATTTCTTCTCCTTCTGCCGGTTGGTGAACTATATCAGCTTTCGGGCGATTGTCGCGGCGCTGACCTCGGTGATTTTCATCTTCCTGTTCAGCCGTCGTTTCATCCTGTTCGTACATCGGCGCTGTCTCCTGGACCAGGTCCGGGAAACGGGCGTCCACTCCGCCTTCGACAAGAGCGGCACGCCGACCATGGGCGGCGTGCTCATCATTGGGGCCGTTCTCTTTTCAATGATCGTCTGGGGAAGCTGGGACAGTCCCTTCCTGCTCGCTTCCGTCGGTGGAATGCTCTGGTTCGGCATTCTGGGTTTCTGCGACGATTTCTCGAAGGTGAAGATGAGAAGCGGAGACAAGGGCCTGTCGGAGCGCGCCAAACTCATCTTGCAGGGATTGTTCGCCGCGGCGTTCGCCTGGTTTTGCGTCGGACCGCTCGCGCCCCTCGGCCCCAAGCTGGCTACGAGCCTTTATGTTCCCTTTTACAAGTATCCCCTGATGGACCTGGGGCCCTATCTTTACGGTACCTTTATCTTTTTGTTCGTGATTTTTGTATCGAACGCGGTCAACATAACCGACGGACTCGACGGACTCGCCATCACGCCGGCTCTTTTCGTGGCGGCCGTGCTCGGTATTTTCGCCTATGTCGAGGGCAACCGGATCTATTCGGCATACCTGTACTACCCGTACCTGAGAGGAGCGGGAGAGCTGACCGTATTCGGAGCCGCTTTTGTTGGAGCCGGCCTGGGTTTTCTTTGGTATAATGCGTATCCGGCCCAGATATTCATGGGGGATACCGGTTCGCTGGCAATCGGGGGCACCATGGCGGTCATGTCGGTTCTACTGAAACAGGAAATGCTGTTCCCTTTGCTTGGAGGGCTGTTCATCGCGGAAGCCCTCACCAGCCAGATCCAGGACAAGATCGGGGTGCGATGGGTGGGCCGCCGGATCTTTTTCCGCGCGCCTCTGCATCACGATCTGCAACATAAGGGCATCGCCGAGACGAAAGTGGTGATTCGCCTTTGGATTGTGGCCGGAATCCTCGCGCTCATCTCACTCGCCACGTTGAAACTCCGCTGAGACCGCACTAACGCCGATCGTTCACCTGCTGAGTCGAGGGGGGACTTCGCCGGTTCCGTCGAGCGACCGCGGCGCGGTGCCGCACCCGGTGCCCGTTCCGGGGATCCGACCGCATGCTCTCCCGCTTTGGACGGAATTGAAACGACAAGAAGCGTCGAGCTTCATGGAAACCACCGGGGCGGGATTTGCGATCCGGCCCGAGAAACATCCAGGGAAAAGGAAATCGGCATGATCCTTAAAATCATCGGGCGTCTCGGGGAATACATCCGGAATCGCTGCACATCGCTCAGGTCTTTTGTTCTCACGCGGCACAATCATGAGACGGAAGGCGGGTTTCCCGCCGGTCCCCCGTTTGCCGACAAGAACACTTTTTATGCCTGGCAGCGTAACCACATGGCAAACGAGCGCACGTTTCTGTCCTGGTGCCGCACCGGCCTGTCGCTGATTGCCTTCGGTTTCGTCATCGAACGCTTCGACATCCTGATCCGGGAAATGCAGATCTTCGTGTCCCGTCCGGGCTTGAGGCCCGGAGGAACACGATACATCGGCCTGACGGCATTCACCCTGGGCGCCATCATCGTTTTGCTTGCGGGGTGGCGCTTTTTCTACATTCGAAGGCACATCAACCGTGGTGAGGCCGAGTTTTCCGTTCTTCCCGACATCTTCCTGATGGGTGCCGTGTTCGCAACCGTGGTGGCAACTTTCGTGTTCTTCGCCTTCGCCTTCTGAGGGTGAAAGTCCATGAAACCGGGAACTCTCGACGGATATACAAGGGGGAGATTCATGCACATTCTGATCCTGGGAGCAGGGGCGATGGGGAGCCTGCTTGGGGCCCGTCTTTCGGGAACCTCGGCGACGGTGAGCCTTCTCAGCACGAACCGGGAACACATCCAGGCCGTGAGCGGGGACGGCCTGGTCATAGAGGAGCTGGACGGCTCCATTGTCCCGTACCGGTTGTCCGCATTCCACAGCCCTCGGGACGTTCCCGGAACGGCCGACCTGGTGATCGTGATGGTCAAGAGCTATGCGACCCGGGACGCGGTCGGAAGCATAACGGACTGCTGCGGCGCTTCGACCGTCTTTCTCACTCTTCAGAACGGGATCGGCAACTGGGAGAGTATTGCGGCCGTCGTGGACCGCAAACAGGTCCTGGTCGGAAGCACCGCCCAGGGTTCCACCTTGGTCCGGCCGGGAAGAATCCGCCACGGAGGTAACGGTGCCACGTTTATCGGAGAAATCGGAGGGCCCGCCTCCGAACGGATCCGGGAGATCGTGGAGCTGTTCCGCTCGGCAGGTCTGGTGACGGAACCCAGCGATCACGTCGAGCGATTGATCTGGGAGAAGCTCATGGTCAACGTTGGAATCAACGCCATCACCGCCCTGACCGGAATTCGCAACGGCGTCATCGCCGACTTTGCGGCGGCATCCTCCATCTGCCGGGCAGCCGTCGAAGAGGCACTGCCCGTGGCTCGCGCCAAGGGGTTCGAGATGGGACCGGAAACCGTCGACCGCGTGCTCTCGGTGGCCCGGGCCACAGCCATCAACCGCTCTTCCATGGGACAGGACGTGGACCGGAAAAAGCGCACGGAGATCGACGCCATCAACGGGGCCATCGTCGCATTCGGGGAGCAGTGCGGTATTCCCACCCCTGTCAACCGTACCCTGACGGGGTTGGTCAAGACGCTGGAAGCGAGCTACCCCGGCGAATCTTAAGGGTGATGGGGGCAGCCCGGGGATTCCTTGGAAAACGGTTCCTTTGAAAACTGCTTGACTTGGAGGGTCGCGCCGCGTATTCTTCGATCAAACGGGCAAGAAGCCCGGTGGTCCGAAACTGATTTGCATACGTGAATTCAAGCTGAGCCAAGAAGGCCGGAGCAAACCCCGGAGGGGTTGCCCCGGCCTTTGTTGTTTCAGGGTTCGGTTCCCCGCCCGCGGTTCTGGTCGAAATTGTGCCGCCCGTTCGGTCGCCTGTGCCGGAAGACATTTCACACCCGTCGGCGATCAACCGGTCGTCAATGCGAGTGCCGGCGAGGAACCGTGAGCAGTCCCGTTTCAGCATGCCCCGCATCGTTTGGAACGACACCGCCCCGCAGTTTTGAGCATAACACCGCGAAACCCGCTCCGACGATCGGGAGCGACCGGCGGACGGGCGCATGGGGTGCGTTTTAGGTTGTCTATCCGGAACGGCGATGTGCGGGTTGAGGGAGGTTTTTTCATGCACATGGCGGATGCGTTGATTTCTCCGGCTGTCGGCGGCGCGATGTGGATCGCCTCGGCGGGTCTCACCGTCTATAGCGCAAGAAAGCTCAAGGAAGACATCCACGAGAACAGAGTCCCTCTCATGGGAGTCCTCGGGGCCTTCGTTTTCGCCGCCCAGATGATCAACTTCACAATTCCGGCCACCGGTTCCAGCGGCCATTTGGGAGGCGGCATGATCCTGGCGATCCTGCTCGGACCGTATGCAGCCTTTCTCTCCATGGCGTCCATACTCACCGTTCAGGCCTTGTTCTTCGCAGACGGCGGCCTGCTCGCCCTGGGATGCAACATATTCAATCTCGGCTTCTTCCCCTGTTTCATCGCCTACCCTTTCATTTACAGGAAGATCGTCGGCGGGCAGCCGACTCAGCGCCGCATCCTTGCAGGGGCGCTTGTTTCCGCCGTGATCGGGCTCCAGTTGGGAGCCTTGGGAGTGGTTCTCGAAACGCTGTTTTCCGGGGTCTCGGAATTGCCGTTCGGCACGTTCCTGCTCCTGATGCAGCCCATCCATCTCGCCATAGGAATCGTTGAGGGGTTTGTCACCGCGGCCGTCGTCACCTTCGTGTGGAAGGCACGTCCCGAGATCCTGCAATTGAGCACATCTTCCCCCGCACCGGCAGGCAGGTCCTTCAGGGGAGTCCTTGCGACTCTGATCGTGCTCACCGTCCTGACGGGCGGCATCTTCTCCTGGTTTGCTTCAGCCAATCCGGACGGATTGGAATGGGCCATGTTCCGCACCGCGGGCAAGGAAGAGCTCGAGGCCCCTCAGGGAGGAGTACACTCGCTGCTGGCCGGCCTCCAGGAGCGGACTTCTTTCCTGCCCGACTACGGCTTCGCGAAACCGGAAAAGACGGAGCCGTCAAAGGAAGGTAGCGGAGAGGCTCACGGAACACCCGCCGAGGAGGAGCCCTGGCCCGCCGTCAGTGCCGGGACCTCCTTTTCAGGCCTCATTGGAGGAGCTCTGACCATGCTCCTGGCCGGTTTGATCGGATTCATCCTTAGAAGATTCCAACCGAGGGGCTGAATGCCTTTTGGCGATTTGCTCGAGAGCGGTCTCGGGGTCGCTGTCGCGAACGGCCATAAGCAGCAGAGACACGACGAGGAATGCGAATCTTCCTCCTTGCCATTGCGTGAGCCATCTCGCATGTTCCCTTGCCCATACGCGCAAGGACGCCTGGCGGGAAATCTCCCGCCTCCGGGACGACCTGGTCCGTTCCGGGAACATGACTCCGCTTTCAGGACAGGTCTCAACGGTCGGCAAGAATGCCGTCTCCGCCCTCGGTGGGCGTGGTTCGTATTTTGGCGGTTCTTTCCCTCTTTCGGCATTTAAGGCAAAGCCACAAAGACTTCGAAATCATCAGAGACTTCGTGGCTTGTTTTTTTGGCGCCTCAATGTAGGTATCGCGGTTCGGGCACTATCGATGGGGCATGAGACTTTTCTCTTTCAATTTCCAGGGGGCGTGTGGTGCTGATGAGGACATTCATCCTGTTGGTGGCTGTGGTGTTTCTGTCCGTTTTGGCCGGCGATGCATTCAGCGCTGAACAAGCGGAAGGGAGCGGGCTTGAGTCGCCTCCCGTGAAGGTCGGCGCTTCCGACGCGGATGGGAAGCGGGCCGAAAAGACTCAACCGGGATCGGATGAAGGCGCATCGGAAGCACAGGAATCAAAGACCGAAGAGAGGAGGCCGCATCTGCCAGAAATCAAGGAGGAGGTCGAGGAAAAAAAGACCTTTGAAATCCATGGCGGGCTGGTGGGCTTCTACCAGGGCGCGGCGGCGGGCAAAATCGGAGGCCGGGAGATCGACCCGGACAGCTCGTCGGGTTTCGGCGTCGCCGCGGATCTCCAGGTGACCTACAGGCCGCCCGTTCCAGTTTTTGAAAACGGTCGATTTTTCATGCGGGTACACGCCGGCACACAGAAGGGAGCGGACAAGAACCTCGAGGACAACCTCTTCGCCAATTTGAACACCATAGCGGACAACAGCAATGAACTCCAGCGGCCGTTCGACAAGGTGTTCTGGCTGCCCGAAGCGTACTACGCCCATGAGTTTGCCGGCGGCAAGCTCACCGTGGTCGCGGGCAAGACCGAACCGGTGGTGTTTGTAGACAACAACGCGTTTGCCAACAATCCGAATTCCCAGTTTGTCGGCAAACCCTTCGTCAACAATCCCGTCTTCAACAGCGAGGATGAATTCGCCCCCCTGGCGGCGGTCACGTACACGCCGGTCGAGAGTATATCCGTTACGGCCCTCGGAGTGGCGTCGAGTCATCCGAATGCACCCTGGGAAAGAGATCAGAAAAGCGTCTACTCGCGCATCTTCGATCAGCCGCTCGTCGCGGCTCAACTGGCCTATTCACCCAAGTTCGGAGAGTTGCAGGGCAACTACAGGGTCTATTACTGGAACGCCGGTTATCATCACGAAAATTCGGCGGGGGACACCAGCCCGGATGGCTGGGGGGTGGGAATCAGTTGTGACCAGCAGATCACCGAATGGCTGGGCCTTTTTGCCAGGCTGGCCTACAGCGGCCGGGACGCTTACGATACGGACTGGTTCTGGTCGGCCGGAGCAAATCTCAAGGGGATCGTTCCGTCCAGAGACAAGGACGAACTGGGCATAGGCATTGCGGGATTGAAGGGGGTGGTCTCTCCCCACAACGACGGCACCGAGTTCCACGCCGAATTGTACTACAGGATTTACTTCAACGAATATTTCGCCCTCACTCCGGACGTTCAGTACGTTGCCAATCCTCTGGGCGACAGCCGCAACGACGGTGTGTTCGCCGGGATGCTGCGCCTGGAGTATTCGTTCTAGGTCCAACGGCGACTGGCGTTCAAGACTGCAAACGACGGGATCGGCGGGCGGTGAGCCGGACGGGGCCAACTCCGGTCTCCGCGACTCGGTCGATTCCAGGGCAGAACCTGATGCGCCCTTGCCCGATGTTGCCGTTCCGAGCACAAACCGGTCCTCGCGGATCCGATCGATCCTGTTTGCCGGAGGGGATGCACAGACACGATCCGCGCATGGCTGGAGGAGATATAAGAAGAGGCGAACAACCCGAGGGATCGCCCGCCTCCTTCGCTACCGTCTCAAGGATGGATCGACCCAGCCCCTAGTGGGCATGTTCATGAGGTTGGGCCTCGTGAAGGGGATGATCGTGATCGTGCGCCCCGTGTTCGCCGGGGTGGTCATGATCGTGGGCATGAGGCGCACCGCCGTGCACATGCTCGTGACTGTGTTCGTGGAGATGTTCATGGGCATGAGCGTGCGTGTGCTCATGGCTGTGCTTCCTGTCCCCGTGCGAATGTTCGTGAGTGTGGACATGCGTGTGATCGTGGGCGTGCAGATGCTTGTGCTCGTGTTTTCCTTCCATGTCAAGTCCTCCTATTCTTTAGGTTATCGAACCCTTCGTGGGCTCATTGATAAACAGAGTAAACCGGGATCGGCTCAATGTCAATGGGCGGCAAATCACCAAGCCGGGTCCGCAACGCGGACCTTCTTATGCCCCGTTCGGGACGACTGCGTATTGACGAGCGATCCACCCTTCTGATACATTGTGCTGCAATCATCCCCGTGGGCATCCAATTCCTTCACAGCGGAAAGAAACCGCATACTCCCGATTCCCCGCGACTCGGCACTCAATGCAGTCAGGAAGGCAATTGCGGTTGGACGCGCCTGTCCTGGCCCATCGCTTTTTGTGCCGCGCGCGACCGGTCGCGTGCGAAGGATTTTCTTTCGCGCGTCCGGCGTTGCAGAGGACGGGAACCGTATGCAGCGGAGGCATCGGGATCGGCGTAATACCCCACCGGCCGCGACACATTCGGGAAGGAATCGAGTGTGAAATTGCCGGTTCGACGGCCGACTGATCGGTGAAAACACGTTTGTGAACGGGTGACAGGAGGAAGCGTTCATGCATCATCAACACTCATCGTCTCATGAACACCATGACGACCATCACCACGATTCCCCGGATCATCATGACCACGATGCTCCGGGAGATGGTGTGTCCTCCCTCTCGGCCAGGGACAAGCTCTTCATAAGGCTCGAGCACTTTGCCCGGCACATCCGCGAGCACGCCGAGTCGTGCAGAATCCTGGCCGACGAGGCAACGGAACTCCGTTTCCACGAGACGGCCCGACTTCTCGGAGCGGCGGCGGACGGCATCGAGAGGCAGAACGAAAACCTCATGGCGGCACTTTCACACCTGGATCGTTGATTCCCGCATCGGCGCCCCGTGATTCCACCGCACGAACATTCCGGCTCGCGGAGCACAGATAACGATCCTGTGCCTGCAGATGATTCGCCACGTAATCATGCACCGCCTCCTCCATCGAACGGAACGTCAACGGACAGCCGGTTGCCCTCAGGGAAGCCATGCTTGCACGGGTGTGATACTGGTATGTTTCCCGGATGGGCTCCGGCATGGGGATGTACTCGATTTCGGGCCGGCACCCCAGGGCAGCGAAGACCGCCTTGGCCAAATCGTTCCAGGTCCGTGCCCGGCCCGTTCCCAGGTTGAAGAGACCGTTCACGTCACTGTGGGTCAAGAGCCACCACATCACATCGATGCAGTCCTTCACGTATATGAAATCCCGCGACTGCTCGCCGTGCGCGCACTCCACCCGGTGTGACCGGAATAGCCGCACCCGCCCGGTCTCCGCGATCTGAAGACACGCCTTGAACACTACACTCGCCATGTCTCCCTTATGGTATTCGTTTGGACCAAACACATTGAAGAATTTCAGGCCGACGATCTTTCCGAGCAGGCCGGTGCGCTCGGCGTGGAGGTCGAAAGCATGTTTCGAATAGCCGTACATATTCATGGGACGCAGTTTGACGAGGTCGGATCGGTCGGAGAAACCCGCTTCTCCGTTTCCGTAGGTCGCGGCACTGCTTGCGTAAAGGAATCGCCGCTTCCGTTGGACCGCCCACTGCGCGAGCGTTCGGGTGAAGCGGGTGTTGTTTTCCATGAGGTAATCGGCATCCCGTTCCGCGGTGGACGAACAGGCTCCCATGTGGACGACGGCCTCGGGAGAGAAGGAAAGCGTGCCGGCATCGATTCGCCGGAGGAATTCGCTCTTGTGGAGATAATCCGAGAAGCGCAGCCCCGCAAGGTTCCGCCATTTCTCTCCGGTTCCCAGCGAGTCCACCACAAGGATGTCGTCAACGCCTTCCCGGTTCAGTTTCCAGATAAAGGCGCTGCCGATGAATCCGGCCCCGCCGGTAACGATTACCCTTTTCATGAAAACCGCTCTCCATGCCGAAGAATGGTACGCTTCCACAAGTCACGGTCCATGCATTGTCGTGCCCGGAAATCCACCCTTGGCCGCGGAACATCCCGGGAAGCCTCCAGGGCGGTTCCCGTGCCGTCCGATGAGGCAGGCTCGCCGGCATGCGCCCGTTTCGACGGCTTTCGTTACGGAAGCCACCATCCGAAAATGGAAAGCAGCGGGCCGCGAACCGGCCCCGACGGAACACGGCCGGATCGGTGGAGTCCCGCGTCCGGGGCCTGCACGTTCAAACAGGGAGATGGACTGGGAAAAGCGGGGAAAAATTGACGTCCTCGACGTACTCGCCAAGCCGCTCGATGAATTCCTCCTTTGACCTGACGCGAACGGAGCGAAGGAATGTGCGCGTCATTCTGGTCAAGAGCACATCCACCAGGTTCAGCCAAGAGTCATCCTTGTGAACGCGAATGAACTCGAAGCGTCCGGGATGGGGTACAAGCTCCTTCATGAGCGCCCTGGACAGGCTGAAGCGGTTGCCCAGCAAGATACCGATCGTCCAGTTCAAAGGGTAATGACAGGCCGCGGTCTCAAGGAAATCGACAAACCTCCCGTCACGATCCTTTTCGCTGACCTGGACAATCACCCGGCCATCATAGATATCGATGCCGATCCCCAGGTTCATTGTACAGAATCGCCCGGTTTCGCACTCCTCCACCCGGAGTGGATCGACGCCCGGCTCAGTGGCCAGGTCGGCCGTGAAGGCTTCGCGCGGTCGAACATCGAGCCGTCCCTCAGGGCAGAGCGGAACTCCGGCCTGCCTGAAGCCCGTTCTCGCGCCAAGCCCCCGTAAGAGTTCGATCTCCTTAAAGACCGTGAACACGTAAGCCGTTTTCCTGCCGAATCGGAGGGTTCGTTTGTCAAGGAAGGATATGGCCTCGTGGAGAGCGTGAGGAGACTCTTTGACGATTTTCCGGATGGTCGCTTTCCCGACACCCTGGAGTGAAAAGTGGCCCGTTTCCACCGCATGTTCCCGAACGTAAGCGGTCAGTTGCTCCATGGTCCAGGTCTCCGACTCGTATCCGTACTCCGAGGGACTGGAGGCGGCAAGATGCGCGACCCATGCCTTGTCCTCAACGGCCACGGCCGGAGGGCGTCCGGGCCGGGCCAGGTCGCAGATCCCGGTCTCGATGCCGCCGCAGAGCGTCTTGTCGATGCAAAGCTGGACCGTTGGGCGCGTCACATCTTCCGCGCGTGCAATCTCGCTGATGCTCTCTCCACGCGCATACCTCAGAAGGATTCTCGCGCGCAAAGCGTTGGCGGCACGATGGTGACGTGCAGCCCCAACCGTCTCCAGCCTTCGGATTTGTGTCTCGCTCAGAGCCAATGCATCCCGTTTGCGTGTCACCGCCATTTGAACTTCTCCCCCCAATGTCTGCCCATGCCGACAGCACAAGATTACGGCGTGAAAACCACATCGCCTCTTCAAAGAAATGCTCCCGGGGAACCGCCGATTGCCGCGAATTCCGACCTGCCTGCCGGCGCGAGCCTCCCCTTCTCAAAGCTGGGCGGTTCCACGCGCCGGTACAAGATGTCCTCTTCCGGGCAAGTCCATCCCGCCGGGCGCATCAAAAACAAAAAGACCAGCATCACTGCTGGCCTTCATGACCGCGATAAGAACCCGAATTGTTCGTTCGTCGAGTGGGCGGCTTCCTTTTCACGTCCCGATGAACGGGCCGCGGAAGCTTCTGCTTCCATTTCGGTTAAAGGCTAGCCCGAAGAGTCGCCGATGTCAACGCTTATGTGGACACACTATTCGGATTCCCTCGACTTGCCGAATTCCATCCAGCCGAAGAGCATTGTCAGGGCATTCGCCCCGTGCCGCTGCCGGGCGTTTCCTCATCTTCCACGCGGGCGGTTCCCGGGCCGTCGCGCCCCCGAGACTGGAGCGTGTGATTTTCTTCTTGACAAAACCCGGGGGACCGGGTGATTATTTTCATCGCGATAACAGGTGCATGGATCAGGCGCCGTGGAGCTTAAAAGGGAATCCCGTGAGAATCGGGAACGGTCCCGCCGCTGTGAACGGGGACGAAATTCGATAAGACCACTGCCTTGGGGGGCCGAGGCGGGAAGGTTCGGAGAGTAGAACGATCCGCCAGTCAGAAGACCTGCCTGATGCCATTTCGGTGAATCGGTGCGTGGAGATGTCCGATTGACCGCCGGAGGGTGAAGCGAACCAGGGTGCAATCCTTAGAGCTGAAAGCTCTAGGGATTTTTTTTTGGCCCCAATGCGATTCTGCGGCGGAACCATTGGACCCCTCGAGTTTTCCATGGACCCTTTTCCGCTGGCCCGGGAGGCGGACAGTCCTCGAAGGTGCGGCTTGGACAAGGGAGGTGTCCGATGCAAAAGGGTGTGATTTTCTGTGTCTCGCTGGGGAAGGAAGAACAGACGATGTTGGGACAGTCGGATTTGGCGAGAATGGTCCGGTCCTTGAACGCCTCTGCCGTCTATGTGGCAACGTCGGAAGAGGAAGTTGTTCATGGATGGTCGTACCTGATCGCCGCCGGCATGCACCGGATTTCCTGCGCGACGACCGCGTACGATCCGGCGATGGGCAAGTTCGAGATTCACGAGACCCCATTGCGGCTCTGGACGGGGAGCATGGAGCGGCTGTTTCCAATGGACGGGGAAGATCGGGGAGTGAACGGAATTCATGCACGCGGCGCTGAGCTCTCTTAACGGAAAGCCTGCGGCAGATGGAGGGAAAAGGGATGAACAGACGGTTTACTATGGCCTTGGGCCTGACGGTCTTTGCCGTTTTGCTCGCTTCGCAGAGTTTTGCGGCACACGGTGAAAAGCAGGCCGACAAAAAAGCAATCCTGATTGTGGCCTTCGGAACCACGGTTCCCGAAGCGCAGAAGGTCTTCGAAGGAATCGATCAACGGGTGAGAAAAGAATTCAGAAATACGGAGATCCGTTGGGGATACACATCGAGCATCGTCCGCGCCAAGCTCGCCAGGCAAGGGAAGGTTCTGGACTCTCCCGAAGTGGCTCTGGCAAAGCTCATGGACGAACACTACACCCATGTTGCGATCCTTTCGCTGCACACCATCCCGGGTGAGGAATTCCATGACCTGTATCGGAATTCCCGCCTGTTCGAACAGATGGCGGGAGGTTTCAAGAAAGTGGCGGTCGCTCCTCCGCTCCTCTCTTCCCACGACGACATGGTTCGTGTGGCAAAGGCCGTGATTGGGCATATCCCCCGGGAAAGAAAACCGGAAGAAACGGTTCTCCTCATGGGACACGGCTCTGAAAAGCATCCGGCCGACGCTCTGTACGCCGCGCTGAACCAGGCCTTCTCGGAGCTCGATCCCAACGTGCGCCTGGCCACCGTTTCCGGCTATCCGTCCCTGCAGGACGTGATTCCGAAGATCACGAAGAGCAAGAGCGGGAAAGTGTACCTGATGCCGTTCATGCTGGTCGCCGGAGATCACGCCATGAACGACATGGCCGGCGATGAACCGGACAGCTGGAAATCGATTCTCAAAGGCAAAGGCCATCATTGCGAGATCGTCATGAAGGGCACGGGAGAGTATCCCGAGATCGTGGACGTGTGGATGGATCATTTGCGCGCCGTCTACACGGGGCTTTGATTCCAGGGTTCAAAACCGCACGGAAGAACCGTGCCGAGCGATGGGGGCCAGCCTGCATTGACGCCGCTCGACGATCCTCGCAAGCGCTCGGAATGACAACCCTGGGATCACGATTCGATGCAAAACGTGAACAAGGAGCTCACCAGCCGACAGGTACGTAGAATGACGCATCGCTTCAGCGGAAGGGAGTGCAAGTCTTCCGCCGCCCCGCGACTGTAATCGGGACGAAAACCGCGGAATGCCACTGGGAGGCACAAAGCTTGCCGGGAAGGCGCGGTGAGTAGGATGAACGAGAGCCAGGAGACCTGAGCGATGCAGGAATTTCACTCATATTCCCGAGGGGAGATAGGAGTCTGCACGATGAAGGATGCCGTATGTACATGGGCTCTCGCCGGATTGACGTTTTTTGTCCTTTTCACCGCCACTGCTGAAGAATCGTTTTCCCAAACTCCACGAACCGCCTTGTCTCAAGCGGAAACGCAGCCTGGAAGCACATCCGCAACCGATGACGCCAATCAAACCCGACTCGAGGAGCTCGTGGTCACGGCAACCCGGCTGCCCATCCCGGCAAAGGACCTTCCCGTTCCCGTCCAGGTGATTTCCAGAAAACAGATCGCGGAATCCCATGCCGATGATCTTTCCGAGCTCCTCAGCGAATTTCTTCCCGAGCATTTCCAGAAATACCCCGGCGCGCTCTCATCCGTGAGCATCCGGGGCTTCCGGACAGACACCACGGGCACGGACATCAAGGGGCACGTGCTGCTGCTCATCGACGGGCACCGGGCAGGAACGGGAAACATCGCGGTCATTCCGGTGGAAAACGTCGAACGCATAGAGATCGTGCGGGGCCCGGGGTCCGTCGTCTACGGTTCGGCGGCGATGGGCGGCGTGGTGAACGTCATCACGCGCAAAGGTAAGGGAGAACCCACCGGAAACGGGGCATTCGAGTTTGGAAGCGCCGAATACGTGAAAGGTCGCGCCGGTTTTTCGGGCGGTTTCTTCGACAACCGCCTCGGTGTTTCCGTCACGGGACGGACCATCTCCAGGGGCGATTACGACAGGGGAAACGGGAAAACCGTCGTCAACACCGGGTACAACGATCAGGCCTATTCAGCCAGCCTGTTTGCCGCCCCTCATCCGGACCACACCCTTTTCGCGGTGGGAAACTACTTCGAGGCCTGGGATGTGGGGACTCCGGATCCGGACTACTCTTCACCCAATCGCATAGACAACAAGGACATCGAACGGGGTTACGGGTCGGTGGACTACGACGGCGCTCTTCCGGACTGGGGAATGAACTGGCACTTGAGCTACTACAACGTTTTCGACAGCAACAGGTGGAACTACCCGGCCCTGACCTACGGCTACTCATCGGCGACGACCGAAACCAGGACTCAGGGAGTCCGCAGCCAGTTCAGTCTGCCCACTTTCTCCGCAGGCCGGCTGCTGCTCGGCTTCGATTGGGACGGAATCGACGTCAACTCGTTCACGAAGCCGGCCGGCTCTCCATGGAGTCCGGACAGCCGGTACGACAACTACGCGTTTTTTGCGGAGGAGAAAATCAACTGGAACAAATTCACCTTTCTTGCGGGGATCCGCTATGACATTTTCCAGGAAGACCTCCTTCCCACCGAAGGACTGCAGGTGAATCCGACGAGCGAACAGTTCGGCCATGTGAGCTGGCGCACCGGGCTCTCGTACGCTTTCCTCGACTGGCTGACCGCTCGCGGGGCCGTCGGAACCGCCTTCCGCATCCCCGCCGCTGACGAGCTCGCGGGACGGTACCAAGCCGGCACGTGGATGAAAATCGTCGGGAACCCCGACCTGGAACCCGAATCGACCATCACGTACGAAGCGGGGCTCGACTTTGACTACGCGGGCTTAAAGGGGGGAATCGGCTTCTTTTACACCGACTACACCGACAGGATCTCGGGCGGGTTTCCGGCCTGCGTCGACGGCGACTGCACCTGGACAACCTACAAGAACGTTGAAGGTGCCGTTTTTTCCGCAATCGAGGGCAATGTCGGCTACAAACACTCCCTCGCGTTCCGCGGTCATGACCTGAGCGTCAGGCCCTTCCTGAATTTCGTTTACTACACTCAACGCAAACTCGAAGACGCCGCCTATGCCAAGCTTCTGAAATCGGATTCGGTTCCCTATGTGCCTTTATGGGATGTCACCGGCGGTATTGAAGTGAACATTAACCGCAAGGTCAACTTCATATTCAGCGGCTTCTACACCGGAGCAGAGAAACAGCAGGATTTCGACTGGACGTCTCCCACCTACGGCACCGCCGTGGATAAGGGAGGCTTCGTGGTCCTGGCCGCTCGGCTTGCCTTTCGGCCCGTGAAGCATTTCGAGCTTTTCCTCGTCACGGAAAACCTGACCGACCGGGACTATTGCTTCGTGGACGGATACCCCATGCCGGGGCGAACCATCCGTGGAGGCATGGAGGCCCGCTTCTAGGCCTCCCTATTAGAACACTCCGGCCCGGGGTGTTTTCCCGGGCCGCCGTGATTTGCCCATGGTGGGCCTGGTCGAGCACAAGGGTGGACGAGAGGCTCCCGGGTTTCGCCGCAGGCAGCCGAAAACACCGGAGTCCGGCTTTCACCAACGAGAGGTGCCCGCATGAGAACGATCCGACGATCACGTAAGCTTGCATTCCTGGGAATCTTCCTGCTGCCGGCCCTGTTTGGAGGTGCCGCCCCCTTGGCCGCTCAGCCGGCCTGCTTCGTCGATTCCGGCGGCAACCACGTCACATTGCCGCAAAGGCCCGAAAGGGTCATCTCCCTTGTGCCCGCCCTCACCGAGATCATACTCCGACTGGGAGCCGGACAGTGTCTTCAGGGCATCACGTTTCACGATACCCGCCTGGCGGAAGCCAACGGGAAGACAATCGTCGGCGGCTTTCTCACCCCATCCCCGATCCGCATGATGTCTCTCGATCCGGATCTCGTCCTGGTCTCGTCCATACATCGAACGGTTCAGGCTGAATTCCGGGGGCATCCGTTCCCCGTGCTCGAGCTGGAGTCCCGTTCCATTTCCGACCTCTACCGTAACATCCGGCTTCTGGGCGAGATTTTCGACAAGAAGGCGACGGCCGAGGAGGTGATCCTCGAACTGAGCGGGAAGCTGCGGCTCATTGAGCGAAAGATCGAGCGGATTCCCAGGAACGCGCGCAAAAGAGTCGTCCGGTTCATGGGGATCAGTCACAACCGCATAACGACCCCGGGAGACGATTCCTTCCAGAACGATTTCATTCGCGCGGCGGGGGGCATTCCTCCCCGCCTCGGCAAACATGGCAACGTTGTGGAAATGACCGTGGAAGAGTGGAGACGCTTCAATCCCCAGGTGGTCTATGGTTGCGGCGCGGACCGCGAGACCGCCGCGAAATTCCTGTCGCAACCGGGCTGGAACGAAGTGGAGGCGGTGCGCAAGGGGAAGATCCTCTCCTTCCCGTGTGACTTGACGTGCCGTTCCTCGGTTCGATCGGCCGACTTCGTCGCATGGCTTGCTTCAACGGTCTACGACGATGCATTCGCCATGGCGCGCAACCGGGTCCTGCGGGAAAAACGCATCCGAACCAGGCCCGTGGAGCTCCCGCTCGATTATGTTCGATCCGCGCGAATAGTGGAAACCACCATTTTCGATTTTTCGAACAAGACGCTCCTCATTGAATTCATCGAACCCCAGCGGGTGATGTCGACCCTCGAAGGCGAACGAAAGGGAATTCGCACCGTGGGAAACCACTCCTTCCCGCCTCCATGCTGGAGCGTCGGGCACAGGCTCGGGTTCGAGCGGTGGAAAAATCACACCCTTCGAGTGATCGGCAGCCCTCCCGGGACAAGCTGCTTCCTCTTTACCGGCGCGGACATGCAAAACCTTTCCGTGCAGAAGGCGCAGTTCAAGGACCTTCAGGTTTACGCCCTGGTGACTGCCGGCGTGGAGGGCAATGCGATGCGCATGTCCGCCGACGAGGGGCTGTTCTATGAGCCGGGAACCGTCAACGTGCTCCTCCTCACCAACATGAGGCTCACGCCCAGGGCGATGAGCCGGGCGATCATCACCGCAACGGAAGCCAAGACGGCGGCGATGCAGGACCTGGACATCCGGAGCGCCGCCGGACCGCGGTCCCTGCAGGCGACGGGGACGGGGACGGACGAGGTGCTCGTGGTGGAGGGCAGGGGCGGGCGCATCGACAACACGGGGGGCCACTGCAAGATGGGCGAGCTCATTGCGAAGGCCGTATATGCGGGAGTCAAAGACGCCGTCGAACGGCAGAACGGAATAACCAATCATCGGAACGTCTTTCGGAGGCTGAGGGAAAGAAACATCGATCTGCACGGGCTCACCCGGGAATGCGGCGCCTGTTCCGACAGGGATGTTTCGGGCAACATCCTTGGGGAAATGGAAAATCTTTTGCTGCAGCCCCGTTTCGCTTCCTTTCTGGAATCGGCTTTTGCCCTGAGCGATGCCTTTGAGAGAGGTCAAATCGAGGATCCGGGAGTCCTCAAAACATGGTGCCTCGGTGTCGCGCAAGAAATCGCCGGAGACCGCAACGTCCGGTGGATCGATCGGAAGACATCGGAGGACATCCCGCCAGCCGTCGGCATGGCCCTCGACGCCTTGCTGAACGGACTGCTCTCAAAGGCGGAACGGGAAGGGGACGTTGTTTCACAGGCTTTGCCGCCCGAACGCCCATCCGGCCCGGACGTCTTTTCGGACCGCTGACCGCCGTGGCGGGCATCTGTATTGCGGGTTCAAGATCATGAAAATTTGGCCGAACCTCTTGTTTTCCATCCTGTTCCATGCCGCCCTTCTGGGTTGGCTGGCGTTTTCTCCCCCTTTTGTACGACCGGAAACCGAACGGTGCCTGATCGTCGACCTGGTGGCACTTGAGGCAGACTCGGCCCGGGGCGGAACACCCGGTGGAGGGAAAGACGTTTTTCTTGCGGCCCATGAACCGAAGGTAGAAGGAATGGCCGAGCACTCCCGGCACATGTCGGGCAAATCCGCGGCAAAGGATTCATGTGCGGAACATCGGCTCGATCCGGGCGGGACCGAGCCTCCCGCCCGGATTGTGCCGTCGCCGGCAGCTTCTTCAGTCTCCGCTCCGAAACCGACGAAAAAGGCGGACGCCCGGCGGAACGATCGCGAAAAACACAGGTGGAACCATAACGGTCGCCATGCGGCGACACGCTCCGCGGTGCCCGAAGGGGCCGGGGAACGAACCCCGGGGACCGAACGGGGGGCAAACGCATCCCGGGAGACCGGACACGGCGAACGACCGGGCGGGAATGCCGGAGGCGGTCATGGCGACGATGTGGGCTCTTCGGGGGTGGGCGCCGGCAACTCTTCTTCGGAAGGGCCCATTGACGCTCCACTCGGATCGGCAAACGGACCGAGATTCGTCACGAAGGTGATGCCGAAATACCCTCACAGGGCAAGAGAACTTGGAATGGAAGGAACGGTGGTGCTGCGCGTGACGATCGACACTCGAGGAATGCCGGTCCGCGTCGAATCGGTGCGCAAAGCCGGGTATGGATTCGAAGAGGAGGCAATCCGGGCGATACGGAGCTCAATCTTCGCGCCAGCCAAGGTCGGCGGACGGCTGGTCGCCTGCCGGGTCCTCGTGCCCGTGCGATTTCAGCTCGAGACGTCCCAAGACGATTGACCCCCTGAACGGGCCTCGGAGACCTCACAGGGGATGATGTGCCGCAATGCGTGTATATATGGAGGGCAATATGGCATACCCGTTCTCCCTTATCGTTGTCCTTTTCCTCGGATTGAGCGCTATGATTCCGTGGCGCTGCGAGGCCGGAATGCTTCGGGGGCCGGGCGGCGAAGCGGTTCGGGGTCCGGACTATCCGACTCGCATCGTCTCACTCGCGCCCAGCATTACGGAAATCCTCTTCAGCCTCGGTGCCGGACATCGTCTCGCCGGTGCGACCGATCTTTGCGATTTTCCCTCCGAGGCGATTTTGCTCCCCAAGGTGGGCAGATTCCCGGGGCCGGACCTCGAGAGGATCGTGAACCTGCGGCCGGACCTCTGCATCGCGCTGAAGAATGTGAATCCCGCGGATTTGCTGGAGCGGCTGGGGACTTTTGGTATCCCGGTGTACGTCGTTGAGCCGAAAGACCTCTCGACCACGATGGAAACGATCCTGGAGCTTGGCCGGTTGCTCGATGCGGAAACCAGGGCCGAGGGACTGGTAGGCGGCATGAGCTCCAGGGTCGAACGGGTGAAGTCCCGTGTGGCGAAGACCGGGAGTCGTCCCGGGGTATTCCTGCAGATCGGCGTCACGCCGATCGTATCCGTGGGAAGCCATACCTTCATCGATGAGCTCATCACCGTATCAGGAGGGCGCAATCTGGCGCAAGGCCCCGTTCCCTATCCGCGTTTCAGCAGGGAACAGGTCCTCGCGCTGCAACCCGAGGTCATCATTATCACATCCATGACGAGGGGACTGGTGTTCGAACGCGTGAGGGACGAATGGCGGGAGTGGGGGAGTTTGCCCGCGGTGAAAAATCAACGCATCTTCATCGTCGATTCGGATCTCATCGACCGCCCGACGGCCCGCCTCGCCGAAGGGCTCGAGATGCTCGCCGGTCTCATTCATCCCGAGTTGTTTTGAGTTATGAATCATCGAGTGGTCAAACGCACGTTGAACGTTTCGGTTCTTTTGTGCCTGGTTCTGGCGGCGAGCACCGTCCTCGGGCTTTTCACGGGATCGACGGGGCAAAACCCCTGGGAAGTGCTTGCCCTGATCACCGGCGGGGGAGACCCGGATTCCGTGACGGCAAGTATCATCTGGCGAATTCGCCTCCCCAGGGTTCTTCTGGCCTCCATGATCGGAGCCACTCTTTCCCTGGGAGGCCTCGTGTTTCAGACCCTGCTCAGAAACCCCATTGCCGAACCCTATGTGCTCGGCATCTCGGGAGGCTCGGCGGTGGGAGCCATTCTGGGCATACTTCTCGGCCTGTCCCGGTTTCCCGGCGTTGCCTCCTTTGCGTTTGCCGGAAGCATGCTCACTCTCCTGCTGGTTGTGAGCATCTCCTCAGGGCAATCGTCGGTTCGAAAGGACTCGCTCATCCTCGCAGGAGTCATGGTCAACGCGTTCTGCTCCTCCATCATCATGTTCATGGTCTCTTTGACACGGGATTCACGACTCCACAACATCCTCTTCTGGCTCATGGGAGACCTCTCCATCACCGACCAGAAGCAGGTCCTGATGCTTTTCGGAGTGCTGCTTCCCTGTTTTGTCGTGCTGTTCCTTTTTGCAAACTCCATGAATCTTCTGCTCATGGGCGAAGACATGGCCGCGGGCATGGGAGTGGACGTGCGTTTGATCTCCCTTGCGCTTCTCGGCACCACCTCACTGATGGTGAGCGCAACCGTATGCCATTCGGGGCTCCTGGGTTTCGTCGGCCTGGTCATCCCCCACCTGCTCCGGCTGCTTTTCGGAGCGGACCACCGGGTGCTCATCCCTGCCTGCGTCTTCGGAGGCGCCGCATACCTTGTTCTTTGCGACCTGGTCGCCAGGACGCTTCCCGCCCATGGAGAAATGCCGGTGGGAGTCGTCACGGCGATGATCGGCGCGCCTTTGTTTATCTTCCTCCTTGCAAAGTCTCGAAAATGAAACCGTCCCTGGATGTACGAAACGTCAGCCTGGCGTATGGAAGAAGCACCGTATTGAGAGATATTTCCTTTTCGGTTCGTGAAGGCGAGTTCTTCATCATCATCGGCCCGAACGGTTCGGGGAAATCTTCGTTGCTGAAAGTCATCGCCGGCATTGCCAGGCCGGGCACTGGGGATGTGGAGCTTTTCGGGCGTCCTCTCCGGGGTCGCTCCCGAAAGACACTGGCGCGAACCATCGCCGTGGTGCCTCAGACTCAGCCAATGGACGTCCCGTTTTGCGTTGCGGAGGTGGTGCTCATGGGACGTTCCCCTTACATGGGCCTGCTGGGCATGGAAAGCCCCGAAGACCTACGTATCGCCGAGAACGCCATGTCGTTCACCGGTGTGTCGGAGCTCGCCCGCCGCAAATTCGATCGATTGAGCACCGGGGAGCGACAAAGAGTCCTCATTGCCCGCGCCATCTGCCAGCAGCCCCGGATCATGGTGCTCGACGAACCCACCGCCTCCCTGGACCTCGCCCACCAGGTCCACATCATGGAACTCATGGAGCGACTCAGGAGCCATGACGGAACCACCATCATCATGGTATCGCACGACCTGAATCTTGCGGCCATGTATGCGGACAGGCTGCTGCTCATGAGATCGGGAAGAATCATCAGCTCGGGATCGCCGGGCGAAGTCCTGAACTATGAAACCCTCGAGCGCGCATATGGTTGCGTCTTGCTGGTGGACGGCAATCCGGTGAAGAATGTGCCGAGGATCACCCTGGTGCCTGCGCACGCGTTGCCTCCGAAATCGGGCGGATGAGCCAAGCCGGGTCGGGCTCTGGGCCCCCTCAGCCGAACCTGCGTTCAAGACGGTAATATGGGCGGGAGGGCATAAAGTCCTCCCCTTGCACATCCGACCTGCGCACCCCTGCGGACGATCTCTCTTGCACGGGAACACGGCATGACACGCCCGCCGGGCAGCCCGGCGAACCGGGGTTCTGTAGTCTCGAACGCAAAGTGCTGTCAGCCGCCCACGGAGCCGATAACGACCGTCCGTCTCCGAGGGGACAACCCGTCGTCATCCAATCCTCGAAACGTTGGAATACGACCCATTTTTCACTTGACGCACGATGAAAACGCGGCAATTTTGTTCGTGCCAGGAGATGACATTCCGTTCTCCAATGGTGATCTCGTCGAGAAAGTCCACGGCAACGCGGACGGAGCCGGCGGGCATTCGGGAGTTAACCTTGCGGGAAGCGAACATTCCGGGCCGTTTTTCGTTGCGCTCCGCAGAGGAAATTCCCCTATCACCGGACGAACCGATGCATTTACCGGCAAGGCTTGTCGGCGGGTCCGCCGTTGGATCCGCCCCGGAGAAAACCTGAAGCGACGTGCACCAGGCACCTGACAGACTCAGGAGAAAGGTACGATCATGAAAAATCGAGTGACTGTTCCCGAGATTATTGCTTCCAAAGGCAAACGCAAACTCTCCGAACTGACCGCGTACGACTATCCCACTGCTCTGTGGGCGGATCAGAGCGGCATCGACATGCTGCTCGTCGGCGACTCCCTGGCCATGGTCGTTTTAGGCCACGACGATACTCTTTCGGTGGGAATGACCGAAATGCTCCACCACACGAGTGCGGTCGCTCGCGGCGCCAAGCGCGCCCTGGTGATCGGCGACATGCCGTTCATGTCTTACCAGGTCAGCGTGGAGGAAGCCCTGTACAACGCGGGTCTTTTCCTGAAAGAAGCGAAGGCCCAGGCGGTCAAGCTTGAAGGCGGGAGGAGAGTGGCGCCCCAAGTGAAGGCCATGGTTGAAGCCGGTATCCCGGTGCAGGGGCACCTCGGGCTCACGCCGCAGAGCTCCGCTCAGTTCGGCGGTTTCAAGATTCAGGGAAAGACGGCCGAAGCGGCCAAGATTCTCATCGAAGACGCACAGATCCTTGCCGAGGCAGGATGTTTCAGCATCGTTCTGGAAGGCATTCCCTCCAACGTTGCCGCCATGGTCACGGAAGCCATACCCGTACCCACCATCGGCATCGGTGCGGGACCCGATTGCGACGGCCAGGTCCTGGTGATCCATGATGTGCTTGGTTTGTATGACCGCTTCGTGCCCAAATTCGTCAAGAAGTATGCCCAACTTGGCTTGACGATCAAAGAGGCGTTGACCAAATACCGCGAAGAAGTGGAAAACGGGACGTTTCCGGGCCCCGAACACGAATTCGGCATGGCCGAACTGGAAGCGAAGAAACTGAGCGGACTGGAAGACAAGAAATAGGAAGCGTCGAGAAAAGAGTCCCCTTCGGGAATGAACGGAGAAGGGGTTGAAAGATTCCTGCGCCACCTCCCGTAGCGTCTTTCCGGGAGGTGGCGGTTACCCGGCGAATGCAGTCCCGCCGGTTACCGCTCAAGAGCCCGCAGATACTGCCCCAGAGCCATCAGGGGGAAACAATTCCGATAATTGTGGTAGCGGATGTAAAAGTGCTTGGGAAATCCCGTTCCCGTAAAATGGAGTTCCTCCCAAGTGCCGTCCTGCTTCTGCGTTCTGAGCAAGTACTGAATCCCGCGGCTGGCTTCCTGAGATTTCACTTCCCCGCAGGCGATCAGCGACATCAGGGCCCAGGCGGTCTGGGAGGGAGTGCTCGGCCCCTGACCGCGCAGTTCAGGGTTATCGTAACTCTCACAGGTCTCTCCCCATCCGCCGTCCGAATTCTGGTGGTCCTTCACCCAGCGCACAGCCGCCCTGATGTAAGCCGCCCTGGGATCCTCGCCGATGGATATCAGCCCCTTGAGGACGGACCAGGTGCCGTAGATGTAGTTGACGCCCCAGCGTCCCCACCAGCAACCGTCGCGTTCCTGGCGCTTCTTCAGGAATTGGATCGCCTTTCGCGCCCGCGGGTGTGAACCGTCGTATCCGAGATATCCCATGGCTTCGAGCACCCGGCCTGTAACATCGGCGGTGGGGTAATCAACCATCGCTTCCTGGTCGGCAAAAGGAATGCGATTGAGGATCTCGAGAGTATTGTCCTTGTCGAAGGCGGCCCATCCTCCATTGGAGCTCTGCATGCTGAGGCACCATTCCATGCCCCTGCACTTGGCGAATTCCAGCCCTTCGATCCGCTCCGCATTGAAGCGGTTCAGAGTGCTCAGCACAACCGCGGAATCATCCACGTCGGGATAGCGGGTGTTGTAGAATTCGAACGCCCATCCCCCCGGAAGACAATCGTTCTTGATCTGCCAGTCTCCACCCGTCAGAACCTGGTTCTCCAAAAGCCACCTTCCCGCTTTTTCCAGGCCGGGGTGTTCCGGAGCGACGCCTGCCTCGAGCATGGATAGAACGGTGAGGGCCGTGTCCCAGACGGGAGAAACACAGGACTGCATCCGCGTTCCCTCCTCGTCTTCCATGCAGAAGGCGTCAAGCGCCTTTATTCCCTTGACGATGACCTCGTGATCCAGAGGGTACCCCAAGTAGTACAGCGCAAGGACGGAGTAAACCATCGGCGGCTGTATCCCGCCCCAATCTCCGCTGTCCTCCTGGTGATCCAAAATCCAGGTCTCCGCCGCCTGCACCGCCTTGTTCCGCAAGGAAGGGATCGGGCGACGCTCGAACGCCTTCGCAATACGGTCGAAAAGAAAAAACAGCTTGTGCGTGCACGATGCGAAATTCTTGTGCTTGCTGCCCGGGACGTAGAGCTCCTTGATCGAACACTTTACGGGCAACGGACAACGCGGCCGGATGGACATCACAATGGATAACGGAACCACCGTGCCTCTGGCCCAGCTCGAAAACTCGTAAATATTGAAATACAGACTGCTTGGGAGCAACACCAGCTCGACGGGCATGGACGGCACCTTGTCCCAGTCGTATTGAGAAAAAAGCGCCAGCCAGATCTTCGTGAATACCCGCGCCGACTCGATGCCGCCCTTGGACAGAATAAATTCGCGGGCCCTCCTCATCGGCTCCGACTCGCAGTGCTCACCCGCAAGCTTGAGCGCGAAATAGGCCTCGATCGTGGTGCTCAAATTCCCGCCGTCTCCGTAGTACAATCCCCACGAACCGTCGGGCCTCTGTTGATTTAGCAGGTATTTCACCATGCTTTTCTGCTGCTCGGGTCTGCTCACATCCAGAAGGTAGAGCAGCATGATGTACTCGCTGGTGATCGTGACGTTCGATTCCAGTTCCGACCACCAGTACCCGTCTTCATATTGAGTCTTGAAAAGCTGACCGCACGCATTGCCGATGGCCTTCTCGATCTTTCGCAACCATGAATTCCGCACCCCCAGATGCTGAACGCAGTGATGACCGGTGTGCTCCGTTGCGCTCCCGGCCTCGTACTCCTTCAACGCGGCCGGATGACCGCCTCCGGGAGTGCGCCCCGATTCGCCATGGTCAGCAAGATTCTCCCACTGATACTCTTCTTCGAGGAAATCCGCCGCGCTTCCTCTCTTGCTCCTGATTGGATTCATTCTGTCACCCAGATGAGGTTGAGATCCACACAATCCGTTTAGCCCGCAATATTCGGATAACAACAACCGCCCGCGCGCAGGTCAAACCTGCCTTCAGTCACTTCACCGCGTCGATGCGACCACCATCGGCGCAACACACGGTATTTTCAATAAATGGATAGTTCTTATATCATTTTCGAGATTTTCTCAAGTAAACATGAATGATACGCCTTGCCCCCGTGAAATATTAATGTATCAAAATTTTAGCTTGCCCAACCAAGGCCATGGGAGTGCGTTCGCCTGCCAACAGTATGTATTTATTGGCTAAATTTTGAATCGCGCGATTCCGACCGGTTCCACTTCCGTTCACGCAGAACCTCGAACACCTGGGCGAGAAAGAAGCAGAAGGCGGCGACCAGGATGATGGTCGCCCCGGAGGTGAGGTTGAAGGAATAGGAAAGCCAGAGTCCCATCATTGAAACCGTGCAGCTCAGAAGAGTTGAGAAGAGCATCATTGCGCTCAGGGAACGGCAGTACTTCTCCGCGACATAGGGCGGTATGGTCAGCAGGGCGATGACCAGGATGAGACCGACCACCCGGATGACCATGACGACGGAGAAGGCCATCATCGCCAGCAGCAGAAAGTAGAGTCCCTTGACCGGCACCCCTTTGGTCATGGCGAATTCCTCGTCGAAGGACATGGCCAGAAACCCGTTGTAGTAGACCACGACAAGAATCAGTATAAGCACATCGAGGAAGGCCATGAGCACGAGATCGAATCTCGGAACGGTGAGGATGCTCCCGAACAGATAGCTCATGATATCGACGCCGTATCCCGGCGTCAAGTCGATAAAGACGATGCCCAGGGCCATTCCCACGGCCCACAGCACACCGACGACGGTGTCCGCGCGTTGCTTGTTCTTGAAAGTAACCAATGCCATAACGGCGGAAATGAGCAGGGAGAATCCGGCCGCTCCCAGGATCGGAGAAAATCCGAGATAGAATGCGATCCCCACTCCGCCGTACGCCGCGTGCGCCACTCCCCCGGAGATGAATACGATGCGGTTCACCACCACCAGGGTCCCGATGATCCCGCAGGCGATGCTGGTGAGGATTCCGGCCAGGAGGGCATTTCTCATGAACTCCAGTTGAAATGCTTCGAGCATCTCAGTGGTCCTCGTGGTCGCGAAAGACCCGGTGCGGCATTCCATGGGCGATGAGGTCCACCGGACAATGGTAGGCCATCTCGATCATCTCGGGGGTAATTTCCGCCGCGTCGTGAAAGAAGAGCCGTTGATTCAGGCATGCCACGGATTTGACATAACTGGAAAGCACGCTCATATCGTGGCTCACCACAACGATTGTCATGGAATCGTTGAGTTTTTTCAGGAATTCAAAGAGCTCCGTCTGAAACTCCTTGTCCACGCTGGCCGTCGGCTCATCCATGATGAGGATGGAGGGGTTGCCCGTAAGCGCCCGGGCGATCAACACACGTTGTCTTTGCCCGCCGGAAAGCCGGCCGATGGGGCGCTCGGCGTATTCCCACATGTGGACCCGTTCCAAAGCCTCCCGGGCCATTCGGCGGTCGGCCACCGAATACCTGTAGCCGTGTCCGGCCCCTCCGAGCCGACCCATCAGCGCCACGTCCAGGACGGAAATGGGAAAGTCCTTGTTGATGCTGGTGTCTTGAGGCACATAGCCGATCTCGCTCACCACCCTGCTCGGCTCTTTCCCCAATACGCGCACGATCCCCCTGGAGGGCTTCAGAATACCCAGGAACAGTTTCAGCAGTGTGGTCTTCCCGCTCCCATTGGGACCGATGACGGCCAGAAACTCCCGTTGCGCGATGGAAATGTTCACGTCGCGCAGCACGAGGTGACCGTTGTAAGAGAAAGTCAAGTCCCTGACTTCAATGGCTTTCGGTTCATCCTTTGGCGTTGCCATGACCACCCTTTGCACGTAAAACGCTCCATCCCGATACAAACTCACAGCCCTCGCGGCGGCCCCAGCCCCTTGAAGCACCGGGGGTTCCGGGCTCAGCCCGGAGGTGATCCGGGGAAGGCCCAGGCGAAAAAGCTTCGCAGTGGTACGCTTTGTCTGGTATCATTATCTCACTTTGCCGTTGAATGTCCATTCAGTCTTTGTACGCGGTCAACACTCCCAGCCGCTGAAAATACGAATCGCGGCCCCGGTTGTCCAGTCGCACCCATTGATTCGATCAGGACCCCGGATTCAAGGGCTTCGGAAACGTTGCCGGCATTCTTTCCCCCATCATCCGGGGAGGACCGCGAGAGTTCCCGGGGCAGAGAGATGAGTCGTGCTGCAGCCAAAAACCCGTCTCCAAATTCAAACGCTCCTGCTTTCCTGGTTCGATGAGAACCAGAGGCCTCTTCCATGGCGGGAGAAATACCGTCCATACGAGATTTGGATCTCCGAAATCATGCTCCAGCAAACGCAGGTCAAGACGATGCTTCCCTACTTCCGCCGCTGGATGGAGCGTTTTCCGGACGTGCAGTCGATAGCGGACGCTCGGGAGGATGAGGTGCTGAAGCACTGGGAGGGACTGGGTTACTATTCGCGGGCCGTCAACATCCGCCGGACCGCCGAAATCATCGCCAAGCATCACGGCGGGACTTTTCCGAAAGCGCACCGGACCATTCTCGGCATGCCGGGCATCGGCCCTTACACGGCGGGCGCCATTTCCAGCATTGCGTTCAACGAAGACCGCCCATTGGTTGACGGCAACGTGGAGCGAATCCTCGCCCGTCTTTTCAACCTCCATACACCCGTCAAGGAAAAGAACACCCGGAAGTTCATATGGAACACGGCCGAAGAGCTCATTCCCGCGGGGCGGGCGCGGCAATTTAACCAGGCCTTGATGGACCTGGGAGCGACCGTGTGCCTGCCCCGTCGGCCCGCCTGCGAAAAATGTCCCTTGAACGGCCTTTGTGAGAGCCGTCGCATGGGGACGGCGGATCGGCGGCCTGTCACCAACAGGCGCAAGGATATCGCCTCCATCGAAGTCGCCGTCGGAATCTTGCAACACAGGGGCAGAGTGCTCATCCAGAAACGGCCCGCCTCGGGACTGATGCCCAACCTGTGGGAGTTTCCGGGAGGCAAGATTCAGCCGGGTGAATCTCCCGAACAGGGTCTGATCCGGGAATTCCGGGAGGAATTGGAGCTGGAGGTCCGTTGCCGCGAGCGGCTCGCCTCGATCAGGCACAACTACACGTCCTTCAGGGTTCTCCTGCACGCATTCCTGTGCAGGCCGGTGGATTGCCGTCCGAGACCCGTTCTTCGCAGTGCGGTCGACGCGCGATGGGTCGCGGTGGAGGAACTCTACCAATACGCCTTTCCCGCGGCCAATCGGAAGCTGATCGACCTGGTGTCCGGGAGAAAGCCGGCGGCGGCCCGAAATCATCGTCCGGAGCCTCGGAACGACGACGGAGAGGACGGAGCGAACGTCGTCCTGCTGAAGAAATGACCCTGCCGGTTGGCGCGGGAAAAAGAATTTTGCCGGTCGAAGTCATGTCAAACTGTCGTTTCCCGTCATGGGGAATGGAATCCGAACGGGGAGAGCGTTGCCTATGCACCACTTCTATTCCAGAGCTTTGGCGGTCTGGTTGTCCCTGCTTGTGCTTGCGGGGTGTTCCACCCTTGAGCCGAAAGGGGGCACGACCAAAATGGAGCCTCCCGCATCGTTCAAAGTGGGAGACATCGTGGAGACTAAAACCGGAAAGACCCTCCCTGTCCACGCGCTGATGGAGCAGTTGGCCCGGGCGCGGATCGTTTACTTGGGTGAAGCTCACACCAGCATCGAGGATCATCGGGTGCAGCTGGAGCTTTTCAAGAGGCTTTCGGCAGCCAACCCTCATCTCTGCCTGGCCATGGAGATGTTTCCTCGAACCGCTCAGCCGATTCTCGACGAATACGGGGCGGGGGGACTCTCCCGGGAGCAGTTGCTCAAAGAAGCCCGGTGGGAAAAGGTATGGGGGCATCCATTTCGACTGTATGAAGCCATCGTGGAAGCGGCCCGCTCTGCAAATGTCCGGATCGTCGGGCTCAATGCCCCACCCGACGTCGTGAGCAAGATCGCCCGGGGGGGCATCGCATCGCTCTCCCCGGAAGAGCGGAGCAAAGTCGCACGGGACTTTCACCTGGATGAACCCGGCAATCGCTTGCGACTCCACGGGGAATACATCCGGCACATCAGGGGGGAGATCAAAGACTTCGAAACCTTCTACGAGGCCCAGCTCGCATGGGAAGAAACCATGGCCCAGACCCTCGCGGAAACCCTTAAAACCCTTCCCCGGGAAGGGCAGATAGTGGTCCTCATCGGCAAGGGTCACATGACCAAACAGCTTGGAGTACCCTATCTGACGGCCAAGCGCGCCGAGCACTCCCACAAAACCGTCGCGCCTCTCCCGGTCGACCACTTGGGAAGCGTCGTCGACCCGGACGTCGCGGATTACGTGTGGATCACGGACAAGGCGGACTCATCCCACAAGGGGCGGCTGGGCCTTATGGTGCGGACATTGGACGATGGGAGGGGACTCGAGGTCCTTTCCGTCGTCGCGGGCAGTATCGCCGAACACGCCGGGATTCTGAAAGGGGACGTCATCTTCATGATCGACTCCGTCCCGGTCAAGAGCCTGGACGACCTGCACCGGGCAATGGCACGGGAAGGCACGGGAAACCACAGGATTTTCATCAGAAGGGGCAAGCGGGAAATGTCCGTGCCCCTTCCCGCGGCGCCTTAACCCTGGCCGCGCGAACGGGGCGAGGCGCCCGGACAGGGACAGCCGTTGAGTTCCTCCCGTTGCTTCTTCTTGCCCAGATGCAGGGTCACCGTACCGAACCAGTAGTTGCCAAGCCGCTCGATAGCCGTCACGAGTTCGTCGAACGACAGCGGCTTGGTGATGTAAGAATTGGCCCCCATGTCGTAGCTCTGGCAAATGTCCTCGTCCCGTATGGACGTAGTCAGGACCACCACCGGAATGCGGCGCAGGGCGGGATTGGACTTGATCTCCCGGAGAGCTTCCCGGCCGTCTTTTTTCGGCATGTTCAAATCCAGCAGGATCAAATCCGGAAGCGGAGCCAGAGACTCGTCAGAGTAGGCGCCTCGACGGCAGAGATAATCCATCAACGCTTCACCGTCCCGGACACAGTGGAGCGCATTTCGCAAACGGTTCTCATTGAATGCATCCCTTACAAGCATGCAATCATCTTCGTCATCGTCCGCCATCAGTATGGTGAACCTCTTTTGCTTACCGCTCATTTCCCTCCCTTCCGGCCTGGCCTGTCGGCGCGGTATGACGAACGCGACGCCCCGCCGGGGACACTTTCAACCGCGGTGCCGATGGCCGTCACATCCCCGGAGATTCATCCGCACCCGGAAAGCAATACGATAATGAATTAAAGAGATCGCATATCTATTTGACATTCTACACCGTGTTTTAATATATGCCTAATGCAATTTTTCTCCCTCCAGCAAGGCAGCCGGTTTGACCCGGCAGCCACAGTGGCCGATGCCGGAAATTCTCCCGAAAAACAGACCGTTGCGCCCGTCGTTCAGGCGACGGCAGGAACCACGTTTCTTCCCAACGAGCCGGCTTTCGGCCGGCGCGGGGAGAGGTGTTACGGGCAGGCGCCCACACAACGGCGGCCATGGATAGACGTGATTCCATAAGGCGTTCTTCAGATTGGTTAAAATACATATGTTTGGCCGAAAATACGCTTGACCGAGCGCCGACTCTATATTAAAAAATGTTAATATTGGCCTGGTCAAAGCATATGACGCTTGGTTCAGCCCAAGAATTCAGCAGTTATTCGATCCTTCGAACAGCTTCTAAAAGCCGGAATCAAGGGGCCGGATGAAGGATTTCAAGCCATGCAGTGGTTTCTCTTGGCAGGAGGAGGCAGGAAATGTGGTGCGTCCGGTACGGCGGCAACAGGTGTCCAGCGTGCGGCAGGCCGGGTTCCAGGGTGCATCGCAGGGGGTGGATGCGCTTCTTCCCGGGAAGCCGACTGTACAGATGCTCAACATGCCGCCGCCATTTCCTGGTGCTCCCATTCATTTCGGTGGTCGTCCGTCGTCGCAGCCCCAAGACGGTTCGCCTTCCCGCATCGATGCGCGGCCGACTCGAAAACGCGCTAAGCGACCCCGCATCGAATCGCTGAGCCGCTTCATTTTCTTTCGAATACCGTCTTGCGAGTATCCCGGCCGGACTGCCGTTGCAGGTCGGCTTGTTCCGTGGGGCTTGAAAACCCCATGGTCGCCCCGTCTCACGAAGCCAGTTGAAAAAATCGCCGGGAAAGGTTAGCTTCATGGCCGCGGAGGCGGGATTTCGATGGTGATGCCGCCTGGCAATCGTCTGGGATCCGGTATGGAGATTCCCGAATGACAAGAAGAAGCAAACAGGCCTGGGGGGCGATAGCAGCCGTGACCACGGTTCTCGCGGTGGTTCTGGCCGTTCCATGGTCAATGGGCGGCTCTGAAGCGGCGCGTAAGGGTTCCGGGCACCCGCATTCGCTCAAACGGCAACTCGACGCCGTCATGCGCGGCTATCCGGGCAGCAGCATGGTCTCCCTGGATGAAAAGCGCAAGTTCGTTACGGTGGCGCTCGATGAAAGAATCGGCTGCATTTCGGAAGAATGCAGCAAGATGACTGGCGAACTGGCCTACAAGATAGTTTCAGCCGACAGGGAATTGATCATCCTGCTCAAGTTTGCCAACGGCGATTCCTTTTACGTGGACTACGCGGAAGCGAAGCGAATGTACCAGACCTACAGAGGGGGCGGTTCAGCCGTGGAGGACGAGGAGGAAGACGCCGGCCGGGGACCCGACAGGAGAATCTCCGAGGAACTGGCCAAAAGGGGGATCAGGGAACAATGAACCCGGGCAGGCGTTTTCGCCCCGCGGAGACTTCGGACGTAGACCCCTTCGCCGCCCGGTACATCAAATATCGAGAATGACCGTCGCTTCCCAGCCCGACGCGGTTCGCTCCACCCGGTAACGGTGCAGCGTGACCGCTTTCACATCGGCGGCCAGGTCGTGTTTCGCCGGATCGAGCTCTTCGCCGGCAGCCTTTGCGTCCAGGGTGAAGCAGCCTTCCCGCCCTTCGATTCTGACATCCCGCACCCTCAGCAGAAGCCGCTCGGCGTCCTTGAAGAAGATCAATTCCTGGAGCAGCTCGAAGAGCAGCATGTCGACGGCGTCCGCCTCCACGTGAATGGCCTTGCCCAGAATCCCGTCGATGGTATCGAGATCGGACACCATGACATTCATGGTGGCGTCGGCGGCCGAGACAAACAGTTCTTCCAGCGTTAGCCCGCGAGCCTCGAAGGCCACGTCCGCCGTGGCGATATCCTCCAAATACTCATAGCTCATCTGGCACCTCACAACCTTTGAGGCCGGCCAGGATGGCTTCGCGGAATGTGTTGAGACCCCGGCCGATGAACACGAGCTGGGTTCTGTCGGCGGGAAACGCCTCGATGTCGATTCGTCCCACCACGTAGTTGAACAGATAGCTGCCTCCCGGAAAGCGCGCAAATCCCTTGGCTCGGTAGACGCATTCCGGAAGCTCTGAAACCAGTTTGTGAAATTTCCGATCATCGAGCAGGACTCGCGAAGTGAAAACGAACGACTGGAACTCGGGCTCACCGCGTCTGCTGGTGAACACGGGGTGGTCTTCGAGTTCGAGGCCGAACAGGAGAAGGGGGTCCACATCGCAACCGACGGTCTTGAAAAGCACCGCGTTGCGGTTGAGCCCCCTGACCCGGGCTTCCACTTCCTTTACGTCGGCCGTCGCCACTAGGTCGATTTTGTTGATCAGGACGACGTGCGCCGCTCTCAGCTGGGTCCGGGTGGTTTGCCCCACATGGGGATGACGGACACTCATGTAAGCGTCGACGATGCAAACCACGGAGTCGAGCCGCACGTCCGGCAGGTTATCCTCGACTTCGAACACCAGGGCATCAGCCTCCGCCAGCCCGGTGGCTTCGACGATGATGCATTCGGGCCGGACCTTTTCGATGATTTCCCTTATCGCCGCCTCGAATTCCCCCGTCATGGAACAGCACACGCACCCGCCGGCAAGCTCTAAGATCTCGATGTTCTCCCCCTGTATCACCCTGCTGTCTATGGGAATCTCCCCGAATTCGTTCATCAATACGGCCATCCGCCGGCCTCCGGCGCGCAGGATCCTCCTGACCAGTGTTGTCTTGCCGCAGCCCAGCGATCCGGTGATCAATGTAAGGGGGGTTCTGGCTTCCATGGCGCAGCTCTGTCCTCTACGGCCGCATCGGCCCGGATCGTTTCATCCCTTGACATTCCCCACGGGAATCAATCGTGCAACCCGTCTGCTGATACCGGCCAGTTCGGTGGCGCCGACCACCTCGTCGATGTCCTTGTAGGCGGGACCGGCTTCTTCCGCCAATCCCGAAAAGGAGACGGTCCGCACGTAGATGCCTCGCCCTTCCATATCCCGCTGGAGTTGCTTGCCCTGGAACATTCTTTTGGCCTGTTTTCGGCTCATGGTTCGGCCGCTCCCGTGCGCGGTGCTGAAGAAGGTCTGGGAACCGGTCTCGACTCCGGCCAACAGGTATGAGCCTGTCTCCATGCTGCCTCCGACAATAACCGGTTGTCCCGTCTTCCGATAGACCGGCGGCAGCGCGTGGGCTCCCGGGCCGAACGCACGAGTGGCTCCCTTGCGGTGCACCAGGAGCTGTCGAGGCTGCCCGTCAAAGATGTGTTCTTCGAGCTTGGCCGTGTTGTGGGCGACATCGTAGACTTGGTGAAGCCCCATTTCGGAGGGATCGCGTCCGAACACATCGGAGAACACCTCCCTCACACGGTGCAAGATGACCTGTCGGTTGGCAAAAGACATGTTGACGGCGCATTTCATAGCGGCAAAGTAATCGCGGCCTTCCGGGGAATTGAACGGAGCACAGGCCAGCTCACGGTCCAGAATCCTTATGCCGTACTTCTTTTCCATGACTTTGAGAAACAGCTGGAGATAATCCGTGGCCACCTGGTGACCGAAGCCCCTGCTCCCGCAATGAAACATGACGGCCACCTGTTCGGGCAGGGTGATGCCGAAAGCTCGCGCCAGTTGAGGATCGAAAATGTTCTCCGGCTTCACCACCTGGATCTCCAGGTAGTGGTTGCCCGAACCCAGGGTGCCGATTTGTTTGTATCCTCGCTCAACGGCCTTGTTGCTGATTTTGGACGCATCGGCCCCCGAAATGCAGCCGAATTCCTCGGTGCGCTCCAGGTCTTCGTCCCATCCGTAGCCGTTCCTGACGCACCAGCGGGCTCCTTCCTCCACCACGCGCCGGAATTCATCCTGCGAAATCTTGAGCAAACCCGTGCTGCCCACCCCCGCGGGAACCCTCTCGAAGAGCCGGTCCACCAAGTCTCGCAGTCGCTCCCTGACCTCTCCGAAGGTCAGATTGGTCAACACCAACCGCATCCCGCAGTTGACGTCGAACCCGATGCCGCCGGGTGAAATCACCCCCGAACGGGCATCCATGGCCGCGACCCCCCCGATGGGGAAACCGTAACCCCAGTGCCCGTCGGGCATGCAAAAAGCATGGCCCACAATCCCGGGAAGGGTGGCGACGTTTGTCACCTGGTCGATCACACCGTCGTCCATCTCCCGGATCAACCGCTCCGTGGCATATATCCGGGCGGGTACGCGCATGCCGTCCTTGTAGCTCGGAGGTATTTCCCATACGGTATCGGAAACTTTCTTGAGATCTCTCACCGAGGCCACTCGGATCACCTCTCTTTCATTCATTCCGGGAAATTGCCCGCGGCAAAACGACTTGGCGGCAAAACGACCGGTCCCCGGCGCAAACCACCCCTCTCCCGGGAACCCGTTTCCCGACCGGCCCCGCGTGAGGTCGGCTCGAGCCGGTAAGGCACCGGTACACATTGGACTCACTGCTGCTTGTTACTAATATATGACTCTGCCCGAGATTGTCCAGCAGATCGGAACCGGGCCGGGAACCAGGGTCAACCGGGACTGGATTCGACCGGCGAACCGGGCCCCTGTAATAATGTTCTTGACAGCCGGCCGATTGTCCTTTTATTTTGAAAAAGTATCGCACACTTGAGAAAGGGAAGCAGAGATGTCGGTTTGCGGTTTCTTCTTCTATTATTGCTTTACCAACAGAAAGCGGTGACCTGCATCGACTGTTTACGCGCTTCGTCAGCCAAGAGCCGCAGGTCCCGCCTGCGGCTCTTTCATTTGTGTGCCCGGGATTCGATGCGGAAGACATCGAGGTGTGCCGGAGCTTTCCGGAGGGAATCGCCTTCTCCGGAGAAAGGAAGACGTGTGAAAGAGGCCTGGGTCAGGCTGGATCGGTGGTCCAAGGAAATGGTGACCACGGCCCTGGAAAGCGGTGCGGACGCTCTTGTCGTGCCCGCAGGCCTGGAAAGCGGGATCAAGGCTCTCGGCCGCATCACCACCGTGAGCCCGGACGGGGACCTCAAACCGGGTGTGGACGTGTTCTTCGAAATGCTCGATTCCCCCGCGGACGAAGCGAGAATCGCGCAGTCCCTTGGCCGGGGCAGCATTGTTATCGGGGCCTCCGGTTCCTCCGCGGGCAACACGTCGGAGGAAGCCCCGCGCACAACCCCGTGGGAAATCATTCCCCTGGAAAACCTCCTCGCTCGCGGCGGCGACATCCTTTTGCCCGTCCGCACGATCGAGGAGATCGATCTGGCGCTGGGCATACTGGAAAAGGGCGTTCGGGGCGTGGTGATTCAAGCTTCGACGCCGGGGGAGCTGAAGGCCATGATCGCGCGTGTGAAGGCCGCCGAAGAACAGGTTTTCCCGACGGTCGCCCGCATCACGGCAATCCGCCCGGCAGGGATGGGCGACCGGGTCTGCGTCGACACGTGTACGCTCATGACGGAAGGCGAGGGGCTGCTGGTGGGCAATTCGAGCGGTTTCCTTTTCCTGGTGCAGGCCGAATCGAAACCGAACCCATACGTGGCGCCGCGGCCTTTCCGGGTCAATGCCGGGCCGGTCCACGCCTACGTCAGGGTGCCGGGGACGTTGACCCGCTATTTGAGCGAACTGCATTCGGGGGACGGCGTCTGCGTTGTTGACGGCAAAGGTTCTGCCCGGGCCGCAACGGTGGGACGCGTGAAAATCGAACGTCGTCCGCTGCTTTTGATTGAGGCGGACTGCGAAGGGGTCACCGGTTCGATCCTATTGCAGAACGCCGAGACCATACGGCTCTCCAGGCCGGATGGTAAGGCCGTTTCGGTGGCCGGGCTCGCCGTCGGAGATCCCGTTCTCGTGTGTCTTGAGCAGGCGGGCAGGCATTTCGGCATCCGGGTGGACGAAACGATCCGGGAGAATTGAACCGGGAATGGCGCGGGACATCGGGGCCTCCGGGTCCCCACGGCGCGAAGACCGCTGTGAAACCCGATTCGAGGGCGGTACCGGACCACGTCGAGAAACGACGATCAGGGGAGAAACACGTGCAAGAAGAACTGGAAAAACTGCGACAAGCCATAGACGGCATCGACACCAACCTGCTGAATCTCCTCAACGCCAGAATGGAACTGGCCCTGCAGGTGGGACGGCTCAAAGCGGAAAAGGGCTTACCCCTGTTTCATCCGGAACGTGAGGAAATCATTTTCGACCGCCTCAACCGCCTCAATCCCGGGCCGCTGTCCGAGTATTCCCTGCGTTCGATCTACCGTGAAATCTTCTCCGCTTCCCGGATTCTGCAGGTTCCGTTGCGCGTGGCATTCCTCGGTCCGGAATGGACCTATTCCCACCTGGCGGCGCTCTCTCTTTACGGCCACGCCGCCCAATACGTCGCGTGCCCGACCATCGAAGACGTCTTTGACGCTCTGACCAAGGGCAAGGTGGACACTGCGGTCATTCCCATCGAGAATTCACTCCAGGGCGGGATCGGACTCAGCATGGACCTCCTGTACGAAAAGGAGGTGAACGTGGTCGGCGAGTGCTACCTCGAAATCGCCCACTACCTCTGCGGACGCGCGAAATCCATCGACGACGTCCAACGATTGTACGCCCACCCGCAGACTCTGGAACAATCCCGGCAATGGCTCATGGAAAAGCTCAAACACGCCGAACAGCACGAATGCGCATCCACGTCCGGCGCCGCGCTCCTGGCCCGCAAAGACCCCGCCGGAGCGGCCATATGCAACCTTTACGCCGCGCGGCACTATGGGCTGCCCATTCTTGCCGAACGCATCGAGGACCACGCCGGGAACACCACGCGCTTTCTGGCGCTCGCAGACCACCACAATCCCAAGACCGGCAAGGACAAAACCTCCGTACTGTTCGCCGTGGCCGACCAGCCTGGCGCGCTCTTTTCCGCTCTGAAACCTTTTTCACGCAAGGCGGTGAACATGAGCCGCATCGAATCGCGCCCCAACCGCTTGATGCGGTGGCAGTACCTGTTCTATGTCGATTTTGAAGGACACGCGGACGACGAAGAGGTAAAAGAAGCGTTGGCGGAACTCAAGAATCACGTGTCTTTTCTGAAAATTCTGGGTTCGTATCCGCAAAAGGACCCGATGCACCCCATCCGCCCGGAAAACGAAAGGGTCAGGGGCCTGGATTCAATCAACGCGGATGCGAAGATAGGATAAGAGCCGGCATGTGCGAATCAGCCGATACCCGGACCGCATACGGCAGGAAGACCTCAAGGGCGATGCGCGATCGCTTCGGGAGCCATGGTCCATGAGTCTTGCGCATTCCCTGATTTGCGGCTGCCTCATGAGGGAATCCACGGAAGACACGGCTCGTTTTCTCGAGTATCCGGGGATCGGCCTTGTGGAGTGGCGGCTCGACGCCCTGCACGGCATCCACACACGCAATGGGCTGGACGAGGCCCTTGCCGGGCTGTCCCTGCCCGGGCGTCACCCGGTGATTGCGACCGTCAGGCCCGAAAGGTTCCGGGGAGGATTCCGCGGCACCGAGGAGGCTCGCATCCAGGCGATCGAGAGAGCTGTTCGGGCCGGAGCCGAATGGATAGACCTCGAAGACGATCTGCCCGAAGACGTATTGTCCCCGTTTCGTGATTCCGCGGCGAGGGTGGTGCTTTCTCACCACGATTTCGATGGGACCCCGGCTTCCGATGCCCTCAAGCACCGGGTGGAACACCTGGCAACGCTCGGGGCGCATGTTCTCAAGATCGCCACTTATGCCCGCACCGTTGAAGACAACCTCCGCGTTCTGGAGCTCATCCCTTTTGCCCGCGAGCAGTTCGGCGCGGAGACGATCGCGTTCTGCATGGGGCCATCGGGCCGCTGGAGCAGGCTCGCCTGCCTGTTGATGGGAAGTCCCTGGACGTATGTCCGATTCCCCGAACTTCCCGCATCTGCGCCGGGGCAATTCACCGTGGGCCAAATGCAGACCCTGCTCGAGATTGTCGGAGCGGGGTGAGGAGAACCTTTCAACTTTCCTGCGGGAGTCGCCTCGATGATAAAACCTGTTCAGACCGAGCTTTACGCCGTGATCGGCAACCCTGTCGCGCACAGTCTGAGCCCGGTCATGATGAACGCCGCCTTCAGGAGTATGAACGTTCCCGCGACGTACCTGGCTCTGCAGGCGGATGAACTGCCGGATGATCTGGAGACGCTGGCCCGGTTCGGATTTCGGGGGTTGAGCGTGACCCTGCCCCACAAGGAGCTGGCCTACCGGTTGGCCGATCACGTGGACGACATGGCAAGGACCATCGGCGCCGTGAATACCCTCATGAGGGAAGGCTCCGCCTGGGTCGGCTGCAATACGGACTGGCTGGGCGCCACAAAGGCGCTGCGCCGGGTGACTGAGCTCGAAGGCAGGGAAGCGCTCATCCTCGGAGCCGGTGGAGCGGCTCGCGCCGTGGCTTTCGGGATGAAGAGGGAAGGCGCCCGGGTGACCATTGCCAACCGGTGTGTCGAGAAGGGAAAGGCCCTCGCCAAAAGCTTCCGATGTGACTTCATTCCCCTCGCTATATTGGATCGGGCGCGTTTTGACCGGCATTTCGACGTGGTGGTTCAATGCACTTCGGTGGGACTGCAGGGCACGATCCCGACCGTCCTGGTCAGCGACTCCTTTTTCGAGCCCGCAATGGTGGTCATGGAAACCGTCTACCGCCCATTACGAACACCTTTTCTGAACGCTGCAAAACGGGCCGGCGCCACCATCGTTCACGGCACCGACATGCTCGTTTACCAAGGGGTGGCCCAACTGGAATGGTGGCTGTCGCGGCCCATCCCGGAATTCCCTTGCGTGGCGGCCATGAAGGAAGCCATCCACGAAGTTCTGTCAAAGGAAAAGAATGCGCAAGACGATTGAATCCATCTCGGGAATCAAGGCGCGACTGTCCGTACCCGGCTCGAAATCCATCACGCATCGCTCCCTCATGCTTGCCGCCCTGGCCGATGGCGAAAGCGAGATACGAAACCCCCTGGTGGCCGATGACACCACGATCACGGCCGATGCACTGGTGCAAATGGGGGTCGGTATTCAGTGGAAGCCGGGAAGCGTCCTCGTCGCTCCCCCCTCCAAACGCTGGTCGCAACCTTCGGAACCCATTCTGCTGGGCAACAGCGGTACGAGTACGCGGCTCCTGCTGGCACTTGCCGCCACAGGAGTCGGGGATTTCACCTTCGACGGCGCCCCACGGCTGAGGCAACGTCCGGTAAAGCCTCTCGTCTCCGCCCTCGAAATGCTCGGGACACGGTTCGACTGCACCGAAACAGATGGATTTCTGCCTCTGCGGGTGATTGCGCGCGGACTGTCGGGAGGCAAGGTCCTGGTCGATGCGCGCCAGAGCGGCCAGTTTCTTTCGGCCGTCCTGATGGCAGCGCCTTGCGCCGGGAAGGAAGTAACGGTAGAATGGTTGGAGCCGGTGGCCTCCTATCCTTATGTCGCCATGACGCTGGCCATGATGGGCGAACGCGGCATCGATTTCCGCAAGGATCGTGCGAACCGGATCATCGTCCCCGCTCCTCAGAGGTATGCGGGCGGGAGATGGACCGTCGAGGCCGATTGCTCGTCTGCGTCCTATCTGTGGGCGGCCGCCGCGCTGACCGGCGGGGATGTGCTCACCTATCCCCTCTCACCGGACAGCCTTCAGGGAGACTGCCGCTTCCTCGAAATCCTGGAACGGATGGGGTGCCGTGTCACATGGGAGGAAGAGGGAGTGCGCGTCGTTTCATCGGGTGAGCTGCGACCGGTGGACCTCGATTTGAACGAAATGCCCGATATGGTGCCCACGTTGGCGATATTGGCCGCTTTTGCAGGCGGGGTCAGTCGAATACGCAATGTGGCGCATCTGCGGGTGAAGGAGTCGGACCGGCTGCAGGCGGTTTCCTCGGAGCTGAGCAAGCTGGGGGTTCCGAACCGCGAGCTTCCGGACGGCCTTGAGATTTGTGGCGGCGCGGCAACTTCGCCCAAAGTGGGCATCGATCCGCACGACGACCATCGGATTGCGATGGCCTTCGCCGTGGCCGGGCTTCGCGTCGGGGGCGTTGAAATCGAGGACGCGGAAGTCGTGGCCAAGTCCTTTCCGACCTTCTGGGAGACTTTCGAAAAGTTGAAGTCATGAAACTCTGTGCTTACCGAACGATCCTTTTCCTGACGGCCCTGCTGATGGTCCTGCAGCCTCATCCCGCGAAGGCGGGTGAGTCGGACTTCGCTTTTCACAACCATCTCCGGAAACTCCAACAAAGTGCCGGCCAGGTCGGAATCCAGGTGCTTTCCCTGGCCCCGGTCAAGGTCATCTGGGAATTCCGGTCCGAAGAGCCTCTGGTCCCGGCGTCCCTGGTCAAAGTGCTCACCAGCTACGCCGCTCTGAAATACCTGAAGCCGCAGTACCAATTCCGGACGTCCCTTTATGCGCTCGATGAGCCGCAGGGGGATACCGTCCGAGGCCACCTCTGGATCAAGAGCACGGGGGATATTTTCCTGCTGGGTGAAAACCTGAAGGATATGGCGCTCCGCTTGAAGGAGCGCGGCATCCGGATCGTTCAGGGCGGGGTGTTCGCGGACAACAGCTTCTTCAACCCGCAGGCGGAACAGATCTGCCTGGACGAACGGTGTGCGAGCAGCTACAACCCCGTGGTCTCGGCGACTTCCATCGAATTCAACACGATCGCCTTCACGGTGTCGGGGGGAGCCAAATCGGGCACGGCCCCTCAAGTAAGCTGGTTCCCTCCGGGCGATTACGTTCAAGTCGACAATCTGGCCAGGACGGCCTCCAAAAAGGCTGCCAGAGCCGGATTGGCGGTCCGGTCGGCCGGCATGACCGGAGCGGGACGGGAACGATTCCGCGTCACCGGGAAAGTCGGCCCCAGGAGGAATTTCGAATACCGTCTGAACATCGACGACCCGGCATCTTTTGTGGCTCGTTCCTTCAAGGAGGTGCTTCGCCGGGAGGGAATCGAGGTCCGTGGCGCCGACGCCGGGCCGGGGACGGTCCCTCCCGGGGCAAAACCCCTGGTCACTCATGAATCCCGAGCCCTGGGGGACATCATCTACGGACTCAATCGCTACAGCAACAATTTCATGGCCGAGATGCTCCTCAGAAGCCTGGGCGGGCTGGTCCTCGGACCGCCGGGAACGGTTGACAAAGGGGTCGAACTGGTCCGGAAGTCGCTGGTCGGCCTGGGCGTTCCCCCACACGAGGTACAGTTGAAGAGCGGGTCCGGGCTGAGCCGTGAATGCCGGGCCAGCGCCCGGGCGTTCTGCACGCTCCTCGCAAACGCATATGCCGATCCGTCCATCGAACCGGACTTCATTTCCTCGTTCGCAACCAACGGCAGTGAAGGAACCCTCCGCCGCAGGATCTGCAAACCGGACGTCGAGGTGCGGGGCAAAACCGGAACCCTGCGGGACGTCGTCGGCTTTGCCGGTTATGTCGCCGGCTGCGGCAGGGGCCCGTACGTGGTCACCGTCATTCTCAACGACGTGAGCAACATCGGAGAAGCAAGACGCGCGCTCGACGGCTTCCTGGAACAGGTGCCCCTGATCGCACCCTCCTTGTAGAGCTCCGTCTCGATGGCGCACGGCACGTAAGCGCGGCCATCCGCGCCGGGACCCTCGTTCCGGCGAACTGTCGCCGGTTCGATGGGCGCATCGAGCATCGACGTCACCTTCGTCCTCCTTGCAGGCAATCCTGAGCCGGAAGCTCCGAGCAGAATATGAGCATAGTCGTCGTCATGCCCGCGCGCGGGAAGGACGGAACCACCCGCGCCCTCCGCCACTGGAATCTCCATGAGGATCGCGATCCTATCGGACATCCATGGAAATCTCGAAGCGCTGGAACAAGTGCTCGAAGATTTGGACCGACAACGCCCGGACAGCGTCGTCTGCCTGGGAGACAACGTTGGGTACGGCCCGAATCCTGAAGAAGTGCTCAACATTGTGCGGGAGCGCCGAATGCCGTGCGTGATGGGAAACCACGAGCTCGGAGTCGTGGACGCGCAGTACCTGGGCTGGTTCAACCCCCTTGCAAGAACATCGCTTCTCGTCACCCGCCAGCTTTTATCCTCGAGCTCCCTGGAATACATACGGGATTTGAAGCCATTCCTCATCCATGAAGAAGGGCTTTTCGTCCACGGCTGCCCCCCGGATTCCGTCACACGCTATCTCTTCGAAGTGTCGAACCGGGCGATGGTGGGTCTTTTCCAGCGGATGACACAAGCTGTCTGCTTCGTCGGTCACACACACGACCTGGAACTGGTCACCTTCGACGGTGCGCGAATACGCCGCATCGCCCTTGGAGAAGGCGTGGTGCAGCTGGCCGAGGGATGCCGCCACATCGTCAACGTCGGCAGCGTGGGGCAACCGCGGGACGGGAACAACAACGCCAAGTACGCGATCTGGAACCGGTCCGCGAACAGCGTCGAAATCCGGTTTTTACCCTATGACATTCCCCGGACGGCGGAAAAAATTCTTCGCCTGGGTTTTCCCGAGATCAATGCCTTACGATTGTTTTGATGCCGGCGCGAGAGGCCGGAGAAGGGCGCTGAATGGTTGGCGCAAGGGGGCGGGGCACCTTGATTTGAGACATACACGGGTGCTTCGCGAGTGCCGGCAATGACGACCGGTCGAAGGATACTCGGGTATCACTCCCTGGAAGCGGCCAGGGGCCAGTCGCGAGGAAGACTGCGCAGGAAGTCCGGAACACCGGAAAGGGCGTGCAAGGCGACTTGACTCAACCCCTCGCCGTGGTCGAAATCCACTCCCGGCACCGTCACCAGCCAGGCGGGCGGGGTCTTGTGGTAAAGGTGGCGAGCATAGGCCATCAGGACCTCAGGGCTTACATGATGGCCCATGCTCGCGGAAGGATTCTCGGGGGAAGGCAACGGACGGGTCTTCACCTTCAGATTGTCCACGCCCGGATCGACGACTCTCGTGTCCACGAACACCACGGCCGATACCTGCTCGCCGGCAATGGTCTCAGCCAGTTCCGGCGTCAACTGATGGACGCTCTCGAGGTGCACCTCGAGCCGGCGGTCTTTCCAGACCCGTTCCAACACTTCGGCGAGCACCAGGCCTGCGCCGTCGTCGCGGCGCAGGCTGTTGCCGTATGCAATGATCAGAATCATCCGGGGGCCTTCAGGTTCTTAGTCCCGTATGCGTTCCTCAACCAACTCCCCTTTGGAATCCACCAGTTGAATGTGCAGCGGCATCTGGCCGACGGCATGCGTCGAACAGCTCAGGCAGGGGTCGTAGAGCCGAATGCCGTGCTCCACACGATTCATCAAACCTTCGGTGATCTCCTTCTTGCCGTTCATGTATGCCCTGGCGATCTGGAGCACCGTCTTGTTCATGGCCTGGTTGTTGTTTCCGGTGGCCACGATCAGGTTCACCTTCTTGATGATTCCGTCCTCGTCGACATCATACTCATGGAACAGGGTGCCACGCGGGGCTTCCATGATTCCGACGCCCTTTTCCTCGTTTGCCCCGCCGTAGTGACGCAGGCGGCCGCCGACGAGGTCCGGATCCTCGACCAGTTCGGCGATCTTCTCGAGAGAAAACATGATTTCGATCAGGCGCGCATAGTGGGTGTGGAAACTGCTCGTGACCACTCTCCCGCCGTTGCCCAGCCGCCTGAACTGTCTCAATTCCCGGTCCGCACGAGGAGTGCCCGCGAAGTCGCAGATGTTCAGCCTGGCCAGCGGACCGACCCGATAGAGACCGGCGTCTGTGCCGTATCCGCCCGGTTTGTAGTACGGGAACTTCAGGTAGCTCCAATCCTCCACGGCCTCCGCGATGATCTCGCGGTAACGGTCGTTGTGGAGTCCGGGCTCGATGATCCGGCCGTCGGAATCCATCACCCTCAGCAGACCGTCATAGTGTTCGAGGCCGCCATCCGGGGTCACCAAGCCTATGAATTTGCTGGGGAAATCTCCATAGGTTTGTACTTCGTCGGAGAATTTGTCGTAGTTGTCCTTGAGCAGATCCAGGGCGATTTCCGTCGTCTGAATGGCCTCGGGAAGCATCGCCTTGATCTTCTGCACGTTTTCGGCACTCAGCGCTTCCCGGACACCGCCCGGGACGGCCCATGCCGGATGGACGCTCTTGGTGCCGATCATGCGGATGATTTCCTGCCCGAACTGGCGAAGGCGTATCCCTTTGCGAGCCAGGTCGGGGGCCTTTAGAATCAGGCCGACCACGTTACGGGTGGCGGGCTCGCTCTCCATTCCCAGCAGAAGGTCCGGAGCGCTCAGGTGAAAAAAGCTCAGCGCATGGCTCTGCGTATACTGGGCATGGTTGATGAGACGGCGCAGCTTGTCGGCGGCCGGGGGAATCCTGACGCCGGCGATGACGTCGCAGGCCTTGGCCGAGGCCAGCATATGGCTGATCGGGCAAATTCCGCAGATGCGCATGGTGATTCCCGGCATTTCAGGGTAGGTCCGTCCCACACAGAATTTCTCAAATCCACGGAATTCCACCACGTGGAACTTGGCGTCGGCCACCTGACCGGCGTCGTCCAGCTGAATCCGGATTTTACCGTGGCCTTCAATTCGAGTGACTGGATCGATCGATATAGTCTGTGCCATACTTGTCCTTCTTCACAAGCGGATTAACGGGTTTGCACCGGAACGAACGATAAACGATTCGTCCCTTGGCCCTATCCGACGGAGTTATCCGAAGCTTCTCATCTCCTCAGGCAACAATACCGGTTCCCCTTTGAGCAGAGCGACGATGGCAGCCCAAATCCTCTCTGGATCGGGGGGACATCCGGGCAGGAAAATGTCAACGGGAATGACCTGGTGCAAAGGCAGCACTTTGGGAATGAGGGTCGGCAGGAAGTGCCCCAGCGCGGGTGTTGGAGGCGGCTTGCCGGGGCCCTCGGAGTAGACCGAGGTGATCATCTGATCCCGGTCAAGGCGGTTACGCATACTGGGCACGTTCCCGGTCACGGCGCAGTCGCCGAAGGCGATCACGATCTTGCTTCTTTCCCGGACTTCGTGGGCCAGATGTACGTTCTCGTCATTGCAGCAGGCCCCTTCCACAAGGGTCACGTCAACCCCCTCCGGGAACACCTTGATGTCAGCAACCGGGCTGTAGACGATGTCCACCAGCCCAACCACGTCGATCAGGCGCTCGTCCAGGTCCAACAGACTCATATGGCAGCCGGCGCACCCGCCGAACCAGGCGGTGGCCAACCGTACTTTGTTGCTCGCTGTGGTGGTCATGCTGTGACTCTCCTTCTAATCAGGACCATCGCCAGATTTTCTTTTCTCGTCCGTCCAGAATCCAGGTCAGGAAATCGTGCTGTTTTTCCATCTCAGCCGCCGTGGCTCCCTTCTTGAAGAGAGCGCCGGTGGGACAAACCTGGACGCACTTGCCGCACTTGGTGCAGCTTCTGCTCGTTCCCCAGGCCTGGTTCAGACCGGCGATGACCCTCTGTTGAATGCCGCGTCCCATGACATCCAGGGTGTGCGCCCCTTCCACCTGGTCGCAAACGCGCACGCACCGGGTGCAGAGGATGCAGCGATTCGGATCCATCACGTTGCGTTCGTGACTGGCATCCATGGGCAGGTCCGGACAGAGGTAGTCGTAGCGCACGTGATCCACCCCGAGCTTTGCCGCCACGCTCTGGAGCTCGCAGCCGCCGTTCATGACGCACGAGGCGCAAATATGGTTTCGCTCCGAAAGGAGCAGTTCCACGATCATCTTTCGATAGGCGGTCAGGCGCTGGCTCTCCGTCTGGATGACCATGCCCTCCGCAACGGGAGTGACGCACGAAGCCACCAGTCTCGGGCTTCCGACCACCTCCACCATGCACAGGCGACAGCCGCCCCAGTCGGTCAAGCCCTCCAAGCAGCAAAGGGTGGGAATATCTATTCCCTGATCCTTGATCGCACTGAGCAGACTCTGGCCGGCCTGAGCGCTGACGAGTTTGTCGTTGATGGTAAGGGTGACAACCGACATTATGGCACCTCCGTTGGAGATTTTAGCGGTATGGTTGGGTCGGTGCAGTGACCGGCGGGCCCTATACGGCCTTCGCCCCGAACTGACAGACCCCGGCTGGACAGTGATGGTCCTTGATATGAGCCTCGTATTCATCCCGGAAATAACGCAATGTGCTATAGATCGGGTTCGGCGCGGTCTGACCGAGACCGCACAGGCTGCTTTCCTTCACCATCAGGCAAAGCTCCTCCAGGCGCTTCAGATCGTCCATGGTGGCAGTGCCGTTGGTGATCTTGTCCAGCATCCGATACATCTGCACCGTACCCACCCTGCAGGGCGTGCACTTTCCACAGCTCTCGTCCATGCAAAATTCCATGAAGAACTTGGCCACGTCAGGCATGCAGGACTGGTCGTCCATGACGATGAGCCCGCCGGAGCCCATGATCGAGCCGAGTTTTTGCAGGGTCTCGTAATCGATGGGAGTGTCCAGGTATTCAGCCGGGATACAGCCTCCGCTCGGCCCTCCCGTCTGGGCCGCCTTGAACGCGCGCCCTCCGGGGATGCCGCCGCCTATGTCGTAAACGATTTCCCTCAGGGTTATGCCGATGGGCACTTCAATCAGGCCGGTATTGTTGACTTTCCCGGCCAGTGCGAAAATCTTGGCCCCCTTGCTCTTCTCGGTGCCGAAGCTTGCATACCATTCGGCCCCGTTGCCGATGATGGCGGCAATATTGCCGAAGGTTTCCACGTTGTTGATCAGGGTCGGCCCGCCCCACAGACCTTTGTTGGCGGGATACGGGGGACGGGGCACGGGCTGGCCGCGCCGGCCCATGATCGAAGCCATCAGGGCTGTTTCTTCACCGCAGACGAAGGCTCCCGCGCCCATCCGGATGTCGATGCGAAAACTGAAATTACTGTCCAGTACTCGGCTGCCGAGCAGACCTCGACGCTCCGCCGCCCGGATGGCCTTTTCCAGACGCTTGGCGGCAAGCGGGTACTCGCCGCGCACATAGATGTAGCCCTGGTCGGCGCCGACGGCGTAGCCGGCGATGGCCATGCCTTCGAGCACCCGGTGCGGATCCGATTCCATGAGCGTGCGGTCCATGTAGGCTCCCGGGTCACCTTCATCACCGTTGGCGACCACGTATTTCTTCTCGCCGGGGGCCTTGCGGACCATGTGCCACTTCAGCCCGCTGGGATACCCCGCACCCCCGCGGCCGCGAATGCCGCTACGCGCGATCTCCTCGCACACCTCCTCCGGAGTCATCTCGCGCAGGGCGTGGCCCAAGGCGGTGTAACCACCGCGCGCCACGTAGCTTTCCAGTTTTTCCGGATCAACCGTGCCGCTGTCCGCAAGGACGATCTTTTTCTGCTTGACGAAGAACGGCCAGTCGGTGGGCAAAATTTTGTCGTCAAGAGCCACCGGCTTGCTGCGAAGGTGCTTGTCCAGGATCCGGGCGGCCATTTCCGGCGTAACGTGCTCGTAGACCACATCCTCCCGGCCTTCCATCCTCACGGTGATCAACGGACCCCGGCTGCAAGGACCCACGCATCCCGTGGCCACCGCCTCGACTTCAGCCTGCAATCCCTCGGCCTCGATGGCTTGCTTCACCGCCTCGTACACAGCGGTACCACCGGAAGATATGCATGGGGTGCTGGCACAGCACAGCAGCCGGCAGCGAAATTTTTGTTGTCGGTCCAGTTCGGCCTGGGCCATGGCGTATAGTTCCGTTCGGTTCATAACGCTGTATTCTCCTTAGAGTTTGAACGTTTCATGGCGCTGATTTTCCCTCAGGTTCGACTTTACTCCAGGAGTTGGCCTCGTCAGGCCGACGCCGTCTCCTCCTCGGTTTGGGGTTTCGCCGCGGAAGGCGCCGCCGGAGCACCGGCAAGCACGGCCTTCACTTTGGCAATCGTCGTTTCGGGGAGTTCCTTGCCCAGCACCTGATTGTCCAGAACGGCCACGGGCGCCAAGCCGCAGCATCCGAGGCAGCGCGTGGTGGTCACGGTGAGCTTGCCGTCCTCGGTGGTCTGCCCGGCCTTCACATTGAATTCCTTTTCCAGGGCTTCGACGATCTCGTTGGATTTCCCGACGTAGCATGCGGTTCCCAGGCACACGATGCAGGAGTGCTCCCCCTGCGGCTTCAGCGAAAAGAAGTGGTAGAACGTGGCCACCCCGTAGACCCAGCTGAAGGGCAGCTTCAACTGCCGAGCCGTGTAAATGAGAACATCCTCGGTGAGATACCCGAAGGCTTCCTGGGCGCTGGTCAAAACCTCGATCAGCGCATCCTGCTGGTACTGTTGGCGTTTGAGAACACGATCGATTCCCTTGTAGCGGGGGTCCCCGCTTGGATGCCCACCGGGAGCATCCGCTTTCTTTGGACTGGTCGCAGGCATAGTGTCATTCCTCCGTATTACCAGCGCTAGCAAGTTGAAATGGGTTGTGTGAAATGCCCAACACCACGGTCTTCCCCCGTGCCGGCTTGTCTGCCAGGGACGGCACGAGTTCGGCCCTTCCGACTAACCAATTAAAAATACTGGCATTTTTCAGCAAAATGCCAGCAGAGAACCCACTTGCATGCCATGTTGTCAAATTAACTAATAATCCATTTCACAATTTTGAAACGCTAGAATACCACCGCTCTGTCTTGCTCTGTGACGAGGCCATCCCGGATTTGAAAGGATGCCTCTTTGTGCATCATATAATTATCGGAATTAGCCCAAATTTCCCGCTTGCTTGTACCTTATAGTAATTTGAATGGGCTGTCAAGAGATTTTTGTAACAAGAGCGATTATCCAATCCTTTCGCCATATTCCCAAGTAGTTACACTCGATTCGCATCAGTACCCCCTGCTTCCCATCCACACGCTCCATCCCGCTCCGATAGCGCATTTCCACTTTAATGTCCAATAGATCGAATCGCTCTCCACGAATCCGCAGTCTCCGCGCCACGCCTCGAGCGCCCACTGATACCGTTGTGCATCTTTAACCCTTCTTTCCCCCGACACGATGCCCACCGGGACATGGCCCGCCGGTCCAGCCCGCCCCGGCGACAGGCCACCCGCGATCTGCCCCCGGAATCCCGACTCAGGGCTCCGCCTGTTCCCGTGCGTGGAGACCCGGATTTCATGAAGGGCCGGAAGGTTCTCTTGACTTCTTTTCGGAGGTTGCATAACCTGTCGTTCTGCGAACCAAACCATGAGGTCGATTGCCTTCGCTTCAGAGTCTTTGAGGTAACGGCAGCTTCCGCCTCAATCTTCAACCCCGGCCGGCGAAGGCAAAGGAGTCCATGATGCAGGTGGTGAAAAAGGGCGACTACGTAAAAGTCCACTATACGGGCAAATTCGACAATGGAGCCGTATTCGAATCGAGCACGGGATGCGCGCCGCTGCAGGTCCATGTCGGCGCGCGGGAGCTGTTGCAGGGATTCGAAGATGCACTGCTGGGAATGACCCTCAACGAAACGAAGACGTTCACCCTGGCTTCCTCGGAAGCGTATGGCGAACGTGACGAGCAACTCGAACAGATTTTTGCCCTGTCCGATTTCCCGGAGGGCTTTCTACCCCAGGTGGGCGAGATGATCCTGGTCACCAACCAGGAACAGGACGAGTTTCCCGCCCTGATCAGGGGTGTTGAGGATGAAATGGTGCGTCTCGATTTCAACCACCCGCTCGCCGGCAAGACCCTGACGTTTGAGGTGGAAGTGATGGAGATTTCCGATCGGCCCGAAGCCGACCGTTGCGGCGCAGGGTGTTCCTGCTCGGATCGGTGAGCTTTGCCGCATCGCGCGACGCCGAGGTCGACGGCCACCCCCCCGCCGGCGGCGCCTCCACGCCGGCCGGTGCATCGGTTCGTTCCAATCGATTCCGTGCGGCGTGGAGGCGCAATGGACTCACACGGTGAACTGTGTCTGCTCTTTCATCGGCAGGGTGAAATAGATGAGATTCCCGTAACGTTGCGGTTCGCAGCCCACATCGCCGCCGTGTATCTCCACCACGTTTTTGACGAAGTGAAGCCCGTGCCCGCTTCCTTTTTCCGTTCGTGAGCCCGATGCCCGAAACCCCTCCCTGAACAGCTTCCGGGCTTCCTTCCCGGACAAAGGTTCCCCCGTGGTAAAGAAGTTGAACCTCACCCCGTGCATCCCTTCCCCAAAGCAGTCCCTGAGGATTTGGCGGTTGTAGGAAACCAGCTTGATTTTGTTCCCCAGCTGGTCCTCCACTTCCCGGGTATACTTGAGGGCATTGGAGAAGAAGTTGTCGAAAACCTGGGAAATGAGCCCCTTGTCCACAAACAGCGTGCCATGTTCGTCGGGAACGTTCTCCAGCCGGTTGTCCACCGTGATTCCTTTCTTCTCGAACAACGGCAGGTATCGTTCGAGCAAGGGCTGGATGATTTCCGTCCGGAAGTTGCACGGTTGCTTTCTGAGAACGTAGGTTCCCTTCTCGAAGTGGTCCCGGCGCAAGAGCGTTTCAAGAAACAGGCTGGTGTGCTCGTAGTGCTTGCCGAGTCCTCTGGCGGCCTCATCGAGCCGTTGATTGCTCTCGTCCAGAGCGTGGTGGATTTCACACAACTCCCGGGAGAGCGCCTCGTCCCCGTCCCGCAGGAAGAGGATCAGGTCGCGCAGCCTGGCCTGGAGTTGGCCGTAAGCGGCGATGTGCTTTCTGAGCCGGATCAGGAAAAGCCTGTAATAGAGGTTGGGTGAAATGACATTGTGCTCGATGTCCGCCACCAGCTGGTTGATGAACTTGATATGGTCGATGTTCTGCTGGATGAGCATCTTCTGGTGCAGATTGTATCCGATCCGGTTCGTGAACTTTTCCAGGAAGAAATGTTTCCTGGCATCCAGCAGGTCCTTTGGAAAGATTTCGAACAGGCCGAGTAATTCACTTTGATTCAGGAACGGATACTGTTTCGTGAGTGTTTCATTGCCGTGAATCGGAAAGACCCATGTGTCCTCGGTTTCATAGGGGCGAGATTTGAGACTCAACCCGGCCGCCTCCCGCAGTTCCACGGGCACCAGCCCATCGAGGCTGGAACAGACCTTTTCAAGGCGGCACCTCTTCGGATTGAATACGTACAGGCTGCTCTCCAGTCCGAAGAACTCCTTGGGCACGGCGACACACACCTGGTAGAGATTGTCGATGCTGGTGTATTCCTGGGCGAGGTCGAAAAACGTGGCGAACGCTTCCTCCTGGGAGCGCTCGAGGTTATAGCGGCCGTAGTCGTTCTTCTTTGCCCTGACACGATCTCGGATGTTCAGCAGCGATTCCTGCTGCGCGGACTCGGCGTGATTCTCCCCGACGGGGCCGGTACTGTTCCCTTCACGCTTTCCCATAAGGCACTCCAGAGAAGCCGGATGTGTCCCGGGCAGAGGATGCGGTTTGAAGATCGAGTGTGAAACGGGCCGGGTCGGATACTCATTTACCGTCTAATTCTATCAATGTTGCCCCATGGGCACAAGCTCTAACCGCCGGTTGCGACGACCCGGGGGAACCTCTTTTCTTCATTCCGGAGGTACCGTCGTGTGCCGCAGAACTCACAAGGCTCCATAAAAACGATCGACCTCCATCCCGCGCGGGCGGCATTCCCGGGTTGATTCCCCGAACGTCGTGCCGTACCGAGGCCGCCGGCCCCTCCCGAGTTCCACGGATTCGCCGTATTTCGTCCGGTCACGGGCTTCGGAACTTCGCCGCATCCTCATCGATGAAGCCCATTTTCTTTATTCTTTTATGTGATTGCCTTATCGTGGCGATACAATAATAGGCACCCGTATCGCGCGGAAAGGATCGGTTCGTCCTTCAGCGGCATGTTTTCCCCGGCACGACGGCTCGAACGGCTGCAGGCGGCTATCCTTGACATATGGGAATGAAACGATGGTTTGATGCCGTTCAGGCGGCTCTGCGAAATTTCGCCCGGTACGCGGCATACCGGCTTCCGGCGTTTCTCGGAGCTCCTTGAGTGGCTTTTCGGGCGGCGGCGGCGTCACCGCGACACGAAGAGCGAATCGGCGCCGGCTCATTGCCCGGCGCTTGTGCGCCTGCCGGAGTCGGCTCGATGAAGCACGCTCCAACTTGCGTTCGCAGTTCTGTGGGTGGCTCCCCCCTGAGACGCATCCCTTGAAGCGGACCTTATCCTGCCGGCGCCGGTTTCCCCGATCCGGGTTCGCCTTCCGGATCGGCTTTGCCGCTCATGTCGATCGATCCGTTGCGGCTCCCGGTCATCCGACTTGAAAGGGGGGCCCGCACAGGAGCGCAACGCCGAAGCGCGGTCGGATTGTTATAACGGCTCATGGCCTTCTCCCACGCACTCGGGCGCCACTATTTTGCCTGGCATAGAACATGAGGGTTTCGCCCATGGACGACAGAGAAAAAAAAACAAGATACCATCTGACGCGCACACTCGGTGACTTGGCGGAGTCTATCATCAGGCGGGTGCCGCCATTTGACCGGGTGGAGTTCCAGCCGGAGGTCCTATCCAATTTACACGGCAAGTATATCGAGTATTCAGATGAAATTGAAAGCTCAATGAAGCAAAGAATTTTGTTGATGTTGATCGACTCCGCCAGATGGGAAATCAAGAACACTATCATTGGAGGATCAAAATCGTTCGAATCGATATATCCGGAACACCTGGAAACTGAGAAGATATTTAAAGAATGGATAATCGAGAAGGAGTGCAAACAAATCAAATCCACAGACATATCGGTATATGCGACTGCAAAAGGTATCAAAATTAATCGAATTATCAGAAAAGTAGTAAAGGAAAGATTTCCAGATTTCAAATATGGAAAAATAAAAAATATGCCTGAAATTATGCCGTTTGCGATGAGTATTTTTGACGGCAACAGAGTATATCTGGTTGTGGACAAAGATATCAGGCGAAAATGCCTGGAATTCATGATAGGAATAAACTATCCCAGATTTTATTTTAATCCTTCCATTTTGTTCTCGAATACCCAATCAGCATACAAGTACAACACGGAAAAAGAAGCAAACGACGCGGTGAACAAGGCGCTGGACGTGATCGACGTCATTCTTCCTCACCTTCTGACCAGGCTGAGAGAGGCCCTTGAGAAGTTCGGGAACGCCCCGCAACAACGGGCTCACGGCGAGTGACATCGAGCTCGCGAGCAAGACGGAGACTTTGGGCGAGGCCATAGTTCCTTGCACGCAGCTTCCGGCGACGTTCTCCATGCCGGTGCGAGTGCAATAAGGTCGAACCTTGCATGCGCTTTCAGGAGAGCCGGGGCTGCACTGACGGGTAACGGGCGGGCAGGTCTTCGGACTTCGCGGCACGGAGGCGCCGCGGGCAGATCAACCCCTGGCGTGGGGACCCCTCCGACGCCAGGGGTGCAGAGGTGAGCACCTTCGGCACGAAAGCCGGGTAATCTCACCGGAGTGACTGAGGTTCGGGTATTGCGGGGGAGAAGCGGCCTTTGAGGACCGCCCCCTCCCCTTGGTTGACGGGTTACTTCTTCTGCTGGCTCGTCAAAGGCATGCCGCCGCCCGCGGTACCGCTCCAGCTCGGTCGCAGGTAGATGAACCAGTACATGCCGCCCACCATGAGCGCACCGCCGATGATGTTTCCGATGGTCGCGGGCAGCAGGTTGTTATACAGGAATGTTCCCCAGGTGAGCGCCGCTCCGCCGTCTTTCAACCCCGCGGACACCGTGGCGAAATACGTCGGATCGAGCGTCTTGATGAAAATGGCCGACGGAATGAAGTACATGTTGGCCACGCAGTGCTCGAAGCCGCACGCAACGAAGGCCGAGATCGGAGGAATGATCGACACGATCTTGTCCGTGGTGCTCCGCGCGCTGAAGCACAGCCACACGGCCATACACACCAACGCGTTACAGAAGATGGCCAGCGTGACGCACTGGATAAAGCCCAGGCTGTTCTTGGCGATCCCGATGTTCAGTGCGGCCACTCCAACAGCACCGCCGCCGAAGGTGTGCTGCTTTCCGAGAAACACCAGGTATGCCGTCAGCACGGAACCGACGAAATTGCCGATGTAGACGATGACCCAGTTCCTCAACATGGCGCTGGTGGTGACTTTCTTATCGGCCCAGGCCATGGGGATCAAGCAGTTGCCGGTGAAAAGTTCCGACCCACCGACGACGACCATGATCAGACCCGTGGAGAACACGATGCCCCCCAGGAGACGCTGCAAGCCGTAGGGAAATCCCGTGGTGAAGGCCACATCCTTTCCCGCGTTGACCACGATCTTGCCCAGGCCGGCCCAGACCGTGGTGGCGTAGTTGGCGCCCATGGCGATGAAGGCCCCGGCGAGGATGGCCAGGGCGAACATCCGGTAAGCCCCCAGGCCCGCCTTGGCGATCCCCACATTTTCGGCCTTGACGGCCATATCCTTGGGCATAAGAGCATCAAACGACGGTGGGCTGGTACTCATGGAAATTCCTCCTTACGAAAATGAGTTGGAAAGTAATGCCACTAAGTCACTGAGAAACACAAAACCCGACGACTCTCAACCGGCCGCCTTCTCCACCCTTACCGCGCAGACCTTGTACTCCGGAATCTTGGCGAGCGGATCGAGCGCGGCAATCGTCAGGTTGTTTGCCGCCGCTTCGGCAAAATGGAACGGAACGAATACCATTCCCTTTTCGACAACGTCGGCGATTTTTGCCTTGGCCGTTATGGAACCACGACGGGTTACCAACCGGATATCGTCCATGTCCTGGATGCCCATGTTCGCGGCGTCCCGTGAGTTGATCTCGATAAGACATTCGGGATAACGCTCGTTCAACCCGATCGACTTCCTGGTCATGGTCCCGGTGTGATACTGGTAGAGCACCCTGCCGGTGATCAGCATGAAGGGGTACTCCGCATCCGGGGATTCGGCGGGAGGAATCCATTCGATGGCGCTGAACAGTCCTTTCCCCCTGACGAACTTGTCTTTGTGCAGGACCTTCGTTCCCGGATGCTCCTTGGTGGGACAGGGCCATTGCAGCCCGCCGTTGGCCAGCCGCTGATAATCCATTCCGGCATAGGACGGCGTGACCTTGGTGATCTCGTCGAACACGGCCTCCGCATCGGGGTAATCCATCGGATAACCCATTCGCTTTGAAATGCCGCAAATGATTTGCCAGTCGGGAAGCGCATCTCCAGGCGGATCGACCGCCTTGCGCACCAGTTGCACCCGGCGTTCGGTATTGGAAAACGTGCCTTCCTTTTCGGCAAAGCATGCTGCGGGCAGCACGACATCGGCCAACGCCGCCGTTTCGGTGAGGAAAATGTCCTGCACCACCAGAAAATCCAGCTTCGTCAGGCCTTCTTTCACATGGTGAAGATCCGGATCACTCACCATGGGATTCTCGCCCATCACGAAAAGTGCCTTGAGCTTCCCTTCCGAGGCCGCATTCACTGCCTCCACGATCGTCAGCCCGGCCTTGGAGGGAAGGTCTTTCACACCCCAGGCCTTGGCGAACTTCTCGCGAATTTCGGGAGACGTGACCGTCTGGTACGCCGGGAACACATTGGGCAGCGCTCCCATGTCACAGGCGCCCTGCACGTTGTTCTGCCCGCGCAAGGGGTTCACTCCCCCGCCCTCGATCCCGATGTTGCCGCAGAGCATCGCCAGGTTGGCGACACTCTTGACCGCCTCGGTGCCGTTGATGTGCTGGGTGATTCCCATGGCGTAGGCGATCGAGGCCGCCGGAGCTTTCGCATAGAGACGCGCGGCCGCGATAAGATCGTCTTTGGGAATGCCGGAAATCTCCTCGACCCGTTCCGGGGTATAGGCAGCTACCGCTTTCTTGAGTTCCTCGAAACCCTCGGTGCGATTCGCCACGTATTCCTTGTCGTAGAGACCTTCGGCGATGATAACGTTCATCATTCCGTTCAGCCAGGCCACGTCGGTCCCCGGTTTCTGGCGCAGCCACACTTCGGCGAATTCCGCCAGTTCCGTCTTTCTCGGGTCCACGACGATGAGCTTGGTCTTTCCCTTCTTGACTCCACGTTTCATGTACGACGAAATCACCGGGTGCATTTCCTTGGTGTTGGACCCGGTGACAAGGATGACGTCCGTATTCTCGAACTCCTCAATGGAATTGGTCATTGCACCACTTCCGAATGCGGCGGCCAGACCGACCACCGTCGAGGAGTGTCAGAGTCTTGCGCAGTGATCGATGTTGTTGGTCCCGATCACCGCGCGCGCAAACTTGTTCAAGAGGTAATTTTCTTCATTGGTGCACCGGGCGGAAGAGAAGAACGCCACCGCATCCGGCCCGGATTTCGCCTTGATTTCGCCAAGCCGCCGGGCCACGAGACCCAGCGCCTCATCCCAGGAGGCCTCGCGGAACCCGCCGTTTTCCTTGATGAGCGGGGTCTTGAGCCGGTCCGGGGAATCGATGAAATCATTCCCGAACCGACCCTTGACACACAGGCTGCCGCGGTTCGGTCCGGGAATGTCGAAGCTCGACGTCGTCTTGACGACCTTGTTGTCTTTCACGTTCAACTCGACCTGACACCCGACTCCGCAGTAGGTGCAGGTGGTGACCACCTTCTTCAGATCCCAGGGGCGTCCCTTGAACCTGGCCTGCTTGTAAGTCAGCGCCCCCGTGGGACACGAAGCCACGCATTCTCCGCAGAACACGCAATTGGACTCCTTGAGCTCCGTGTTGTCGAACGTGGTGATGAACGAGTCGGAACCGCGCATGGCGATGTCGATCACCCCGTTCACCTGGACTTCGAGGCATCCGCGCACGCAACGCCCGCACAGGACGCACTTGTTCTGGTCCCTGATGATCATGGCGTTGGCGTCGTCGAGCGGTTGCGGCACGAAATCCGATTTGAACCGCACATGGTCGATCCCATGCTCGTACACCAGGTCCTGCAGCTCACAGTTGCCCGTCTGTTCGCACAGCAGGCAGTTGTGATTGCCGTAGGCCAGGAGCAGTTCGAGCACGGTTTTGCGCACGCCCACCACCTTGTCCGTGTGCGTATGCACCGACATCCCGTCCACCGCGGGGGTGGTACAGGAAGGCGGCAGGCCGCGCATGTTCTCGATTTCCACGATACAGAGCCGGCATCCGCCGTACGGGGGCATCTTGGGGTGGTAGCACAGCGTGGGGATGTGTATACCATTCTCCCTGCAGATCTCCAGCACCGTCTGCCCCTTCTTCCCCCGAACGCTCTGTCCGTTCACCTTCAGGGTAATGATGTTGTTGTCCATTGTTCCTCTCTCTGTGTTTTAAGGAATCAGCTTTACGACTGAATGCTCTTTCTTCTCAGCTTTATGAACCCGTTCCCAACGACTTTTCGTCCGCTCTGAAGACGATCAGTCGATTGCATTGAAACGACAGGCCAGGATGCAGGAGCGGCACTTGATGCACTTGGACACATCGATCTTGGCCGTCTGCTTCTTCTCCCACGAAATTGCTCCCGCCGGGCAGGCCTTGAAGCACAACCCGCATTTCTGGCAATTTTCCTCGTTGACCTCGAACTTGATCAGGTCCACGCATACGCGCGCCGGGCACTCTTTGCGCAGAATGTGCGCCTCGTATTCATCCCGGAAATACCGGACCGTGGACAGCACCGGGTTGGGCGCCGTCTGGCCCAGGCCGCACAGCGACCCGCCCTTGACGTCCTGCGCCAGCTCCAGGAGCTGCTCCAGGTCTTCCATGGTGGCCTTGCCCTTCGAAATGTCGCCCAGCACTTCCAGCATCTTCTTCGTCCCGAGCCGGCAGGGCACGCACTTGCCGCAAGACTCCTTCTGGGTGAATCCCAGGAAGAACTTCGCCATGTCCACCATGCAGGTCGTCTCATCGGTCACGATCAAACCGCCCGAACCCATGATCGAGCCCACCTGGGTCAGGTTTTCGTAGTCCATCGGTATGTCGAAATGCTCCGAAGGAATACATCCTCCCGAAGGACCGCCCGTCTGCGCCGCCTTGAACTTGCGCTTGTTGGGAATGCCGCCGCCGATTTCATCGATGATCTCCCGCAGCGGCGTGCCCATCGGGATTTCCACCAGACCGCTGTACGAGATCTTTCCGGCCAGGGCGAACACCTTCGTCCCCTTGCTCTTTTCCGTGCCGACGCTGGCAAACCAGTCGCCGCCCTTGGTCATGATCGTCGCGATGTTGCCGAACGTCTCCACGTTGTTGATGTTGGTCGGCTTGCCGAAGAGCCCCTTTACGGCGGGAAACGGCGGGCGGGGCATGGGCATGCCGCGCTTGCCCTCGATGGAGGCCATCAGGGCCGTCTCCTCGCCGCATACGAACGCACCCGCGCCGAGCTTGAGCTTGATCTCGAAATCCATGTCCGAACCGAAAATCTTCTTGCCCAGAAAACCTCGCTTGGTCGCCTGATCGATGGCGATCATCGAACGCTCGTAGGCCATCGGGTATTCCGCCCGGCAGTATATGTAGGCCTTGCTCGCGCCGATGGCGTACCCGGCGATCATCATTCCCTCGAGCACCGCGTGCGGATCGCCCTCCAGCACCGCGCGGTCCATGAAGGCACCCGGATCCCCCTCGTCGGCGTTGCAGATCAGATACTTCTGATCGCCCGGAGAATTGTGGCAGAACTCCCACTTCATCCCCGTGGGAAAACCTCCGCCCCCGCGGCCCCTCAGCCCGGATTTCTTGATCTCGTTGATGACGTCCATGCGGGAGCCGCCCAGCGCCTTTTGGATGCCCTGGTAGCCGCCCACCGCGATGTAGTCGTCGATGTCCTCCGGGTTGATGAACCCGCAGTTCTTGAGCACGATGCGCCGCTGCGGGCTGAAAAACTTCATGTCCTTGTAGCTGAGCACCCTCTCCTTGGTCTTCGGGTCGATGAACAGAAGCCGCTCGACTTTGCCGCCGTCCTTGATGTCGATCTTGACGATTTCATCGGCGTCTTCGGGTTGAACGTTGCAGTAGAAGGTTCCCGCGGGCATGACAATGACCGTCGGCCCCTGCTGGCAGAATCCATGGCATCCCGTGAACTTGACCTCGATGTCGTCGTCGAGCCCGAGCATCTTCAGCTCGTGTTCCAGGTTGTCGAATAGGATTTTCGCCTTCTGGGATTCGCATCCGGTCCCGCGGCAGACGAGAACCTGACGTTCCTTTGCCGGCTTTTTTTTCTTACTTGCTTGTGGCTGCATTCAAGATCTCCGTGATTCGTTCGGGTTTCATTCTGCCGTAGGTATCCTTGTCGACCACCACCGCCGGCGACAGAGCACACGCACCGATGCAGGCCACCGTCTCCAGCGTGAACATCCCGTCGGGAGTCGTTTGCCCGGGCTGCACTCCGAGTTGAGACTTGCACTCCTCGAGGATCCGGTGCCCTCCCATGACGTGGCACGCGGTTCCCTGGCAAACCGTCACCGTATGCCTGCCGACCGGACTGAACTTGAACTGGGCGTAAAAGGTGGACACGCCATAGACTTCCACGGCGGAGGTGCGGCAGTGCCTGGCGGCCGCCTGCATCGCATGCGGCGGCAAGTAGCCGAATTCTGCCTGGATGTCCTGCAGGACCGGGATCAGCGCGTCACGCTTCCGGTCGTGGCGCGTAAAGATCCGTTGCAGCTTGTCTTTCATTCCCACTTCCTCCTTTCTTTAGTGAATCAATTCACAAAAACCACTGACGCCATTTTTTTTCAGGTCGCTGCCGAAGCAAAGGCTTCTTTGAGAACCCCCCCAAAGGGGAGCTTCGGCTTTATCATCGGGCGACCGGAAACAGCAGACACCGCAGGCGTTGGTCGACCTCGCCGCCACGGTGCGTTCGATTCTCCGGAGTCACCCGGACCCGGGTTGTGCAAGGAAGGATTATCCGTACGCTGAAGGTTTCAAATGGATGGCAACTATGTGAAAATTTACACGACACGGGAAACACCCGCATCGTGCACGATTCTGAAGAGGTTGGCTCTTCATCGCGATTCCGCCCGTGGATGAGGATGAGCGATTTAACTTCAGCTAACAAACAGCATGGAAAAGTCATATGCAGCCTATGTCAACATCGTCATTTATGTCAAGAGAAAATTGGAACGAAGTACGTTCCCGATGATGCAAAATGCGCAAAACATCTAATAAAAGCAAAATATTGTCGAGTCAAAGGGGCAAACGCCCCTTCCTTCACAAGTTCGCCCGCCCAACAATGGCGCCCGAATGCAGGCGAACTCCTCTCGGGCCGGGCTCCTTCATGAATGGAAACAGGTTCCCTCAAGGGCGACTTCTCGATGAAATCCGACTTGCGGCAGTGAGCGGAGCAAACCGTGTGCGGGTGCAGGTTCGGAGCGTCCCGGGCGAACGGAGTACGCATCGGCGCAGGGAGGCGAACTTCGGCGGATTCGAAAGATGCGTGGTCTCAGCGAACATTCAACGTGAAAGATAATACAACATTACGTCCATTCGCTCAAGTGGGGTTCTTCACGCTCAAGACCCGCTCGACCTGGAGTATCGGGGCGCGCATTCCTTGCCGCGAAGGGCGAAATGCCCGGTGGCTGGAGACCGATCCGCACACGTGAATGCAAGCTGAGCCAGGAATGCCGGCGCGGACCCGAAAGGGGGGCTGCCCGGCCTTTCGTGTTTCAGGATTCGGTTCCCCGCCCGCGGGTCCGCTGAAAGCTCCGCGGCACCCGTTGTCGCGCGATGCAAAGCCTCGCCCCCGGTTCACCGCAGGTTCTTTCGTTACCGGCGATTGTTCGAAGCACCGCACAAGAACCCCATTTGTTTTCATTGGCAATAATCCTTGACAACATGCACAAATACCAATAGTATTCATAGGCATTCTCAATGCAACAATTGAACATCGGTTGTCGGGAAGGGGGGTGATCGAACAAGAGCGCGCATGCTTTTGGATTGACACGCATGTGAGAGCGGAGCCGGAAGGTCTCCAGGCAATTCACCACGCAGCGAAGTTGTGCACGGAGTCTCCGCCGGGTGTCCGGCCGGTTTGTGGTGCAACATGCCGCAGAATTCGGTTATGCCGTTCCCGTTGCGATCGTGTCGCTTGATGCGTCACGGAAATTGAGACGGTCTTCGGTTTTCCGGATGGTCCTCGCCTGGCAACGCGTCGTGCGCGCATGCCGTTCGTTGCCATTGCGTTCAAGAATTTGTCCCCCCAGCCATTGTCCATTCCATCGTCCACAGGCCGGCGACCTCCTGTGGCTTTGCCGCTTTCAAAGGATCGGCGATACAACTGCAACCTGGGGGCCGACATGAGCAAATCGTCTCCGACTTTCTCCAAAGGGGGCATACACCCCCGCGAATCAAAGGAACTCACCGAGCATCTGCCCATAGAAGCGATGCAGCCCCCCGAAGAAGTGGATATTCTCCTTCTTCAACACTTCGGTTCTCCCTGCAGGGTTCTTGTCGACAAAAAAGCGACGGTGATCGAAGGCGAGACGATCGGAGTCGTCGACGCCGGGCTTGGCGCGAGTGTGCATTCGAGCGTCAGCGGCACCGTAAAGAGCATCGGCGCTTCGCCTCACCCGGTCAGAGTGGAGGCGCCGAGCGTGACCATCCGCAGGGACCCGCAAGCGGAGCCGAGAGTCTTCACGCCTTCCGAGTGGGAGCACCTTTCCCCCGAGGAACTTCTTGGAAAAATAAGAAATGCGGGGTTGGTCGGCCTCGGCGGGGCCGGATTCCCCACACACCTCAAGCTCTCGCCCCCACCCGGGACCCGGTTGGACAAGCTGATCCTAAACGCGGCCGAGTGCGAGCCGTACCTCAACTGCGACAATCGTACCATGATCGAATTCCCTCATGAAATACTGACTGGCGCTCGGATCATTCTCCGGATACTGGGGATGAAAGAGTGTCACATCGGGATTGAGAACAACAAGCAGGAGGCCATCTGGGTTCTGAGCAGGGCAGCGGCCGAAAGCACGGCCCCGGACTGCAAGATCAGCGTCAACCCCCTCATGGTGAAATATCCCCAGGGGTCCGAGAAGCAGCTCATCCAGACGATCACCGGCAGGCGGGTCCCTTATCCCGGGCTGCCGTTCGATGTCGGGGTGATGGTCATCAACGTCGGCACGGCCAAGACCATCTATGACGCGGTGGTTTTGGGAAAACCCCTCTACGAGAGGGTCGTGACGATTTCAGGGCGAGCCATCGCCAGGCCCGCCAATCTCATGGTCCGGATCGGCACCAGGCTCAGCGATATCGTGACCTTCCTTGGGGGCACCAGCGACAATCTGGCCAGGATCGTCGTGGGCGGGCCGATGATGGGCTTTTCCATTCCCACCACCGACCTGCCCGTCATGAAGACCACGTCCGGGGTGCTTTTCCTTTCCGATGACGAGATCGACTCCAGACCGCACGGACCGTGCATCAGGTGCGGGAAATGCGTCGAAGTCTGTTCCATGGGGCTGTCCCCCAACGAGGTGGGAATATACGTGGAGGCGGGGCGGGCCCGGGACACCGCCCAGTTCGGGGTTTTCGAGTGTTTTGAATGCGGGGCCTGCGCCTTCGTCTGCCCGGCGAAACGGCCTCTGGTCCAGTTCACGCGTCTTGCCAAGGCGAAAGCCAGAAAGTGACGCCGTTCTCATTTTCCAAGACAGATAAAGGAGTCCGGTCATCGAAACTCAAGCCGAACAAAAACTCGATGTGAAAATGATCCCGCCGGCCTGGTCGGTTTCGATCTCTCCGCATCTCAAGAGCACCGAATCCGTCGAGAAAATCATGTGGACGGTGGTAGCTTGTCTTATTCCTTCGCTCATCCTTTCCGTGTTCGTTTTCGGCCTTCGAGCCCTCATCATAGCGGCGATCAGCACGGCAAGCTGTGTCGCCGTTGAAGCCGCCACTCAGAAGCTGCTCAAGCGCCCCGTCACCGTGAGGGACGGCAGCGCAGTGATCACGGGGCTTTTGCTGGCTTTTTGCATTCCTCCCGGAGTCCCGCTCTGGATGCCCATTCCGGGAGCGATCATGGCGATTTATGTGGCCAAACACCTTCTCGGGGGCATCGGGTTCAACATCTTCAATCCTGCCCTCATCGGCCGTGCATTCCTCGTCGCCACATTCCCGGTGGCCATGACCTCGGCCTGGCTGGCCCCGATTCACGATGCGGCCGTATTCGGATCTCTTGGAGGGATCGACGCCGTATCCACCGCCACGCCGCTCTACGTGCTCAAGCACTACGGCATGAATGCGGTCATCGAGCGGTTTGGAGCGCCTTCCACCCTGTACTGGGATTTCTTTGTGGGCTGGAGGCCCGGATGCATCGGAGAGACTTCCGCGCTGCTCCTCACTCTCGGGGGGCTCTATCTCATGCTCAGGCGATACATCTCCTGGCATATTCCCGTGGCGACGGTGTTGTCCGTCGGATTCTTCTCGTGGGTTTTCGGCGGGGAGAAGCTCTTCACGGGCGATCCCGTCCTCGCCGTACTATCGGGTGGCGTGATCCTGGGCGCGTTTTTCATGGCCACCGACTACGTCACTTCTCCGAACGGGAATGCCGCAAAGCTCGTCTTCGGGGCGGGCGTCGGCGCCCTGACGGTTCTCATCCGCCTGAAGGGCGGATATCCGGAAGGCGTATGCTACGCCATCCTGTTGATGAACCCTCTGAGCCCCGCACTCGAAGGATGGTTCAAGCCAAAGCGGTTCGCCCCTCCGAAAGGTGCAACGACATGAAAGAAATCCTGAGAATCACCATCAAGCTGACGATCACCTGTTTGGTGGCCGCGTTCGTCATGGGCTCGGTGTTCGCGTTCACTTACAACGCCAAGAAACACAACGAACATCTCAACGAACGGCAGACCATGCTCGGACTCATCGGTTACGGCAGGCACAACGATGCACCCTCCGATCTCAAACTGCACACGATCTACCGTTACATCATCGAAGACCGGGGCCGGCTTTTTCTGGGGTACTTGGTTCCGGTCCGCAAGGAACGGGAAGAATCCCACGAGTTGCTGCTCGTCACCGTCGAGGGCGAGTTCGTCAAACGATTGGAGGCTCCCCTCGACCCGGAATCCGCGATCGAGGCGACGGCCAGGGATGAAGTACTGAAGCGCCTGTTGGAGGCGCCAAAGACATTCTCCTACTCGGATTCCACCATCATCGCAACGGTCGGATCCGGCAGGTCGGCGTATCTCCTGCCCGGAAGATTCCCCGGGTTCAAGACTTTCATCAAGGTGATGCTCGCTCTCGATCCGGCTTTCAACATAGTGGGGCTCGAAATAATGGAACACGAGGAAGACCCGGGGCTGGGAGCAGAAATTACGAAGGAATGCTTCAGGAACCAGTTCGTCGGCAAGCCCTTTGAGAGGCTGAAAACACTCGGGGTTGTCAAGGAGCCTTTGCCCGATGAATTCAGAAAGGCTCTCGAAAGGGAGAAATGGACCGGCGCTTCCATCTCCCCGGAAGAAGTCGACCGGATCAATAAGAAATACCGCGATCACGATATATACGCGCTCACGGGCGCGACGATTTCGAGCAAATCGGTGACCACCGGGGTCGGGAACATGGTGAAGAAGTTCTCCTACCGGGTGCAGGCCCTGGACCGGGTCATCGCTGCTCAGAAGATTCCCGTGACGTTCTGACCCGCCCGGGCGTCAATCGGCCTGTTCGCTTGTTTTGGCGATCCATCAGCTCAGGAGTGAAACCGTGCCCGCCACAACCAAGACCAGCTCTCAATTGGTGTTCGACGGCATCTTGAACGAAAACCCCATCTTCCGCCTTGCGCTTTCCATGTGCCCTGCGGTCGGAATCAGCACAACCATGATGAACGGGCTGCTGCTGGGGGTTGCGGTCCTTTTCGTCCAGGTGTTTTCGAGCTGCACCATCGCGGCCGTCAAGAATTTCATCCATCCCAGGATCCGCATCCCCACCTACACGCTCACCATCGCCACCTGGGTAACGGTGATCGACCTGGTGCTCGCGGCCTATGTGCCGGGGGCATACAAGCAGATGGGCATCTTCGTCAAGCTCATCGTCGCTTTCGCCATAATCACCATGCGGCTCGAGACATTCGCCTGCAGGAACGCCGTGGGGCCGTCCTTCTGGGACGCGCTCGGCATGGGGCTGGGCTTCATGTTCGGCATGGTGAGCATTGGGTTCGTTCGCGAACTGCTCGGCCAGGGCACCCTCCTGGGGTTCGACGTCCTCGGCTTTCAGCCCCTTCTGTTCTTTGCGCTGCCCGCCGCCGGCTTCTTCTGCGTGGGGATCATGATGGCCATCTTCAACTATGTTGAGCTCGTCTACAATCGCAGGAAGGCGAAAAACCGATGATCACGCCGAAACGCTTTCATCACTTTCCGGGCATTGCCGCGGCCCTGCTGGGACTGATCCTGTTGTGCGGCTGCGAGACGGAGCATCCGTTCATCAAGAAGACGGCTTTCAAGGGAGCCCGGGAGATCGTCGTCTCGTTTGCCGGCCCCGTCGAGGAGGGATGGGCCGGGACTGCGGCAAACTTCAGGATCTATGAAAAAACCGATCCGGATATCCCGCTCAAGATCGTCCGCACCGGTCTCTCCGCCGACGGGACAACGCTCACGCTCGTCTTCGATGAGGATTTGAACCAGAAACAGCCGCACGTCCTGGCCGTCACCGGAATCCGATCCGAGGGGAAACCCGTGGGGGACGCCCTGGTGAGCGTCAAGAAGCTCTATGCGGGCTATGTCTTTTCAATCCTGATCGGTGCCATGATCATCAACAACTTCGTATTCACCAAGTATCTCGGCCTGTGCGTTTTTTTCGGCACATCCAAGCGCAAATCCACCGCCGTCGGCATGGGAGTGACTTTTACCATCGTGATGGTGGTGAGCGCCATGATGTCGTGGGCGCTCTACCAGTTGATCCTGAAGCCGTTCAGCCTCAATTTTCTGCAAATCGTGGTGTTCATCGGCATGGTGTCCCTGTCCGTCCAGGCGGTGGACACCATTCTGAGAAAGGTGAACCCGGCTCTTTTCAAGGCATTCGGAGTGTACCTCGTGCTGGTGATCGCCAACTGCGTGATCATCGCGGTGCCGCTCCTTCTTGCGGACAACGAATACAACGCGCTCGAGAGCCTCGCACTGGCCATCGGAGCGGGGGTCGGGTTCTTCATCGCCCTGTTCCTGATGTCGTCGGTAAGGGAGAGGCTGGAGCTGGCGGATGTGCCGCCCACGTTCCGGGGGTTGCCCATCGCGTTCGTGCTCGGAGGGCTTTTTGCCCTGGCCTTCATGGGCTTTTCGGGCATGTCTATTTTCTGAACACATAAGGAGCGCATATGGACCCCGCCTTGATCAAACTGGCCCTCGGCGGCCTTGCCCTGCTCGGATGCATCGGCCTGTTCTTCGGAATCGGGCTTGCTCTTGCGGCCCACAAGTTTGCGGTTGAAGCCAATCCCAAGGTGGAGGAAGTTCTCGAGGTTCTCGCCGGCGCGCAGTGCGGGGGTTGCGGCTACGCCGGCTGCGAGGGCTACGCGGAAGCCGTGGTGAACGATCCGGACGTTCCACCGAATCTCTGCTTTCCGGGCAAGGCCGCGGTGGCGGAAGCAGTGGCGGAGATGACGGGCAAAAAGCTCGGATCCGTGGAAAACATGGTGGCCTTCCTCCGGTGCGCAAGGGTCGAAGGAAAGGTATCCGAGAAGTACCGCTACATCGGGCACGGCTCCTGTTCGGGCGCCAACCTCGCCTTCGGCGGCCCTCAGAGCTGTTTGTTCGCCTGCATCGGGCTCGGGGAATGCGCGAAGAACTGTCCGTTCAGCGCCATTACGATGGTGGGCGGGCTGCCGCACATCGACACCGGGCTGTGCGTCGGCTGCGGGGTCTGCGTCAAGATCTGTCCCAAGAGCAGCCTGGAATTGATCCCCGCAAAGGCCAGGGTCGTCGTGCACTGCAGCACGCGGGGTTCCGGCAAGATGGTGAAGGAAGTGTGCGACGCGGGATGCGTTTCCTGCAGAATGTGCATCAAGGCCTGCCCGGCGGGGGCAATCGCCGTGGACAACGATGTGTTGGTTATCGACCACGGCAAATGCGCCGAGTACGGCCCGGGATGCGGCGAAGTGTGCGCTGAAAAATGCCCCAGGAAGATTCTGCGCCGCTACGCATCGTCATCGGCAACGGAGAGCCTTGTCAAGGCCGCGGGTTGAGCCCCCGGGGGCCGGCATCTCATCGGCTCCTGGAGCGGGTTATTTTGTTGGCTTCATCATATTCCGAATTCCATAACTTCCAGTGGAGGCGTCACATGCAGGCGGAAGATCGTTTCCCTTTCAAACAACGGTTCTTGAACAGGCGCTCATTTCTGAAGATGTCCGGTCTGCTCGGCCTCGGAGTCGCCTCGGCCGCCATCATATCCCCCTGGGCCGAAACCGTCCGGTTCAACGGCAAGATGCAAAAGGTTTCCAGGACAAGGCTCGGGATCGGGACTTTTGTCTCGATGACCTTGATCCACGACTCGAAGGATCGGGCCGAGGAAGCCATCGCGGCCGCAAACCGGGAGATCGACCGGCTGGTCGCTCTGATGAACCGGTTCGACCCCGCTACCCCGCTGGCCGGGCTGAACCGGGAGGGGTTTCTGAAAGACGCGCCCCAAGAGCTGATCGAGGTGGTCCAAAGCGCTCTTCATTATCACGCGCTCTGCAACGGCTGTTTCGACTGCACGGTCGCACCCGTGATCGATCTATTCCAAAAGAAGATGGGAGGGGAGAATGCCGTCTTCCCCGAAGAGAGTGAGATACGAGCTCTGCTGACGCTCGTGGGTTCCGAGAAGATCGACTTGAAAGGCCGCTCGATTTCGTTCCGCGAGAGTGGAATGGCCGTCACGCTGGATGGAATCGCCAAAGGCTATATCGTGGACAAAGCCGCTGAAACGATTGACCGGCATGGAATATCCAACTTTCTCATCAATGCCGGCGGCGAAATCAGAACCAGGGGGGAGGCCGGCAGGAAGCCGTGGACCGTCGCGGTGCAAGACCCGGATAAGAGAAATCAATACCCCCAGGTCATCAAGGTGCGGGATGCAACGATTGCCACTTCGGGCAATTACGAGGTCTTTTTCGACCGGGAAAAGATGTTCCATCACATCGTCGACCCCAAGAACGGGCATTCGCCGGGCTTTGCGACGAGCGTATCCGTCATGGGCAGGACCACCATGGAATCCGACGCTCTGGCAACGGCGGTTTTCGTGATGCCCCCCGCCGATGGCGTCGGGCTCGTCAATAGCCTTCCCGGGTGCGAATCCCTCGTGATCTCAAACGACGGTTCCATGCTCAAATCGAGGGGTTGGCCCGGGGAAGCGGCATGATTCGAGGGGAGCGGTTCCGCGAGTCAGTAGGCGGCTGTACTATCGCATCGGCGGCGAAGATTGCGCGGCACCCCGATACGCCGATTCACCGCGGAAAGTCCCGACCGCCGTCACCGGGGAGCGGGCACGCCCGCGAACCAATCTTCGTGTTTTCACCGTAGCTCGGAGGACGCTAGGCGCCGAGCTCGAGCTCGTGCTTGAGGTCTCTTTCCATGAGCTCCCGGACCACGACCCGGGGATCCTTGTCTTCGTAAAGCACGCGGTAGACCTGTTCGCAGATGGGCATTTCCACCCCGATGCGCCGGGCCAGAAAATGGATGGACTTTGCCGTCTTCACGCCTTCGGCGACCATGCGCATTTCGGCGAGGATGTCCTTGATCCTGCGGCCCTGGCCAAGTTGGATCCCCACCGTGCGGTTGCGGCTCAGATCGCCGGTGCACGTGAGCAGGAGGTCGCCGATTCCGGCCAGGCCGAGGAACGTCAACGGGTTGGAACCCATTTTGACCCCGAGGCGGGTGATCTCGGCCAGCCCTCGAGTGATCAGGGCGGCCCGGGAGTTGTACCCGAAGGACATGCCGTCGGAAACGCCCGCCGCAAGAGCGATCACGTTCTTGGATGCTCCGGCGATTTCCACGCCGATCTTGTCTAGGCTCGTGTATATTCGAAAATACCCCGTCGAAATAACGTGCTGCACGGCTTTGGCCGTCTGCAGATCGTCTCCCGCCAAGGTGACGGCGGTCGGGACTTTCCGCGCGACCTCCCTGGCGAAAGAGGGCCCGGACAGGCACATCACCTCCACCTGCAGGCCGGGAGGCAGTACCTCCCGCCAGATGCCGGACATGGTCAGCAGGGTGTCGTTTTCGATCCCCTTCGTGGCGTTCACCACCACGGCGTCGGGCATCAGAAAGGGAATCACGGCCGTGGCGACGTTCCGATACACGTGAGACGGCACGACCATGATCAGCAGATCGTGACCCTTCACCACGCGGTCGAGATCGTTATGGGCGTTGATTCTCCCGTTGAGGGCCACGCCCGGCAGGTAAAGGTCGTTTTGACGCGTTTCGCGGATGGTCCTGCACAGTTCCGGTTCGAAGACCCAAAGGTCGACTTCGAATCCCTTGTCGGCGATCACCTGTGCCAGGGTCGTGCCCCAGCTTCCCGCTCCCACGACTCCGATCGGCCCTCCGGGTTTCATCAGCTCTCCTCATTCTCCCTGGGCTCTTCGGATTCCGATTCCGATTCGGGAAGCACGGCCACATCCACGACCTTCTCTCCTTCGTTGAGGTTCATCAGTTTCACGCCTTGCGTCACGCGGCCGATCTTGCTGATCTGGGCCACCGGCATCCTGATGAGGCGCCCGTGATCGGTGATCATGAGTATCTGTTCGTCTTCTCCGACCTGCCGGAAGCCGACGACACTGCCGTTGCGTTCGGTCACCCGGATGTTGAGGACCCCTTTGCCTCCACGGCTCTGGCAACGGTATTCTTCCGCGTTGGTCCGCTTTCCGAAACCCTTCTCGGTGATCACCAGGATGGCCTTCCCCTCCTCGATGACATCCATTCCCACCATCCGGCTGCCGTCCAGCTTCATCCCGCGCACACCCCGGCTGACCCTTCCCAGGGGGCGGAATTCCCGCTCGTTTACCCGGATCGATTTCCCCGCCCTGCTCATCAGGAACAGGTCATGGCTCCCGTCCGTGACGCACACCGAAATCAACTCGTCGTCGTCGTCCAGAACGATAGCCCTGATCCCGGTGGATCGCGGGTTGGAATAGGCCGAAAGGTCGGTCTTCTTGATAACGCCGTTCCGGGTGGCCATGACGGCGAAAAGACCTTCCTTGAATTCCTTGACCGGAAGAACGGTCTGGATGCGTTCGTCCTTCTGAACGGGCAGGAGGTTCACGATGGCCTTGCCGAGCGCCGACGGCCCGACTTCGGGGATTTCGTAGACCTTGAGCCAGTAGACCTGACCCCGGTTGGTGAAGACGAGCAAATAGTCGTGCGTGGAAGCGGTGAAAAGGGAAGTGACCAGATCCTCTTCCCTGGTGCTCATGCCGGTCCGGCCCTTCCCACCCCGCCTCTGGCTGCGATACACGGACAAGGGGGTGCGCTTGATGTATCCAGCCCGGGATATGGTGACGACCATCTCTTCGGCCGCGATCAGGTCCTCGATGCACAGTTCCCCGGCTTCCGCAAGAATTTCCGTCTTGCGCAGGTCCCCGTATTGATCCGTCAACTCCTTGATTTCCTCGCGGATGACCTGGTCAACCAGGGCCGCTGAGGACAGGATCTGCCGCAGCCGCTCGATTTCCTTGATGATCTCCTGGTATTCCTCGATGATCTTTTCCCGCTCGAGCCCGGTCAGGCGCTGCAGCCGCATTTCCAAAATGGCCTGGGCCTGGGCGTCGCTGAACTCGAACCGCTCCATGAGCCCCTGCTTCGCCTCGGGCGGCGTCTTGGCGGCCCGGATCAGCCTGATGACCTCATCCAGGTGGTCGAGAGCGCGTTTCAGCCCCTCCAAGATATGTGCCCGCTTCTCAGCCTGCGCGAGCTCATACTGGGTGCGTCGGATGATCACCAGGCGCCTGAAGTCGAGAAAATTGCTCAAAACCCCCTTGAGGTTCAAGACCTCCGGCTTGTTGTCCACCACCGCGAGCATGATGACCCCGAAGCTCGATTCAAGGGCGGTATGCTTGTAGAGCTGGTTCTCGATGACTCGAGGCTCGTCGCCCTGGCGCAGGGTGAGAACCACGCGCATGCCTTCCCGGTCGGATTCGTCCCGTATGTCCTGGATGCCCTCTATCTTCTTCTGCTTGACAAGCTCGGCGATCCTCTCCAAAAGGCGGGCCTTGTTCACCTGGTAGGGAAGCTCGGTGATGATGAGGTGGTTTCGCCTGCCCGATTCTTCCACTTCCACGCGGGCTCTCATCTTGACCGTGCCGCGCCCCGTTTCGTAGGCATCCCTGATCCCGTCGCAACCGCAGATGAATCCAGCCGTGGGAAAGTCGGGACCGGGAATGTAACGCATGAGATCCCGCACCGTGATGTCGGGGTCGTCGAGCATGGCCAGGAGGCCGGCGCACAGCTCTCTCAGATTGTGGGGAGGAATGTTGGTGGCCATCCCCACGGCGATTCCGGACGATCCGTTGAGCAGCAGATTGGGGATGCGGGCCGGCAGGACCACCGGTTCCAGAATCGTATTGTCGTAATTGGGCTGAAAAGGAATCGTTTCCTTTTCTATGTCGCGCATGAACTCATGGCCGATCCGGTTCATGCGCACTTCGGTATACCGCATCGCTGCGGGCGGATCGCCGTCCACCGATCCGAAGTTCCCCTGGCCGTCCACCAGCTGGTAGCGCATGGAAAAATCCTGGGCCATGCGGACCAGGGCGTCATAGACGGCCGAGTCGCCGTGGGGGTGGTACTTACCGATGACATCACCCACGATGCGGGCCGATTTCTTGTAGGGTTTGTTGAAGTCGTTTCTCAACTCGTGCATGGCGAAAAAGATGCGCCGGTGAACCGGTTTGAGGCCGTCCCGGACGTCCGGGATGGCCCTCCCGATGATGACGCTCATTGCATAGTCGAGATACGAAAGCTTGATTTCGTCTTCTATGTTGATTGTTTTCAAATCCATCCGACCGTCTCACAACGTGGGTAACTGCATCTGTACTCATCCGAAAGCAGGCCACGGCCTGCGCCCGTCATGCGGCCGCACCCTGCCCGGCGTTTCCTGCGCACTCGACCAGGCCCGCCCGGAAAACAGTAATCAGAACCGGCACGCTTCGAGCGAACCCTGACCGACCGGCACCGTTTCGGCAGACCGTATCGGCCCGCAGGCAAAGCCCTGGTTGCACGGCATCAAATATCCAGTTCCCTGAAGCCCAGCGCATTGATCTGGATAAAGTCCCGGCGCGGTTCCACCCGGTCCCCCATCAAGGTAGTGAACAACTCGTCGGCCAAGTACTGGTCCTCTACTCTCACCTGGAGCAGAGTCCTCTTCTCCGGGTTCATGGTCGTCTCCCAGAGCTGCTCGGGATTCATCTCGCCCAGACCCTTGTAACGCTGGATATTCGTGCCTTTCCTCGCTTCTTCCGTCAAGAACTTGAACAAGTCTCCGGGATGATCGAACCGGGCCTCCCCCTGTCCGTCTTTGACCACGTACGGGGTTTGATTGAAGATTTCGAGGTGATTGTTATAGAGTTCCAGGAGCTTCTTGAACTCGATGGATTGTAGAAACGCGTACCGCAGTCGGACCCCGGTTCCTCCGTTGGCAACTCCCGGCCTGCGGATCTCCAGGTCGTATCCCTGGTGTTCCTCTTCGTCCTCGATGGAAACGATCTCGAACCCGGCCTTTTCCAACTCCGCCCTCAGAACGCCGATGTTCTCCTCGTGCTCTGATGGAGATAGCTTTCGCATACTGTAAATCCGGATCACGTGTTCGATCACGTCACGCGGCACCCCTTTCTGGCTCTGCCGTTCCAGCCAGTCTTTGTAGCGGGAGTAGGCTCGCATCAGCTGAATGAGTTGCTCCGGAGGAAGCGGCTTTACGCTCCCTGCCAGAAACACCTGCTTTTTGTCCGCCGCCCTCGACAGCAGGTAGGCATCAAGGCTCTCGTCGTCCTTCATGTAGAATTCCTGCTTGCCCACCGCCAACCGATAGAGCGGCGGCTGAGCGATGAACAGGTGTCCGCGCTCAATGAGTTCCGGCATCATGCGGAAGAAGAAGGTGAGGAGCAAGGTCCGGATATGAGCGCCGTCCACATCCGCATCGGTCATGATAATGGTCTTGTGATACCGCAGTTTCTCCGGGTTGTACTCATCCTTGCCGATTCCGGTCCCGAGTGCGGAGATCATCGTGCGGATCTCCTGGTTTTCCACCATCTTGTCGAATCGGGATTTTTCGACGTTGAGAATTTTGCCCCGGAGCGGCAGGATCGCCTGAAAACGTCGGTCACGCCCCTGCTTGGCGGAACCGCCGGCCGAATCCCCCTCCACGATGAATATCTCGCTCCGTGAGGGATCCCGTTCCTGGCAGTCGGCGAGTTTTCCCGGCAGGGAGTGGTCGCTCAGCACACCTTTGCGCCGCGTGAGCTCCTTCGCCTTGCGCGCCGCCTCGCGGGCTCTCGCGGCTTCGAGCACCTTGTCGAGGATCGCCCGAATCACCTTCGGATTCTCTTCGAAGAAAATGGACAATTTCTCGTAAACGAGGTTTTCCACGAAGCCTTTCACGTCGCTGTTTCCCAGCTTGGTCTTCGTCTGTCCCTCGAACTGGGGCTGCGAAAGCTTGACGCTGACAATGGCGGTGAGTCCCTCCCGCACGTCGTCGCCGATCATCTTGTCCAAGTCCGCCTTCGCCATCTTGTTCTGAGTGGCGTATTGCTTGATGGAACGCGTCAGCCCGGTCTTGAACCCGATAAGGTGCGTCCCCCCTTCCTTCGTGTTGATATTGTTGGCGAAGGTAAAAATTTTCTCGTTGTACGTCTGGTTGTATTGAATGGCGATCTCAATGTTCACGCCCTGTTTTTCGCCGCCAATGAAAATGACTTCCGGATAAAGCGGCTCCTTGTTCTTGTTGAGATACTCCACGAAGGACACCAGTCCTCCTTCGTAGCAGTACTGACGGTCTTTGGGAATCCGCTCGTCGGAGAGCTCAATGGAGACGCCCCGGTTCAGAAACGCCAGTTCCCTCAGTCTCTGGGCCAGGATGTCAAAGCTGATTTCCGTATCCGTGAAGATCTCCGTGTCCGGTTTGAAAGTGACCCTTGTTCCGCGGCGCTGCGTCTCCCCCTTCACGACCAGCGGAGTCTTGGCTTCCCCTCGCTCGTACCGCTGGTAATACACCTTGCCCTCGCGCCTGATTTCGACTTCCAGGTATTCACTGAGTGCATTCACCACGGACACGCCGACACCGTGAAGCCCCCCCGAAACTTTGTAAGACGCATCGTCGAATTTACCCCCGGCGTGGAGCATGGTCATGACCACCTGGACGGCGGGCAGGTTTTCCTTTTCGTGAGTATCGACCGGAATTCCCCGGCCGTTATCATCCACCGTTACGGAACCATCAAGGTGGATCTGAATCTTAATGGAATCGCAGTGACCCACCAACGCTTCGTCAATGCTGTTGTCGACCACCTCGTAGACCAAGTGGTGCAGGCCCTCGGTTGAAACATTCCCAATATACATGGACGGGCGTTTACGAACTGCGCTGAGCCCCTCCAGCACCGTTATCTGCTGCGCAGTGTACTCGTCATGGGAGTTTCTCTCGATTGCACTTATTTCCGACATAATAAGACCTCTTGGTGGATTAACTATGCGAAATCATATGTTCTCCATCACGGGAGAACGATACGCGTTGCCCAGCCGGAAGACAGCCGATTTGCCTTCTACCAAACAAATATGTATACCTCTTAACACACATTTTTTCAATTCATTTCGGGCGAATCCCCGATCCCGGCGGGAGAACGCCGCCAAGCAGCACGGCGCCCCTGTTGGGGCACTTCGGTAGGCATATGGACGACAGCGGCCTGCCAACGACCACAGACACGCTTTCTTCATTGCTCATTGACACTGACTCTGTGCGTGAAACGCTCCCGGCCAAAAACCCGCGACAGGCGCGTATCAAACCACCATTGGCATGACCAGGCTCAAAAACCCCGGATCCTCAGACCCAACGAAAACTCCGCCGTGAAACTGATCCACCCACTCGAATCTCACTCGAGGACTATCAAGAGCCTGGATCGTTTCCAGCAGATACCGGATGTTGAACGCCACGCTGAAGTCTTCACCCTCATACTCCACATCCAGCGTTTCGTTTGCGTTTCCGAGCTCGGGGTTTCCCGCTTCCAGTTCCAGCACGCCCTTGGTCAGTAAGAACCGCACGTGACGCCAGACATTGTTGCTCAGAATCGAGGACCGTTTCAAGGCAGAAAAAAATTGCTCCAGGTCCAGCATAATGAAGAAAGGCCTTTCCTCGGGAATAATCGTCTTATATTCTGGAAATTCGGCATCCAGGAGCTGCACACTGAGAAATGTCGACGGCGTCCTGAGCACGACATACTTCTCGTGCACCCCCAGAACGACCTCTTCCTCCTTCTCCAGCATCCGAAGTATCTCCTGGACCCCTTTTCTCGGGATGATCAACCCCTCTCGAATATCCAGCACCCCAAAGGCTTCCTTCGGCACTTCGCAGTACGAGAGTCGATGTCCGTCGGAGGACACGAACCGATACGAATCCTCATTGACGGCATGAAGAAAAGTACCCGCAATGCTGAAGGAATCCTCATCCGCAGGGACACTGTGCAAAGTCTTGGTCAGCGCGCGCTTTAGAGCTGCCGCATCAACCTTCACCAACTCGGTTTCCCGGTAAAAGTTGAGCTGAGGAAAGTCTTCGCCCGGAATGGTCGACAGCTCAAACCGCGCACGTCCGGACAAAATCTGCATCTTGTTGTTCGGGAGACCTTCCAGCAACACTTCCGGTTGGGGAAGCTCCCGAACGATCTCGAACAATTTGCGGGCGGAAACCGTCGAGCTGCCCGGTGTCTCCACTTGTCCGCCGGTCTGGGTCCAAAGGCTCAATTCGAGGTCCGTCGCGGAAAATTCGACCGTTTGCTGTTCCGACGAGCTGATCAGAACGTTGGACAAAACAGGCATACTCGATTTCTTATCCGTGATATTCTGAACCTTCTGCAGGATTTGGATGAGGTTGCCTTTTTCCAGCCGGACTTTCATTGCGTTTCCCTCGCTTGTGTAAGTGATTTTTTTCTCCATTGGAATAATCTAATCATCTTAATAAGCACCTGTTGAAATGTCAAAACCTTTGTCAATATACTGTTTTTATTATGTTTTGATGTAGACATGGAATCGACCGGATATCGTTTTTCCAACAGCCGGCGCAGTCCTCCCGTGGATTTGAACATTTCTTTAACATCGTTCCGACAACGAATCGACATGGAATGGACAGGATCTGGAAAATCGATTCATCCGACCGATGAGAATCCACGGAGGCATTGGAATGCTCATAACCCGTCAGGGCCTTTTTTTTCGGGAATCTGTGTGTTGTATATCGCGAGTAAGGGGGGAGAAATTCGAACCCGGGGTGCAGTGCCTCAGCTGGAGGGTGAAAGTTGTGGGCGCAAGACTTTCCGCTTGACAGAACCGGGGACGCACTTTACCCTTAGCATGGTTGCAGCATGCTACTTCGTTCTGCTATGAATACGAGCCAGTATTCCTGGAAGGTTGATTCATCCGGCCCAACCCTGATTGCGTGTTTTCCCTGGATTTTCTCTCTGGCTTCATTCCTCTTTCGTGCAACTGTCCTTTGGGCACCAAAGCAAATGTCCAGTGCTTCGGCTGGAGTGGGTGAGATCCATTTGATGCCTGGATGATTCTGGTTTTTTTGAGGATAGAGGGAAAGATCATTTTGTCCATTGGGTCAACAACGAACCGGAGGCCTAACATGCCGTACGACGCAACAAAGATGATGGATTGGCAGATTTCCGAAGAGGCTGAGAAGGACATGCCTTCTCCCTGGCAGTGGCAGGAGAAGCTGGGTCTGCTCAAGGAGGAAATCCTTCCCATGGGGAGACTTTGTAAGCTGGATTTCCTCAAAATCATGAACCGCCTGAAAGACAAACCGGACGGGAAGTACATCGAAGTGACGGCCATCACGCCTACCCCGCTTGGGGAAGGGAAGAGCACAACTTCCGTGGGCCTGATGGAAGGGCTCGGCAAGCGGGGCGTGAATGTCGGCGGTTGTCTCAGGCAGCCGTCGGGCGGGCCGACTATGAACATCAAGGGAACGGCGGCCGGAGGCGGCAACGCGTTACTCATCCCGATGACCGAATTCTCCATGGGGCTGACCGGGGACATCAACGACATCATGAACGCGCACAATCTTGCGATGGTGGCCCTGACAGCCCGTATGCAGCATGAGCGGAATTACACTGACGAGCAGCTCGATCGCCTGACCAAGATGCGCCGGCTCCACATCGATCCCACCCGCGTGGAAATGGGCTGGATCATGGACTTCTGCGCCCAGGCTTTGCGCAACATCATCATCGGCATAGGCGGCCGGCAGGACGGCTACATGATGCAGTCGAAATTCGGGATCGCGGTCAGCTCGGAACTGATGGCCATTCTGTCCATTGTGAAGGATCTTCCCGACCTGAGAAAACGGCTCAATGAAATCACCGTCGCGTTCGACAGGCGCGGAAATCCTGTGACCACCGGAGACCTCGAAGTCGGCGGGGCCATGACCGCTTTCATGCGCAACACGATCAATCCGACGCTGATGTGCACCGCGGAATACCAGCCGTGCATGGTTCATGCCGGTCCTTTCGCGAATATCGCTGTCGGGCAGTCGTCCATCATCGCCGATCGCATCGGCCTGAAGATGTTCGATTACCACGTGACGGAGAGCGGCTTTGCGGCGGACATCGGGTTTGAGAAGTTCTGGAACGTGAAGTGCCGCTACAGCGGCCTCAAACCGCATGTTTCCGTCCTCACGACGACGATTCGCGCGCTCAAGATGCACGGCGGCGGTCCGAAGGTCGTGGCAGGTCTGGCAATGCCGGAACAATACACCAAGGAAAACCTTCAGTTGCTTGAGAAGGGCATCGTCAACATGGTCCACCACATCAACACCATCCGCAAGTCCGGCATGAACCCGGTGGTATGTATCAATGCGTTTCACACGGATACCAAGGACGAGATCGCACTGGTGCGCAAGCATGCCGAAGCCGCGGGCGCCCGTTGCGCGCTCTCCGAACATTGGGCCAAGGGCGGCGAGGGCGCGTTGGAATTCGCCGACGCCGTTATAGATGCCTGCAAGCAGGAGAGTCAGTTCAAGTTCCTGTACCCGCTTGAAATGAAGCTCAGGGATAGGGTCAGCAACGTCGCCAGGGAAGTCTACGGGGCCGACGGAGTGTCCTGGACTCCCGATGCGGAAGCCAAGGCGAAAATGCTGGAAAATGATCCCAAGTACGACGACTATGCAACCATGATGGTCAAGACCCATCTGAGCCTTACCCACGATCCGACCGTGAAAGGCGTTCCCAAGGGTTGGGTGCTTCCCATCCGCGACGTTCTGATCTATTCGGGAGCCAAATTTCTGTGCCCCTGCGCCGGGACTATCAGCCTGATGCCCGGGACGTCCTCGAACCCCGCTTTTCGCCGCATCGATGTGGATGTCAATACGGGCAAGGTGAAGGGATTGTTCTAGCGCACTCTGCCGGGTTGCGTGGCAACCGTTGGAACACGTCGTCAAGAAGGACTTTCCATTTGGAAGGAGTATTCAGATGGCTGCCAAACTGCTCAAAGGAGCGGAAGTCGCCAAGGAGATTCGGGCGGAACTGAAGACCGAAGTCGAACAGCTCCAGTCCAAGCACGGAGTCGTTCCGGGTCTTGTGACCATTCTGGTGGGTGAGAATCCCGCGTCTCAGAGTTACGTCCGGGCCAAGCAGAACACGGCCCACGAGCTCGGTTTCCACTCCGTTCAGGACAACCAGCCTGCGGATCTGGAGGAAAACAAGCTGCTCGATCTGATCGAAAAATACAACAAGGACCCCAGAATCCACGGAATTCTTGTGCAGTTGCCCTTACCGAAGCACATCAATGAAAACAGGATTCTCCTGTCCATTGACCCGAGCAAGGACGTGGATGCGTTTCATCCCGTCAACGTCGGAAAGCTGATGATCGGAGAACCGGACTATCTTCCCTGTACCCCCGCCGGCATTCAGGAGCTGCTGGTGCGCTCCGGGACGCAGGTCTCCGGGGCCGAAGTCACTATCGTGGGTCGTTCGAACATCGTGGGCAAGCCCATCGCCATGATGCTCGTGCAGAAAGCCAACGGCGCCAACGCAACGATCACCGTATGCCATACCCGGACCAAGGATGTTGTTTCCCACACCCGGCGGGCCGACATACTGATCGTCGCGGCGGGAGTCGCGGAATACGTCAAGGGGAATATGATCAAGCCGGGAGCGGTGGTCATCGACGTAGGCGTGAACGAAGTCGGAAAGACCGCGGACGGGAAGCGCATCCTCAAAGGGGATGTGGCCTTCGACGAAGCGGTCGAAGTGGCCAGTGCCATCACTCCCGTCCCAGGAGGCGTGGGTCCCATGACCATCACGATGCTCATGAAGAACACCGTGAGAGCCTGCAAAGTGCACAACAAGATCGCATGAAAGCCGGACCCGGGCGGTTCCTCATGCCGGCCGGCACTCAAGACGGCACAACACAGGGCGGGCGAGCACGGCGCCCTGCCCTGTAATTCCTCGAGTCTCACAACGGGCGGGGTCTATCCTCGCCCGTTTCACTTTCCGCCAATCCCCAGTCCGCGACCTTCAAAGCCAATCGGTATGACCGGACGGCTGCCCGGCACTTCGATCCCCCCATCCCTTTTCCTTTCACGGTGCATTGCCGGCTGCCGGGGCGCCTTTGATACGCACCCGCGTTCAAGGGAACGCAACCCGGTATGATTCGTCCAGTCGCAGGGAAGCCTCCACCCTTCGACTTGAAAGGATTGCTTCCAAGTCCTACTTCAAAAGATTTTCGAGAGGGATGGTCCTGCCGTTCAGCACCACTTTTCCGCCCCGGTAGCTGGCGGATGCCTTGTAGTTCGCGCCGTCCTTGACGATGAGATCCTGTTTGACCAACTGGTCCAGGGTCAGGGCGACCTGCTCGTCCACGGAAAGGGTTTTTCCCGGTGGCGTTCCAGGAAGACCGGGTTTGGCCGGTACGGCGGCTCCCGGTTCCGTTTCCTCGGAGTCTTCCTCCTCCGATTCAGGCACTTCCGCCGGGGATTCATCGGATTCGGCAATTTCCGAATCCGATGTTCCCGGGATCATTTCTCCGGCTCCGGGGAGGTTCTTGAGCGCGTGTGCGGCAATGTAGCGCACCAGCGATTCCTGGGCCGTGCATTCGGCCTCGGCCGTCACGGCATTGAGAAGGAGCAAGGGGTTCTCGGCTATGGACCCCTTCGGATCCGTGAACACCACTTTGGCTTTCCCGTTGAAGGTGCCTTCGGGCATGGTGAACTTCACCTCGGTGAGCTCAACTTCCGGCGATTTTTTCAACAAACCGGCAGCCAGGTCCAGGTAATTGGCCGCCATCCTCTTTTGCATCTCCTCCTCGGAGGCCGGGGGCTGCATGTTGAGAGCGTCCATGGCATCCTGGAATTTACGAAGCGATTCGGCGTCCAGTTTGCGAAAGACGAAGCTCAACCGGGCATCGAAAGACTTATCCGCTGCCTTGGCCTGCTCCACTCCCATGGTCATGGTGGCGTCCACGCAGTTGTTCGCGGATTCCTTGGAATCGATCTTGAGCTTGATGCCGTTGGCCCTGAAGCTTTCGGGTGCCTTGTCCCCGGAGCCCTTGAAATCGATTGAGGCAATCTCGGTGGAGACGTCCCCCAAGTTCAGGGAGCTGGCGCCACGGTGGAGATTGACGGCCCATTTGGCGGCTTTGAGCGCAAATGTGCCGTCGGGGGTCGTGACCTGCAGCCCGGGAGCGTTTACCGATCCGGTGGTGGTCTTGAGGCCGTCGGCAAATAGAAAATGAGCGGACAGCCCCTCCCACACAATATCGGTCTTCTTATCTTTCTGGATGGTCCGGCGAAAGGCCGGGACCGTCAGGACACTCTCGGTATTCCCGCTGAAAAAGACGGTGGTCCGGTTTTCCGAGCTCTTCAGTTCAGGAAAATCGTCCAGGAATTTCTTTATTTCGGCGTTCATTTCCGGAAAGGACTGGACCGTCGTCCTGATCACGGCCACCACGGGTTTGAAGTCGCCGATGTTTCCCATGGGGAAGGGGCCGTGGCAGATCTCCTGGATCGCGACGAAGCGCAGGCCGTTGCCGTCCTTTCTTGCCTGCTCGCCCATATCGCCGAATTCTATGGCGACCTTGGCCGTGGACGCGAAGACCCCTCTTTTGTAACTCTCCACCAGAAACTTGAGCATCGGCGGTGAAGACGCCTTTGCCAGGATCTGGCGATACTGCTCCTCGGCCTTCATTCCGAACCAGTAGCTGGACCCGGCCCAGGCTGCCCCGAGCACGACGGCCAACACGACCAATACTGCGACGAGCTTCTTCATTTGGCGTCCCTTTCTTCATGAGTTACCGGCCAGACAATACGCGTATGGGCTCAGGAGCCGGCAAGCCCGCGTTCGGGCTCAAACCGGGTTAATTTAACCCGCACAGGCTTCAAACACCAGTCAAATGCGTACCGGTGCATTCAGAAGCTCCGCCGGCATGGCGCCTCCCGACTCGGCGGCGCTCAGCATCGCCAATTCACCTATCGGAATCCGAAGTCATGGGCTACAGTTTTTGTCTCAACCGCGGAGGGTATGCCGTAATCCGTCGATTTTCATTGACTTGAAGGTTTGCATGTGTAGGCTAGCAAAAATCCTTCATTTGTGCTCTTAATCTGGTCCGGAGGCTTGCCGGTACTTAACTTATTTGCGACATGACGCCCGGGGTTCCCGGGCTGATGAAGATCGGGTTTGCGATCGCGCACGGTTCCTCATGAATTCTGCCGGGCGCAGTCACATGAGGCAGAGTGAATCGCGTAAAATAGACTATCGGAGGTCCGAGCATGTGGGAATACACGGATAAGGTGAAGGAGCATTTCCTGAACCCGCGCAATGTGGGCGAAATCGAAGAACCGGACGGGGTTGCCGAGGTTGGATCCATCGCCTGCGGCGATGCGCTGAAGTTCACTTTCAAGCTGGATGAAAGCGGGAAGATCAAGGAGGCCAAGTTCAAGACCTTCGGCTGTGCGAGTGCCATCGCATCCGCATCGGCGCTGACCGAAATCGTTAAGGGCATGACCGTCGAAGAGGCCTCCAAGGTGACGAACCAGGATATCGCCAAGTTCCTGGGAGGCCTGCCCGAGGAGAAAATGCACTGCTCGGTGATGGGCCGCGAGGCTTTGGACAAAGCCATCGCGTACTATCGCGGAGACACCGGAAAAGAGGTTGAGGACAAGGTGGTTTGTGAATGTTTCGGGGTCACGGAGAAGGAGATCGAGAAGGCCATCCGCGAGAACGCTCTCACTACCCTGGAAGAAGTCACGAACTACACCAAAGCCGGGGGAGGCTGCGGCAACTGCCACCCCGCCATCCAGGAAATCATCGACAGGGTCTTGGGGGATGTCCACGCCAAGCCCGTTCCCAGACCGAAGATGTCGAATCTTCGCAAGATTCGGTTGATCGAGGAGACCATCGATCAGGAGATCCGGCCGTCCCTCAAGCAGGACGGTGGGGACATCGAGCTGGTGGACGTGGTGGGAAACCGGGTCCTGGTAGCCACGAGGGGTGCCTGCGCGTCCTGCCAGGCCGCCAACCGGACACTGAAAAATTTCGTCGAGGTGAAGCTCCGTGAACTGGTCCTGCCCGAGCTGGTGGTTGAGGAGGTTTCCCAGTGAAAACAATATATCTCGACAACAACGCAACCACCCGGGTCGCGCCGGAAGTGCTCGAAGAGATGCTTCCCTATTTCAGCGAGCTTTACGGCAACCCTTCGAGCATGCATTCCTTCGGCGGCCAGGTGGGGAGGAAGCTGAGGGAGGCCCACGAAAAAATGGCGGCTCTCCTGGGTGCCTCGCCCGATGAGATCATTTTCACCAGTTGCGGCACCGAAAGCGACAACGCCGCGGTTCGAGCCGCTCTCCACTCCAATCCGGACAAGCGGCACATCGTTACGAGCCGGGTCGAACACCCCGCAATCCGCGCGCTTTGCGCTCACCTGGCCACCAGGGGGTACCGGGTGACGGAGCTGCCCGTCGACGCGGAGGGGCGATTGGACCTTGAGCAGTACCGAAAAGCGCTGACGGCCGATACGGCGGTCGTGAGCCTGATGTGGGCGAACAATGAAACGGGGGTCGTTTTCCCCGTGGAGCAGGCTGCGGAGATAGCCGGGGAAAAGGGGATCATCTTTCACACCGATGCCGTCCAGGCCGTCGGCAAAATCCCCATCGACCTGGGCAAGACCGCCATCAACATGCTCTCGCTGTCCGGCCACAAGCTGCATGCCCCCAAGGGTGTCGGGGTGCTCTACGTTCGCAGGGGAACCAAGTTTTCCCCGTTCATGATCGGCGGGCACCAGGAAAAGGGGCGTCGCGGCGGGACGGAAAACACGCCGGGCATCATCGGCTTGGGCAAGGCGGCCGAGCTGGCAGCCCGCTACATGGAGACCGAAAACACGGTGGTGAAAAACCTGCGGGACAGACTGGAGAACGCGTTGCTTGCCCGCGTTCCCAACAGCAGAGTTAACGGAGACCGCGTGAACCGCCTGCCGAATACGACCAACATCAGCTTCGAATTTGTTGAAGGCGAAGGCATCCTGCTGATGATGGACGAATTTGGAATCTGTGCATCCTCCGGGTCGGCCTGCACTTCCGGATCGCTGCAACCTTCCCACGTGCTGCGCGCGATGGGCGTTCCGTTCACCATGGCCCACGGGTCCATACGGTTCAGCCTGAGTGTCTACAATACGGATGAAGAGATTGATCTGGTGGTCGAGAAACTGCCTGCGATCATCGAAGCGTTGCGCGCCATGTCGCCTTACTGGAAGCCGGGCGAGGGTGTTTGCGCCCGGAGTTAGCGCTGGACCGGCAGCCGGTGCGGGGTGCGGAGAAAGGCCTGAGGGCCGCCTTGTTCGGCCCGGCTCGGTCCCAGGTTCGTCATATCTGTGGAGAAATGTGAGTCGACGCGATGCCTCACGGTAATCTGGCGTGAGTGATTCGGGGAGGACTCCATCCATGAAATGGAAACGCTATGCATGATATGCCCCAGAAAGAACATTGCAGGACGGCAATCGAGACGAGTCGCCACTTTCGGGAGGAAGTGCCGGATGTTGTGGAAAAGCTCGTGGCTTCTTGTGGTGCGGGTGCATGTTTCGATCACATCGGTCCCGAACCCATTCCCTCGCGCGAGGCCGTGATTGACTTGATTCACCGGATAAACCGGCTGCTGTATCCCGGTTATTTCATCCGGACCCGCATCGAGGATTTCAACCTGAGGTACTACTTCGGCCAGGAAGCAACGGCTCTATTCGAGCTCCTGTCGGAGCAGATCACTCTGGCGATGCGTCACGACTGCGTGCGTCACAATCTGCCCTGCATTCAGTGCGAGGAGCAGGGGCAGAAGGCCGCGATTTCTTTCATGCACGAGCTGCCCAATCTGCGGGCGGTCCTGGCCACGGACATACGTGCGGCTTTCGAAGGTGATCCGGCGGCCAAAGGGTATGATGAAATCATCTTTAGCTACCCCGGGCTTCTGGCCGTCACCATATACCGCATCGCCCACCGGTTCTTCGAGCAGTCGGTGCCGCTCATCCCCAGGATCATGAGCGAACACGCCCACAGCGTCACCGGAATCGACATCCACCCGGGCGCGCACATCGGGGAGAGCTTTTTCATCGACCACGGGACCGGAGTGGTGGTGGGTGAGACCACCGAGATCGGCAACCGGGTGCGGGTCTACCAGGGTGTGACCCTGGGGGCGCTCTCGCTTCCGCGAAATGAGGTGGAGCGGCTGCGTACCAGGAAACGCCATCCCACCATCGAAGATGACGTGATCATCTACTCCGGCGCCACCATACTCGGGGGAGAGACCGTCATCGGGGCGCGCTCCGTCATCGGCGGCAACGTGTGGTTGACGGAGTCCGTCCCCCCCGACACCAGGGTGTACCTGAAGAAACCCGATCTTATCTACATCGGTGGTACGCGCTGATCTCCGGACGCTGGGAGGGAACAATGGACCGGATCTTTGTAAACATAGGCGCGACGATCGGCTCCACGCCCGTCGTTCGATTGAATTGGATGACGCGGGGAATGCACACTGAAGTGCTTGCCAAGCTGGAATTCAAGAACCCCCTGGGGAGTGTGAAGGACCGGATCGGGCTGGCCATGATCGAGGCGGCTGAAGCCAGGGGGCTGATTTCGAGCAAGTCCCTGATCGTGGAGCCCACAAGCGGGAACACGGGTATCGCCCTCGCTTTCATCTGCGCCGCGAAAAAATACCGGTTGGCCTTGACCATGCCCGAAACGATGAGTGTCGAGAGAACCAAGCTCCTCAAGCACCTCGGCGCCGAGCTCGTTCTCACTCCGGGCGCGGAAGGAATGCCGGGCGCTATCCGAAAGGCCAGGGAAATACTCGAAAACACTCCCTACGCCTACATGCCGGACCAGTTTGCCAACCCGGCCAATCCGGAAATTCACCGCCTGACGACCGCTGAGGAAATATGGAAGGACACCGGCGGAAGGGTGGACATTCTCGTTGCAGGAGTGGGGACCGGGGGAACCATCACCGGCGTGGCGGAGGCCATCAAGGAAAAGAAGCGTTCATTCAAGGCCGTGGCGGTCGAGCCGACGGCATCTCCCGTTTTGTCGGGAGGAAAACCGGGTCCGCACAAGATTCAGGGAATCGGGGCGGGGTTTGTCCCGGAGGTCTTGAATGTGAAGATCATTGACGAAATCGTCATGGTGAGCAACGACGATGCCATGGAAACGGCGCGGGCACTGGCGAAGCATGAGGGAATCCTGTGCGGCATCTCCTCGGGCGCCGCGGTCTGGGCCGCCCTCGAAGTGGCCCGACGTCCCGAAAACAAGGGGAAATGCATTGTCGCCATTCTGCCGAGCACCGGGGAGCGCTACCTGAGCACGGAACTGTTCCAGGTCTAGAAGGCGACGGACGCAGGCGTTCCTTGGGATTGCGGGGCGGAACGTTGCTCGCCGAAGCGGATGCGTCCCCGGAGACGAACGATGAGGCGGCATCCGCCCCTTCGACGGGATTCGATCCGCACCTGGAATGGCTCACACTTCCATGCGGGGTAACGATCGGGAAGATAGCCTCTTGGAGGATGACGGTATGCCACTGCTCGCCGCCGGCGAGCCCTCCGGGTCCCGTGCCGCCTTCGTTGCGTTCCGCTGGGAATCGTGCCGTCGGCGCACAAGAAACCCCTTGCCTTTTTTCGCCCCGAGTGTACCTAATAATCATCACTGATCGAAGTTGGTTGGCCGTTCGGGAGGTACGATGGAAGCGCGTGTTATGAGCCTGATGCGAAGAGGCGCCGTTACGTGCACGGAAAATATGAGTGTCCGGGAGGTGGCCCAGATCATGGTCGTCAACCGGATCTACTATTGCGTGGTGGTCAACGAGGACCACGAGGTGCTCGGCGTCATCTCCGCCAGGAGCATACTGAGAGGATTCGGGATGGACTTGGACCGGACGAAAGCCGGGGATATCCTTCTCCACTATACCGTCACCATCACACCCAGGTCACCGCTCAAGGAAGCCATCAACCTGATGTGCAGGCGAAAAATCGAACATCTCATCGTGGTTTCGGATCACCCCGGGAGCAAGACGATCCTGGGCCTGCTCCATGCCGAAGACATAGTCGCCAGGATGGCAACGGAATAGAGAGGGATTGCTGGAAATGGAAGGTACAACGCGAGTCTGCGACCTGATGCACAAAGGCGTGGTCTTCTGCCGTCCCGAGGACAACCTTAAGGAAGTGGCGGGAATCATGAAGGAAAACGGCCTTCGTTCCGTGGTGGTGATGCACGAGAGCGGCGAGGTCTGGGGCCTCATTTCCCTGCTGGAGATCATTCGCTTCTACGGAGAGGATCTGGAAGGCATCAGTGCGGAATCGGTCATGCAGCCTTACAAGATTCACGTGGACCCTCAATGGCCCATCGAGCGTTCCATCGAGCTTATGAAAAAGCGGAGGATAGAGCACCTGATCATCGTCGATCCTCATGCCGGGCCGAAGCGTCCGATCGGGCTCCTGTCGAGCTACGATATCGTTAGGTACATGGCGCACATACCGTCCGGCCAGTTCGAACACATGCTTCGGCTGCACACGGCAAATCCCTGACAGGGCGATGGAGGCGTCCCCGGCTCTCGAAGCCGGCGCATCGTGGATTTTGCCGGGCGCCGGCGGGCAACCCGAGCCGGATCGAACTGCCCGAACGCCGCGCTCCGCCCGAGAGGGGCGCCCTGTCTTCTCCAGGGCTGAACGGCCCCCTCGGAATGCAAACAGCTCCTAATAGTCTACCAGGCAAAGCACTACGCACTTGACGTTTTGCATGACCTTGCTCGCGTGGCTCCCCATGAGGAAGGGCTTTCGTTCATGAAAGCTCTTCTTGCCCATGATCACCATCTGAAACTGGTGCTCGGCGATCTCGTTGAGCAGGTCCCGCGCGATTCCCAGCTTCGTCGGGAGGACGAGAGTGTCGAGGTTCGCCCCGGGCGTTCCCTGCCGCTGGAGCAGTTCCTTCCCGTCGGACATGAACTTGCTTACCCGGTCCATCCATTCGGAGCGCCACTTTTCGATTCGCGACTGCCGGTCTTTGCGTTCGGCGGAGCCGAGGATGTGGCCGTTGTCCCAGAACGTGGGGGGGACCGGCGGCATGAGATGCAGGAAAGTGAACCGCATGCGCCTGGACGGGGCGACGAATTCCGCCGCGTAAGCGGTGAGTTCGCGACTCTCCGGAGCGTCTTCCATGGCGATGAGGACCTTCCCGGTCTCGTTGACCGGCGCATCGACGATCCAGACCGTCTTATGCTGGGCGTACTGCGCCACCTTCCCGGACACACTGCCCAGCAGAAGGGCTTCGACCTGGCTGCGACCGCGCCGTCCCAGCGCGATGGTCCTGATCTTGCGGCTGTCGGCTTCGGCAATGATGTCCTGCGCGGGGTCCATGCTGTTCATTTTCAGCTTCGGCACGATCCTGTCCTCGGGGAATCCTGCTTGAACGAGCCGTTTGAGGGATTCGCTCAGTACCGCGTTGCCGATCCTTTCCTGGTCCTTGAAAGAAATCTTGCACCGGTCTTCGAGGTCCACGCACAGATCGCTCGGAAGCAGGCTGGACAGCTGCTGCACGCAATGAAAAAGCACCAGTTCGAAGTCCGGCTGGTCTTTCAAGAGGCGTCCGAGGACCGAAACCGATTCCAGTCCTTTCTCCGTTCCGTCTACCGCCAAGAGAATCTTCCGTGCCACAACTTTCCTCCTGTCTTGATCCATGTTTTCCATAGCCTGTAATTGGTTGTAAACCAGTTTCACCCAAGCTGCAACGCATTCATCCGGAAATGTCACCCGACCCGCCGCGGATCGGAAGCTCGCCACGAGGATTGAAAATCATGGATGTCCTTCTCGATCATCGCCATGGGCGGGGAGATCTCCATCGAACGTGGGAGTCGGCATCGTCCTTTCCCGGAAAGCCGGAATCCGGGAAGCCCCCGGATGCGGGCCTGCGCGTGTAGGACGGCCGCGCTTCCTCACGAAGAGGAAAGACCGGATGGACCCCATTGGAACTCGTCGATGGCGTCCAGTTGGTGAACGAGCCGGCAGGGGGGAAGGCTCTTCAGGAATATTTGACCGTAGTTTTTCTGCAGGAGACGGACATCGAAAATGACGATGAGGCCGCGGTCGCTGGATGAGCGAATCAGGCGACCGACGCCCTGCTTGAGTTGAATGACCGCGCGAGGCACCTGGTAGCCGAAAAACGAGCTTTTTCCCTGTCGGGTGATGAAATCCATACGGGCAGCGGCAAGAGGGTCGTCGGGGACTTCGAAGGGGAGCTTGTCGATGAGCAGGCAGCTGAGAGCTTCCCCCGGAACATCGATTCCCTGCCGGAACGAGCTGGTCGCGAACAGCACGGAACCGATGCTCTCCTTGAATTCAGCCAGCAGAGCGCGCTTCGGTTTTTGGCCCTGCACCAGGATCGGGTACGGGAGACGGTCACGCAACAGCTGATGGACTTCGTTCATGTTTCGATAGCTCGTGAAAAGGAAAAGCGCCCTGCCCCGGGTCTTGAGCAGGATTTCCACGGACTGCTCCGCGATTTGGCGGCAGAAGTCGTGTTCATTGGGGGCCGGAAACCGTCGCGGGATATAGAGCATGGTCTGCTCGGCGTAGGCGAAGGGAGAAGGCAGCCGGATCGATTTGCTGTCCGGCGCGATTCCCAGGGACTGACGCACAAAATCGAACGAACCGGCAACGGACAGGGTTGCTGAGGTAAGGATCACGGGGCGGTTGGGTGTGAGCACCCGCCGGCGGAAGATGGAACACACCTCGATGGGGGTCGCATTCAGGAACAGGGCATTTTGGCCGACTTCGTACCAGTAAACCAGGGATTCGTCTTCCTGCGCGAGGAGCATTCGTACGGCTCCGGACAGATCGGAAGCCCTCCGATGGGAGGCTTCAAAGGACAGGGGAAGGTGTTCGGCCGGCGCGATCATGGGTGCCAGCTCATCGAGCGCATGGATGAGCTGATTGCAGGATTGCACGAAGTTCTTGCCCATTCTGCTCATGTCGAGCGGAAACCGTCCCTGGGATCCGCGGACTTCGAACAGGTGACGATGCAGAAGGCGATTCAGCACCTCCAGTTGCTGGACGATTCTCCGTGCATCGTGGAAGCGGTGTGACGCCCCGGTTTCCTTCTTGAATTCGCGCTGCAGAACGCGGGTCAGCTCCATAAGCCCGTAACTGTTGAACTGGATCCCGAAATACTGCCCCATGACGTCTTCGAGCTGGTGGGCCTCGTCGAATATGACCGCGTCGTACTCCGGAAGGACCCCCGTGTCCGCCTTGTCTCTCAATGCGAGGTCCGCGAAGAACAGGTGATGGTTGACGACAACCAAGTGCGCCTGTGCGGCTTCGGCGCGCAGCCGCGTCACAAAGCACCGCTGTACATCGGAGCACTGTTGACCGAGGCAGTGTTCGCCGGCGGAGCAGACTTCATTCCAGGTGTGAAACTGGTCCGGGAGCCAGGAAATCTCCGCCCGATCCCCGGTACGGGTCCTTGTGGCCCATTTCTGAAATCGGCTCCAGAGCCTGGCTTCCTCCTTGTTCCAGAGTGTGGGCTGATAGGAGAAATCCTTGAAACGCCGATGGCACAGATAATTCCCGCGGCCCTTCAGGCAGACGGCTCGAAGCCTGGGAAACACCGTGCGTTTCAGAAACGGTATGTCCTGGTCCAGGATTTGGTCCTGGAGGGTCTTCGTACCGGTGGAAACCACTGTGCGCTTTCCGCTGAGGATGGCGGGAACCAGGTAGGCCCAGGTCTTGCCCGTGCCCGTTCCCGCTTCGACCACAAGCGGCGAACGGGCAGCCAGCGCCTCGAGAACCGCCTCTGCCATTTCCAGCTGGGAAGGGCGAAATTCGAAGTGCGTGACATTCTCGGCCAGAAGGCCGTCAGGACCGAAATAACGTCGCATGATTCCTGATTTTCCCGGGGATCGGACCGGATGGCGTCTTCATCCGTGAATCACGCCCCGACAATGCGCGGAAGCCGAAGCCGGGGAAAATCCCCGGCCGCAACAAACAGGGAAGCCGGTTCCGACGAAGAGCCGAAGGCGGGGGTTCTCACCGTCGCGTTCGCGGTCTTCGCTCGGGAGCATGCCGGCGCTTGATTGGGAGTGTCACCACCATGCAGCTGCGGGCCGGGGTCCGGGAGGCTTTGAAGAACTCGGACGCCCGGCTGCGGGTGAAGGACATCGACAAGTTTCATGATTCGTTGTGGGTCTCCTGCTGATGGCGGTTCACTAGAAGAGGTCGGACTTGAAAAAGGATTCCGATGAAGAAGTGTATGAACCGCTGCCCGTGACCAGACCCTCCGAAAGCTCGGAATCGGGATCGCTTCGCCCGGTCGGCAGACTGCCCGCAAATGCGGCGTATGTCCCTCCAGGTTCGTCGGATTTCGAAATCGCGCCCGTGTAGGAATTCATCTTGGCGAATACAATGCCTTCAGGAATGGCGAAGGTGTCGATGGGCTGATTCATCATGTACTCTTTCATAAAATACACCCAGATCGGGCACGCGGCCCGCCCCCCCGTTTCACCTTTTCCCAGCGAGATGTTGTGATCGTCGTATCCCACCCACACTCCGGCGAGCACGGAGGGTGTAAAACCGATAAACCAGGCGTCCTTCATTTCATTGGTGGTGCCGGTTTTTCCCGCGGCAGGTCTGCCGATTTCCTTCGCCTTTGTTCCCGTGCCCTCCAGGACCACCCCTTCCAGCAGATTGGTCATCAAGTAGGCCGTCTGGGGTGAAATGACCTGTTGCCGGTTGACCTGGTGTTCTTCGACCAGTCCACCGTGCCGGTCGTAGATCTTTTCGACAAGGTAGGGTTCAACGCGTTCCCCCTGGGCGGCAAAAGGCGAATAGGCGGTGAGCAGCTCCGAAAGAGTCAGCCCGGAGGCTCCCAGCGCGAGTGCGAGGGTTGGAGTCAGAGGGGCGGAAATGCCGAGTTTCCTTGCATAGTCGATGGCATAGTGCACCCCAATGGCGTCGAGCAGCTTGACCGTAACCACGTTCCTCGAATTCACCAGGGCCTTCCTCAGCGAAATGGGCCCCCAGAATTTCCGGTCGTAGTTCGACGGTATCCAGGGTCCCCTCAGGCTGTGGTCATCGAGGACGAGCGGCGAATCGACGAGGATGGAGGCCTCCGTATAGCCTTTGTCGAGTGCCGCCGCATAAATGATGGGTTTGAAGGATGATCCGGGTTGCCGGATCGCCTGGGTGCAGCGATTGAACTGGCTTTTCTCGAAGTTCCGCCCCCCGACCATGGCCAGCACCCGGCCGGTGTCGGGAGCTATGGCCATCAAAGCCCCTTCCATGCCGGGATCCTGTTCGAGCACGGTCAGCCAGGAGCCGTCCTCCAGGGGCTTGTCGAGCCGCACCCGGATGATGTCCCCGACGCGAAACATCTTTGAGGCGCGCTTGGCGGACACTCTCGTCCATTCATATCCGGAGGCGGGCAGTTTCCCCTCGCCCTTGCCGAACATGATCTGGCAGGCCCGGCTTCTCTCGTCGAAACTCCTCACTATGGCCGCAACCACTTTCCCCTGGGTCAGCTCGCCGTTGCTCTGGGCGAGAACCCTCAGAGCGTTCGGCCAGTCCTCCCTGGGAACGTTGGCGTGGACGCCGCGGTAACTCTTGTGGCGTTTGTCGAGCTCGCGAAGCCCCTGATCCAGAGCTTTCCGGGCAATCTTCTGCCCTTTTGAATCGAGCGTCGTATGGATGGTCAGGCCTTCCTTGTAGAGCATATCCCGGCCGTAGTGGGCCTCCACCTGCCTGCGGACCTCCTCGGTGAAGGAATCGAGCTCCTTCAGCGTCCAGTGCTTTGGCTTTGCCAATTGGAGGGGTTTTGCCATGGCCTTCTGAGCTTCCTCGGGCGTTATGAATCCCACCTCCGCCATGCGCTGCAGCACGTAGCCCTGGCGCTCCCTGGCGACTGCCGGGTGCTGAAAAGGCGAAAAACGGCTCGGAGCTTTGGGCAGGCCGGCAAGAAGCGCGGCTTCGGGCAGAGTCAGATCCTGCACGTGCTTGTTGAAATAGGTCCGCGCGGCCGCCTCCACTCCGTAGGCGCCCGACCCGAAGTAGATTTGATTGAGGTAGAGGTATAGAATTTCATCCTTGCTCAGGGTGTGATCGATCCGGTAGGCAAGCAGCGCTTCCTTCATCTTCCTGGTCAAGGTCTTCTCCGGGGTCAGGAGAAGCGATTTGACCACCTGCTGGGTGATGGTGCTCCCGCCCTGCACGATTTCTCCGGCCTGAAGGTTCTTGAACGAGGCCCGGAGGATCCCGAAGAAGTCGACCCCGCCGTGTTCGTAGAACCTGACGTCCTCAGCCGCCAGGAAGGCTTTGATCATCATGGCCGGAACATCCTTCAGGGGTATGAGGTAGCGTCGCTCGATGAAGAACTCTCCGATAAGCTCACCGTCGGCGGAGTACACACTGGAAACCAGGGGCGGGTGATAGTTCTTGAGAGACTGGGTGCTGGGAAGCGAACGGTCCAACTGAATGTAAAATGTGAACAATCCGACCCCGACAATCAGAACCAGGCAAAAAAGCACGGAAACAACAGCAAGAACAAACCACCGAAACGTTTTGCGTTTGGGTGCTCGTTTTGAAGGACCCGGTTTTCTCATATCTCACCTCGGTTGCCATGGCACGCTTCGGTCGACGCCGCCTGAAGGCGTTGCGAGACGGCGGTGACCACCAATGTCGCACACTGCCGCGAGCGAATATTCAAATCAAGCTATTTACCATAATTGCCCCGGAAAAGAAACAACGCGCTTCCCTGTTTATATGAAATGCTCTGTCAAATCAAACGGTTGTTCCGAAAGCCCGCGGGCGCTTCCGCACCCGTGTCCGCTCCGGCCTCTCTGCGTCCGGTGTTTTCGCCGCGTCTCGGACAAAGGTGAGGATGCCGGATGGAATGACAACGCGCGGCGTTCGTCTTATTTTCATCCCATGTATCGCCGACCGCAGATATCCCGTGAGAGGTCCGGATCGTCCCGGGCGATGAATGGCGGCCGAAGACTGCAATTCGCCCTGGAGCTTCGAATGGTCTAGAATGTTCATGCCGGAAGTGAAATCGGTAAAGACGATTCCTGGCCGTGTCCCGTGCCTGTTGTGCCGATTCCGGTCGCTGCGCGGCCTGCGTACGGTCCTCCTGCGACCGTCTACGCGTCCCGCGAGGAGATCCTATGGCGCTGAACAGCAACAAAACGAGAATCGCCCTCATCTCTCTCGTGGTGCTGGCCATTACGGTCGCTCACAGTTTCGGCATCCGCTCCCGGGGCGGTTACCTTCATCATCTCTATCACGCCTGCTTCTTCCTGCCGCTGATCCTTGCGGGGTTCTGGTTCGGGCTCAAAGGAGCCTTGGCGACTTCTTTGAGCATCACCCTGCTCAACCTTCCCGAGGTGATAACCCATTTCGAAAAGTTCTCGCCGATCGAGTTTGATTACATGCTGCAGATGGGCATCTACAACGTGGTGGCGGTGTGCCTGGGCATGCTCAGGGATCGGGAGCGCCGGGAACAGAAACGGGCATTGGAGGCCGGGAGGCTTGCCGCCATCGGGAAGGCCATATCCTGTGTCGCTCATGACATGAAAACCCCGCTCGTTGCCATCGGCGGTTTCGGCCAACTGCTCATGAAACACTTCGAGACGGGCGATCCGCGCCTTGAAAAACTGGAGATCATCGTCAGGGAAACCCGGCGCCTGGAAATGATGGTGAGAGAAATGCTGGATTTTTCCCGTCCGCTCGAGCTCCACCGGTCGGAGGAAGACATGTGCCTGCTGGTCCGGGAGAGCCTCGCCGTGGTCAACGAGGCGGCGACGGCAAAGCGGGTGATCGTTTTCAGCACGCCGGCAAACCCTCCCCGGATTTCGGTCGACCCATTGCGTATCAAACAGGTTCTCATCAACCTGATGATCAATGCGGTTGAAGCGTCGCCCGAGGGGGAAATCGTCACCGTGGCGACCTACAAGCAAGGGAGAAACCTCGTGGTCGACGTCAGCGACAAGGGCGACGGGATCCCGGATGGGAAGGCGGAGGAGATTTTTTCCCCTTTCTATACGACCAAGAAGGAGGGAACCGGTCTCGGCCTCACCATTGCCAGGAAGATCGTCGAAGCCCACGAGGGTCGCCTGGAGCTTCTGCAGAACTCGGGGAAAGGCCTGATCGTCAGGGTGATCCTGCCCATCGGGCGAAGACCCTAGCGACACGGCGGAATCGCATGGAAAAGCGGGCCTTCCGGAATGCCGTGATCGGAGTCGGTTGGGCGGCGGTCTCGGTCCCCTCGGAATCCCAATGCGAACCAGGACTCCCAACTGTATGAAATGTTTACTGGAAAGTCTCGGCAGCCAGGATTCTCCAGCCATAATCCTTGACAATTTCAGGTCCGCTGTGACAAGAATGCTCGTCGTCGGCTACCCGGCGGCGTTTTTGGGGAGGCATGACAACGATTCGCGTTCCGATCTCGGAATACGGAACCGGGGGAAGGCGAAGCGGTGCCTTGCGCATCTCATGCGGAACATTAATTTTGATGCGACGTAGAGCGTCGTTTCCGATGACCCCGGCGGATCGACGAGCGGAGCGTTTCCGGGCTCCCCGGAGGGGGGCGCTGACCTTCTTGGATAAAGCCTTCGGTGACCGGCTGTCCCGGGGAGCCGTCACGGCGGTGTGGAGGCGGTTGAGGTTGGAAGCTTCTTTTCCCGGGGCCGGGTTGCTTTCACGGTTCCTCACTTTCCCGGCGCGCATTGATCGTCGGTTTCGACAGTCCTTCGCGTGAAACCGGTTTCCTTCAGTGGAGCGGGTGTCGCCAGCATGAATTTCTCTCCCGTCAATGATCTGAAGTCTGGTTCGCCTCCTTGCAAGCATTCACCTCGAGGCGTTGCTCCGCACCCTCAAACGGCGACGACGTTTCGGACAACACGGCCGGGGGCGATCGGGGGGAACGTTCGTCACGCTTTCGAGCGGGCGCGGGCGGAACAAAGTGCCCGGGTGTTTGCGACAGGGCCGGGCATCACGCTCGGTATGGTTTTTCTGCTGGGGGTTCTCTTGTTGCAGGGTTGTGCCTCCGTGGAGCGGCTTGCCGTTAACCGGCTGGGTGATGCGCTGGCACAGGGAGCCTCGGTGTATGCGACCGACGACGATCCGGACCTCGTCGGCCAGGCGCTGCCTTTCGGTCTCAAGACGATCGAGAGCCTTCTCGTGGAATCTCCGCGTCACAAGGGGTTGCTCCTTGCCGCGACCAGTGGATTCACGCAGTACGCCTACGCCTTCGTGCAGACGGAGGCGGACTTTGCCGAGGACGCGGATCTGGCGCGCGCCATTGCACTGCGTCAGCGCGCGGGCCGCCTGTATCGCCGGGCGTTGGGATATGGGCTGCGCGGCCTCGACGAAGTCCATCCAGGCTTCCTTCAGGCGCTGCGTGCCGACCCGGATGCGGCGCTGGCCGGGTTCCGCAAGGCGGATGTACCGCAGCTCTACTGGACGGCCGCGGCTTGGGGATCGGCGATTGCCCTGGATAAGACCGATACTGAACTGGGGGCCGATCTGCCCCTGGTCGAAGCGCTGATGCGCCGCGCCCTGAAACTCGACGAAGGGTTCGGCCGGGGTGCGATACGGGATTTCTTCATCGTTTACGAGGGAGGGAGACCTGCCTCGGCGGGTGGGTCCATCGAGCGGGCCCGCGAGCACTTTTCCCGCTCGCTCGTGTTGTCCGGCGGCCGTCGGGCGGCCCCCCTGGTCTCTTTTGCCGAGACGGTCGACGTCGGCCTCCAGGACCGGGCCGATTTCGAAAGGCTGCTGCACCAGGCGCTGGCGATCGATGTCAACGCCGAGCCTGAGGAACGGCTGGCGAATGTGATCGCCCAAAGGCGGGCTCGTTGGCTTCTTTCCCGCATGGACCGGCTGTTTGTGGAGTAGACGAGGGGGAAGGTACCATGAAACGATGCAATGACTCGACGGGCAAGTCGCTCCTTGTCGCGGTCCTGATCGTTCTGGCCTCGGCGCACCTCTCATGGGCCGCCGATGAGATCGTTATCAAGATGGCGACACTGGCACCCCAGGGCTCGGAGTGGCACCAGGTGCTGCAGGAAATGGGCGCGGCGTGGCAGAAAGCGTCCCACGGCAAAGTGGAGTTCCGCCTCTACCCGGGGGGAGTGGCGGGTGACGATACCGACGTCGTTCGCAAAATGAGGCTGGGAACGCTCAACGCCGGGCTCCTCACCATCTCCGGGCTCTCCGACATCGACCGGGGCGCGCTGGTGGTCGATGTGCCCCTGGCCTACGCCGACTATGACGAAATGGACTGTGTTCTTGAGCAGATGAGCCCGCAGATCGAGAAGAGGATCGAGGCGAAGGGGTTCGTCCTGCTTGGTTGGTCCGATGCGGGATGGGTGCATTTTTTCACCAAATCCCCGGTCAGGACTCCGGATGATATGAAAAAACAGAAAATGTTCATATGGGCCGGTGACGACCAGTACATCGAGTTATGGAAGAAGGCCGGCTTCAACCCGGTGCCGCTGCCTTCGACGGAGATTTCCACCGCTCTGCAAACCGGGCTGGTTAATGCCGTCACGTCCAATGCGCAGGGCGTGGTCCTGCTCCAGTGGTACAAGCAGGTCAACTACATGAGTGACCTGAAGTGGGCGTTGTTCCTGGGCGGCATCGTGGTCAGCAAGCCGACGTGGGAGAAGATTCCGGCCGAGATGCGCCCGATGCTCAAGGATGCCGCGGTCAAAGCTTGCAAACGTCTGCGGGAATTCTCGCGCCGATCGGAGCCCAGGGACATCGCGGTTCTGCAAAAGCACGGCGTCCAGGTGGTCCATGTGGACGGTGCCGCGCTTGCCGAGTGGCGCAAGCTCATTGAAGGGACCTTGCAGCAGGTGAGGGGATCGTATGTCCCGGCCGAGCCCCTGGATGCCGCCCTCAAGTTTCGGGATCAGTGCCGCCGACGATCCGGCAAGGTCAATTGACGTTGAGAGCGCTTTCACTCATCAGCGGCGGGGGTGAAGGGATTGTCGTCGCCACCTTCCTGCTGCTCACCGCAATGCCCCTGGTGGACCTGCTCGGACGCCCGCTCGCCAACTTCCATATTCCCGGCGCCTCCACCTACACCCAGCAACTCACGTTCTGCCTCACATTTCTGGGCGGGCTCCTGGCCACCTGGAAGGGGAAGCATTTGACGCTTTCGACCGCGGCGCTTCTCCCGGAGGGGCGCGTTCGCCGGACGGCAGAGTACCTGGCTTCGTGTACCGCTGCGGTGGTCACGGCAGTCCTGACCTATGCCGGCGTGGGCGTGGTTTTGGCCGAGCGGCAGCAGGGGCAGAAACTGTCCTTCGGCCTGCCGGTCTGGATCAGCGAGAGCGTGATGCCCATCGCGCTGGGTCTGATGGCCCTGGTCTATATTTATCGGTCTTCGCGGGGCTGGCCGGGGCGTGTCGGTGTGGCCGCGATCGTGGGAGCGGTCTTCGCCCTTGGGCTGATTTCCCCGGCGCATTCCATCGCGTGGCTCCTGAGCGGCCTGTTGCTGGCGGCAACGTTGGTCGGGTCCCCTGTCTTCGCCGCCATGTCGGGCATGGGATTGATTCTTTTCTGGCGGGACGCCACACCGGTTGCGGCGGTCAGCGCCGAAATCTACCGATTGATCGCCTCGCCGACTCTGCCCGCCATCCCTCTGCTGACGGCCATCGGCTTCGTGCTCGCGGAAACCCGGGCGCCGCATCGCCTGGTGCGCTTTTTCCACGCGATTTTCGGATTCATGCCCGGAGGCGTCGCGGTGCTTGTCGCCGCCGTCTGCGCGCTCTTCACTGCCTTCACGGGGGGCTCGGGCGTCACCATCATCGCGCTGGGAGGCCTCGTATACCCGATCCTGATCGAGGACGGCTATTCGGAGCGGTTCTCCCTGGGCCTCGTCACCGCGGCGGGCAGCCTGGGGCTCCTGTTCCCGCCGAGCCTTCCGGTCATCCTTTACAGCGTCGTGGCGAAGATCCCGGCCGATCAGCTGTTTCTCGCCGGCCTGGCGCCCGGCTTGCTGCTTCTCCTGCTGGTGGCGGCTCACGGCATCAACGTCGGGCGCAAGCTCGAATCGAGCCGACAGCCGTTCATGTGGCGCGAAGCGCTGGCCGCTACCTGGGAAGCCAAGTGGGAACTCTCCATTCCGGTGGTGATGCTGCTCATGTTCGCCACCGGCATCGCTTCTCTTTTGGAGACGTCCGCCTTCGCCTGCGCCTACACCATTTTCGTCGCCTGTTTCATTCAGCGGGATCTGCACCCGTTCAAGCAGTTGCCGCGAGTGCTGGTGAGCGCCGCGGTGCTCGTGGGTGCGGTGCTGACCCTCCTCAGTTGCGCGATGGGGCTGACAAGCTACCTGGTGGACGCCCAGATTCCGGACCGCCTCCTGGGGTTCGTGAAAACCCATATCGAGTCGCCGCTGGTCTTCCTGCTCGCCCTCAATCTCCTGCTCCTCGTTCTGGGCAGCGTGCTCGAGATCTTCTCGGCGATCGTCGTCCTGACGCCGTTGATTGTGCCCCTCGGGGTGGCGTTCGGGATCCATCCGGTCCACCTGGGCGTCATCTTCCTGGCCAACCTCGAGCTGGGATTCCTCTTCCCCCCGGTCGGCCTCAACCTGTTCCTTTCGTCGTCGCGCTTCGGAAAGCCCATGGTCGAGTTGTACCGGGACGTTCTGCCGCTGCTGGTCATTCTCGGCATCGGAGTGCTTCTCATCACCTATGCGCCGGTGCTCTCCCTGGGCATACCGCGTCTTTTGGGCCTCTTTTGACGCAATGGCCCGGATCGGCCCAAGGCACCGGGCATGAATCGGTACCGCGGGAGCCGCGTATTGACTTGCCCGGGTTCATTGTTACATCCCTTTCAGGGGCAGTCGTCGGCTGCTCCAGACGTTGTCATCCGCTCGAGAATCCAGGACTCTTATGAGGAACCCTCGGCCCGAACGAGGGGGCCTCACTCTACCGGGAGCGACAGGATGAAAGACCACGAACGCCTCCGTCGGATGGGGAAACACACGAAGGCCATCCATGGCGGCGGCCTCGAGAAGAAGGTTTACGGGGAGATTTCGGTTCCCATTTTCCAGACCTCCACGTTCGGCTTCCCGAGCGCCGCGGAAGGGGCCGCGCGTTTCGCGGGAGAGAGTAAGGGTTACATCTACACCCGGCTGAACAACCCGACGGCGAACGCGCTGGAAGAAGCCATGACCCTGCTGGAAGGCGGATTTGCCGCCATCGCTTCCTCCACCGGCATGGCCGCCGTCACCACGACGCTGCTCGCGTTCCTTAGCCAGGGAGACCACGTCGTGGCCACCGACTCGATCTACGGGGCATCCCGGATGGCCCTGCAGTTCGAATTTGCCCGGTTCGGCGTTGGGGCGACCTTTGTGGATAGCTCTTCGACAGCCAACATCGAGCGTGCGATTGGCCGAAACACGAAGGTGATCTTTTTGGAAACGCCCACCAATCCGACCATGGCCGTTTCCGATATCCGTGCGGCGGCGGAACTGGCCCGCGCCCGGGGCGCCATCCTCGTAGTTGACAACACGTTCGCCGGTCCGTATCTCCAGCGGCCCCTGGAACTGGGCGCGGACATCGTCGTGGAAAGCCTCACCAAGTTCATAAACGGCCACAGTGATGTCCTGGGCGGCATGGTCGTGACCCGGAATGAAGAGCTCCACGCGCAGATCAAGAGGATGTTCACCCTGTTTGGAGGCACCATTGATCCCCATCAGGCATGGCTCATCCTGCGCGGCCTGAAAACCCTGCCGTTGAGGGTGGAAAAGGCGCAGGACAATGCCGGCAGGCTTGCCCGGTTCCTCAGAGGGCATCCGAAGGTGACTTGGCTGCGCTATCCGGGCCTGCCGGATCATCCGCAACACGAAGTTGCGATGCGACAAATGGACGGGTTCGGCTCCATGATGTCTTTTGGGGTGAAGAACGGCCTGGAGGGCGGGATCACACTGATGAACGCCGTGCGCCTGATCACGCTCGCGGTTTCTCTCGGCGGTATCGACTCGCTCATCGAACATCCCGCGTCGATGACTCACGCCGCCATCCCCAGGGAGGAACGGGAGCGGGCCGGAATTCGTGACGAGTTGGTGCGCCTCTCGGTCGGGTGCGAAGACTTCGAGGATCTGCGCGCGGACCTTGAGCACGCGCTGAGTTGCATTCCCTGAGCCTGGGCATCGGGGCACTCAGTAATCGATGCCGGGTTGTGCTTCGATATCTTTGCGGTAGGCGTGCTTGATCTCCCTGACCTCGCTCACCGTGTCGGCCAGTTCGATGACGTCGGGGTGAGCGTCCCTGCCGGTCAGGACAAGGTGGGTGAGGGGTGGTTTGCGATGCAGGAGGTCCAGCACCTGGTCGAGATCGAGCAGATTCAGGTGAAGGGCGTTGTTGATCTCGTCCAGGACCAGAAGGTCGCAGCCCCCCGAATCGAGCTTTTCCCGAGCCAGCCGGAGCGCCTGCTGAGCGGCTTCCCGGTGGACGGGGTGCGGATAAGGGTTTCCCTTTAGGCCGCAAAACCCCATGCCGGTGCGGATCAACTCCACGTCACAGTCCATCTTGTCGATTCCATCCCATTCCCCCGTGTAGATGTCTCCTTTCATGAACTGAATCATGCATACCTTCATCCCGTGGCCGCAAGCACGAACCGCCATCCCGACGGCGGAGGACGTCTTGCCTTTGCCGTACCCGGTGAGTACCACGATCAATCCGACTCTCTTCGATGGCTTGAGGTGAGTCACTTCGACCCGGGGGTGCAGCGTGGCGACTTTTCGGGTTGCCATGAGGTCGCTCCTTGTTTTCCCATTGCGGTTCCACGCAGCCGGATGCCGTCCGTCACGATGAACCCTGTCCGGCCGGATTCGGGATGTCGCCCTTCACTGCGGATCAGACTGCCCTCCGCCAGGGCTCTCGATCCGCACGAACGGCAATGAACAGCACGCGGCCCCGCTTTTCATGGTTCATGTGTCTCATATTTAATGATAATCACACGGTGTAGCAGGACAATGTCGTTCCGCGTCTTCCGAAAAACAAGGAATCGTCCTCAGATATGGATTTAATTTCCGAAATATAGTGAAAAAATGCTTTACTTCATAATTGAGAAGTAGTACCGATTGTGTGTGATTCACTATCGATAACTTGTGCGCTCTTTGATTCTATATTGCTAATTTCATTTGTGTACACCTTCATGATCGTTGAGGCTGATTCGGTTATGCGGGCGCTCCGAATCGCCGCTTAGATTCCAGGTCCGAGAAGGGCCCCATGGTTCCCAAATGGCGAGGAGGGGGAAATGAACGGCATGGATGATACGGGTTTCATTTCAATTCTGAGAGAGCACGGATTGCAGGTCACGTACCAGCGGTTGGCCATTTATCAGGCACTGTACCATTCGAAGGAACATCCCAGCGCGGAAGAGATTCACCAGCAGGTGGGGCGGCGTTTTTCCATGATCTCCCTGGGGACGGTATACAAGACGCTGGAACGCTTCAGCGAAGCCGGCCTGATCGACAAAATCAACCCCGTGGCCGAAGTGGCGCGCTACGACGCGAACCTGATGCCGCATCATCATTTCGTCTGCGTGAAATGCCAGGCAATCTACGACCTCGAGGGCGTGTCCGATGATGAATCTCCGATGCGACTCGATGGGTATGAGGATTTCAAGATCCTCAAGAGGCAGGTGATCCTGAGGGGTTACTGCCCGAAATGCCGTTCCCGAGAGACGGAATCCTGAGTCGCTCGATTCTTCTTGCCCGGTTCACCGAGTAGCCCCCCGGGAGGATCGCCGTAGAGGCGGCAGCCGGGGGGAGAGGCCCGGAAACGAATCTGTCCGAATCCGCTTTGTCATCGTTCCCTGTCACACAGAGCCCATTCACCCCTTTTTTCCCGCCCGGTTCAAAACGGGACGCTGGTTTGTCTTTTTGGCGGGGACGGCCTCTCCCGACGCGGTTTAGAGAGGGCTTTCCCCTGTGATGCGTGCTCGGAACAGAGTCGAGAGACCGGTTCCGCCGAGCAGGGCATGCCGGTTTTCCCTCATGTCGGCGGAGTTTTCACGAAGGGAATCCAACACTCCAATCGAGGGCGGCTCTGATGGGCTGGGCCACGGCACGCGGGGGCTCTGCCTCGACGGTGAGCCGGCGGTTGTGAGCAGAAGGGCTGTCGCCGGCAGGCCGCCAAGGCTCCGGAGCCTCTGCTGCGCAAGGGCTTAACGCCTTCCTGCCGGGGGATGGAACGCACTGGCGTTCCGCGGGCGCTGATCATCCGAATGAACTTAAGAATTGTCGCAGTCCGAGTTCCGATGATATTGACTAGTGTAATAAGATGATCTGCACTGGACAAACCGGGCACCTTCCAGGGCGGGGAATCGGTGTTTGGTCGGGCGGTGTTGAATCGGTGCGCGTTCCGGGTTGAGAGGGATATGCGATGTTGAAATTTTTTGAAATGTTTCGAAAGAATCGGCTGCTTCAGACGGAATCGCCGGAAAAAGCCGCTTTTCAGTATAAGTATAAGCATTTTCAAAACCTTCTGGCCGGGAACTCCCGTGCCCTGGAGATAATGACCGAACTGGAACAGACCTGCTACGGTCCGAAGCCGTTTGCGCTGGACGACGTTGTCGATCGGACGGCAAACCTGGAGTCACGCGTCTACGATATCATTGAAGACCTGAACGCGCTTGCCGGTGGTGCTTTTCCGGGGCTGTTCGATGCGCTTGAACGCGTCGGGGAGAGCATCCGCAGGGAATTGACCAGGAAGAAGGGCCCGGAGGAGACAAGCCTCACCATTCCCTTGCAACACCTGAGCCTGGATCGTGTTTCAGAAGTGGGGGGAAAGGCGGCGAACCTCGGCGAGATCTATAACCGGATTCATCTTCCCGTACCGCGAGGCTTTGCCGTGACGGCTCACGCATGTTCCCTGTTCCTGGAGTCCAACGACCTTTTCAAAAGGTTCGGCGGGATTTTGAAGGGATTGGACGTCGAGAACACTTCGCGGTTGCTCGAGTGCAGCCGGGAAATCAGGGCGGCGATAGTTAACGCGGTTTTGCCCGCCGAACTCGAACGATGCCTGATGGAAGAAGTCGCCGCCCTCACCGTCGAATTCGGTTCGGGCATAGGGTTTGCCGTGCGCAGCAGCGCCACCAGCGAGGATTCGGAGGCGAGCTTTGCCGGTCAGCATTCAACGGTTCTGGGGGTGGGCAGGGATCGGATCGTGCAAGCCTACAAGGAGGTCGTCGCCAGCACGTTTAACCCGAGGGCGGTCTATTATCGTCGCACCAAGGGGTATCCGGACGAATACGTCATGATGAGCGTGTTGTGCGTGGTCATGGTGGATGCCGGGGCCGGCGGCGTGATGTACACGCGCGATCCGAACAATCCGGGCCGGGATGTGTTGATGATCAACGCCGTCTGGGGGCTCGGAGTGGGCGCGGTGGATGGTTCGGCGGCCACGGATTTCTACGAGGTGGACAAGAGCGACCGGCGGCTTCTGGCTTCCCATGTCGCGGAAAAGCCGACCAGGTTCGTAATCGGTCCCGATTGGAAGCCGGAGGAGCAGCCGGTGCCGGAAGAGCTTCGGTGCAAGGCGTGCCTCAATCCCGATCAGTTGATGCTGTTGGCAGAGTATGGCCTGACCATAGAATCCCATTATGGGGTGCCCATGGACATCGAATGGGCACTGGACAGCCGCGGCAGGCTGATTCTTCTCCAGGCCCGCCCGCTCAACGTGGAGCTCACCGGCATGCGTGGCGATCAGGCGGCGGCGGACCAGGATCCGGGGTCGATCGAACGCGCCGTGGCCGCGCATGCCGTTGTGCTGCGGGGCGGCATGACGGCTTCGCGAGGCAAGGCGAGCGGATTCGCCTATGTACTGAATTCAGATCACAACCTGCTCAACGTTCCCGAAGACGCAATCCTTATCGCAAGGCAGACCTCGCCGCGTTACGTGGCGATACTCGGGAGAGCGCGGGCAATCGTGACCGACGTCGGGAGCGTGACGGGGCACATGGCCGCGGTGGCGAGAGAGTTCGGAGTCCCCGCGCTGGTCGGTACCGGCAACGCCACGGAAGTCATCGGCCACGGGGTGGAAGTCACGGTCGACGCCACCAACCGGCTGGTCTTCAAGGGAAGAGTGGAAAGCATCCTCGGCCGCAAGCGGCAGGTCAATCCGATGAAGGGCAGCCCCGTTTACAGGATTGCCCATTCAGTGCTCAAGAGGATCGCGGTGTTGAATCTGGTCGATCCCAAAAGCGACCAGTTTTCTCCGGAAGGCTGCCAGACGTTGCACGACATCATCCGGTTCGCCCACGAAGCGTCCATGCGGGAAATGTTCCGGATCAGCGACGATCTGGATGTGAACCGGTCTTTTGCCGTGCGGATCAAGGCCCCTCTGCCGATGAAGATCTTCGCCGTGGACCTGGGGAACGGGCTTTCCATCCAGCCCGGAACTCCCGAGGCACGGGTGGAGGATGTCGCTTCCGTCCCCTTCCGGGCACTGCTGCGGGGAATGACAAGGCCCGACGTGCGCTGGATCGGCCCGGTGGACGTCAACTGGAAAGGCTTCGCGGCCATAGTGACGGAATCGATCTTCAGCGATCCCACGCTGGACGATCGCATGGGGGGACCGAACTACGTGGTGATCTCGGGTGAATACCTGAACTTCAATTCCCGGCTGGGCTATCATTTTGCGGTCGTGGATTCGTATTGCGGCGAAAACGTCAATGACAACTACATCACCTTCTCGTTCAAAGGCGGGGCGGCGGATATCGGGCGCCGCTCCCGGAGGGCGCTGCTGATCACCAAGATTCTCAAGCGGCTGGGATTCAAGACGGAAATGAAGGGCGACCTGGTTCGCGGTGAGCTCAAGAAGTTCCAGAGCGGCGTCATCGAGGAAAAGCTCGATATGATCGGAAGGCTCCTGGGAGCCGTGAGGCTCCTGGACATGGTGCTCTCCGACGACGGCCACATCGACTGGTACGTCGAAGAGTTCCTCAAGGGCAACTATACGTTTCAGAGGCCGCTCCGGCAGAGGACGTAAAGCGGCGCTTTCCCCGGCGCGGCCGCTCATTCCGTACGGAAAGCGGGGCGCCTTGCCGCTGGTGATATAATGCATGCGTGACGGAACGGACCCGCGGATTTCGGGCGCGGCAAAGGCGACGTCCGCGAGGGAATGATATGGAGTTGCCTCCGGGGCGATGGTCCGAACAGGCAATCAGGGAGCGGAGGAAGGACTTTCCCTTCCTCCTGCGCACGGCCTTGCGGCGGCCGCTGGAAGGTGCGCGGGATGATGCTCCCCCGGGCTTCCGAAAGACATGGTTTGCCTTTTTCTTGAAGACCTCCCGGCACGATTCCATGGAAAGCGGTGTGCGAGCTTGTACATCAGACGCGTCAAAATCGAAAAAGAATACCATTACGTCCTGAGAGAGACTGTACGCAGCCATGACGTCTGGGTGAGCCGCGACCTCATGGACCTGGGGACGGATCCGTGCAGGCACATCGAGTATCCCGGAGGCAACGGCTTTTATTTCAATCCCGAAGTGGATGAAGCCCTCTGCGCAAAAGGTGTCGAATATGCATCGGAAGACCTCGAGGAAGTGTTTTTTCCTTTTCTGGAACCGCATGTCCGCCGCGTGATGCGAAACTTCAGCCATCCACCCGGGCGGTGCCGGGGGCCGAATGCGGTTCCGGGGGAAGACCTCTGGAAATACGAGCGGGAGCTTCACCCCTTCGACAAGCGGCGGCTTCACTACCTGCGTTGCGGGCGGATCGACATCGGCGAACTGGAAGGCCGTTCCTGGAAATTCCTCAAGGTCCTGCTGGGCAAGTGCAGAGACGAGATCGAATGCGTGATCGAGGAGATGGAAGGCCGACTGCGGCCGCAGGAGCTGGGGTCCTATGTCTACGCGGCGTTCGACCTCCAGTCCCATTTCCCCGGGCACGTCTTGAGAAACATCCCGGTCGGGCTCGATCCCGACCGAATCGACGAGTGCCTGCTCGCGGAGATCTGCCGACTCAATGACGATCCGCGGTATTTTGCCGGGATGAACGGCCATGACGGGAGAACCCTCCATCCGTTCCTGGTGAAGTACCTCATCCTGCACTTCGACCACGGATACGAGCGGCGTTCCCTGCTGGATGAGCTCATGAACGATTTTGAACGGCGCCGACGGTGTGCCCGTCCTGCGCCCCGCGGGGCCGGGATGGCGTTGCAGGAGGCTTTTGCGGTCTTCGGGATAACGGACGAGGAATTCCAGGCGATGAGCCGAAGGGAACTGGTTCGACGCTACCGGCGTCACGCCAGGAACCGCCATCCCGACCAGGGAGGAAACCACGAGGACTTTCTGCGGCTGACCAGAGCCTACGAGGTCCTCCTGGTCAGGAAGTGACGCCGATAGGCACTTGAGCGCATGAAATACCGTCGCCTTGTCCCTCGTTCCGCCACGTTGAACGCCGATCGGTGTAAGCGGTTGCCCATGCCGCCCGCGTGACCCGGAAAACATCGGGAACCGGTATTGTCAACGTGTCTGTGCAGGATGCCTTTTGATCGCGTGCGCGAAGCTCAAAGGGGACGCTGTTCCCGGACTCTGCCGCTTCCGGAATCATGCGTCGTCACAAAACTGCTCCGCTCGCGGATGGCGCGATGCGTGGCGGAGTCAAACACGCGTCCAAACCCGAACGCGTTTCCGCACGCCGGTGCTCTGCAACTCGCGGAGGGCATCCGAGGCAATCCATCGTGCGGCGCGGTTTTCGCTTTTCTTGAGTTCCTCTCCCACTCCGATCGCGGCCGTGTTGAGAAGGGCGTTGCGCTTGCCGATCTGGCGAAGCGCCCAGTTGATCGCTTTCTTCACGAAGTTGCGCTCGTCTCCGGCTTCCCGTGCAACGGCGACCAGGAAAGGGCCGAATTCGGAATCCGGGAGGCCCTTGTCCTTGACCGCCAGGATCGCCATCATGACGAACCCGGCCCGCTTCTCGAACTCCCGTTCACGACGGCTCCATTCCAGTGCCTTGCGATGAGCCGCCGGGTGTTTCCAGAAGCAATTCAGGATCGTCCCATCGGTGATTTCCCAGGAATCGAAATCCTTCAGCCAGGCTTCGAGCCGGCCTTCTTCAATCGCTTTGGGGTCCTGGACCATCGAGGCAAGCAGACGTGTCTCGCGGTACCCCAAGTTCCACAAGGTCTCCGCCAAGCCGGAATCGATCCCGATCCGGCGGGCAAGCCGGCGAAGCTCGGGCACGCGGACTCCCAGGTTGCCGGCACGAGGAATCCCGAAGCGCTCCATCCCGTCCAGGTCTTCCGGATTGGCCATCTCGCCCAGCTGTTCCATGATTGAACGAAGATCCATTGGCATCCTTCGCCCGTTTTCCATCCGGGTACGGTTTGAGGTGGGCCGGCCAGGCACTCCCGGTCGTTCAAAGGGGATGGCTCAGTTGCACGACCTTCTGTTTGAGGCATCCGAGGAACTGGATGTCGGCCGGCGAGGCCTTCTGCCCCTTCGATTCGATCAGGTGAATCAGGGAAACGATCTTGGCGAAGGTGGCGTCGAGCTTTCCCTCCGGAGCGTCCCCCTGTCGTGAACCCCGGTAGGGACGCTCATCCCGGCTTTGCCGGAATGTCCGCGAATGGTCCGCGAACCGGGGGCGTCCCAGGACCCGGAAGTCGATGTGGCTTCCCTTTTGCCCGTAAGCCCCGCGGGAGACGCTCGCGGGACGGTCGCACCGCCCCTCCCGCGAAGTTCGCAACAGGAAGCCGCCGATCTCCCGTTCGCCGAGATATCCCACGGGGTCCGGCAATTCATCGTCAAAGCACCAGGCACGTCCCTCGAATTTCCAGTCGAAAATCGGGGCCCCGGGTTTCGGAACGCCATCGGTCCCCAGCCGGACCACTCGCCCGGGCAGTTTCGCGGATGGCGGCCATTCGAACTGGACGCCCTCGATCGCGAGATTCACCAGCACCAGGGAATCCCGGGAGAGAGCGTTGCAAACCGTCAGCTGAAGGAAGTAAACGGGTTGTCTGCGACCGCTCGAGTGGATCAGCATGACGCCTTTCCTGCGCAGGGTGTAGAGGTCTTTGGCCATGTGACGACTCCATGAAACCGCCCGTCCGGCATGCGCTTCCGGAAGTGCCGCGCCGCACGGGCGCAATTGAGAGTTTGCCCTCCCGCGAGAGACAAAATGTTCGATCATTGCGCGCAGGTGAAGATTAGGTGAAAGTTGTCGCGGTGTCAAGAGAATTTTTGCTGTGGCACCCACGCTCGCCGCCGGACAGCCCTCGAATCGGTGGCTCCGGGTCTCCGCAAGGCTGTGGCGTGAGCAGAAAAAGACATCGGCGCGACCGCGGCAGCGCGTCACGAACCGTCGGCTCGCGGGCAATTTGGGGGTTATCGATACCGGTGCGTGTTTTTCGGAAGAGAAGAGACAAGGTCCGGATGGACCGCGAAGGCAAAAGGTCCATTTCGACGAGGAGCCTCGCGCAGAAATTTCCAAAACGTTGCAGGCGCGTCTTCCGTTCCGGGGATGGTCCGCGAAGAACCGAACGGATGCGGGCAGGAGCTCATCCCTGGCGAATGTCCGCGTTCCACGTGATTTCCAGCTTCCGGGGAAGCGGCCTGGCCCGTTTCAGCCTTGCCAACGCCACCCGGCGAGTATTGTTTTCCCCGGGGAGCGGCCAATGGAACCATAGCGGCTCCACCGGCCGACAGGTTTGGCTGCGCCGTTATCTCCACCTGCCCCGAAGGTCATCTCGAATGCAAAATAGTCACTCCGGGAGCTGCAGGCTGCAATCCGGAATGAGCGCCGTCGGATCGGGACGGGTGTCTTCGGCAGGGGAATACAGAGGAGCCGGATTTGTGTTGAAGGCATAGAGTCTTCCGTCGTAACCAGCTACATACACCCAGCCGCCTGCGATCGCCGCCGAGGAAAAGTCGACATCATTTGCCGTACCTGACGCCCAAAGTTCATTCAGGCTCTCATCCAAGGCCAGAAAATGGTTGCCCCAAGTGCCGATGAATATCATCCCATTGGCAACAACGGGTGAGGAATTCATGAAACTGTATTGGGCGGCGCTCTTGTGGGCAAGTGCTCCGGTGCTCAACTCGAAGGCATAGACGTATCCGTCGCCCGATCCTATATACACGCGCCCGTTGCAGACGGCGGGGGTTCCATGGATACTGCCCGAAATGTGTGCCGCGGAGTCCCATCGCTTGACTCCGGTGTAAGCATTGAGCGCATAAAGCTTGTTGTCGGCCGACCCAATGAAGACCATGCCGTTGGCCACGGTCGGGCTGGACCTGGAGACGCTCGCAATCGCTGTTCCGGAATCCCAGACCGGTGCTCCGTTCGAGGCGCGCAGTGCCCGGACCTTGCTGTCGGCACAATTCACGAAAACCATGCCGTGAGCGACTGCGGGAGAGCCGGAAACCTCAGCGGTCAAGGCTCTGTTCCATATTTGGGTCGCGCCGGTGAGGTTGAGACAATAGACCCTGGCGCCCGCGGCGAAGTAGACTCTCCCCGAGGCTACCGTGGGGGAATACGATACGGCGTCGGCCGTGGTTTTAGTCCAGACAACGGTCTTATCGGCAGCGTTGAGCGCCCGGAGCCCGCTTGACGTTCCGATCAGGACAACCCGCCCCGAATACCCCCCAAACTTGGTGGAGGCCACAGCAGGAGAGGAGCGGGGTGAGGCATTCAGGTTGGCCCTTTTCCAGAGCCTGTTCCCGGATTTGCGATCGTAGGCGTAGACCGCACCGTCAGTCCCGGCTACGTAGACACTCGTGCCAACCACCGCGGGAGAGGAGTAAAGGTAAGCCGCATCCGTTTTGCTGGACCAGGCTATATCCAGAGACTGCACCGAATCACCGTCAAGCTGATTCTCCAGCACACTCACTCCCGTATGCCTGGGACCGTTCATGAACTGGAACCAGTTGATCGTGACTTCAAGCTTCCTCTGAGCGGCCCTTCCGCTCTTTCTGCCGACCGCCGTGGCCCAGTGTTCACCCGGGACGGCCGATCCCGGAACAGTCATTTTCGCGGTGAAGCCGCCTGCGGCGGATGTCACGGCAAGGACCGCGTCCTGAATGTCGAAATAGATGTCGACGACCTCAGAAGCACCAAACCCGCTCCCGGTGAGGGTGATCACCGCGTTGGGACTCGGGGCGGATGTATTGCTTCTGAGGCTCGCGCCCAGGGCCTGCCCGGAGCCGGAGAAGGTTAGCGTGACGAGAAGAATCAATAGAAGTGAGAACAGACTTTGTCGTTTCATTTGACTCCTTCCTGTTTCGATCGGCTGCTTTTTAATGTGCGCGCCTTCGCAAGGGAACGCTCCTTCAACGCAGTGATCGAAGGAAGCCGCCGGGCGCTCTCGATTCCATGGACAGAAGCTTCCTCGATGGCCCCCAAGTCCTCCAAAGACTCGTCCGCAGCCCACTCATCGAGAAGGCCACAGGCGAGAAGAAACAACCAATCACGCGGGCGCCCGGCTTGATGCCCCAGCCCTCAATGGTCGTCCGGCGGGGAGGGCCTGCGCACAGGATTCTTCGATTTGTCCGCGTCCGAGTGCACCTATCCGTATCTTGAGAATCGCCGCGATGATCGTGAAACTTGAATGGAGAATGGAACTCCCCTTTGGGATCGAATCACCGGCAGCCCTTCAACGAATCGGACAAACCCTGATTCCGCAGCCTACCGCAAGGGGAATGCCGCATTTCCCGGGTTTCTCCCGGGGCTCCCGCCCGGACAAATCCGCTCGGTAGTGGACGACTCAGCGCGCATCCGGCGAATCCCAAAAGTGCAAAAGGATTGACAGGTTCGGGCGAAGTGATAAAAGGGAGAAGAGTAAAGAGCCTGAAAAACGGACCCCGCTCACGCTCCCGTGACACCTCACCTCATCTCTTCCTGCGAAAAATTGGAGTGAACCGGATCAGTCGATTCCCGGCGCATCGAAACCGCAACGCCCGCTCCACTGAAGCGGAGAAAGAGGAGCGGTTCGGCTTTTTTACCCGTGGTTCGACAGCCACGGCTTCGCCTCCGGAATGGAGGCGCACCTGAACCGTTGGCGTCCTGCGCGGAGACTGCGGGGGCAAGGGTGACCTGATGGGTGTGACGGCACGAGACATCATGGAGACGCGATTCCGCTCCCTTCTGCCGACGATGACGGTTGCGGAGGCGGTGCTGGCCTTTGAAAACGCGACCCTCACACTTGGGCGCCGAGTGTTCGGGATGATGGTCATCGATGGGGACGGAGAGCTGGTGGGGATGATTTCCATGTATGACATCCTGGTTCTCATGCGTCCCAAGCACATCCACATCTGGGGGGAGATGAAGGACATCGACGTCACCGGGTTCATCCGCCAGAACCTGCAGCGCGCAAAGCAGGTCCAGGTCGGAGACTTGATGTCGACCGACATCATCACGATCACTCCTGAAACACATTTGCTCAGCATCGTGGACATCATGCTGAGGAAGCATGTGCGGCGGCTGCCGGTCCTGGACCGGGGGAAAGTGGTGGGCATCGTCCATATTTCGAACGTATTCTTCTACCTTATGGAACAGCTGCTGCACTGAGCGGAATTCGGCCGGGGGGAGCGGCAGGGCGGCCCTCGTGACGGGTGGGTCCGAAGACAGCGATGACTAGATCAGACGGCACAAATGTCTTGAGCGATATAAAGGTCCGGGAGGCCATGCGCAAGATCCCCGTCTACCTGTCGCCGGATTCGCAGATCGAACTGGCGGTCCGGTGTGCCGTGAAGTTCAAGATCAATGCCGTGCTCATCATCGGCCAGGGGTTCGAGGCCGTTGGAGTAATATCCAAGACCGACCTGATGTACGCCTACTATGCCGGGCTCCCGATCGGCGCGCCGGTCGCCGTGGTCATGCGCTCCCCGCCGCTGTTCTGCCGCCTCGACGATTCACTGGACCGGGCGCTGGACGTCATGCGGGAGAGCAAAGTAAGCCGTCTCTACGTCCTGGGAAACACTCCCGGGCAGGCCGTCGGAGTCCTGTCCTATCCGGACATCGTCGGATTGTTGTACCGTTACTGTCACAAATGTGAATTCAACACCCTCAGGTCTAAACGGCAGGACAGGACCAGCCCCGTGCCCGACATATTCAACGTCTGCGAGGTGATGGGACCGGTCAGCCTTTCCTTCCGGGCTGAAGACAGCCTCCTCACCGTGATGGAAGGGATGTCCGCGAGCGGCGAGGCGGCTCTCATCCTGGATGAAAGCGGCCTGCCGGTGGGCGTGGTTTCCAAGACCGACCTCATTCTTGCCTACCGCCACGGCGTTCCGACGACCGCTCAGGCGCGGGCCGTCATGAGCTCCCCGGTGCGGTCCTGCGACAAGGACGAGACGTTGGTCAACGCGATTCAGAAAATGATTTTTTCCGACCTGCATCGATTCTTCGTTTACAGGGGGAACCCGGAAAATATCGTCGGTGTGATCTCGCTGGCCGATGCCGCCCGGGTCCGTTCGGGTTCCTGCCGCGCCTGCATGCCGAGCAGAATTGAGCTCTGAACCCTCCGATTCGAACCGGCATTCGAAATAACGGCGCGAGGCCCGAAAGCGTTTCACTTTTCCCGCCGCGAAGGGAGCACGGAAAGTCCGGGGCGGGACAATCCCCTTCATCTGCCGGATTCGATCCGGTTCTTCCGAGTTCGACTCGACGAGAATCCGTCCGGCGTCAGGCCGGTTATCGGGCCTTGCCCTGCACTCTGCCCGACGTGCCCGACGGAAGTCCTGCCCGTACTCAAGAAAGCCCCGGGTGAATACTGTCTTTGCCGAATGCGGCCGAATGAAGTCTGCATTTGACACGGAATCCTCAAAGTGGGATCCTGAGTCACTCCTTTTGAATCTTGAATCGCTCCGGTAGAGTTTTTTTTCGCCGCCAGATCGAGACCGGCTCGATTGCGTGGGGCCGAAACGCCTCGTGCATGCCGGCCGGAGGCGGCCCCTGGAATGCTCTTTTCCGCCTGTCCGGTGCGGGGGCGGGCGTTGCGCATGGGCTTTCCTTTCCTCGATCCCAAGGGCAGGGGATGCAGTGCAGCGTTTCCGTTCGCTTCCGCCCGTGGACTGCGGCGGAAGCGAACGGAAGCGGATTGCGTCGACTCGAGAGCCCCGTTTTCCATGGCGCATGGCGGGGTTCGGAACCCGGGTCTTTTCCACGCGGGGGGACGAATGAAAGCCGGTGTCGGATACTCCAACGGAGAAAACTCCTATTCCTGCGGGAAGGCAGCGGCGGAAGCGGCCGTACAGACGGGGGGCATCAGGCGCCCCGGGCTGGTTTTCGCCTTTTGCCACGGGAATCACGATCACCGGGCGTTTCTCGGCGGATTGCGCTCCGTGGTGGGCGATTCCGTGCCCGTTGTGGGTGGATCTTCCATTGGGGTCATCACGAACAACGATCTGTCCTACGAACGCTTTCCGACCGGGGTCGCCGTCCTGGAAGCGGGTGGCATCCACTGCCGGGTTGGATCGGCGGGAGATGTGAACCGGGACGAAAGAGCCGCGGGGAAAAAACTGGCGGAACGGTTTTCACTCATCGAAAAGGACCGCTTATTCCTTTTGTTCTACGATTCCATCAAAGCGCCTTCCGACGGCCGAGGGCCTCCTCTTCTGAATGCCTCGACACCACTCATCGAAGGAGTCGCATCCGGGCTGGACTCGCGAATCCCAATCATCGGCGCGGGTCTCCTCGGAGATTACGGCTTTGGACCGACGCAGCAGTTTTGCGGCTCGCATGTGTCCTCCCAAAGCGCCGTGGGTGTGTCCCTCGACATCGATTTCCACGTGCGGATCATGCACGGCTGCACGCCGCTCGACGGGGTTTACAGGTCGATAACGAAAATGGAAGGCGCAACCATCTATGAGCTCGACGGGCGTCCGATCGTCGAGGTCATCGATGAGCTCTACGGAAACACGGAGTGGCGAAAAAGCTACCCGGTGGCCCTGCTGACGCTCGGGCAAAACCACGGCCCGAGATTCGGCGCATACCGGGAAGACCGCTACGTGAACCGTCTCATCACCGGGGTTCTGCCGGACGGCAGGGGGGTAAACATCTTCGAACCGGATTTTGAGTGCGGATCGGAGATTCAGTTCATGCTGAGGGACACGGGGAAGATGATCGAGTCCGCGAGAAAGAATTCATCCGGGCTGATGCGGCATATTACCGAGGAAGCGGGCCGGAAACCCTTATTCGGGCTGTACATCGATTGCGCCGGAAGAAGCGGGGGTTACTCCAACACGGCCTCGGAAGAGGCGGCCGAAGTTCAGGATGTCTTCAACCGGTACGGGGTGCCTCTGCTGGGATTCTACTCGGGCGTGGAGATTGCCCCGTTGCTGCGAAGAAGCAGAGGGTTGGACTGGACGGGAGTGTTGCTCGTTTTGACCGGGGAATGAAGCATGCCTGACGATATCACCGACTGGAAAGAAAGATGCGCGGAGCTGGAAACCCTCCTCGGGGAGGCGCGGCAAGAAACGTTGTACTACCGTAAAATCGCTGAGGAATCCGGACGTGTCGCACTGCAGGAAATAGAGCAACTCTCGAAGGTCATCGCCGCCAGGAAAAGGGCAGAGGACGCTCTCAAGGAAAGCGAGTACAAGTTCAGAAGCCTTTTCAACCTTTCCCCTCAGTCGGTGATCCTGTTGAACATGGAAACGGAGAAATTCATCGACGTCAACGACAAGTTCTGCGAAATCACCCAGTACGTCAAAGAAGAATTGCTGGAGCTCACTGCCGGCGATTTGGGCCTTTTTTGCGATGGAGATCGCGGTGATCTCGTCGACGAACTGACAAAAGGCTACGCGTTTGAGGCCGCCGAGTTCAAAATCAGGGCCAAGGATGGGTCCCTGATAGACGTCATGGCTTTTGCGCGGCCGGTTCGGCTCAGCGGCGAGGACCTGATCCTGTGCATTCTCCATGACATGACCGGCCAGAAACAGCTCGAAAAGCAGCTTCGGTATGCTCAAAAGATGGAGGCGATCGGCACTCTGGCCGGAGGAATCGCTCATGATTTCAATAACTTGCTAATGGCCATCCAGGGGAACGCGTCCCTGATCCTGCTCAATCTCAACACGGGACACCCCCATTATGAAATGATGAAGAGCATCGAGAAACAGGTCAGGAGCGGAGCGAGACTGACCGCCCAACTCCTGGGCTATGCCAGAAAAGGCAGGTACGAGGTCAAGCCGACCAACCTGAATCATCTGATGCGTGAGACCGCGGAAGCGTTCAGCAGAACACGGAAGGAAATCAGGGTCAATCTGGACCTGGCCGGCGGCCTGTACGTGGTCGAGGCGGACCAGGGACAAATCGAACAGGTCCTGTTGAACCTTTTCGTCAATGCCGCGGACGCAATGCCCGGTGGCGGTCAGCTCCACGTCCGCACAAGGAACACGACGCACGAGGCCCTCCGCGGCAGGGTGTACCGCCCGCGGTCGGGCAATTATGTACTGTTACAGTGTATCGACAGCGGGAAGGGCATGGACAAAACCACGCAGGAGCGCATCTTCGAACCTTTCTTCACCACCAAGGAAATGGGGCGCGGAACGGGGCTCGGGCTTGCCTCCGTCTACGGAATCGTCAAGGCGCACAACGGGTATATCGAGGTCGAATCCTACCAGGGGCGGGGAACTACGTTCAGCATCTACCTGCCGGCAACCGGCAAGAAAATACTCGATACCGGCGACATCGAGCAGGCAATCATGGAGGGGACCGGGACGATTCTCATCGTCGACGATGAGGCAATGGTCCTCGATGTTGGCGCCAGCATGCTGGAAGCTCTCGGTTACAACGTGCTTCAGGCCCCGGGGGGGAAAGAGGCCGTCGATATCTGCCGGGATCATCCCGGCCCCATCGACCTGGTCGTGCTGGATCTCATTATGCCGGACATGGGAGGGGGCGAAGTCTTCGACAGAATCAAGGAAATGAGGCCCGGCCTGAAGGTGCTTCTCTCGAGCGGGTACAACGTGGACGGTCAGGCCAGAAGGATTCTCGATCGCGGATGCGACGGGTTCATCCAGAAACCGTTCGACATCAACCAGCTGTCCGCCAAGATCAAGGATATATTGCAGCAGCGATAGCGTGGGCGGCGATTCAATCCGAAGCGGACATCTTCCCGCCTTTTGCGCAATCCGGCAGGAATCCCTTCGGGTCACACGGGAAGCCGGAGAGTGGCGCGCAGGCCTTTTCCTTCGCGGTTTTCGAGGCGGATGTCTCCATGGTGAAGCGCCGCGACCTCTTTGACGAGATTCAGTCCCAGCCCCGTGCTCTTCTTCCCCGTATCGGGCCTCTGCAGCGAAAAGAACTTGTCGAAAACCTTCTCCCTTGCATATTCGGGAATCCCCGGACCTTCGTCCTCGACCGTGAAACTCAATGCCTTGGCGTCCGCCTGGATGGTGAGATCGATCCGCCCATGAGCGGGGCTGAAATCGATGGCGTTTTGGATCAGGTTCGAAGCGGCCTGGTGGAGGAGAAAGGAATCTCCGGGCACCCGCACGTCATCTTCCGTTCCGATTTGCACCTGGAGCTGCTTTTGGGAAAGCAACGGTTCCTTTTCCTCGACGGCCGTTCTGATGAGGACACTGAAAGGAACGAACTCCACCCGGTCCAGGAATTTCTTGTTCTCGAGCTCGGAGAGTCTGAGCATCCGGTCTACGAGCCGCTGGATGCGATTCGTTTCAGTGCGGATATTCGACAGAAAACGGGCGCGAACGTCGGGCGACATCTCCTCTTCCATGAGTTCCGCCGCGCCACGGATGGCAGACAGAGGCGCCTTGATTTCGTGGGTCAGGGTCTGCACGTACCGCTCCACGTATTTCCTGCCTTCCAGCGCCTCACGCATCATTTCGAAGGCCGCTCCCAATCCCCTCAGTTCGCTGCGTCCCAGTTCGGGCAGTTGGACGCGTTTGCCTTCGCGCACGTCGAGGGCATATTGAGTGAGGCGCCGGATGGGCCTGGTGATCACGTACGAGACGATGAGGCTGAGGAAAATGGTGGCGCTGAGCGCTACGGCCCCGATCTTGATGATTCGGGGCCTGGCCGTTTTCAAGAAGCTGTTCACGTTCGTGGTCGGTTTCGCCACGGTCAGGACTCCCGTCGTTTGACCGTTGACGATGATGGGCGCGGCCACGTGGAGCACCACCGTTGCCGGGTCTTTGGGGTTCAGGCGCGTAGCCCTCGCCCCGTACTTTCCCTGCAGGGTCAAACGGACGTCCCTCCAGGCGGAGTAATCCGCGCCCGTGTTCCACCTGTTGGTGGAATCGAAAGTGATCTTTCCCGACAGGTCTGTCATGTACACACGAATATCCACTTGCGTTTTGACGAGGTCATAGATGCGGGCCGGCAGGGACCGGCCGTAGACGTGTTCGAAGGCGGTGTGGAGGTCTTCGGCCGAGAACCGGTTCCTCTCCATTTCCATGCCGACAATGCCCGCCAGGATGTTCGCCTGGTCCACCAGCGGGTCTTCGATTCCTTCGACGTAGCGCGTGCGAAGGTCCCGGGCGATGAGATCGAAAGGATAGTAGAAGCACACGGCGAAAATGAGGAAGTAAGCGATGAAAATGCGGGTGCCCAGTCTCATAGGTTCTCTCTCAGTGAGTATCCCATTCCCCGATGGGTGACGATGGGGTCGCTTTCCGGCGCGATGACCCTCAGTTTGGCGCGGATATTCTTGATGTGCGCATCCACAGTTCGGTCCAGACTGGTTTCCGGCTGCTCCCAGACGAGATCCATGAGCTGGTCCCGCGAATAGACGTGTCCCGGGCGCCGGATGAACGTCTTGAGGATTTCGTATTCATAACGGGACAGGTCCAGGGTTCTTCCGTGGAAGGTGATCCTGCGTTTCGAATCGTTGACTTCGAACACGTCAGGCGCCAGGGCGCAATGATCCCGGACAAGGGTGCGGCGAAGCACTGCCCGCACTCTCGCGGACAGTTCGCGCGGGCTGAAGGGCTTGGTGACATAGTCATCCGCCCCGATCTCGAGGCCGACCACCCGATCGACTTCATCCGTCCGCGCGGTGAGAAAGATGACGGGGATCGAGTGGCTCTTCCTGATTTCCTTGCACAGTTCCATGCCGCTCACGTCGGGCAGGCCGATATCGAGGATGATCAGGTCCACGGTGTCCCGGGCGAGAAACGTGAGCACCGGTTCTCCCGAAGCAAGGCAAACCGTGGCGAACCCTTCGGTTTCAAGAGCATACTGGATATTGTCCACGATGGCGGGCTCGTCCTCGACGATCAAAACCCTGGGTTTCATGGCAGAATCTCCCGTTGCCCGCAGCCGGGCCACAGCGGCTTCAGCCGCCTGTTTCCAAGGCGGTGAGCGGTTGAAAAGCACGGAGCGGAAAAGACGATGACCCGAAAGTTCACACCGGCGCAGGAATGATCCCGTGTCCCCTGCCGATGAACCCCGCGCGTGCTCTTTTCTCGAAATGGATGCCCGCCGGGAAATTCACCAGCGCGGCCGTCGGCGAAAGACTCCACGGGAGCCCTTCGCCGTCGGCCGCATGATCATGCCATTTCAGGGCCGGCGCCGCAAGCAGGACGGCGGCATGAAAAGCGATATTGTCCGCGAGCGAATTCCGGAGTCTATCCTGTTTCATCATGCTCCATCTTCATTCCCGTTCCGAATTCCGCGCCGGTCTGCGACGACCGGCGCGGAATTCGGAACGGGGCCGATTCATCCCAGAGGCAACTCCGGTAACCCGGGGCCTTCCTCTTCGCGCGTCTTCCCTGATCCCATCCCGAACCAGTCGATCCTGCGCGTCAGGAACATCACCAACGAGAGACTGAGGAAGAGACCCATGCTGCCGAGAAGCAGGGCGTAATCCTCCAGTTGCAGCAGCACGAAAAGAAATCCGTACAGTGCGACCAGAACGCCGGCAATCACCGCGGCCACCCCCCATCTGCGGGTAACGCCGCGAGTGTAGGCACTGATCAGAAAGATGTTCGGCAGGGATGCAACCAGGTATGACGTGTTGAAGGACCGGTATTCGGACACTGAGAGCAACAGGACGAAGAACAGGACCAGCGCCAGCCCGACTAGGGTGTAGTGGACGGGGTGAAAAGGGCTCCGGTTCAAAACGTCGATCATGCCGAAGGCCAGAAAGGTGAGCGCGACAAACATGATGGCGTACCGCACGGCCCGCCAGTTCTTCTGGTATTCGTCCACCTGGAGCAGGAGCTTCACGCCGAACGACGAGCTTTCAAGGTTCGGCTGCGGGCCGATCCAAAAATGCGGCAGGTTCCTGTTCAGATGGAGCACTTTCCAGGACGCTTTGAAGGAACTGTCGGTGATGTCCCGTTCTTCGGGCAGGAAGTCCCCCACGAAGCTTGGATCCGCCCAGGAGGAATGCGCGCGGACTTGCGTGGTCTTGCCGAGCGGAACGAAGCGGAGCTCCTCGCTGCCGTTGAGGCCGGCATCGAGTACGAACCGAAACCGAGACTGGCCCGGTGAGAGCGGGGTGCGGAACGTGAATCCGGCTTGTACGAGGTCTTTGGTGCGCAGCCCCGGTTCCGGGGTGAGGGGGCTGTCTTCGCAGGCGGCTTTGTGGATGCCCTTTATCCCTTTGAGGTCCGAAATCCCGAGGGTGAGGAACGCATCATTCCACAGGATCTCGCTGTCGGCCGACTCGTTCTCGCTGAACGCCGGGGCGGAAAATGCGGCCTCCAGGTGCAGCCCCACGGTGTAGAGCACCACTTTGTAAATGCCTCGGTAGCGGATCAAAGGGGAGAGCTCCGCGTTGCAGTCGAGGCTGTCCGGCAGGAAATGCGCATGCACGATGTAGGGCTTGATCGTGCCGTGGCTCAGTTTGTGCTTGCGCTTCACAGGGATGGTGAGAATGGGGCCGGTCACCGTTTGTTGACGGCCCCATTTCTCCGTGACTTCGGAGACGGCCTCGGCGCGCGTGTGCCGGCGGTCCTGAATGAGGCCGGTGACAAGAGAGATCGGAATGACGAGCACCGTTCCCAGAACCGCCACGATCAGCATCCGGGAAACGATGGAATTCCTGAGGGAGAATGGATTCATTTATTGGCTCCTTTGCGCTGTCCCGGGAACCCGGGAGGAGATGACATTGCGGATGCGCCGCCGGTTTGCATCAGGCCGGGATTCCGCGGTGATTGAAATGGAATCGCCCGCGTCAGCGGAAAACGACATACGGGCGGAGCAGTGCCGAGGGAACCGGCAGCGGCAGCGCCGACTCCGGGGTTTTCAGGCTCCCGCTCCCCAATACCAGGTTCGAGTCGTGAAGACGCCACGGCAGGGATTGATCCACTTCCCCGGCCTGCCCGCCGACGGTCGTCCGCAGGGGGGCGCCGGTGGGACGTACGAGGTTGGACTTTGAACCCTCCCGTCGATATTATTTTCTTGAACGCAAGTGCGTATTTAACCCGCATTTTCCCCTGCTCCTCATGATCGGGACCTCCCCTTAAGGGTTTGATGGATGAAAGCAAAGCCTGCTCCTTGTGACCGGCGCTGATTGTCGCTGCGGGAAATGAAAAAAATGGGAAGGTACGATGAAAAATCCATGAAAAAAGGTGAGGAGATTTGGGACAACGTGGTCCTGCAACAGGTCGGGAATAAGGAAGCTCAGGGGAAACGCATGTTCCTTTTCCGTCATACCGACGAGGCGCGGGAGAAGGGAATCCGACTCGCCGATCCGGGCGGCCCTGAGGCAAGGGGCGCGAAACGGATTTCGGCGTCCTGGCCTCGACTCGATGCGCTCACCGTCGATCCCATGTGGTGAGGGACCCTCGGGTTGCGACCGGAAACGGGGAACGCTGGATCGCGGCACGGCTTCCCGTGATCAGCGCCTCAACCATTCCTCCAGGGTGGGCGGCGGGGTGACGAACAGGGAGAAGGGTTCCCATTCTCTGGGCGGGTTGAGAAGCACTCCTCCCTGGATCACGGACACGGGGCGGTCCGAAGACACGACGACCACGATCAAATTCGGGTTCTCGGAGGTGAACCGCAGGGCGGAATTGAACCTTGCTCCCCGGGCCCGGTCCTCAGTCTTTATGAAACGGCCGTCGAGCAGGCAGGCAAAACCGTGGAGATGAAGGTTGGAGCAGATGTGGAGCGCTCCGTCAACCTTGGCCAGGGATTTTGCGAGTTCCAGGTACTGTTCATGCTGTAGATCCACGGGACGTTCCAGCTGCTGACCGGATATTCGCACCGGAGGATCGTTGAAATCAATCACCAGGGAACACCCGTGCTTTTGTTCTCCCGCGGCTTCGACGATGCACGATACGATTTTGAAGAGCAGGGAGCTCACGGCCGGGTCGAGGCTCGATGTGACCAGCAGCTCTTCGAGATGCACGAGGTTGGGTTTGCGGGTCGTGGAATGAAAGCTCCCGTCCGAAAAACTGCACACCAGCTCACCGGCAAACCGCAGGAAACCGTGGCCGCCCCGGAAATCCGCCGTGATTCGACATTGAGGCAATTCACCCGAAGCGATGCCGATGATCTTCCTGCCGTCGGAGACCAGCTTGCGGTCCGAGTTTTCCACGGCCAGCAGCAGTTTCCTCACATGCTTGTAGTTGCTCACCTTCAGAATATCCAGGGATGGGAAACGGATCAGGAAGTGTATTTCCGGCAGGGAGTCGGGCTCGACAAAAGCCAGGAGGCCGCGGGGCCAGGCGCCTTCCTCCCGGGTTTTCGAAACCCCCAGTATGGTGTCCAAAATGGGATAAACCTCCATGCTCGTGTCCCAGCCGAACTTGATGTTCAGGTCGTCGCGGATGAAGTCGCGCACGGCATGCGTGGCGTATTCCCTCAGCACATACCTGGAATTGCGTGTGTAGAAAGCGTCCTCATTGGCAAAATCATGGGCGAGGAGAGAAACGGCGTGTTCGAGCCATCTCTCCGTCGGGCCGATGCTGCACATGTCCGGGTGGTGCTCGGTGAACCACATCTGGTAGAACATGGATTGAGTGCGCCCTCCGAAGGAGATGAGTCCGGCCAGTTGCAGGTTTCTTTCCGGATAGATCTGTCCGAAGAGCTTGAAGTTCAGCGTGCTCGGGGCCTCCCGCCTCCATCCGTCGGAGGTGACGTAAAGCTTTTTTAGCACGGGTTCATGCCCTTCGAGGAGCCTTTGAGGGTCGCACACCTGGATCTTGTCATCCGGTTTTTCGGCATACAGAAGCGCGGCCCTGCTCGGTCCGGAATAATGGCTCAGACCTTCCGCGAGGCCGTCGAGCACGTGGTAGATGCACAGGTTCTTGATCGAATGATTCATGGGCCGGGTTTCCGCATGCAAACAGCCTTGACGGCAAAGAGTTCTTCCGGGCTCAACCGTCGCGAGAGTTGAAGGGGCCGATGCAAACCGTTCGTCGGGTTTGCAGGCGACTGTCTCATTTACATTGAGTACATTGTTAGTATCGGCTTTTCAACTGAAAAGCCGGATCCTTCGGGCCCGTAATGGCGGGTCGATCCGGGCGAAAGCAGTCATGCCGGCGCGCTTTCAACGTCGTGAGATAAAAGATCCGCGGGAGAGGGCGGTGCGGAATAAACCCCGTTCCTGGGACTCGCGCAATTGCAGAGGAGGGCTTTATGCCCTCCGATGTTGCTCGCTCGAACGCAAGCCGTTATCAGGCGGACATCCACCGGACCTGACGCCGGCCGGAGGCCGGAGCCGGCCCGGCCTCCTCCTGCGGGGCGAGGCGTGCCGGTCTTTGCGCCGCAATTGTGCTCAAAAAGACCGGGGTTTGTCAAAATGTCTTGCATGTTCTCTTTGGCCCAATGTTTAATACGCCATCCAGGTGCGGCGACAGGCCGCAACGGGAGGTCGCTCCCGCCCGGAAATGGGCTGTTCCGGTTTTCCCCGGCTTCGGAGAACCGTGGGGGCTGCCCTGAATGAAGCGTCCGGTGTTTCCTTCGGAACACACCTGAAAGTGTGCAGGGGGAAGGCGAACCGGGAGCCTGAGTCCGGACGTTTCGACACCTGGGCCGCGGAACCGGAAAGCGGAATGGGACCCGCGGCGGGCACGGCTTCCCGGAAAATGGTTTCCTCAGGAACGGAGGAATGAAGAGGCCCATGAGTCTGGTCGACGATCTGCACGCGATGTCCGAGGAAAACTTGATCGTGCTGACCTACGCGGCACGCCTGATGGCTTCCGTTACGGACCGGGAGATCCTGCTCTCCAACGGGATGGAATGCATCGGCGACTTCTGCCGCGGTCTCCTGAGCGCGATCCTGACTTGGGATGAAGACCGCGGGAGTTTCATGGTGGAACGGCTCTTCGCAGACAAACAGGTCCTCGCGGTGAAACTGGAAGTTCCCCTGGCCGATCTTCCGGCCGCCGAAAGCAGCGTGTTGACCCGGGCGAAGCTCTTCGCGCTGCGTTTCGAGGGGCGGATTCCCCTGCCGGGTACCTCGGAAAATGCGCCTCCAGACCGGTGTCTGTGCCTTCCGCTCGTGGCGGCCGGCAACAGGCTGGTGGGAATCTGCACCATTGCCCTGAACGGCGAAAAAGAGCTGACACTCCAGGATATGCAGGATTTGAGGGTGCTGACGACAGTACTGGCGGTCACGCTGGAGAATGCCCTTCTCTTTCGGCAGGCCCTCTGCGACGGGTTGACTGGAACTTACGTGCGCAGGTATTTCGAGATCCGGATGAATGAGGAGCTGTCCAGGCTGAAGAGAAAGGGCAATGCATTCTCGATTCTCTTCCTGGACATCGATGGATTCAAGACAGTCAACGACCGGCTCGGTCACCAGGTGGGAGACAGGGTCCTGGCGGAACTGGCGCAATTGCTCAAGAGTGAGATGCGGCAGGGAGTGGACGTGATTTGCCGTTACGGGGGCGATGAGTTCATCGTGCTCATGCCGGATACGGATCCGGAAGCGGCCCTCACGGCGGGGGAGAGGATCCGCGAACGTTGCAGCTCCACATCGTTCGAGTCTCTGCCCGGCGACCTGGGGGTCACGCTCAGCGGAGGGCTGGCGTCCGCTGATGCCCATCATGCGCTCAGCCCGGACGAGTTGTTCAACCGCGCCGATGCGATGCTTTACCGGGCGAAGGAGGGAGGCGGGAACCGCATCGTCGCCTGGCCGGGTAAAGAGTGAGGCGGGCGGGAGCGAATCCGCCCGCGCCCGGGGAACGGGAGCTTGAAGGCGCGGAGTGAGGGGGTTGTCTCAAGCCTCCACGGCACGCAGGGCTTCCGCGAAGATCTCCAGGCCGACGTTTGTTTCTTCCTCCGAGATGGTGAGCGCCGGGCAGAAGCGGATGGTGTTTTCTCCGCAGCCGAGGAGCAGGAGCCCTCTGCGGAAAGCCTGCTGAATGACGGCGTTGCGCCGGTCGCCCGCGCGTTCCCGGGTGGCTCGATCCTTGACGAGCTCAACTCCGATCATCAGCCCACGACCTCTCACGTCCCCGATGCATTCGATTTCCTTCTGAAGCTCGAGCAACCCTTGCTGCAGTTGTGCGCCGCGGGTTCGAGCGTTGGCCATGAGGGATTCCTGCAGCAGCTGGATGGTGGCCAGCGCCGCGGCGCAGGCCACCGGGTTGCCTCCGAAGGTGGATGCGTGGGAACCCGCCTCCCAGTCCATGATTTGCGCCGGGGCGATCATCGCCCCCAGGGGCAGGCCCGATGCGATACCCTTGGCCACTGCAACGATATCGGGCGTGACGCCGAAAAGCTCCATGGCGAACATGTTCCCGGTTCGCCCCATCCCCGACTGGACTTCATCGGCCACCAGCAGGATGCCGTACTTGCGGGCGAGTTTCGATAGTTCCACGTGGAACTCTGCGGGCGGAACCACGTATCCCCCTTCTCCCTGAATGGGCTCCACGAATATCGCGGCCACCTCCTCGGGGGGCACCGTTGTTCGGAAGAGCATCTCTTCCAGCCAGTTCACGCACGCCAGGCCGCAAGCCGGATGGCTCAGGCCCCACGGACAGCGGTAACAGTTGGGATACGGAACGTGGGTTATGCCCGGCACCATGGGGTTGTAGTTCTTCTTCTGGATGGTCTTGCTGGCGGTCAGGGACAGAGCGCCCATGGTCCGGCCATGGAACGCTCCGAAAAAGGCGATGTTCAACTCCCGCCGGGTATGCCGGCGAGCCAGCTTGAACGCGGCCTCCACCGCTTCCGCTCCGGAATTGCCGAAATACACCTTCGCATCCCCCTCCACCGGCTTCAGGGACGCCAGCTTCTGTGCCATAAGGATCTGCGGCGTATAGTAAAAATCGGTCCCCGACATGTGGAGCAGCCGGTCGGCTTGGTCCTTGATGGCCTGCACCACGCGGGGGTGGCAGTGACCGGTCGAGCAGACGGCGATGCCCGCCGTAAAATCCAGAAAAACATTGCCGTCCGGGTCGCTCACCCACAAACCCCGGGCCGAATCGGCCACCAGTGGATAAAGCCGTGTGTACGAAGGGGAAACGAACGAGTGGTCCAGGGCGATCATGGCCGCCGCCCGGGGGCCGGGCAAGCTGGTGTGGATGCGGGGATACTTCATGACCGAATCTCCCAAAGTGTCGCCGGGATGATTCCGGCGGTTCCCGTTGAATGCGCCGCCGAGCTCGCCGAACGAAGCGCCCCGATGCCCGTCCGCGCTCCGCCCGCGTTGCGGGAAACCCGACAAAGGTCGCCGGCCGGGAACGTCCCAGCCTAGCCAAAACCTGGCCCGGTACTTATATTTATGCCGGTTCGCAGGTACCGTTGCCCATGCCCCTAAGATAGTGCCTGTTTGCTGCATGTTCAAACGGGGACCCGTAGCGGCGGGTTTGTGCTCCCGCCGACGATGATTGTGCCGGACGAAGGCGGAGCGCCCGTCGGGGGGGCTCCGAACAGGCGCGGGACGGACCCCGTTGGGCCGAATTCTCCCGGATGGCGGATCCTCGGGGCGGGTTTCGTCCGGGTCGTGACGCAGCCGCCGGGATCGAGGAGAGACCTGGCTGAAGGCGCGAGCGATATGCGATATCCGGCGGCTGCCGGTGTGTAATGGAACCCCCGCGGTTGTTCGAGCGGGACAGTGAAGGACAATCGACGATGCCCAGAAAAGAAATCGAACTGCCCTATCGGGTGGAGTACCTTTCCATCCTGAACGAAAACGCAGAGGTGGACAAGAGCCTCGAACCGAACATTCCCGAAAGCCTGCTCGTCAAGCTCTATCGGGCCATGGTCCTCAGCCGCAAATTTGATGAACGCATGCTCATTTTGCAGCGCCAGGGGCGCATCGGCACTTTTGCCCCGATCAAGGGCCAGGAGGCCCAGGTGGGGGCGGTGGCGCTGCTGGAACCCGAGGACTGGCTGGTGCCGTCTTTCCGGGAAATGCCGGCGGAAGTGTGGCGCGGAAAGAAGCTGGAAAAAGTACTCCTGCTTTATGGGGGGTACAACGAAGGCGGCCGGACCCCGGACGACCTGAACAATCTCCCCGTCTCCATCCCGGTCGGCACCCAGACCCTGCATGCGGTCGGCCTGGCCTACGGCATCAAGTACCGGAAGGGCAAAAATGTGGCGATGGCGTTCTTCGGTGACGGCGCGACCTCGGAAGGAGATTTCCACGAGGCCCTTAACTTCGCGTCGGTGTTCCAGGTTCCCGCCGTTTTCATCTGCCAGAACAACCACTGGGCCATATCGCTCCCGAGAGCCCGGCAGAGCCACTCCAAAACGCTCGCTCAGAAGGCCCTGGCCTACGACATGCCGGGCCTCCAGGTCGACGGCAACGATGTCCTGGCGGTCTACGCGGCGGCCAAGGAAGCGGTGGATCGGGCCCGGGCGGGGGGTGGCCCGAGCTTCATCGAAAGCGTGACCTACCGCCTGTCGATGCACACCACTGCCGATGACCCGAAAAAATACCGCCGGGAGGAGGATGTCGAGCAGTGGGCGCGGCGCGATCCCATCATCCGGTTCGAAAAGTACCTGCTCGGCCGGGGACTGCTGTCCGAGGAGAGCGTGGCGGGCATCGCGGACGAGGTGCAGGCGGAAATCAAGGAAGCCGAAGAGCGTTGGACCCGGATGACGGAAAAACCCGCGGATCCCATGGAAATGTTCGACCACGCCTACGAGGAATTACCGCCTTACCTGCTGGAGCAGAAAGAACAATTGAGGCGCGAGCTCGACGCGAAGCAAACCGAGGCGAACTGAACGGGTGCGGGCGTCGCCGCTTGCCGGCGGGGCCCGGTTCATGGACCGGAGACGGGGGAGACGGCAGCAATGGCCAAGATGACCATGGTCCAGGCAATCAACCTGGCCCTGACACAGGAAATGGAAAAGGACGACAGCGTGGTCGTCCTGGGTGAAGACGTGGGCGTGGACGGGGGCGTATTCCGTGTGACCGACGGACTGATCGGAAAATTCGGCCCGGAACGCGTCATCGATACCCCTCTTGCCGAATCGGGCATCGCCGGGATTTCGATCGGGATGGCCGTGTACGGTTTGAAGCCGGTTTGTGAAATGCAGTTTTCGGGTTTCGATTACCTGGCTTTCCACCAGATGGAATCTCACGCGGCCCGGCTGCGCTGGCGATCCCAGGGGCGCTTCCGGGTGCCCATGGTGATGCGCGCGCCTTACGGGGGCGGCGTGAGAGCCCTGGAGCACCATTCGGAAAGTCGGGAAGCCTACTGGGCTCACACGCCGGGGCTGAAAATGGTGATTCCGTCCTCGCCGCGAAACGCGCGCGCGCTGCTCGTCAGCGCCATCCGAGACCCGGACCCGGTGGTGTTTTACGAACCAAAGGCGGTTTACCGCGCATTTCGGGAAGAAGTTCCCGAGGCGGAAGAAACCATCCCCATCGGGAGATCGCAACTGGTCAGAGAAGGGCGGGACGTGACCCTCATCTCCTACGGCGCGACCATGCACCCCGTGCTCGAAGCCGCGTCGCTGCTCAAAGAACGCGACGGCGTGGAGGCGGAGGTCATCGACCTGCTGACGGTCTCGCCGTTGGACGATTCTCTTTTCACGCAATCGGTCAAGAAAACCGGCAGGGCGGTCCTCGTGCACGAAGCCCCGCGAAGCTTCGGCCCGGGGGCCGAAATAGTCGCCCGCCTCGTCGAAAAATCGTTTCTGTACCTGGAGGCGCCCATCGCGCGCGTCACCGGGTTCGACGTCATCATTCCGCTCTACCAGCGGGAACGGGAGTATATGCCGGGGACCGAGCGCATCCTTCGGGCCGCCCGGGAGACTCTGTCTTTCTAGAGCCGGTGCGGATCCGGAGCCGCCGTCCATCCGGCGGCACGACGCGGCCGAAACAAGGGAGGAGGAAGGAATATGCCCGTGGAATTCAGGCTCCCGGACCTGGGGGAAGGCATTCATGAGGGCGAGGTCGTCGAGGTCCTGGTCTCCGTGGGGGACAGAGTCCTGGACGGCCAGCCGGTCATGGTGATCGAGACGGATAAGGCCACCACGGAAGTGCCCGCGCCGGTCTCGGGCGTGGTGAAGGAAATCCGTGTGAAACCGGGCGAGGTGGTCAAGGTGGGTGCGGTGCTCATGACCTTCGAAGCGGAAGGCCGGGCGGTCGCGGCCGCGCCTCCCGAGAAGGGCGTTTCGCGCGAGAAGGCGGGCGGTTTGCAGGCTCCCCCCGCCGAGGGAGTGACCCGGCCGGTCGCCGCGGCTTCCAAAGAACCGCCGGCGGCGGCGCCGTCCACGAGGCGGCTGGCGCGCGAGCTCGGAATCGACTTGCGCCAGGTGGCACCCAGCGGCCCCGGAGGACGGGTGACTCCCGAGGACGTGCGCGGGTATGCCGAGCTCCAGGGTCGCAAACCGGCAGCCCCATCGCCTCAAGCCGCCGTGGCCGAGGAAGAGGCTCCGGTTGGCCGGATCGCCGCCCCCGAGGCCGCCCCGACGCCTCCCCCCGCGGGAGAGCCGCTCGGAGCCTGCGATCCGCACGGCGCTATCGAGCGTGTTCCGCTACGTTCGGTGAGGCGGGCCACGGCGAAACATCTTGCCCGGGCGTGGGCGGAGATTCCGCACGTGTCCCACCAGGACGTTGCCGACATCACCGAGCTCGATGCCTTCCGCCGAAAACACAAGGCGGAAATCCGCGAAGCGGGCGGAGCCCTCAACATGATCGTATTTGTGCTCAAAGCCGCCGTCGCGGCGCTCAAAGCCTTTCCCGGCTTCAACGCGAGCATTGATCCGGAAAGGGAGGAAATCGTCTTCAAGCGTTACTACAACATCGGCGTGGCCGTGGATACGGACCGGGGGCTCATCGTGCCGGTGATCCGGGATGTCGACCGGAAAAGCGTTCGGGAGCTGGCCGTGGAGCTCCTCGACGTTGCGGAGCGGACACGTCGGGGTAAGGCGGAGCGCGAGGAGATGACCGGGGGCACCTTTACCCTGACGAACATCGGGGCTCTCGGCGGGACGGCTTTCACGCCCATCATCAACCATCCCCAGTCGGCGATCCTCGGTATGGGACAGGCGAGGCTCCAGCCGGTGGTGCGCGGCGACCTGGAACGCTATGAGATTGTGCCGAGGCTGCTGCTGCCCCTGATCGTCGCTTTCGATCACCGGATCGTGGACGGCGCGGATGCCGCGCGTTTCCTGGGGATGATCATCGAGGCGCTGGAGAACCCCGAAGAACTGTTGCTGGTGATCTAGTGGGCGAGGGGCAGGCCAGCCCCTCCGGTCTCCGGGTGTCCGGATGGCGGGCGAGGGATCGACCATGCCGGTCCGGGCTTCAGGTCTGCCGGTTACAGGCCGCTTCGGGGCCGTCCGCATGAGCGGATGCAAACCTCGACTGAGGCTCGATCACCTCGATCATTATGGATGTACCGCCCTTTCCGGTCACCCGACCGGGGGGGGGTGGAAGGTTGTTTCGGGGCCGCTCGGTCCGCGGATGCGATGGAGAAGATACTTCATGGTGATGGGAGAGTTCACTCAGGAAGCGGATGTTCTGGTGATCGGCGCGGGACCGGGCGGATACGCCGCGGCGTTTCGGGCCGCCGACCTGGGGCTGGACGTGACGATGGTCGACACGGGCGACAGGCCCGGAGGCGTCTGCCTGTTTCGGGGCTGCATCCCGTCCAAGACGCTGCTTTACGTAACGGAGCTCCTGTACGACGTCGGTCGTGCGGCGGACATGGGGATCAGCCTGGGAGAACCGAAAATCGACCTGCCCAGACTGCGGGAATGGAAAAAGCAGGTCGTGGACAAGCTGGCCGGCGGCCTCGTGGAGCTCTGCCGAAGCCGGGGGGTGCAGTTCCTCCGGGGGCGCGCCGTGTTCGAGTCGTCGAGCCATGCGCGATTGCTGGAGGCGGAGATCAGCCGCATCAAGTTTAAGCATGCCGTCATCGCCACGGGCTCGCACACCCGTTCCATTGCGGGAGCCGAATTCCGTGACGGCGGGCGAATCATGGATTCCACGGGCGCCCTGGAGCTCACGGACATTCCGAAACGGCTGCTGGTGGTCGGCGGAGGGTATGTCGGCGTGGAGCTCGGATCGGTCTACGCTTCTCTGGGCAGCCGCGTGACCATGGTGGAAGCGGGTGGGCGCCTGATGGCCGGGGCCGACGAGGACTTGACGGCATTCCTGATTCGCCGGTTGAGCGGTTTGTTTGAAGCCGTTCATGTGGACACTCGGATACAATCCCTTCGTGAATTCGACGACCGGGTGGAAGTGGAGTTGGAGGGCAAGGTCGACCAGCCCGCCCAGAGCTTCGACCGCGTGCTGATCGCCGTCGGGCGGGAGCCGAATTCCGGCGGCATCGGGCTTGAGAAAACCGGGGTTGAGGTGAACGAGCACGGCTTCATCGTGGTGGACGAACAGCGGCGGACAACCGACGGGAAGATCTATGCCGTTGGAGACGTGGCGGGGGGTGTCATGCTGGCCCACAAGGCCATGCACGAAGGCAAGGTTGCGGCGGAAGCGATCGCGGGGCAAAAGTCCGCATTCGACTACCAGGCCATTCCCGCGGTGGTCTATGCCGATCCCCAGTTGGCGTGGGTCGGGTTGACCGAGGAACAGGCGAGACGCGAGAATCGTCCCGTAAAGGTTTCCCGGTTCCCCTGGTCGGCTTCGGGTCGGGCCGCGACCATGGGGGTCCCGAGAGGCATGACCAAGGTGATCGTCGACCCCGATACCCAACGGGTCCTGGGGGTCGGCATCGTGGGCCGGGAGGCCGGCGAGATGATCGCCGAGGCGGTTCTTGCCCTGGAAATGGGAGCCGTTGCCGAAGACCTTGCCCTGAGCATGCATCCTCATCCGACGCTTTCGGAAAGCGAGGAGGAGGCCGCGGAGGCTTTCCTCGGAACCTCGACTCACATTCTGCCGCAGCGCAGATGAAGGCGGCGGCTCGTTGCGGTCCGCGGAAACGAGGGCGGCAACTCTCTCGCTTCGTTGTGAGCGCCCTGCTCACGTCCGTTTGCCGGAATGAAAAAACGCGGCCTTCATTTTTTCAATGACCCGTTGGGCTATGCTTGGTCAAGGAGTGAACGTGAACGATCGGGACCGGGGAATTCCAATCCGGGAAACCGGACGCGCGCAGAACGGGCGGCCGTCGAAGCCCCCCCGCCCCTCCTGGCTGAGGGTTCGGATGCCGCACGGAAAGGCCTTCGAGGATCTCAAACGGCTGATGCGCCTGAAATCCCTCCACACCGTGTGCGAGGAGGCCGTTTGCCCGAACATGGCGGAGTGCTGGGGCGGCGGCACGGCCACCTTCCTGGTACTGGGCAGAATCTGTACGCGAAGCTGCCGGTTCTGTGCGGTCCGGACGGGAAATCCGGCCCCCCTCTCCATGGATGACCGTGAACCCTTTGAAGTGGCGGAAGCGGCCGCTGCGATGCATTTGCGCCACGTGGTGATCACCTCGGTCTCCCGGGACGACCTCGATGACGGAGGCGCCGCCCGGTTCGCCGAAACCATCCGGAGTGTCCACGGGCGGGTGCGAGGGTGTACGGTCGAAGTGCTCGTTCCCGATTTCGGAGGAGACGTCGAAGCGTTGCGCAAGGTGGTTGACGCCCGTCCGGAAATCCTCGGGCACAACGTCGAGACGGTTGAACGGCTGTACGGTTCGGTGCGGCCGCAGGCCGTCTACGGGAGATCCCTCGCGCTGCTGCGGAATGTGAAAAAGCTGTCCATGGAAGTGCTCACCAAGTCCGGGCTCATGGCGGGACTTGGTGAGACGCGGGATGAGCTCCTGGAGGCGATGGCGGACCTGCGCGAGGTCGGATGCGACATCCTGACCGTCGGCCAGTACCTGAGCCCATCTGCAGGTCATTTTCCGGTGATTCGCTATTACACACCCCGGGAGTTCGAGGAGCTCAAGGAATCCGCGGAAGCCATGGGTTTTGCCTGGGTGGAAAGCGGTCCCCTGGTGCGCAGCTCATACCATGCTGAGCGGCAGGCGCGCACGCTGTGCCGCTGAACCGCGGGGCTCAGCCGGTTTTTCTCCGGCCGGTGCTTCTGGGGTTCCTGCCCCGGTAAGGCCCGGACCGCCTGGGGCGTTCCGCCGCAACGGGGGTGTGCGTCGGTTCGGGCAGAGGTTCCAGCATGTCCTCGTCCGGGTGTTCACAGTGGATTTCGTGTCCGAGGTACTTCTCCAGGGCCGGGATCAGAAAAGAGTCGTCCTCGCTGGCGAAGCTCACGGAGATACCGCTTGTTCCCGCGCGCCCGGTTCGACCGATTCGGTGCACGTAGTCCTCGGGATCCATGGGCATGTTGTAGTTGAACACGTGGCTCACGGCTTCCACGTGAAGTCCCCGGGCGGCCACGTCGGTCGCCACGAGCACCCGGATCTTTCCGTTCCGGAATTCCTCCAGGGTCTTGACCCGCTTTTTCTGGTCCACTTCCCCCGAGAGCAGGGCGCAGCTGATGTCGTAGCTCCCCAGGCGTTCCGTCAGCCTCCTCGCCTGGTCGCGACGGTTGGTGAAAACGATGACCCTGTCGAGATTCTGTCGCGTGATCATATTGAAGAGCAGGGTGAATTTCTCATCGATAGTGGTGATGAGCACGCGCTGGTTGACCGTGTCCACGGCGACTTGCTCGGGCTCGATCTCGACCGTCACGGGGTTTCGGGTCCACTGGGAGGCGAACCGGGTGACCTCGGCGGTGAGCGTGGCGCTGAACAGCATGGTCTGGCGTTGCGCCTTGGGCGGCGTGTAGTGAATGATCCGCTGGACATCCGGGATGAAACCCATGTCGAGCATCCGGTCGGCCTCATCGATCACCAGGATTTCCACCTTGCTGAGATGAAGATCGCCCTGCCGTTTGAAATCCAGCAGCCGTCCGGGGGTAGCCACCACAATGTCGATCACCTCACCGGTGAGGCGGCGCTTCTGCTTCTCGTAATCCATGCCACCGAATATGGCCACGCTCTTGAACGGCGTGTGGCGGGACAGGAGGTGCGTTTCCTTTTCAATCTGCAGGGCAAGCTCGCGCGTCGGCGCCAGGACCAGGGCGCGGGGGGTTCCTTTCCGACGGCCTTCGGGCGCCGGGTTGCGCAGGAAATGGGCAAGCATGGTGATGATGAAGACCGCGGTTTTTCCGGTGCCCGTCTGGGCGCGGCCTGCCGCATCCAGTCCGTTGAGGGTGTGCGGCAGCAGGGCCGCCTGGATGGGCGTGCAGTACCGGAACTCGGCGTCGGCGATGCCGTGCAGGATCGGCGCGGGCAGATCGAGGTCGTGAAAGCGGGTCTTCCCTTCCTCGGGATCCACCTGAAATTGATCGATGTCCCAGGGCTCGGCCGCCTCCGGTTCGCGGCTTTCTTCAGGAGTTTCAACAGGGCCTGCTTCCAGCGGCGTTTCGGGAAGGGGTTTTCTCCCGGAGCGACGGCCTTGCCTCCGGCGCGGGCGCCGCTTCTTCGGGCGCTCACCGGGTGCGGTGCCGTCGGCGACCGGTGCGGTTGCCGCAGAGTCGGATGATGCGGCCGGTTCAGGCTCCGACACGGTCGACGCGGTTTCCTCGCGTTCCTTGCGTTCTTCCTTGCTCCGCAGCCTGCGGGTGCAACCGAAGAGATTCGTAACCAGGGTGTATGCCAATAGCCGTTCCTTTTCCAGAAGATGTTTACCCCGCGAATATTTGCATCCACGGGACTTTCGGAAGCGAACCAAAACCCACGATGAATTCTGGAACTAACTCCTATCTTTTACTAAATATATCTAATACTCGGTTTCGCCAACTTTTTTTATTATTCGTTTTGAGCCGCAACATGCATGCGTCGGCATGAAAATCGGCCATGGGAAACAAACGCCGCGCCCTCGCCCGGGGTCAATTGCATTCCATGCTTTTCCGGAATCTGATCCGGGGCCAGTCTTCCATGACGAATCCGAGCCGCCATTCGTTCGGCGCGAGATAGGTCAGGCGGTCCTCCCCATCCAAGGCCAGGCTGCCCCGGTTCTCCTTTTCAAATTCCTCCATGACGTTTCTGGAGTCACATTCGACCCATCGCGCCGCCGCGTATCCCGCCTGCTCATAGTCCGCATCGACGCCGTACTCGGTTCTCAGGCGGGCGACCGTGACATCGAACTGCAGAACCCCGACGGCGCCCAGGATGTAGTCTCTGGCCGCAAGGGGCCGGAACACCTGGACCGCACCTTCCTCCGTCAACTGGGCGAGTCCTTTCCGGAGTTGCTTGACCTTGAGGGGGTTCTTCAAAATGACCCGCCGGAAGTGTTCCGGCGCGAAGCTGGGTATGCCCGTGAACCGCAGCGGCTCTTTTTCGGTGAAGGTATCGCCGATCTTGATGGTGCCGTGATTGTGGATGCCGATGATGTCCCCGGGGTATGCCTCATCGATATTGGTGCGGTCCTGGGCGAGAAAGATGGTGGCGTTGGCGATGTTCATCTCCCTGCCGGCGCGATGGTGGATCACCTTCATCCCGCGCGTGTACTTTCCCGAGCAGATGCGCAGGAAGGCGATCCGGTCCCGGTGGGCGGGGTCCATGTTGGCTTGAATCTTGAACACGAATCCCGAAAACTGGTCTTCATAGGGGGATACTTCCCGGGAGACCGTCGGGCGGGCGTGAGGCGGGGGAGCCATCTGCACGAAAGCGTCCAGCAACTCGCGAACGCCGAAATTGTTGAGCGCGCTGCCGAAGAAAACCGGAGTCTGGTTGCCCCGCAGGTAATGCTCCTGTTCCAGGGGGTTCGCCGCTCCTTCGAGCAGCTCCACATCTTCCCTCAACTGGTCCGCCTGGCGGCCGAGGAACTCGTCCAGCGCTGCATCGGAGAGGTCGTCGAAGACCATGCCCCCGTTGGTGCGGGTTTCCTGCCCGGGGGCGAAAAGATGGAGCTTCTTTCCGAGAAGATCGTAGACCCCTTTGAAGCTCTTTCCGGAACCGATCGGCCAGGACAGGGGAGTGCATTCGATCTGGAGCTTGTCCTCGATTTCTCCGAGCAGGGCGAGCGGCGATTGTCCTTCCCTGTCGAGCTTGTTGATGAAGGTGATGATGGGAGTGTTGCGCATGCGGCAGACTTCCATCAGTTTTTCCGTCTGAGGCTCCACGCCCTTGGCGCTGTCGATGACCATGAGGGCGCTGTCCACGGCGGTGAGCACCCGGTAGGTGTCTTCCGAAAAATCCTGGTGGCCGGGGGTGTCGAGCAAATTGATCTCGAAGTCCCGGTAATTGAACTTCATTACGGAAGTCGTCACGGATATGCCGCGCTCGCGCTCGATGGCCATCCAGTCGCTGGTGGCATGCCTGGAGGCCTTGCGCGCTTTGACCGCCCCCGCCAGTTGGATGGCTCCTCCGAACAGGAGCAGCTTTTCCGTGAGGGTCGTCTTTCCGGCATCGGGGTGGCTGATGATGCCGAAAGTCCGCCGCCGGTCGATTTCCTGTCTGTGCTGGTGATTCACTTCATAGACCTCGAATGGTCGCGATTGCGCCTGGTGCGCAATCGCATGTTCCCGGAAAGGGCATAATGAAAAGCCGGAATAACTGACCCTGGGAAGACGGGGATCAGCCGATTCCGGCTATTCCGAGCGACTGGGCTTCTTTCAAACCTGATAATATACTTTTTTCCTTCCGTAGAATCAATAAATGCTTTTGAGGAAGACGCTCCGCCAGGAAGAGACGCGCGGGCAGAGCGCACGACCCGGCAATTCCCACCCCCGCTCGCACCGGGATAAGGGTGCAAGGCAGTGTTCGTTATCAACCGTGATGGCCCCGCACCCGCTCACGCCGGCATACCGGCACCGGGAATGTCCGGGAGCCGTCTAGCGCGGCGCGTGCGCCTTCACGAATTCCTCCACGGTGATGCACTCGACGTCGATATTGCGCATGTCGGTGATGTTGGCGGCGGCGATTTCCGGCGTCCTGGCCGAGGTCGCATCGGTCAGCACGGTCACTGCGTAACCGTAGGCGACTCCATCGAACACCGTGGTTCGAATGCAGTTCGGGTACTGCGTTCCGCAGACCGCGATGCGGTCTATGCCAAGCCTCCTCAACATGAAGTCCAGCTCGGTCAGCATGAAGGCGCTGAACCGGTTCTTCACGATCCGATATTCGCCCGGCTGGGGGGTCAATTCGGCCACGATCTCGCATCCCCGGGTGCCGGGAACGCCGCATTTGTGCTGTTTCATGAAGCTATCGTAACGGAACGATTCAATGTCGCTGCCGTCTTCGCGGTATTCGCGCACGACGTGAAAGACGGGCCACTTGCGCTCTCTAAAGAACTCGAGCGCCCGAACGATCCCGGGGAGGGTCGCGCAGGCTCCGCCGACCGCGGTGGGGGAACCGGGCAGGACGAAGTCGTTTTGCATATCGACGATGATGAGTCCGAAACGCTGCGAATGCTTGTTCATGATGAGCTCCTTTCGGTGTGCCGATCATCCCGGCGTTCCGCGCGAACGGCGCCGGTGCTCCGGCGGCCGCGCTCGGGCACGGTGAAGAGACGTCCTTGCACGCCACGGTATATCCTATCCGGCTGTCGGCTTCAATGCGTGATTGCGCGGCGACGGGACTCCCCGCAACGGGCCGGAATAAGGGAATATTGAGGCTGCCGGGCCAAAAGTGTGTTACACTCTAATCGGTGTTGATCAAGGTGACCGTTCCGGGCGGCGCTCGTCCTGCCTGCCCGCGGCGCACGTGTCCGTGAGGGATGAGCGTTCCACGGAGATTTCCGGTGGAGGCGCGCGTTCCTCTGCCGCCGGGCATGACGGACACGCTGGCGATGGTCGCCTTCGATTCCTGAAAACGCGGGGCCGTATTCCATGTACCTGACATCTTTCATTCACCGCCGAAACCTGCTCGACATCGCCGAGCGGTGGTTTTGCGGCAGGCCCGAGAAGACGGACGGCCTGGCCCTTACGGAAATCCTCATCTGCGACGGGTATGTTGCCGGGGTGACCCTGGAGGAACTGGCCCGGCGGCTGATTGGAAAGATCTACCCCGAGCCGTTCGAAGCGAGGCGCATCCACCTCAAGGGGGAGCTCCGGGACGCCATTCTGAGGTGTCCGCGCGAGATGGGGCCGCGGGTTCAGGAGCTTTGCCGCGAGTACCGGAACAATCCCGATTTCTACTATACCGATGCTCCCATCAACGGAGTCATGTGCCTGGACGGCAGTGGGCAGTTGGTGGGACTGTACCGGCTGAAACGACCCAAGAGAATCGCCGAGAAGGCCAACCGCCGGCTGGCCAACTGGATTTTCGAGTCGGTGCAGACCCGGGCGCGTCGGATGGCCGAGGAGCGGGCCGGGGAATATGGGATTCCCCTCGATCGTCTGCTCACGCCCGAGAGGGAAATGGTGCAGGAGTTCGTCCAGGCGGAGAGGGGCATTGCCAGGAGTTTCCAGGCAGGGGAAATCAAGTTCGACATGGACGCCTTGACCATCAACGACGTGGCCGGCATGAAGATCATTTGCGACGAGGAACGATTGTCTCGCCTGCAAACGGCCATCGCCGTGGAGAAGGACATCGAGGTTGTGGAGAGGGAGCATTTTCGAGGCAACTACAGGGCGGACAGCCTTATTCTGCGCGTCGGGTGGGACCGGGAACAGGTGGAGCGCCGATATCGGGATTCTCGTGCCTGGGAGAAATACCTGAACCGCGGGGTGCCCGAGGAAAGGCTGCGAGCCGGGATTGAACCCCTGTTCGAGGGTGGGGATCCGAGAATCAATGTGGAGCTGATTCTGACCACTTTTCCGGAAATGGTGGAATCGGAGCTCGGGCGAAGCATTCACGAGGAACGCATCATCGCGCAGAGGGACAACAAGGTTTACAAGGGATACATTCCCCTCAACGTCGAATTCCTGCTCGAGTATCTCTTTTCAGTGGGATTTTCGCCCGAAGTGAACATCGACCCGCCACCCATCAAGATGTGGGGAAGATACCTGCCGGATACGCTCACTTCTTACATTCGGCGGCTCTACCGCCTCCCCGAATACGATTTCTTCTTTTGATACCGGTCGCTCGAAGCCCGGGGCATCAGCCGTCGAGGATTTCTCTGAGCTTGCGGGACAATTCCGTCACGTTGAACGGCTTCTGGATAAACCCGTTGCAGCCGCGCGCGAGTATTGTCTCCGCCTGCCCGTTCAGGCTGTACCCGCTTGAAAGGACTACCTTCACGCCGGGCGACATCGCGCGCAGTTCGTCATAGGTGTCGCTCCCGCTCAATTCCGGCATGATCATGTCAAGAATCACCAGGTCGATGCGACGGGCGGATTCCCGGAAGATGTCGAGCGCCTCCTCCCCGCTCATCGCGGTGAAAACCGTGTAGCCGAGCGTCTCGAGCATGCACTTGGTGGGCTCCAGGACGATATCCTGGTCGTCGACGAGGAGGATGGTCTCCGAGCCTTTCAGGGGGGCCTGCGCGGGTTGTGTCGTGCCCACGGGGGGTTTGGACGAAGCGGGGAGAAAGATCTTGAACGTCGTTCCGATGCCCGGTTCGCTGTGTAGTTCCATGAAACCGCCGTGGTTCTTGATAATGGCATATGCGGAGGCGAGACCGAGCCCGGTTCCCCTGCCCATTTCCTTCGTGGTGAAGAAGGGTTCGAAAACCCTTTCCCTGGTTTTGGGATCCATCCCGATCCCAGTGTCGGTCACCTCGATCTCCACGTACTCGCCCCGTTCCACGGCGTGAAGAGCCGCCGTGTCTTCATCGAGCTTCACGTTCCGGGATGCCGCGCGCAGCTCCCCTCCGCCGGGCATGGCGTGCCAGGCGTTCACATAGAGATTGAGCAGCACCTGTTCGATCTGCCCCCGGTCCACCTCCACCGCACGAAGGTCCGCATCGAGATCCATGAGGATCGTGATTTCCTGCTTGGCCCGCCCGAAGATGGTAGCGGTCGTTTCGAGGAGATCGTTCGCATTGATGGGCTTGGTTTCATATTTTCCGCTGTAGGCGAAGCCGAGGAGTTGGCGGGTGAGCTCCGCGCCGCTTCGGACCTGGCTCTCTATGGCTTTGAGCTTGTCGTGGTAGGGATGGTTGCGGTCCATTTCAAAGAGCATGATGGAGGTGTAACCCTGGATGCCCATGAGGAGGTTATTGAAGTCGTGGGCGATTCCGCCCGCCAGCGTGCCGATGGCCTCCATCTTCTGGGCTTGTCGCAGCCGTTCTTCAAGGGCTGCCCGCTCCTGTTCCTCCTGTTTGCGTTGCGAGACGTCGCGCGAGGACGAATGGAATTCGACCACGGCGCCTGTGGTTTCGTCGACGATCGGGCGGACCCTGGCCTCAATCCATGCGTACGCTTCGTCCTTGCACCGGACTCGATACTCGACCTGGAAGGGCCGAAGGCTGGAAGCGGCGGCCTGAAATTCCCCCAAGACCCGGTCCCGATCCTCGGGGTGAATGAAGTCGAACGCGGAGAGTCCCTGCAGTTCCGCCGGTTCGTAACCCATCACGGAGCAGCAGGCGGGAGACACGTAGAGGGTGCGCCCGTCAGGCGATCGGCGGGAGATGATGTCCGTGGAGTTCTCGGCGAGCAGTCGGAAGCGGGCTTCGCTTTCGCGCAGGGCGTCTTCTGCGCGCTTGCGTTCCTCTTCCTGCTCGATGCTCCGCATCGCCAGGGCGAGGTCACCTGCCACTTCGCGCAGGAGATCCAGCTCTTCGTCCGAAAAAGCGCCGGGGCAGTTGGCGTAGACGTTGAGCATTCCATAGAGTCGATCGCTGTTGATCATGGGCACCATGGCAAACGAAGCGTAGCCGCGTTGCAGGGCATCGGCGCGGTAGGCGTCGCAGGCCGGATCCCGGGCGACGTCCTGGCACACCAGCGTCGGGCAGGCGCCGGGTGGGTATGCCTTCGCCTTTTCCGGGGCCGCCTCGGGGCTCCAGCCCATCGTGACCTGCTCAAGAGTGTTGGCTCCCTGTCCGGCATGGGCCACCGGTACGAGACTCAACCCGTCTTCCCCGGTCCGTCCTATCCAGACCATGACGTAACCCCGCGTTCGGACAAGGATTTGGCATGCTTCCTCCAAGAGCCGCTCGAGGTCGCGCTCCCGGGTGATGATTTGATTTACGTCCCGGATCGCCCGCAGGACCTGGTTGATATGCCGTATTCTCCGGTCGGTTGCATGTTTGTAGAGCGCCATTTCCAGGCCGGCGCACAACTCCCGGTCCCGCACGGGCTTGGTAAGGTAGGCGTATGGCTGCGTGGCCCTGGCCTGCCTCAGGAGCTCATGGTCGGTGTAGGCGGTCAGGTAGATAACGGGGATGTCGAGCCTGGAGCGTATCTTCTCCGCGGCTTCGATGCCGTTCATATTTCCCATCAGCCGGATGTCCATGAGCACGATGGCGGGGCTGAGCACGGGAGCCCTTTCCACGGCGTCCTCACCGGTTGCGACCATTCCCACCACCGAGTAGCCCGACTGCACCAGGATCCGTTCCAAATGAGACGCCACAATGGCATCATCCTCGACGATCATCACCTTAGCCGCGTCCATTCAGAAACACCCTCCTTCTCCTTTCCGTGAAGGTAACGGTAAAGGTCGTTCCCGGCGGGCCTTGCGCTGAGATAGTTCCGCCGAGCTGGTGGGTGGCCCATAGGTTGACGAGCCGCAGACCCAGGGAGCGGGCTTCGCGCCAGCGCAATTCCGGGGGGAGGCCCACGCCGTTGTCGCTGACCCTGAGCGTGTACCGGCCGTCTTCTTTATGGAGTGCGACACGGACTTCGCCTCGTTCGTGTTTTTCCGGTGGGAACGCATGTTTCAAGGCGTTCGTCACGAGCTCGTTCACGATCAGCCCGCACGGCATCCCGATCTCCACGTCGAGCCATATCTTACCCGGCTCCACGGCGACCGGGATGTCGCGTCCGGCTCCGAATGCCTGCACCAGGTTCGAACCGAGATCGCTCAAATACTGCACCATCTCGATGTGAGCCAGGTTGTCCGACTGGTACAGCTGTTCGTAGACGAGCGCCATGGTGCGCGCGCGCTCTTCCAGTTCTTTCAGAAACTGGAAGACCTGCGGGTCCCGGGTCTGGTCGGTCTCGCTGTCGATGAGGTAGATGATGGCCTGCAGGTTGTTCTTGACCCGGTGATGCACCTCGCGAAGGAGCACCTCCTTCTCCTCCAGCGCGGCCTTGATCTGTTGTTCCGCCTGCTTGCGCTCGCTGATGTCGATGCCGGTTCCGAGGGTCGCGGGCCTTCCGCGGTATTCGATCAGGGTGGCGCTCACATCGACCCATTTTGCTTTTCCGTCCTTCGTCAGGATGACGGCTTCGTAACGCGTGGGTTCACTCTCCCCGCGCCAGCGGGCATAGCCCCGGTCCCTGATCGTCTGGCGCAGCTCCGGATGGGCGATTTCCCAGAATTTCAACCAGGTCAAATCTTCCTCGTCGTAGCCGCTCAGGTCTTGGAATGTCGCGTTGGCGTAGACGAACAAATCGTCCTGGGTAATGAATACGGCCGCGGCGGAATTCTCGCTGAGGGTCCTGAACTTGGTTTCCGACTCGAGGAGAGCCGCTTCCGCCTCCCGCCGAACGGTCACGTCGCGGGTCGTGACCACGGCGAACAGCGGGTTCTCCTCCGAGTCGTACACGAAATTGGCGGTGCTCCGAAGCCACAGGTACCGCCCGTTTGCATGTGTGTTGCGGTATTCGGCTTCCTGCGCTTCTCCGGTCTCGAAACCTCTCCTGAATCGTTCCATGATTTCCCGGCGGTCGTCGGGGTGGATCTGTTCGAACACGGACGTTCCGAGCAGGGCGTTCCCATCGTAGCCCAGGATGCGCCGGTACGACGGGCTGGTATAAAGGTACCTGCCCTCGGGATCGGCCTGGCACACGAGATCCCCCATGTTCTCGGTGATGAGGCGAAATCGTTCTTCGCTGCGGCGCAACGCTTCCTCGGCAGCCTTGTAAGCCGTCATGTCCCGTGTCGCGGTAAGCCGCAGGCGGAGGCCCCCGCTCAGGGTCGACCTGGCTCGTACCTCGACCGGGAAGGTGGAACCGTCCTTTCGCAACGCATTGAACTCGTAGGGTCCCGGTTCGTCCAATGCATGGGCGCGCTCCGCTCGATCCCGGAATTCCGTTGCGACGAATTCCAGGACATTTCTGCCGATAAGCTCGTTGCGATCGTATGCGAGCATTTTCGCGAACTGCTCGGTGAGGTCCACGAAGATGCCGTTATCGGTCAGAGCGATTCCTTCGAAAGAAGCTTCGGCGAGGGTCTTGAACCGCTGTTCGCTTTCATGAAGCGCGGCTTCCGCGCGCTTGCGCTCGGTCGTGTCCTTGAAAATCGCCAGGATCGCGTCTTCCAGCAGCGTGTTCATGATCTCGACCGTTCGGACGGACCCGTCCTTGCAGGTCACTTTGCATTCAGTAGGGCGCAACTTAGTCCCTTCGGACCTGACGGCGGCGATCCGCGCCCTCCACCGCGCCTCCGCTTCCTTCCGGAAAGATTCGTCGGGGTAAGCGCGGCGGAACCATTCCTCCGCGGTGGGGATATCCTCCAGCCGGTAACCGAGCAGATCGATGAACGCCTGGTTCAGAAACTCCACGCGGCACTCCTTGTCAGCCCAGCATATGGGGATGGGCGAATCCTCGATAATCCTTTTCAGCTTGTTCTCGCTGCGGGCCAGCGCTGCCTCCGTTCTCTTGCGTTCCGTGATGTCGCGGGCGCTTCCCACCGTGCCCATCACTCGTCCCGACTTGTCGAAAACCGGAGTCTTGATCGTCTCGAACCACCTCATCTCCCCGCCCGGCATTTCAAGGCTTTCTTCAAGTTGCCTGCGCACTCGGGACGCAATGACGTCCTCGTCGTTTCTCCTCATTCTTTCCGCAATGTTCGCCGGGAACAGGTCGTACCCGGTCTTTCCCAAAACCTTCCCGGATTCCCAACGGAAGGCCAGGCGAAAGGACTCGTTGCAGGCAAGAACCCGCCCTTGCAGGTCCTTCATCCAGACGAAGTCGGTGAGGTTGTCGAAGAGGGCTTTTTGCCACCGCTGTCCTGCGATGAGGGATTTCTCCGCCTTATTGCGGGCTGCGATGTTGACCGAGAGAAGCACGACGATGCAAGCCAGGAGGAGAAACGCCACGATTGCCGTGCGGAGATATGCCTTGTCGACCATGTAGAAGGGACTCGGTTTGTTGGTGATCACGCTGTCCACGGGGAGCTTGTCCTCGGAGATCCGGAACCGGGAGAGCTCATTCAGATCGAAGATGTATTGATTTGCAGAAGTGGAATGCACGACGGGAATCTTGTCCGGACCCTCGCCTTTCAGTATTCGCGCGGCCAGGCTTCCCGCAAGCCTGCCTTGCATGCGCCCCGTCACCATTTTGCCGCCGAGAGTCCCATGGTGGAATACATCCCAGAGGGTGTAGAGGGGGACGGAAGAACGGGAGCGGATGAATGTGGTCGTTTCCGCAAATCCAAGCATTCGGCCGTCCGGTTCGGCGACGATCCCGTTGATGACCACGATCGTGTCGGGACCCAGCAAAGGCAGGCGCTTCGCCAGTTCGTCGGTGTCAACGGCGTCCCAGAAATCGAATTTCAACCGGTCGTAACCGGTGCGGACCTGCTCGACGAAAGCTTCCCGGTTGGCCTTGTCCGCCGGTATGGTGGTGAGCCCGATGACGACGATCCGCTTCAGGCCGGGATGCAGTTCTAGAGCCATGTCGAGGGTCTCGCGAACCGAAACGTCTTCAGCAATCCCGGTCATCCCGCTCACACCCGCGAGCATGGATTGGGTGAAATTGTTGATGCCGCAAAAAACCACGGGTACGGTCGGGAAAAGTTGCCCCCGGTTTGCCCGGACAAAAGCGAAGGCATCGTTGTCCGACGTGAGCACGATGTCGAAACTCCGCCCCTGCAGCTTATAGGTGAGAAGGCTCTTTAACCTGTCGTGGTAGTCAGCCCCGGAATAGTGCCTTGTGTCCATGAATTCCAGTTGAAAACTGACGGGGCCGTATTGCTCGCTCAAGGCCTCCCTCATCCCGTTTTCGATTTCAGTAGTCCAGGTGGTGTTCGAATTGTAGGAATGGATCACCAGGATACTGGGAGTGTCCGCGGCGGCGAAGGTCGGAAAAACCAGGACGGAAAAGGAAAGAAGCAGGGCATACGCAATCCCGGCCGACAAGGCGGTAGACCGGTAACCGACGGTGAACTTCGAGCGGGCTCTCAACGTACCAGAGTAAGGACGTCCACCAGGATGCGGGCAGCCAATCCAACTCAAAAAAAACCCCAATGTTGTGGTCGGTTAGATCATTGTATAGTAGATTGTGAAGGTAAGAGCAATTCTTAAGCAATCCTGATGCATTTGCAAGAAAAAAAATTGAGTGTCACTGAAAGGCTCGAAGGGAGACAGGACGAGATTTCTCTTGTGCGGATGCCAAGGCGTCGTCGCTCCCTGACGAACCGGCTCACGGCTGCGTCGCGCGGGTCGGCATGCTTTCCGGCATCCATGAGGGAACACCCGGTTTCCCGGGCCGCCTCCGCCTGGTGTGGCACAAGACATCAAAACCGCGTTCGAACCGGCAGCGTTCGGCCGAAGGGCACGGAGCCCCGCCCTGAAAATGCGCGGGTCCAACACGGGGCAGAGTTTACCCGGCCCGTCGCATCTCCCGCTGGTCGTTTATCGGGCGATCTTGAATCCGAATCGACATCAAATGAGCCTGCGGTCCAGCGACCGGTACTGGATGGCTTCGAGCAGGTGGTGTGTGGCGATTTCGGCCTGGCGCTCCAGGTCGGCGATGGTGCGGGCGACTTTCAGGATGCGATGGTAAGCGCGGGCGGAAAGTCCCAGCCGCTGAACGGCCTGCTCGAGCATCCGGTGTCCCGAAGCGTCGATCCGGCAGTATTTCTTGACGTGCTTCGGTTTCATCAGCGCATTGGAATAGATGGAATCCCCCGAGAAGCGCTCGAACTGGAGTGCCCTGGCCTCGGTCACGCGCCTGCGGATGCTCGAGGACGCTTCGGCTTTCTGCGTGGAGCTCAGATCCCGGTAACGCACCGCGGGAACTTCGATGTGCAGGTCGATCCGGTCCAGAATAGGGCCGGAGATCCTTCCCCGATACCGCTGCACGACCTGGGTCGAGCAGGTGCACGGGCGCGTCGAATCCCCGCTGTAGCCGCACGGGCATGGGTTCATGGCGGCGATCAGCATGAACCGGGCCGGATAGGTGAGCGAGATTGCGGCGCGGGCGATGGTGACGCGCCCGTCTTCGATGGGCTGCCGCAGGAGGTCCAGGATGTTGCGCCGAAATTCCGGGAATTCATCCAGGAACAGGACCCCGTTGTGAGCGAGGCTCACCTCGCCCGGCCGCGGAATGTGGCCGCCGCCGACCAGGCCGGCGTCGGAGATGCTGTGGTGAGGTGCCCGGAAAGGGCGCCGCACCATGAGCGGCTGATTTTCCAGCAAACCCGCCACGCTGAAAATCTTCGACGTTTCCAAGGCTTCCTCGAAGCCGAGCGGCGGGAGGATTCCCGACACGCGCTGGGCGAGCATCGTCTTGCCCGACCCCGGAGGACCGATCAGCAGAACGTTGTGCCCGCCCGCCGCGGCAACTTCGAGGCCGCGCTTGGCGTGCTCCTGTCCCTTGACATCCTCGAAGTCCGGCTCCTCGACGTCCTGAACGCCCAGGAGGTGTTCCCGGTCCACCCTGGCCGGCTCGATCTCGTGTCTGCCGTTGAGATACTCCACCACTTCGGAAAGATGATTCACCGGCAGAACGTGGAGCTCGTCCGTGACCGCGGCTTCCGGCGCGCTGTCCGAAGGCAGGATCAACTCGGTGTAGCCGCACGCCCGCGCCTGGATCGCCATGGAAAGACCCCCCGCCACCGGCTTCACCCTGCCGTCCAGGGACAGTTCCCCGACCAGAACGGCTTTCTCGGCCCGGGACGGCGCGATGGCTCCCGTTGCGGCCAGGATGCCGACGGCAATGGGCAGATCGAATCCCGCCCCCTCCTTTTTGAGGTGGGCGGGAGCCAGGTTCACCGTGATCCGCTCGCGCGGGAACGAGTAGCCGCTGTTCTGCAGGGCCGTCTTGACCCGGTCCTTGCTCTCGCGGACGATGTTGTCGGGAAGGCCCACGGTGGAGAAGCAGGGCAGTCCCGAGGACAGATCCACCTCGACCTCCACCAGGATCGCATCGATGCCCAGAAGACTGCACGTGTAGGTTTTCGCGATCATGGCCGGGAGCGGTTCCCTCCGTGAGCGGGGCGCAAGGGGTGAATGCATGCCTGGAACAATCCGGAAACGATATCGACTTCATTCCCGGCAATCGACGAATTCCCATCGCTGTCCGCCTGGAAACAAAAAAGGGCGGCAGGCGGAGATATTCTACGGGCTGATAAACAATGTCATTCAATATAAATGTGGCAATGACTCCCTGTATAATCCGGCATTCAGAACGTAAATATTGGGCGAAGGCATAAAGCACGGCCCGGCAATTGTGAAATTCGCAAAGACGAGGATTGTCATTGCACCTATCGTTCTCCGCGATCCTATATTTCGTGATCGTTTATGAGCATCGGTATCCGTTTTCTTTCCAAAGCACGGTCGATACGATAATTGAGCACACTAGTGAAAGTCAAGAATCCAGTAGGATACAAAAGGTATTCATTGTTGAATACTCCGGAGAGAATCTTGGGAAAATTTGAGGCGGCAAGTTGTGTTGGAATCTTTTTACTCTGTTTCTTCCTGAGGGTCTTGGTCTCGATTGCGCAACCAGAGTTTTCTGGTCTGCCGGGCTGTTTCGAGCTGGTTCTCGCCATCGTGAGAAATACTTTCGGAAGGCCCTCGCTGCCTGTTGTTTCCCTTGCATTTTTCTTCGGGGTGTCGGAGAATTCGATGGGCGATGCGAGCGCCCCCACTCCTTTTTGGAGGGATCCCGCTCCGGAAAGGGCCTCTGGATTCATCGGCAGTCCGGTCGGGACATCCGGCGGGCCTGCGGGGTTCCTTCCGCGCGGCCGAAAAACCATTCAGAAACGCTATCCGGTCCCACGATCCTTCGGTTTTTGAGCGAGTGGTCTGCGAATTCCGAACCCCGAGGCGGGCCGGGGAACTTGAACATTCCTTCGTTTTCCAACACCGTGTGATTTCATACCGGCGGAGTTCCGCTATCCGCTGCCAGACGGGAAACAAGCCGTCTTTGAATGCGTTTGCATTTCAATGATGCGGCACCGCCTGTCGCCGTCGAAGGCGGCGGCGTTCAATGGATGGAGAAGGTGTTGTCCGGGGCTGAAAGCGGAAGGAACTCAAAACGAAAGGAGAGGTCATCATGGTCGGGAGGAAATGGAGCCTGCTGCTGTCACTCGTGTTTGTTTTCAGCTTTGTCGATCAATCAATGGCGGCCTACACGCTCGATTACTTTTTTGTTCAACACAGGGTCTACGAGGATGGAAGAAATCTCAACAGGATAGCGTTTGGCATAAAGAACTCAAGAGGTCAATACGTCGGGACGGATCAACTCAAGTCGGTTACGCTCACCGATCCCCTGGGACATGTGGTGCCCTTGACAAAAGCCGATCTCAAGTTTTCCAAATACAGTGAGCTGGACGGAGAGTATGACGGCAAGAACGGCGTGTTCCTGTATGGAAAGTTGTATACGGCGAGCAACTACTGGGGCGAGGTGCCCGGAAGGCTCATCATAGGCACCTATCATTTGTCGGTAAGGTATGCAACGAGTGTGTGCAATATGGACGTCAATTTTGAGGGTGCGGTTAAATTGCCTGTTATTTCGGTATCTTCTATCGTGCCTTCGGTGGACGGGTACGGCAATCTGACCGCCACATGGGACGTTCCCATGGACCTGTGCAGAACAAAGCCCACCCTGCAGACTTCCGTTCGAGCCTATATTGACGTCTATCAAGACACCACGTTGAAAGAAGAGCTTTACGTCCGGATACCCACCCACATGGGGCGTTTATTTGTTCCCAAACTCCTGGTGGACCGTTTGAGGAGCACCGGCAACAAGTACTACCTCGCAATTCAATTGCGCACCAACAACAACTGCAACCGGACCTATTCCCTCTCGAAAAGGATTTCACTGGCCGTTGGAGGGGAAGAGCGGGGCATGGCCGGCGAGGAATTCGCGGAAGGGGGGGAAAGGTAAGGAACACACAACCTGTGCCGTGACTTCTGTGACACAATATACGTAGAGAATAGATTTCCGGGTGAGTCTGTTTTCATGCCTCGCGGGTGAAGCGCAGCGTCGTGGGAAGTTGCGTTCAACAGCCATGAACTGAAGAGGCGTTCCCCCCCACTGATAAAAGTTTTTTAAGTGCTTGTATCTTATCCGTGCTTCGGTAAAGGAAAGGTCGGGTTTGTCCCTTGAGCATCCAATCGCGCCAACGATTTTCACGGTAAGATGAGTAGATTGGGCGAGAGGGCATGAAGCCCTCCCCTTGCTAGGTCTGACGGGCGCATCGGTCCGTAGGGTCGGGGTCTATCTCCGCCCGCGTCCACCTCCCGACGGGCAGGTGTTGCGTCATCTTGAACGCACTTCGGTATTATCATGCCCCGGGCCGGTTCCTTCCCCGGCGATGCTGTTCTCCGTTCATGACGAAGATCGCCGTGCCTATCGGTGCTGTCCAAGGAAACAGCCGTCTTTGGAGAGCGCATGTGCCGGCGCCTGATCCTGCCCTTTTCTTTCATTCCGCCGTTCCCGCAGCCGTGCGCGACATCATTTCATGATCCACGGCCCACGGCCGTGGCCCGCTCGACGATGAGGCCCGGCGTCCAATGATCCGAAGGCGGAGAATTGGCTTTATGACATAAGGCACTTCAAGTAATATGGCCTCCTGCATTTTCGTGTATGCACTGAGGATCGACAACTTTTCTCCACCTGCAGGACGGCGGAGCCCGATGAACAAACAGGAAGCCATCTTGAAGCTGAAGTCGGAACCCCTGGCGGTGGAACCCGATCAGGAATTCGAAGTGCGCCGCATGCTGCCGGAGGACGCCTGGGGGGTTGCTCGCTGTTTTTACGCCGTATACGGCGAGCACTATCCCTTCGATACCTACTACATTCCGGAAAAGCTGATCCGGGAAAATGAGAACGGCAACGTCATCAGCGTCGTGGCTCGAGCAGTGGGCGGCGCCGTCATCGGCTACGGGGCGGTGTACAGGAGCTCGGCGTATTTCCCCTGGACGTATGAAGTAGGTCAGGCCCTGGTCCTGCCCGAGTATCGACATACGTTCGCGGCCCTCTGCATGCAGGATCACCTCATGGGGCTTCTCGATTCCATCGAAGGGGTCTGCGAACTGTTCGGTGAAGCCGTCTGCAACCACCTTATTTCCCAGAAGCTGATGGTCCTGGCCGGCCTGGAGGAAACGGGCCTGGAGCTCGGCCTGATGCCGGCGGAAGCGTTCAAGGACCTTGAGTTTCCCGGCTCTCGCGTCTCGACGCTGCTGGGTTTCAGGACCGTGCGCGACCGGGCGCATGACATTTTCGTCCCGGGGGAATATGCCGGTGCGCTGGAATTCATCGTGTCCGGGCTGGATGTGTCACGGAACCTGCTGGAATCGCGGGGATACATTCATGGTTCGTCCACGGAGCTCGTGCCTCAGTTCATCGATCACGCGCACGTGGCGCGGTTCAATCTCAACCGCGCCGGGGAAGATCTTCCACAGATCCATGCGGGCATGGAAGAAGAAGCTCGAAGCCGCAAGGCCCGAGTGATGCAGGTATTCGTGAACCTGGGCGATCCGGGGTCGGGCCGTGCCGTGGATCTGCTGCGCGGCAGGGGTTATTTCTTCGGCGGATTTCTTCCCCGCTGGTTCAACACGGACGGCCTGCTCATGCAGAAGCTGGACGAGCTTCCGCATTTCGATTCCATCAAACTCACATCCGACCGCGCGCGCAGGATACTCGACCTCGTTCGGGAAGACATCGAGCGCAACCCTGCCTGCCGGTACCTGCTCGGGAAATGACGCGGTTCGTTCGGGATGCCGCCGCGCCGGGGAGAAACAACGCCGTGAAGAGCTTCTACAACGTCGCCTGCGAGCTGATTGACGGTCATGCCGATGCGAGGCCCGATAAGACGGCCATATACCACGGGGATGAGACGATATCCTACAGGCAGCTTCAGGAGCGCATCAACCGGTTCGGGAACGTGCTGCGGGGACTTGGCGTCTCACCGGGGGAAAGGGTTCTGATAGCGCTTCCGGACTGTCCCGAATGCGTCATCGCTTTCCTGGGCGCCGTCAAGTGCGGAGCGTGGCCCGTGCTGTTGAGCCCCCAGCTCTCCAGGGACGCCTACGAGCACATTCTGAACGATTCGCTGGCGGTGGCGGTTTTCTCGGCGGGCACTTCCGAAGCCTTGCAGACCGACGCTCGAAACCTTCTGCACCGGGTTCGCGCAGACGATGAAAGCTTTGCCCGGATGCTGGAGGAGGCGTCTCCCCAACTCGAGCCTCATCCGTCCCGAGAGGATGACATCGCTTTCATGCTCTACAGCTCCGGAAGCACCGGCAAACCCAAAGGAATTCCCCACAGGCACCGCGACATGGTCTACACGGCGCAGGCTTACGGCGAAGGAGTCCTGGGCTTGTCCGAAAACGACGTCTGCTATTCGGCGAGCAAGCTCTTTTTCGCCTACGGGCTTGGAAACAGCCTCTCATTTCCGCTGTTTCACGGAGCGAGCGTGGTGCTTTACCCGGACGCGGTCATGCCCGGCGATGTCATCGACATCTTTTCGCGATACGGTCCCACGATCTTTTTCGGCGTGCCAGCGCTCTATAACGTCTTGCTGCAGTGCATGGACGGACCGGTCCGCTTTCCCTCCCTGCGCCTTTGTGTTTCGGCCGGAGAGGCGCTGCCCGCGACGGTCTGCTCGCGATGGCGGGAGCTTACGGGTCTCGACGTTCTCGACGGCATAGGGACCACGGAGGTTCTCCACATCTTTATCTCCAACCGGCCGGGCGGGGTGTGCCCGGGGACTTCCGGCTTCGTCGTGCCTCCCTACGAGGCGAGGATCGTCGATGACGGCGGAAATGACCTTGCCGCCGGTCAACCGGGGCGTCTGCTGATTCGAGGGCTGAGCACGGCGCCCTTTTACTGGAATCAGCCCGAAAAGACTTCGGAGACGATGCTCCGGGACGGCTGGCTCCATACGGGGGATGTTTTCGTCGAGGAGGCGGGATGCTACACCTATCAGGGGCGGGCCGACGACATGTTCAAGGTCGGGGGAAACTGGGTGTCGACGTCCAGGGTGGAACAGGTGATTCGGGAACATCCGGCGGTGTCGGAGTGCGCCGTAACGTGGCGGGAATTCGAAGGGTTCGCCCGGCCGGTGGCTTTCGTGGCGCTCGCCCCCGGTGTTTCGGAGGAATCGAGATTGTCGGGGGAGATTCGTTCCCACGTCATGGAACGGCTGCCCGGGTACATGTGTCCCGCGCAGATCAAATTTCGCGCCACGCTGCCCAAGACGGAAACGGGAAAGATCCAGAGGTACAGGTTGAGGCGCTGATGGGAGCGCATGGCGGGCACACGCCGGGTGCCCGCCGCTTGCGATGACGGGATGAACGGGCGGATGAGCCGCCCCCCGGGGACCCTGTGATGAACGGGTCCCCCGGCATGCCCCACTCGGACGTGCCCTCGGATGGGAGGCGGGCTTTTCTAACCGGACGCCTTGACGAACAAGTCCGCCAGTCCGTTGAGAGTAGTGACCTCCGACAGCTGTGCGGTCGGAATCTTGGCCTTCAGCTCCTTCATGGCCACGGTCAGGATTTGCATCAGGTCCAGGCTGTTGATGCCCAGTTCCCGGTAGGTCTTGTTCGGGTCTAGCTTACCGCCGCCCAGTTCGGGCACTGCTTCTTTGCAGATCTTCAACAGCTTGGACAGTACTTCCTCTCGCTTCATTCTTTCCTCCTTCGCATTCAAAAGTCTGTGCCTTGCGGGCTCGCGCGATCCGGTATCGAGCAGGCCGCTCCCGCTCGCTTCATACCGGCTTACCAAAGAATCGGACTCCGGGGTGAATCCATTCACATTCTTCTCATGCCGAGGTGCGTTCAAGATGACGCAACACCTGCCCGTCGGGAAGTGACGCCGGCGGGGATAAACCCGCCCCTTGCTACGGACCGATGTGCCCGTCAACATACAAGGGTGAGGAGGTACCGAGCCCGGGCATTCTCATGCAAAGCGCGACCGGACGGCGATCATCCGCGCACCCTCGCCATCCACGGCGGATCGCCGGTCCGGATCAACCGGCATATCGGCGTATCAGGCTTGCCGAATTGACTCCCGCAAATCCGAAAGCATTGTTCAACATCAGGTTGATGGAATGCTCCACCTTACGGTTGGCGCAAACGTCAAGATCGATCTCCGGGTCGAGCCGGTCTATGTTTATGGAAGGATGGAGCCATCCGGCATGCATTTGAAGAACCGAGGCGACTGTTTCGACGACCGCCGCCGACCAGGTTGTATGCCCGAGCATCGACTTGGGCGCATTGATTTTGAGGTTTGCGGCGTGCTTCCCGAAAACCCGCCGGATAGCCCGGATTTCGGCCAAATCCCCGAGCACCGTGGATGTGGCGTGTGCCGACACAAAGTCGATCTCCCGGCGATCGGTCCCTGTTTGATGGAGCAGGCGTTCCATCACTCTTGCTTCGTGCTCTTCGGAGGGGGCGGGTGTCCGCGAACTCGCCGAACCGACCTCGACCCCCACCATTTCGGCGTAGATCCGAGCTCCCCGCGCAAGGGCGTGTTCCAATCCTTCCAACACAAGCGCGCCCCCGCCATGGGAAAAAACGAACCCCTCACGGTCGGCGTCGAAGGGGCGGCTCGCCCTGGCCGGATCGTCCCGGTAGCGGTGGAAGGAGATGGCTCCCATTCGCACGAGTGAGTGCAGTGTGAAAGGAGTGTAGTCAAAGACGGGTCCCACCACGAGGGCCACATCGATGTCGTGGTGACGGATTTCGTCCAGGACGCACCGCAAGCCGACGTTTCCGGAGGCGCAGGCGCCTCCGACGAGATAAACGGGTCCGCGGATACCGATGACTTCAGAAACGCAACCCGCGTGGTCCGAATCCCACTTCTTGACAAACACCGTCAGGTCGATGCCCGCGTCCTCGGGATCCCGGGCAAACATCTCCCAGTTATGGTGTACATACAACTGGTTGATGTTGTGACCCGTGACGACGGATGCAATCCGCTCAGGATCGACGGACCCGGGGAGAAGGCCCGCATCCAGGAATGCGTCAAGCGCGAGCAGCACACTGAGCTTTGTCGACCAGGCGGAGTATCTGACCAGCTTGAGCAACCGGTTTGCCGCATCAGCGGGGATACGGTCCTGCAGCGCGGATGCCTTTGAAAGCGGGTCGTAGGGGGACAGGCTACCCGCAACCCCGGCGACGAGCCCCGGCGCTTCGTAGAGCCCGATTGCCGAGCGCCCCTGGAGAAGGCCTCCAAGAAAGCCGTGCAGGGTGTCCCCCAAAGGCGTGTTGATGGACATTCCGGTGATCACGACTCTTTTCATCTCAGGCACGATACAGCTCCATGACGGAAAGGGCGCAGTGGACCTCGCCGCGGGAGACCTGCCCGGCAAGAACATGGGTGAGCCCGTTGTCTTCCAGGCAAATGGATCGTATCGTCACCTCGTCGTCCCGCATTACCGGGGCCAGAAAAACCGCTGAATGGATCCGGATGAGGCGCGGATCCGTTGGAGGAAGCCCGTCTTTCCTCTCCTGCCTCGCCTCGAGTCCGATCATGCAAAGGCCGAGCTGCCCCATCATCTCCAACAACAGCACACCCGGATAGATTGGATTGGTGGGAAAATGACCGGCGAGCACCGGGTCTTCGGGATCGATCCGGCGCACTCCTTCCGCGGCCCGCTGTTCATAATCCACCGCTGTAATGCCGTCAAGGAAAAGAAAGGGCCGGCGGTGAGGGATCAGCCGCTCGATTTCCGGTTGCCCCATGCTCACTTTCCGCGTGGAGAGGCCGTGGTGCCAGAGTGCCGTGCGGGCCGACCGGCGCAGGAATTGTTCCCTTGCTTCGGGATGCGGCATCGAAAAGCTCCTTGCCGGCGCCGGGGCTGCAGCCGGGGGCCGGTCCTTGGGTGCGCGCGAAGCGTCAAGACCGATTCAGCCTGGAGTCCGCCTTCCAGGCAAGCTGGCCTGAGATGCGACGCTAGCAAGGGCTATCCTGGCCCGCCCGGCCCCTCCTGGCCGGGAAGGTGACGACAAAGGCGGTCCCCGGGGGGCCCTCCACGGCGATGGTTCCTCCCAGCTGGTGCGTCGCCCAGAGGTTCACGAGCCGAAGGCCGAGGGACCGGGCTTCGCGCCAGGGCAGCCCCGAAGGAAGACCCACCCCGTTGTCGCTCACCCTGAGGACGTACCGTTCGTGTTCCTTGCGGAGCGCCACGCTTATTCTGCCCCGTTCCTGTGTTCCCGGCGGGAAGGCATGCTTCAGCGCGTTCGTCACGAGTTCGTTCACAATCAGCCCGCAGGGCATTCCGATTTCGACGTCGAGCCAGATTTTCCCGGGCTCGACCGCGATCGGGATATCCCGTTCGGCCCCGAATGCCTGCACCAGGTTCGCACTGAGATCGCTCAGGTACTGGACCATTTCGATGCGGGCCAGATTCTCCGACTGGTACAATTGTTCGTAGACGAGCGCCATGGTCCGCGCGCGCTCTTCCAGCTCTCCCAGGAATCGGGAGCCCCGCATGTCCTCGCACTGGTCGGCCTCGGACCTGATCAGGTAGATGATGGCCTGGAGGTTGTTCTTGACCCGGTGATGGACCTCTCGAAGCAGCACTTCCTTTTCCTCGAGAGCGGCCCTGGTTTGCTGCTCCGCCAGCTTGCGCTCCGTTATGTCACTGTGAAAGCCGGCCATGCGGGTTGTGTTCCCGTCGGCGTCCCAGCCGGCGGCTTTGCCGCGGGAGCAAATCCATCGCCAGAGCCCGTCTTTTGCCTTGAACCTGAACTCGGTGAAGAACGATGAGCTTTCCGCAATCGCCCGTTCCACGGGTCCGACAGCGGCCTCCACGTCGTCGGGGTGCACGCGTTGCAGCCAGTTTTGGTGATTGGCGGGAAATTCGTCCGGTTCATATCCCACCATGGTGTAATAGCTCGGGCTGAAATAGGTCTGTCCCGTCCGTACATCCCAGTCCCAGATGCCGTCCGAAGTTCCCTCCACGGCCAGGCGAAGTCGTTCTTCACTGCGACGGTAAGCCTCCTCCGTCCGCTTGAGCTCATCGAATTGCTTCTGCAGATCCTGCAGGCTCTGTCTCAGCTGCGCGGTCATGCTGTTGAAAGCCGTGGCCAGGTGCGCCACCTCCCGGGGACCGGCGACCTCCGCCTGCAAATCCCTTTCCCCCCCGGCGATGCGGGAGGCGGTTTCTGTCAGGTCAATCAATGGAGAAGCAAACCGCCTGGCTGCAAGAACCCCGAAAAAGCCGGCGAGAACGGCCATTGCGAAGGTGATCCCCATGGAGCTGACAATGCCGAGAAGCAGTTCCCGGTATGCTTCTTCCCATGGCAGCTCGGCAATGACCGCCCAGTCCGGAGTCGTCAGCGGTGCGTAGGTTCCCACTACGGTAGTCCCCAAAATGCCGCGGTAAGTAGTGGCCAAAACCGGCCCGTCGGACGTTCCCTTGCGAATGAACTCGGCAACCGCCTCGAGTTGTGCCACGCTCTCGCCTTTCAATACCCTTCCGGAGTCACTGAAAGCGAGCAGATTGCCCTTTCTGTCCGCAACGTAGACATAGCCGGTCTCACCCACTTTCAGCCGATCGACGATATCCCACATGAACTTCAAATTGAGCTCGGCGATTAAAGTCCCTTGGACGTCTCCCAGGACGTTTTTGACCGGAAGAGCCATGATCGCCATGGGTTCGCTCGTCGCGGGATTCACATGCACCGGACCGATCGTCCGCTCCACCGGGGGATTCTTCCCGGGCAGACTCTCCTTGAGCCTGTCGATGAATGCCTTCGACGCATACGAGGAAAGGCGCGAGGACTGAGCGACGACGTCGTTTCGATCGTCGAACAGCACCAGATGCCTGAAGGCGGGCCGGAGTCCGAGCAGGGTCTGCAGGACCTGCTTTTGCTCAGTGCCGGACATCCTGTCGAACGGGCTCAACCGTATCGCTGTTTCCAGCACGCTGAAGTTCTCGTTGATGAAGTTGCTCACCGTCTTGGCCGCATTCTGCGCCGCAAGCTGTTGCTTGTTGAAAATGTCCGACTCCTTGGCTCTGAAATCACGCACAGCGTCTAATCCGCTGTAGAGAAGAAGCACGGCCACGCTCAGCGAAAAAAAGGCCAGCGCCATCGCCACGCTCAATCCGAGTGTCGTCACCGCGGATTTCCTCGGACTTGTCATCGCTTCTTCCCCAGTTTGCAGCGCCCTCAAGCAGGCTTTTGACGGTGTTGAAACGTTTGATGCCACGGTGAAAGCCCGGACCTACAAATCCGCATGGAATCCCGATTCCTGCTCACACGGAAAAGAGGTTCGGGCAGCCCTGAGGCACGTAGCCGCCGGACCGGTCTTCATCGTTCAATGTCGACCCCGGGGAATGACGGATTGTGCGAGAATGCCCCGGACCGGCACATTTTCATTACTCTTTACGCGCCTCCTGCTCACGGCGATTCGTCGGAACGGCTTCTCCGTGAATTATGGTCCTTCTTCAGTAAACGGCTAACGAATGATCTCGTCCGCCTGTTTCAACAACCCCTCGGGAACGTTCAGTCCGAGCTCCTGGGCGACTTTGTAGTTCAGCTGGAAGAAACTTTCGGCCGAGATGACCGGGATGCTGCCGGCCGGCATTCCTTTCAGAATCTTGTGCGCCTGCACTGCCGCCAGTCTCCCCGAGACAAGGCTTCTTGCGGCCACACCGAACAAGGTCGAGTACTCTTTCGCGGAAATGATCGTTCCCCCTATGGGTATGTGATGCTCGAAAGCAAATTTCCCCATGGCTTCGAAAACTGCGGGTATGCGTGCTAAAGGCTCGGATATCAACAACACGGCGTCTATGCCGATATTCCCGGCTTTTTCCCTTTCCTTCATGAACTGCATGAGATCGTCGGCGCTGTCGGCGGGAGTTTCAACCAGGGTGATGCCTGCTTCTTCGGCCACGGGGCGAAGCACCGCCAGTTGGGGTGGGACAATCGGGACATCCCTGGCATAGGGCACCCAGAAGACCTTGGCCTGCGGCAGCAGCTCGTGAAGGATCTCGAAACGCTTGAGAGCGAGGTCCAGTCCGGGGAACCGTACCCCCGTTATATTCCCCCCCGGTTCCGGAACGCTCTTGATCAAATTGGTCCCCTCCGTATAGGTCTGGCAGAACACGACGGGAATTGGCGTGCCTTGGGTGACTTCCTTTGCCGTGATGGCCGGTTCGGAGGGAAAGACGAGAATCATGTCGACCCGGTCCGCAACAAACCTGCGAAGGATGCGTTCTTCAGTCGCCGGGTCGAAATTGGTCCTTTGCACGTCGTAGGCGATGTCGACCCCTTCGACATACCCCATTTCCTGCATCCCGCCCTTGAAGCCTTCCACGGTCTGGAAAAGGACATCGAGGCCGCACAGGATCCCCACGCGCTTCATTCCGGGCTTCCGGTCTGCGCAGCTGCTGAAGAGCAGTCCGACCGCAATGGCCAGGAGGCAGACCCGGAAGCTCATGGCGCGGCGAGCCGAGTCTTTCCATCCGCGCCGGCCGGCGAGCCGGTCCGCCGGCCGTTTTTCCCGTCCCGGGCTTGGCGGTCTTTCGGAAATCTTTTCCATGCCGATCTTCGAGGGTAAGCAGCGCCTGCGCGGAAAGCCCGCCCTATCGAGGTTTTCCATCCGGACCTCCTGACCTCTCGCTGGATGTCGTTCTGCCTGGCGCGACCTCCAGTTCGGGAATTGCACGGTGATATCCGAGCGTTGTCTCTCCCTGACGGTCCTGCGGACATTCGATGAACGAATGCCGGCTTGACTTCCGATTTGCGCGAAGAAACGGCTGTGCCCCGCATGCCCTTTCTTCAAGACTGCGCCACGTCTACTTTTTCGTAGTTCCGTGCAGCGCAGGACCTTGCCCGCCGGAGCGCTATCCGGCTTGAACACGGTCGAGTCGGCGGATCAGCTCGATCGCTTCGGCGGGTGGAACCTTTTCGACCCGTCGGTATTCACGGCCGTCCCTGGTCCGACTCATCATGCCGTAATCGCAGAGCCATCGCCTCAACAGAGCATGATCGCCGAAAAGGTGACAGTCGTTCAGCAGCAGGTTGATCTCTTTTTCAGTGAAAACCTGCCGGGCAGGCAATTTCGACCATATGACCCAAAGACACAGCTCCTGCCGGCTGCGTTTTGAGGGCCAGTGAGCGAGCTTGCCCCCCGGGTCGAACATCCGAAGCAGGCGCCTTATCCGGGCCAGGTCCACGGGCTCCGGCTCCGGAGCGGGCGGGTGACCCTCCGGGAGAGCCTCGGCGGGGAGACTGGCCCGATAATGCTGAAAATTCCGGTAGCCGTTCGCCCGCACCAGCATGTTCAAAAGTTCCAGATGGCTCGGCTGAGGCTCGCAATTGGCGAGTTGGCCCTTGAGAGACCGTGCCAGGGCGGAAATGTCATCCGAATGAAAGGGCAAAAGTGTTCTGGACATCGCTTATCCTCGCAGAGCGTGCCGATCCGGGCGGGATAATGTCGGTGGTCGCCGTCTTCCGACCCGGCACGGGATAAGGTGTCCGGTCGAATGGGATATAGAGGCAGGTTTAGCACCCCTCAAGGGGGCGGCGACGCCTGGGTGAACTGCCGACCGGCGTTGACTATAGTACACGCTCCGCGACGCTGTCAATCCGCGGAATCAGGGTCCGGCCCCGCAACGGATCCCTTCGGTTCCGTGTTCACGGTCACCGCCGTCGATTTTCCCTGATCATGAAAATAGAGTCTTTCGTTTTTCGCCAAGTTCCCCTAACATTGCAGGCCGTTCCCCCCCAGCATCATATGCACGGTTGCCGGTGCCGGAAGGCGCTGGGGCTGATGCGCGTCAGTCCGGCCGATGCGGCCGCGCTGGTTTCCCACGGACGGTTTGTTGCGGGTACGACCAGCCCTCCCGGTTTTCGGGTTTTTCCGGGGAGCCTGTTTTCCTGAAAAATCGGATGGGCCGGAAGGCAAACATCCGCCGCTCGGGATGCCCGCCACCGGACGCGAGACCGCCGCGCCGCCGTCCGGCGCAAATGCAGGGCCTCGTTGAAAGAGGTATGGAAACATGCAAAGATTTGCGACCGCCCCGTGGCCCGTGTCCTTGAAGCTGATTTCCTTTTTTGGATCGCTGTTGATCGCCGGAGTGGCGTACGGTGCGTGGAGCGGGATTCCACCGACCGGGTTCGCGCGCCTGGTTGGATACCTGATCACCGGCGTGATCCTCGCCATTCCGTCGGGCGCCGCCATGTTCGTCGTCGCCGGCTACGAAGTCGATGGTTCACGGCTTTATGTCCGGCGTCTGTTTTGGGCGACGGAGATCGGACTGGAGGGGTTGAGCCGGATTCGGCGGGATCCGGGCGCGATCAGACGGTGCCTGAGGGTTTTCGGCAACGGCGGCCTGTATTCATTCACGGGAATCTATCAAAACCGTGAGCTGGGCCGTTTCCGGATGTACGCCACAGATCCCGGACGCCCGGTGATTCTGAGTCTCGCCAATCGGGCGGTGGTTGTGACGCCGGCCGAGCCCGAGGCATTCATCCGGCACCTGCTGATGTGCTTCCCGGGCGTCGAGGTGGACGCCGACAAAGCTGACGCCTGACATCCGGGTCCGCAGAATGCGGGCGGTCCGCGGTGCGCATCCGGGCACGGAAATGACTGCCGTCGTGTCGGCTGATGCCGGCACCCGGGGAAACGCCCGGCACGTCGGTCGCCTTTGAACGATCACGGTGGGGAGGATGCCACGCCGCCGCCGATGCCGATTCGCATGCGTTTTTCGCTCGGGAGCCCGATGTGAGAGGATTGTGTAATCGCCTCTTGAAATCCCCCCTCGAAAAATCTCATAATATTCGTGTACGAGGGCGTATCGGCTTCCTGCTCTTCCAACCGTAAATTTCCGTTCTCTCGTGCCTGCGCGCAGTATCATGCCTTTGGCGAACGTCGCGAGGCGGACGGAAAGACGGAGGGGTTTGACCGTGCCGTGGTTTGAATGTTCTATCACCGGGAGGCATTGTAAATGACCAGAGAAGAAAAGATTGAAGCCATAAGACAGCGTGCCAGGAAAAACTTTTCCCTCGGGTACAATTGCGCCGAATGCGTCGCCGAGGCCGTATTGTCGCTCGTGGACACCGGGTTGCCCCCCGAGGTCAAGAAGCTTGCCACTGGATTCGGCGGCGGTGTCGGGCTTTACGGGGACACGTGCGGAGCGCTCGTGGGAGCCGTTATGGCGGTGAGCGCGGTTCACGGGAGAAGCACGCTTCCCGAGGGCGAAGGCAAGGAAGGGCTGATGAAATCCAAAGAGCAGCTCTACGGCAAACCCGGTCTCTACAGGCTGTTCAACCAACTCCCAAACCAGGTCAAGGCGAAGTACGGCCAAACCCTGTGCCGGGAACTGGCGGCCAAATGGCGGGACAATTGGCTTTGCCGGGATCACGCCCTGTTTTGCCGGGATCTCATCACCGACGTGGCCGGCATGGCGGCTGAAATGATTTTTTCCGACAGGGACGAGGCGGCGTCGCGGCCGTTGGGTGAAAACGTGGAGAATCTCAAGGAGTAGTCCCCCGAGGGAAAAGAGCCGACAGTGCGCCTCCGCTCGCCGGTGCGCAAACCGGATGGCGGGTGGCGGCGGACGCGGCGGGAATTCAGAGCGGCCTGAGAAGCAGATCGACGCTGCCGCCGCCCGGGCACATGGCTTCGACGCTTTCAGGGATCAAGGGGACGGAGCGTCCCTCCCTCTTCGTTTCCGCCCGGTAGCCGAGATCGCGCAACAGGCCCAGGAGCGCGGGGAAACCGTCCGTGCCGTGCCGGTGGTGGATGTGGGGGCAGAACTCCATGATGATGGTCGGACGAAAGCGGCCCAGGGTCTCCCGTGCCCCCTCGAGCACCATCGGCTCGTTCCCGTCGACGTCCAGCTTGATGAAGTCCAGGCGCCGCAATTGTGCGACTTGCAGCACGTGGTCCAGGGTGGCGGCCGCGGCGCCCTCCGTGCTCATCAGTCGGCCGCGGAGAACGGGATGAACATCGACCGTGTCGGTCAGCGGCCAACTGGAGTAGATGGGCTGCAGAGGAGCTGTGGGCGGTTTGTCGACCAGCACGGTCTGGTGGCAGTCGATGCGCTCGGCCAACGCGGCATTGAGCGAAATATTCGTCCTCAGCTTTTCGAAGGCATAACTTGTCGGCTCGAATGCCAGGACCCGCCCGCCCGGACCGATCCGGTCGGCGATGGGCAGAGTGTGCGCGCCGATATTCGCTCCGATGTCCAGTACGATCCAGCCCTCGCGAATTTCCCTTGCGATCGATTCAGCGGTCTCGTTTTCATAGACTCCAAGGTAGAGGGCAAGATCGATTCCCTCCCGGAGATCGAGCCGCCATTTCACGCCTCTGCGGACGACCTGGACATCGGCGCCTTTTCCGGCCAGCCTGCGAACGGCCAGGAGGCCCCTCGCGAGCTGGGCCGCGATAAAAACTTTCTGACGGGTCGACAAACGCAAGCGGTTTCTCCTCCTCGCAGGCGGTTCATGGTTGATTCCCCGCCATGAAACCCGGTGTAGGCGTTCGGCCGGGGGGCCGATGATAATAAGGCGGTGCCGCTGCGGCTCACGGAGCCACGCCTCCCGGGGTTCAGCGGCGCTGGGGGGACAGGCTTTTCAAGTCCAGTGTCTGAGCGATGCGCTTGGCCGTCTCGAGCCGTGTTTCGGTGATTTCCCGGGCCCCCGCGAGAACGGTCTGCAGCACTTTTGGGGGAGCGGTCGAAGGCGTGCCGCTGTTGAACGGAGGATCAGGGGCATACTGGATCTTCAGTTGAACCTCCTGGGCGAGGCGCTCCCCGCGCAGCAGCGCCAGGACCCGAAACGCACCGTCGATTCCGGAAGTCACCCCCGCGGTGGAAATGAACCTCCCGTCGACGACAACCCGCGCATCGACGGGAATCGCTCCAAAATACTGAAGCAGGTGGAATGAAGCCCAGTGCGTGGTGGCCCGGACTCCTTTGAGCAATCCGGCGGCGCCGCAGGTCAGCGCTCCCGTGCACACGGAGAGAACGAATTTCGCTTCGGCCGCGCTCCCGCGAATGAAAGAAAGAACCGCATCATCGTCCATCAGGGCCTCCTGACCGTATCCGCCCGGCACCACGAGCACGTCCAGCCGCGGTGCTTCCGCAAACGTCATGTCGGGCGTCAGAACCAATCCCCGTACGTCCCTTACCGGGGTTCGTTCTTTCCAGAGAACATGGAACGAGGAATCGGGCATGCGCGAGAGCACTTCGAACGGACCCGTGAAATCGAGCTGATCGATGTGCGGGAAGATGATGGCTCCAACGTGCAGATGCCTGTCTTCGTGGAATTTCGGCATGAGCGTCCTCCTGTGTCTGCCGGTGTTCGGGAGGGCTTGGGCGCGGACCCTCACCCGCGCGGACGGGTCCGCGCGGGTTCCCCCTGGTTTCTTCGACCCAATGGTAACCTTGAGGAGCTTTTCGGGCAATGGAGCGTACTCGTAGGGCATTCGAGGATACTCAGCCTGTTGCACTCGAAACCACCGCCACGGGCGTGAAGGCATCAAGCCCTCGTCCGGATTCGATTCGCGGCTTGGGGCGAAATTCGTCCCTCTCTGCCCCGCCGTACACGAAGATGCCGTCCTGCCTGTTTGCACGCGGCAATTTTCTTCGGGCCGTTTTCCCTTGTGGCTTCCGGTCGCTCGCACGGCTCACGGGATAGATCGGCCTCCCGTGCGCCGCACTTCAATACACTCAATCGGATTTTCCTCCCTGAAATGTTACCATATGAGCCCTCAATCGGGATAATTTAATAATCGGACTCAACCGATGAACAAGGGGCGGGCATCCGTCGGTGATGAACGAGGCATTGCTTTTGCTATGGATTATGACGATCATAGTCTTTGAAATGGCGGAGGGGAAGTCTCCTCCCTCGTACCGGCTCGCGTTCAAGACGGCAAGACTTGACGGGAAGGTACAAGACCCCGCCTCAAAATCGCTCGGGTCTTCGGGGCGCGATTCATCCCGCGATCTTCAACGCGAATCGGCATCAGGGCTGCTGTCGGAAGTGCACTGATCTGGCCTGAGCTCGACGCAGTGACCGGAGGCGTAAATGGACGGAACCGGAAGCGAGCAAGCGAGTCTTTTGATCCTGGTCGTCGATGACGAACCCAACATCCGCAAGACGCTGACCATCTCACTGGAGGCGGAAGGGCACCGGGTCGCGGCCGTGAGCAATTCCAGGGATGCATTGATGGAAGCCCGACGCCGCCATTTCGACTTGGCCCTCGTCGATCTTCGCCTCGGCGCCGAGTCCGGGATGGAGTTGATCACGGCATTGCATGCCTCCTGCCCGTGGATGAAGTCGGCGGTCATCACTGCTTATGCGTCCATCGACAGCGCCGTTGAGGCGATGCGTCGCGGGGCCTTCGATTATCTGCCCAAGCCGTTCACGCACGACCAGGTTGCGCTCCTGGTCCGCAAGGTTGTTGAAGTCCGGACACTGGAGCAGAAGGTCGAAGCGCTGCAGGAGGTGTTGAGGCAGGCGGCTCCGGAGGCGGATTTCACCAGCGGCAGCCCATCCATGCAGCGCACGCTCGCCATGGCCCGGCAAGTGGCGGCGAGCGAGGCCACAATCCTCTTGCGCGGAGAGAGCGGCACCGGAAAGACCATACTCGCCCGCGCCATCCACACCTGGAGTCCTCGCGCCTCTAAACCCTTCGGCACCGTGTCCTGTCCTTCCCTGTCCGCGGAGCTGCTCGAGAGCGAGCTCTTCGGACACGTGAAGGGCGCCTTCACCGGGGCGGTACGCGACACTCCCGGGCGAATCGCCGCCTGCGAAGGCGGGACGCTGCTGCTGGACGAAATCGGCGACCTGCCCCTTTCGGTTCAGGCAAAACTCTTGCGGGTCCTTCAGGAGAAGACCTACGAGCGTGTCGGGGGCCTCGAAACCCGCAAGGCCGACCTGCGGATCATCGCCGCAACAAACATGGACTTGGAGAGTGCCATGAAGGCCGGACGATTTCGCGAAGACCTCTTCTACCGGTTGGACGTGGTGGAGATCAACATCCCCCCGCTACGCGAGCGCCGCGAGGATATCCTTCCCCTTGCGGAACGACTGCTCGCCTTCTTCGCCGGCCAGAATCACCGGCGCGTCCTGGGGTTCACGGAGGAGGCCGGCGAGGTCCTGCTCCGCTATCGCTGGCCCGGAAACGTGCGGGAACTGCGCAACGCCGTCGAGCGGGCGATCCTGCTCTGCAACGGAGAGCGCGTCGGCGTGGAATGCCTTCAGCTCAGGCTCGCGCCGGGCGAGCCATCCCTGAGCCTGGGAGACCTGGTCTCCCTGGAACGGATCGAAGAAGCACACATCCGCCGGGTACTGGCCGTCACCAAATCCATCGAGGAAGCCTGCCGGGTGCTGGACATGGACTCCGTGACGCTGTGGCGGAGGCGGAAGAAATACGGTATCTGAGGTCCGTTTCATTTTGAAATGTCGAAGAACGACTTTCCTGCAATTTGAAATCCCTTGCCCCGCGTCCTTTAGCGTATCATCGCCTAAGTAATCGTGATCAAATGAAATAATTTCTTCCCTCGTCGAACGTTCCAGGCACGACACTTGCTCCTTCAGGCGGCTGAAGGAGATTCCGTGATGAGCCTCAAGTTGAAACTGGCCATTGCCTTTTGCGGTCCGCTGCTGATCCTGGTCATCGTAGGGGTGATGAGCGTTCGGACGGTCACGCAGTCCAGCAGGGCCGTGGAGCGGATATTTCGCGAGAACTACGATTCGGTCGATGCCAGTCTGAAAATGAAAGGGGCCGTCGAACGCCTGGACCGGGCCGCAGAGTTCTCCCTGTGGGGGGAAGGAGCTGAAGTCGGGCACGAAAGCGGGGCTCTAACGGCCGAATTCGAGCGGAACCTTCAATTCCAGCAGGGGAACATCACCCTGGCCGGGGAACACGAGCTCACCGAGCGCCTGACCCGCCTCTGGGGGACGTATCGCAAGGACTACGAGGACTTTCGGCGGCTGCCGGAAACCGACGGGGAGCGGCGGGACTTCTACCGCAAGCGGCTTGTGCCCGGATCCCTGGAAATCCGCGACACGGTGCAGCGCATCGCCGACATCAATCTTGAAAACATGCTTTCCGTGGATGGCCAGGCACGCCGTCAAGCCGATGAAGCCAACCGCACCATGGTCGCCCTGGTGGTTTCGGGGGTGGGCCTAGCGTTGCTCTTCATCGCGTTGATCGCCCCTTTTGTCGTGCGCCCCATTACCGGTCTCACCCGCTCGGTTCGAGAAATCCAGCGGGGCAATCTCGATCTGCTCGTCAAGCCACGCTCCAAGGATGAAATTGGGCGCCTGGCCGCCGCTTTCAACGAGATGGCTTCGAGCCTTCGGGAATACAGAAGGACGGACCGTGCCCGGCTTCTGCGCACGCAACGGGCCACGCAGTCGGCGCTCGATACGCTCTCGGACGCCGTTGCCGTCTGCAGCCCGGCCGGCGAGGTGGAACTCGCCAACGACACGGCCCGGCGGGTGTTCAACCTGAGTCCGGAATCCACCATCGAGTCGGCGGGCAACGAGAAAATCAGGGAACTCTTCGCCCGTGTTCGCAGGGAGATGAGAGCCGTCCGGCACCAGGGCTACGATTCGGCGATCCAGGTCTTCAGGGAGGGCGAGGAGCGGTTTTACCTGCCCCGGGGGATTCCCATCCTCGACGAAGACCACCAACTGGCCGGCATCACCCTGGTGCTGACCGACGTCACGGGAGTGCGCCGGCTCGACGAGGTCAAGAGCGGGCTCATCTCCACCGTTTCGCACGAGCTCAAGACCCCGCTCACCTCCGTTCGGCTCGCGGCCCACGTGCTCCTCAGCGAGAAGCTCGGCCCGCTGAACCCCAGGCAGGTGGAGATCCTTGTCGCGGCGCGTGAGGACAGCGATCGATTGTACCAGATCATAGAGAATCTGCTCGATATCAGCCGCATTGAAACGGACCGTTCCAAAATCAGGCTTTCCCCGGTGGACACCGAACAAATGGTTTTGCAGGCGACGGATGAGATGCGCTCGGCCTACATCGACCGAGGGGTCACGCTCGTGCTCGATCTGCCGGAGGACATTCCCCCCGTTTTGGCCGAAGCGTTTTACCTCGAGAGCGTTTTTGCGAATCTCTTGAGCAATGCCCTCCGGCACACTCCCGCCGGCGGGCGAGTGACGGTATCGGCACGGCGCAAAGGCGACGCCGTGCAGTTCTCCGTTGAGGACACGGGTTCGGGAATATCCCCTGAGAGCCTTCCGCACGTGTTCGAGAAGTTTTACCGAGGACCGGGCAGGGAAGGACGCAGGGACTCCGGGTTGGGGCTTGCCATCGCCAGGGAGATTGTCGAGGCGCACGGCGGGACCATCGGCGTCGTGAGTGAACCGGGCAAAGGGGCCAGGTTCACATTTACGCTGAGCGTGGCGGATTCGCCCGCGCAAGGCATTTGAGGTGCGGTTCGAACCATGGGGAGGGTTGATCGATGGAACTTGCAGTCGGGTTGCCCGTAATGTTTTCCCTGGGACTGGCGATGATGGGGCTGTGCTACCTGTTCATGAAGGCCTGTGAAAAAATCTGAAAGTCGAGGTGCGCCGATGATTGTATATGTTGCGGCGGTTGTGGCCGTTTTCCTGGCGATCTACTTGTTCGTGGCCCTGATCCGGCCGGAATGGTTTTGACCGGGCGGAACGGCAGGCATTGAAACACTGAAAGGACCCAAGACGATGTTTCTGCAAACATGGTCGCTTCCCTTCCTGTTCCTGGCGACGGCGACCCTGGCGGCGTTTCCGTTGAGCCGTTACCTGGCGTGGATCATGGACGGAGAATACCGGCCCGGGCAGTTCTTTCGCTGGTTCGAAGAACGTCTGGACAGCGGTCCGCAGAACTGGAAGCAGTATGCCGGTTCGCTGCTCGTGTTCAACACGCTGCTGTTCGTGTTCGGATTCCTTGTGCTGGCGCTTCAACCGTGGATGCCGTTGAATCCTGACGGCAAGGGCATGCTCGCCCCGAGCACCATCTTTCACAGCGTGGCGTCGTTCATGACGAACACGGACCTGCAGCACTACGCCGGCGAACGGCATCTCTCGAATTTCAGCCAGATCTTCTTTGGTATGATCAATTTCTTCCTCTCCGCGGCCATCGGGTTGTGCGCCCTCACTGCGATCATTCGGGCATTGCGCGGCGACCCCTCGCTGGGCAACTTCTTCGTGGACATGTGGCGGGTGGTGGTCTACCTGTTCGTTCCGGCGGCCTTCCTGGTCGGTTTCATTTTGCTGACCCAGGGGAGTCCGATGACCTTCCGATCCTCGTATCAGGTCTTGACCCTCGAGACTGCGGACATGGGGATCGCCGACCGGGGTGAGGCGAAGCCGCAGACGATTGTGGTCGGCCCCGTGGCGGCGTTCGAATCCATCAAGATGCTCGGCACCAACGGTGGCGGATTCTACGGCATGAACTCCGCCCATCCCTTTGAAAACCCCAACGCGCTCACGAATTTCCTGGCCACCCTGTCCATGATGCTTTTTCCATGCTCGCTCGTGCTCGTATACGGCCGGATGCTCCACCGCGTGCGCCACTCGATCGTCATTTTTTCGGTCCTGCTGCTGCTGATGGCAGGTACCATTGCGTGGACCGTCGCCTTCGACACGCTACGGCCGAACCCCGGATTGACCGCTTCTCCCGTTCCTCGAACTTACGAAATTCCGAGTGCGACGGCGCCGGGTGGAAAGTGGACCGTTACCTTGCCGGCAATCCCGGGCCTGCCGGTGGACCAGCACCTGGGCAACCTCGAAGGCAAGGAGTTGAGGTTCGGGACCGCCGCAGGCGCCACCTTTGCGGCGATCACGACGGACGTCACGTGCGGGGCGGTGAACGCCGAAGCCGACAGTCTCAACCCGCTGGCCGCGCTCTCGCCCATGATCGGCATGTGGCTGAATTGCATCTTCGGCGGCAAAGGGGTGGGGATGATCAACGTGCTGCTCTACATCATTGTCGCGATATTCATCGCCGGCATGATGGTGGGGCGGACGCCCGAATACCTCGGCAAGAAGATCGGGGCGCGCGAAATGAAGCTCGCGACAATCGCCCTGCTCGTTCATCCCCTGATGATTCTTCTGCCCACCGGGCTTTTCGCGGCGACCGACTGGGGACTCCTGGCCGTCAGCAATCCCGGGGCCCATGGTTTCTCCCAGATGCTCTACCAGTTCTCTTCGGCCTCTGCCAATAACGGCTCGGCCTTCGACGGTCTGGGCGTGGTCTACGGTTTCCACGACAATCCCAATCCGGCTCCAACCGCCGTGGCATGGGACATCGCGGCGGCCCTGGTGATCATTGTCAGTCGCTTCCTGCCAATGCTCGCCCCGATGGCCATGGCGGCGTCCCTGGGAGCAAAGCGATCGAGTCCGTTCGGTCTGGGGACCTTGCGCGATGACGGCACCACGTTCGGAGTCCTTCTCTTCGGGACTATTCTCATCATCGGGGCGCTGCTCTTTCTGCCGGCAGCCGCCCTGGGGCCCTTTGCGGAACACCTGGGGCCCATACCGTTCGGCGGTTGACCGGAGACGTTCGACGCTCGCCGGCGGCAATGCGATGAAGCCACGGCGGGAATCGGCGATATGAATGAAGGGCTCGATGGAGCGTAAAATGAACAGGGTATCCGATACCTCCGAGGCCGTTCGGGACTTGCGTTCGCTTTCGGAACAGTCGCGGCCGCTACGTCGCATGAAACCCAAGCGACTGTTCGAAAAGCAGACCGCCCTTACGGCCCTGAGACAGGCTTTTGTGATGCTTCGGCCGGACATCCAGTGGAATAATCCGGTGATGTTCGTGGTCGAGGTCGGCGCCATCCTGACTTTGTTGTTCATCATCGATGCGTGGTGGGGCGGCCGGGCCGGCGAGGTGCCCATCGGCTACTTTGTCGCGGTGGACGCATGGCTTTTCCTGACGGTGCTCTTCGCCAACTTCGCCACGGCTCTGGCCGAGGCCCGCGGCAAAGCGCAGGCCGAATCGCTCCGACGGGCGCGTCACGACACGGTGGCCTTCCGCCTGAACGCGGCGGGGGTGGTCGAGGAGGTTTCGTCGGCGGACCTGAAGCCGGGGGACAGGGTCGTGGTGCAGTCGGGGCAGACGATCCCGGGCGACGGGGAGATCATCGAGGGGGTGGCTTCCGTCGATGAGTCGGCGATCACGGGCGAATCGGCTCCCGTCATCCGCGCCGCTGGCGGTGACCGGTCCGGCGTGACGGGAGGCACCGTGGTGCTCTCCGACCGGATCGTGGTCCGAATCACCAGCGGGTCCGGCGAATCGTTCCTGGACAGGATGATCGGCCTGGTGGAAGGGGCCATACGGCAGCGAAGCCCCAACGAGATCGCGCTCACCCTCGTGCTCTCGGCATTCACGCTCGTCTTCCTGATCGTGGTGATCCCGCTCTGGCCCATGTCCCGGAACGCCGAAATGTACATGGCGGCCTACCTGGGAGTCAAAGAACCCGTCAAAGGTCTCGGCACCGATATCCCGACCCTCATCGCGCTCCTGGTCTGCCTGATTCCCACCACCATCGGCGCATTGCTCGCCGCAATCGGCATCGCAGGGATGGACCGCGCCCTGCAGGCCAACATCGTCGCCAAGAGCGGCAAGGCCGTGGAACTGGCTGGTGACGTCGATGTCGTGCTACTCGACAAAACCGGCACGATCACCATCGGAAACCGGAACGCAACCGCCTTTCTGCCGCTCGGCGGGTACTCCGCCGCTGACGTCGGCAGGCTGGCCGCCCTGGCATCCGCCGCCGACGAGACACCCGAGGGGAGAAGCATCGTAAAGCTCTTCGAGACCCGGTTCAGCACCCCGGTCGGCGTTCCGGAGGGCGCCCGGTTCGTGCCGTTTACGGCACAAATGCGCATGAGCGGCGTCGATCTCCCCGGGGAAAGGCGAATACGCAAGGGGGCGCCGGACGCCGTCGTCAGGTTCGTCGAAGGCAACGGGATCGAGGTTCCCGGCGAGCTCGGGCCGCTGGTGGATGGCGTTGCGACCAAGGGCGCCACTCCGCTGGTCGTTGCCGATGAAACCGGCATCGCTGGTGTGGTGGTGCTCGAAGACATTCTGAAGCCACACATGCAGGAGCGCTTCGAGCGCCTGAGAAAGATGGGGTTGAGGACCGTCATGATCACCGGAGACAACCCCCTGACCGCTGCCGCTATCGCCACGCAGGCAGGTGTGGACGATTTTCTCGCCCAGGCCACGCCCGAGGCCAAGCTCGCCTATATCCGAAAAGAGCAGGCTGCCGGAAAACTGGTGGCAATGATGGGCGACGGCACCAACGACGCCCCGGCGCTGGCCCAGGCGGACGTGGCCCTGGCCATGAACGCGGGCACCCAGGCCGCCAGGGAAGCGGCCAACATGGTGGATCTGGACAGCGACCCCACCAAACTGATCGAAGTCGTGGAGATCGGAAAACAGCTCCTGATCACACGAGGCTCCCTGACGACCTTCTCCATTGCCAACGACATGGCCAAGTATTTCGCTATCATCCCGGCGCTTTTTGCGGGGACTCTGCCGTGGCTGAAAGCGCTCGACGTCATGCATCTGCATTCCCCGACTTCGGCGATCCTCTCAGCCGTGATTTTCAACGCGCTCATCATCCCCGCGCTCATTCCGGTCGCGCTCAGGGGAGTCCGCTACCGGGCGCTCGGCGCCGACGCCCTGCTGCGAAGGAACCTCTTGATCTGGGGCCTGGGAGGTCTCATCCTGCCCTTTTTAGGTATCAAGCTCATCGATCTCGCCATGGTGGGCCTCCACCTGACGGGTTAATCGAAGAGCGCATAGTGGAGCTGCAAACATGTCGCCATATCTTTCGAAAAGCCTGTTGCTCCTGTCCCTTGCACTGGTCATCTGCGGCCTCGTATACCCGCTGTCCCTCTGGGTGGTCGGGCAGGCCTTCTTTCCATTCCAGGCCAACGGCAGCCTGCTGACGGGACCGGACGGCAACCCCGTGGGCTCGCGGCTCATTGCCCAGCCTTTTACCAGGGAAGAATACTTTCAGCCCCGTCCTTCCGCGGCGTCATATGATGCTTCCTCGTCAGCTTCTTCAAGCCTGGCCGCTTCCAACTATGCGCTGCGCGACCGTGTCGCCCGGATGCTCGGTCCCATGGTGAAATATCGAACGGGTCCCCGGGCCGGACAGCTCGCGGCTCCGGATATCGAACGCTGGTTTCGGCAGGATGCGTTCCACGGCAAGCCGCATATCGTGGCTCAATGGGCCGCCCTTCATAACTCCCCGGCAAGAGCCTGGGTCGAGGCCGACCCGGCTCACGCAATGTACGTGGAGGTCTGGGCGAAGTCTCATCCCGCCGTGGTGGCCCGGTTCATCGAGGACAATCCCGGCATCACCGAGCCGACGGCGGTCGATCTCGCCGTTGTGTTTTTCGAGACGTTCTCCAGGGAGAACCCCGGGAGGTTTCCTGCCGCGGCGAGCGGCGCGGAAGCCGACGGCCGGTCCGAAACCCGAATCGAGCCTGTGGGGGAAGGGCCGGAAGTCCGGTCGATCTTCTTCGACATGTGGCTCCAGGACCATCCCGGGGCGGATCTTGAAGGCGTTCCAGGCGACATGGTCACTGCTTCGGCATCCGGGCTCGATCCCGACATCACGCTCCGCAACGCCGAGTTCCAGCTCGACCGGGTTGCGGCCAGATGGGCCGCAGGCCTGAAACGCGATCCGGCGACGGTTCGAAAAGAAATCGGGCGGCTTTTGGAGGAAAAGGCCCGAGCGCCGGCCAGAGGACTTTTCGGGGAGAAGATGGTAAACGTTCTCGAGGTCAATGTGGAACTCCGGCGACGGTACGGCGCTTTGTAGCCGAGCCGGTGTGGACGCTCCCGGGGGGCGCCGGCCGCCGGACGGGCGGGCGCAAAGAGACGTTGATCAGGTCCTGACTGCACGGGAGGGGTAAGCAGGCATGCGGTGCGCGGCGTGCCGGCGAAATGGTTCGCGGCTCGAGGCGGCGCACGTTGTGCTGAAAGGCAAGAAATATGTCCACCGACAAGGCGCTCAGCTTTCTGCATCTCATCCGCCGTTCGCAACGGGGCAGGCTGAAGGTCTATCTCGGCTACGGACCGGGTGTCGGCAAGACTTGGCAGATGCTCCTGGAGGGCCATCGCCTCAAACAGGAGGGGATCGACGTGGTGGCCGGTCTCGTGGAAACCCACGGGCGCGCCGACACGGCCAGGCTCGCCGAAGGCCTGGAAATCATTCCCCGCAGGCAGGTCCGTTATCATGGCATCGCCATCGAGGAAATGGACCTCGAAGCCCTGCTGGCGCGTAAACCCGGCGTGGCCCTGGTGGACGAGCTCGCTCACAGCAACGTCCCCGGAAGTCCCAACGCCAAGCGCTACCAGGATGTGCTGGATATTCTGGCGGCAGGCATCCACGTGATCACCACGCTCAACGTCCAGCACCTGGAAAGCCTCTACAACACGGTTGAAACGCTGGTGGGCGTCAAGGTACACGAGCGTCTGCCCGATTCGATGCTGGCGGAAGCCGATGAAATCGTCAACGTGGACCTGGCGCCGGAAGACCTCCAACAGCGGCTCCGGGAAGGCAAGGTCTACCCGACAGAGCGTATGGCGGTTGCCCTGGAGAATTTCTTCAAGCGCTCGAACCTGGATGAACTTCGGGAGCTGACGCTTCGGGAACTCGCTTCCCAGATCGACCTCAAACGCCGCAGCGCACCTGATGAACAGTGCACCACGGCCCCCGACCAGGTGATGGTGTGCCTGAGTTCCCGGGGGCCCAACAGCCCGGCCTTGCTGCGCTACGGGTCGAGGCTCGCCGGGCGTCTCAATCGCAATTGGTATGCCGTCTATGTTCAGACCCCGCGGGAAGCGCCGGCGATCATCGATTCGGCCACTCAGCGCCTCGTCTCCGATACCCTTACTCTGGCGAACGTGCTGGGAGCCATCGTCTTCACCTACAAGGGCGAAGACATCGTGGACACCATTCTTCATTTTGCCCGGGAGTACCGCGTCGGCCACATCGTCATAGGGCGTCCCGGCCCCTTGCCCCTGTGGAAGCGGCTGCTGGGCGGGAAAACGCTTGCCGAACGCCTGATTGTCAAGGCCCGGGGCCTGACCGTGGTGGTGGTGGATGCCAAGGCCGAGGCTCTGGAAGGTGACCGGGATTCGATTTCTCCCGCATAGCGGCAGCTCTATTTCTGAAACTGAATGTCGTACAACCGTCGGTATTCGCCCGATCGGGCCATGAGGTCGGCGTGCGAGCCCTCTTCCACGATCTTCCCGTCCGCGACGACCAGGATGCGGTCGGCCGACTGGATGGTCGAAAACCGGTGGGCGATGACGAAGGTCGTGCGCCCCCGCAGCAGGTTGTCGAGAGCCTGCTGCACTTCGAGCTCCGACTCGCTGTCGAGCGATGAGGTGGCTTCATCCAGGATGAGAATGGGGGCATTCTTGAGGAGCGCTCGGGCGATGCAGATGCGCTGGCGCTGCCCCCCCGAGAGCATGACCCCTTGTTCCCCGATGATCGTGTCGAAGCCTTGGGGAAGTTCCCGGATGAAATCGTAGGCATGGGCGGCCCGGGCCGCATCGACGATGTCCCGCTCGGGCCTGCCGATATCCCCGTAGGCGATGTTGTTGCACACGGTGTCGTTGAACAGAAAGCTCTGCTGCGTGACGATGGCGATCTGGCCGCGCAGGGACCTGATGCGCACGTCGCGAATATCCATGCCGTCAACCAGTATCGCCCCCTCGGACACGTCGTAGAAGCGGGGTACGAGATTTGCCAGCGTGGTCTTTCCCCCGCCGCTGCTGCCCACCAGGGCGATGACTTCTCCAGCCCGAACCTTCAAATCGATGTCATGGAGCACCGGTTTTTCGTCATAGGCGAAAGAGACGCGGCGGAATTCGATTTCCCGGCTGATGGGAGGGAGGTCCGGCGCGTCCGGCTTTTCCACCAGTGAATTGCGCTCGTTTAGGATGGCATAAACCCTCGTGGTCGATGCCACACCCCGTTGCAGCACGCTGTTGATCCTGCTCAAATCCTTGATCGGGCGGTAGAGCATCAGCACGGCGGCCATGAAGGAGAAGAAGGTGCCCGGCGTCGAGATCCCCTGCACCACCTGGTACCCGCCGTAGGCGATCACCGCGGCCACGCCGATGGACCCGATGAACTCCATAAGGGGAGTGGAGAGCGCGTCGATCCATTCCGACTTCAGTTGATAGTGCAGGAACCTGCGGTTTTGTTCGGCGAATCGCTTCTTCTCATGGTTCTCCATGCCGAACGCCTTCACGATGCGCGCTCCACTGAAGCTTTCGTGGAGAACGACGTTGAGGCTGCCCATGGTTTCCTGCCGCCTGACGGCGAATCTGCGGAGCCGGGAGCCGAACAGGAAAACGGGATAGAATGCCACGGGCAGAACCATGATGGCGATCAGGGCCAGTTTCCAGTCCTGGTAGAAGACCACGCAGGTGAGCGCGATCACGCTGCAGCCGTCCAGGATGACCCCCGTGAAAACCGTGGTGACGGTGTGCTCGATCTCGTTGACGTCGCTGGTGATGCGGCTCATGAGAACACCCGTCGAGGCCCGGTCGAAAAAGGAAAGGGGCAGTTCCTGAATGTGATTGTAGAGCTTCTCGCGCAGGTTTGCGATGACCGAGAGTCCCATGGACTTGAGGAAATAGTCGTTGCCCCACTTCGACAGTGCGTTCACCAGGGATACCGCCAGAAATGCCGGGGGGATGATCCAGAGCATGGCGATGTCCTTGCGCACGAAGATCTCGTCCATGGCCGGCTTGATCAGGTAGGCGGTCAGGGCCGTGGAACTCGAACACACGACCATGCACAGCACGGCAAAGACCAATTTTCGCCGATGCGGTCGGATCAAAGGCAGAAGATTCTTGAGGACCTGTTTGTCCTGCAAATTCATCGGGCTGTCTCTCAAAAGGCTGTCTCTCAAAAAAATGGATGCGCCGCCTTCCGCCTTGCATGCAAGAAGGACAGGTCGAATCACGCCGTTACTCTATTCAAATTCGGATGGCTTGTAAACCGGCAAGTCCGCCGGGTGCAGCCCAGCGGGTGACGAGGCCGCGCCGTTCGCGAAAGCCGCCGTGAGCCGGCAGCCCCCGAAGAAGCATGAAGCGCAACATTTGCAGGAAACGGGCGCATGTGGTTTGGTCGATCCTATTAGTGCCTCTATGGCTGGCTTGCTATGATAAGATTAAAAAACGTTTAAGGTTTTCTTTGCGAACCACTCTTATGCAGTAATGCTGGAAAATAAAAAAGTTCAAATATATTTCCAAAGGGAGTCAAAGAAGTTATTCTTGTGGTAATCTTAAAGAAATGATAGTTTTTATCGCTAAATGTGGCAGTCAGTAGTTGCAATCGCTTCCGACAATAGAGTCGGAAGCCGCATTTTTCTTATCCAATGCCGAAAGGAATGTCTGAATGAAAGCAAAAACGCTCCTGTCACTTTTCGCACTGCTCCTGAGTTGGATGCCCGCGTTCGCCTTCGCCGAACAGGCCGGCTGGACGCGGGGGGACATCGCGATCGCCGATGGTCGGGGGATGGGTGGTGCGGGAAGCGATCTCTTCCCGGGCGCGTCGTTGGGCGACGACGCGCCTGTGGCCGGCGTGATGGCCGATGCGGCGATGGAAAGTGAGAGCGTCGGTGCCGGTCCGATCTTGTCCGCTGAGGGATCGAGTGTGCCGCAGGCCGCCGACCCCGGCGGCTGGGTGAGAAAATACCCACCCCAACCACGGGACGTTTCCGCTGGGACGAGCGCTGTTGCAGTGGACGGTGCGGGGAACGTCCATGTCACGGGAATAATGGGAACCGGCATCCTGACCGTCAAGTACGACAATGCCGGCAAGCTGGGGTGGGCGAGACAAATCGGGAGGGAAAAAGGGGCTGCAAGCTCCTGCATTGCCGTTGACGGTTCGGGGAACGTCTATGTCGCGGGGAAAGTCAAATCGTCCTCCGGATTTTCCGATTTCATCACGGTCAAGTACAACTCCAGCGGAGTCTATCAATGGTTTAAAACTTTCAGAGGGCCGGCCGACCGCGACGGCTATGCCATGGCCGTTGCCGTTGACGGATCGGGAAACGTCTACGTGGCGGGCTGTTTCATAAATGCCGATCCGATTCCTTTTTTCTCGGACCTGGTGGTCATTAAATACGAGCCTGACGGCAAGCGCCAATGGGTCAGGCGTCACAAGAACGGATACCTGGTCCGCGGCTGCCGCTGCATGGCATTGGACGGGGCGGGGAACGTTTACGTCACGGCTTCGATGACGGATGGCGACGACGGGATTCTGACGGTGAAATACGACACGACCGGCGAGTTGCAATGGGAGACTCTGTACAAGGGGTATGGCAGTTGCGCCATTGCCGTGGACGGGGCGGGAAATGCTTATGTTGTCGGCGCATCCCAGGGCACGGCAAACGACCGGTACGCCGTTCTCAAGTACGATGCGGACGGAAATCTGCAATGGGGCGAAACGTTTCCATATGGACCAGCCTTGTTTTATTGGGCCGATATTGCCCTTGACGGTTCCGGAAGCGTTTATGTTTCCGGCATAGCAAAGGGAAACGATTCCACCTACGGCTATTTGACCTGGAAATACGACTCGTGCGGAGTCCGGCAATGGGTCAGGCGATATCGAGGCGTTTCCGAAAATGACATCTTTCCTCCCGCCATGGCAGTTGACGGATCGGGGAGCGTGCATGTCACGGGAGGGCTGGCAGGAAAGAACGGTTCGGTCGACTTCGCGACCGTGAAATACGACACCGACGGCATCAGGCAGTGGACCAGGCGATACAACGGGACGGGGAACCTGGACGATCGTGCCACTTCCATCGCCCTCGACGCGGCCGGTAACGTTTTCATGACGGGCATATCCTTCCGCACCGACACCATTTTCGAAGCCGTGACCATCAAGATTCCGGCGACCGCCGGCCAGGCGGCCGGCAAATAGCGCGGAGGCGGAACGTTCCCGGAATCGCCGGAACCGGCGGGAAACGAGTCCCCGCCGCGGCCTCGACAACACCGCGGCGGGGGTGGTCCGAATACCCCGCTGCAGCGATGAAATCGGCCGGCAAAGGGGGTTTCCCTGCCCACGAGCGTCGACCGGCCGCGTTGAACGGTCGCCGGTCGCAACCAGCCCGGGCGAACCGGCGCGTCCCGGCCCCATTCCGCGGATCCCCCGCCGATAGATGTCTGTCTTGTCTTGCAGTCCCAATCTTTTTACAATACTAACCTGCATGAGGAGGAACTGCCGGGAGGATGCAACACCCGGCACTCCTGCGCCCGGTCGCATGGTCGACGGGAGAGCGATGTTTCCGGTGGGGTGAAATGTGTTGTCATGCGCCGCGTGAGGACCTGTCATTATAAAGTGTTGGGCATCTCGATCCGCGCAAGCGCGGAAGAGATCAGGAAGGCCTTCCGGTCGCTGGCTCTGCGCTGGCATCCGGACCGCAATCCATCGGAACCGGACGCGGCCGACCGGTTCAGGGAAATTCTGAACGCCTACGAAACACTCATCGACCCGGGCATGCGCGGGCGCTACGACCGTGCGCGCGGATATGAGAAGCGCAAGAGATCGGGTTCCGGCCGTTCGTTCCAGACCGATGAAGACGGCGGTTCTTCGTTCAATGACGTTTTTCACGAATTTTTCGGAATCAGTCACCGGCGTGTGCGCGAGAGACGGGGAACCGACCTGCGGTTCGACCTGCAGCTTCCGAAGACCGTGGTCGCCGAAGGGACGTTCGAGGAGATCACTTACTCGCGCATGGTATTCTGCCGGGACTGCGTCGGCAAGGGGCGGAAGAAACCGGTGCGCACCTGTGACCGGTGCCATGGCCTGGGCGAGGTTGAAGATCCCTATACCGTCCGGGTCTGGATTCCCCCGGGCAGCAAGGATGGCACCCGTTTGTGCGTCCAGGGCGGTGGGGACTGCCTCTGTCCGGGAATTCCGCCGGGGGACCTGGTCATTCTTCTGCACATCGTCGAGGGGCAATGAGCGGACGGCGGGGGGGTCGCAAGGCTTCATCCGGCGTATGCGGGCACGGACGGGATTCCATCTCGCGCGAGAAAAAGGGGCAGGGCCGAAACGTTTTCACGATTCGTTGTGAGCCCTTGGTTCATGGGGGGCACGGCAATGACGCTCATGAGGCTCACGAATTGTTGTGAGCCCAGGAGCATGGATTTCTGCGAAGATGACGAAAAGGATTCCCCCGAATCGGAGTCTTCGTGTAGGCTGTTTATCAAGGACGCGAAACGGTTGAATCGGCATGATCGGGTTCCGCGACGACCGTTTCCGGGGAAGAAATGGAAGGCGCCATGACCGAACCAGGCAAGGAAATGACCCACCTCGATGCGCAGGGACGGCTGCGCATGGTGGATGTGAGCGGGAAGGAGCGGACGGCAAGAGAGGCGAGGGCCGAGGCGACGGTCGAGGTCTCCCCGGAGACGCTCACGCGCATCAGCGAAGGCACCATCGCCAAGGGGAACGTCTACGAGGCCGCGAGAATTGCGGGGATCATGGCGGCCAAGCGCACCTGGGAGCTGATACCTCTGTGCCACCCTCTGCAGGTCACAGGGGTCGAGATCGAGTTTTCCGCGGATCCGGCAAGGAACGAGATCCGGATTTTGTCCCGGGTGAAAACCCTGGACCGGACCGGGGTGGAGATGGAAGCCCTGGTTGCCGCCGCCCACGCGGGCCTGACCATTTACGACATGTGCAAAGCCGTCGATCGGGGCATTGTGATCCGGGACATCCGGCTGCTCTATAAAAGCGGAGGCAAAAGCGGCACATTTGAGCGGGCTTGAGACGAATTTCGCTTTACTCTTCGGCGGGAGTATGATAGCGAAAATCGTTTAAATATACCATGAAGAGAGGCAGGTATGGATAAGGAGACTCAAGCCAAGTTCAAGGAAATCCTACTGGCACGACTTGACGAACTTTACGTTGAAGCTGAAAGAACCGTCGCTGGCATGACCGATACGGAGGAGACGTTTCCTGATCCAACGGACCGTGCCACCCTCGAGTCGGACAGGAACTTCATGCTCAGGATCAGGGACCGCGAGCGCAAGCTGATCCTGAAAATCCGTGAAGCTCTCCAGCGCATTGAAGACGGATCGTTCGGCCTCTGCGAAATGTGCGGCGACGACATCGGCATCGAGCGATTGAACGCTCGCCCTGTCACCACTCTCTGCATCGAGTGCAAGAGGAAACAGGAAGCGAACGAGAAGGCGAGAGGTGCCTAGGCCGCGCCAGTCGTACGGAAAGCATCAGTCGTCTTGGAGTGATCCTTCCACACGGGTGACGTCACCCGCCCAGATGGATTGTTTCCTGCCCTCCCGGGTGAGGAGGACCAGGGCGCCTTCGGGGGTAAATCCGAGTGCCCTGCCTTCGATTTCTTCCTTGCCGCACAGAACGGAAACGTTCTTTCCCAGAATGTCCGAGAATTCCTCGAGCTCGGGGAGAATAGCCCCGAAGCCGTCATCGAGAAACCGGTCGTACTCCATTTCGAAACGCTCCAGAAAAGACTTCATCAGCTCCTGCCGCCGGATGGGCCGGCCCAGCTCGACGGCCACCGATGTGGCCGGGTAACGGAACGGCCCCGCAAGCTCCTCTTGTGTATGGTTTACGTTGATCCCGATGCCGATCACCAGAAAACGGGTCTGCTCCTGGTCGGACTGCATTTCGGTGAGAATCCCGGCAACTTTCTTGTGACGGACGAGAACATCGTTGGGCCACTTGATGGAGGACGGGAGGCGAAACGTCGAGCGGAGCGTCTTGGCGAGGGCGAGCGCGGCAATGTACACGGACTGGGAAGCTTCGCGCACGGGCAGCGGAGTCCTCAAAAGGATGGTCATGTAGATGCCTCGCCGGGGCGAGGAGAGCCAGTCCCGGCGCAACCGGCCGCGTCCCCGGGTCTGTTCTTCGGCCGAAACGACCGTGCCGTGGGGCGCTCCCTCCAACGCCAGTTGCAGGGCGACGTCATTGGTCGAACCGACGGTCGCCAGGTAGTGGTAGTTCCCGGCCAGCCACGATGTGCGGAGGTCGTGGGCAACCTCCTCCGGGATAAGCGTGTCCGGAACTTCAACCAGCTTGTATCCTTCGCGCGGGTGACTGACGATTCCGTACCCGAGGGACTTCAGATTGCGTATGTGCTTCCAGATTCCCGTTCGGCTCAAGCCAAGGCGGTTGGCCAGCATCGCTCCCGAGACATAAACATCGGGGTTCATGCGCAGCACCCTCAGAACCTGGCGGGAAACGGCTTCCGGTGCATCCATCGATGGTGCGTCCTTTCCGGCTGAAATCGGGCGATCGTTTCGCTCCGGGCAATCACCCCGGTTTCAGTACATGCAGGCCGCTGCCGAGAGCAGCAGGACCTCCACGATCTCGTTGAGCGCCCCCAGGGCGTCCCCGGTCATACCGCCCAGCCACTGCCGGCACAACAGCCTGAACGCCGGGACGGTCCCGGCTGCCAGCGCGAGGGCGCAAAGCCCGAACACCGGTTGGACGAGAAATACGGAAACGGCGGTGAGCCCCAGGGCCGTCAGGAGATGGCGCCGGGCGATGTGTTCGAGGAACGGCTTGCCCAGGCCGCCCTCCTTCCTGGCGTAAGGGCTCCGGTAGGCCGCCAGGACCATCGCAAGGCGGCTCACCACGGGCACCAGCAGCAGCGGAAGGAAAGCCCCCGCGCGGATGACGGCATCCAGAGCGGCCACCTTGAAGGCGACGGCCAGGGCGATCGCCAGCGCCCCGAAGGCCCCGGTGCGGCTGTCTTTCATGATCTTCAGGCGACGTTCCGGGTTGTACCCGCCTCCCACGCCGTCGGCCAGGTCGGCCAACCCGTCCAGGTGGAGAGCGCGGGTGAGAACGGCTGTCAGGGCGGTGACCGTCACCGCCAATAGAAGCGACGGCACGACCCCGGAGAGCACGCGGGCCGGAAGGGCGTAGCAGAATCCGAGGCTCAACCCGACCAGCGGAAAAAAGGAGAAGCTCTCTGCCAACTCTTGCGGAGTGAGTGTTCGCGGCGAAGTGAAGGGTAAGCGGAAGAGGGTCAGGAAGGACAGCGCCGTTCCGAAATGGCTCCACATGGAGGCTCTATCCTTTCAAGGGAAGCGGAATCCCCGCAACCACCAGGGTGACTGCGGCGCATTCAGCGGCAACGCGTTGATTCGCCAGCCCGGCCAGGTCCCTGAACCGCCTTCCGAGCGGGTTGTCGGGGACGATTCCAAAACCCACTTCATTGGCGACCAGAACCAGAGGATAGTTCGCTCCCCTGAGGAATTCGCACAGTTCCTCGATGTGCTGCTCGGATGCTTCCTGCGAGCTCCCGAGGATGAGGTTCGTCAGCCAGAGCGTGAGGCAATCGACCAGGACGGGCCGGTTCCGCTCACGAAGGAGCTTTAGGGTCGCGGTGAGATCGCACGGACATTCGATCGTCTCCCAGGTGGGACCTCTCCGCTCCCGGTGCTTTCCGACCCTTTCGCTCATCTCGGCATCGAGAACCCGGGCCGTGGCCACGTAAACATACGGCGAGGCGAACCCGGCAATCAGGCTCTCGGCGTAGAAGCTCTTCCCGCTGCGGGCGCCGCCGAGAACGAGATGCGGACTTGGCCGGAGGGAATGCGCGCTCATGCGGGTTCATCCCCCGGTGGAACATGACGGGCGAGGTGCTCGACCACCAGCCTATCCACCAGGTGAGGCAACGGTTCGCGTCCCGCGCCCACGACCGTCAGCGGTTCCTGGGTCAGGGGCAGAATGAGCTTGTGCGCCTTTGACGCCCCCACGGCGTTGACCATGGCCGGAGTCACTTCCCCCATCATGGAATGGGCCAGCAGGATGGAAACCGCGCCCACAATCACGTCCACCCGGCCGGCGCAATGGCAGACGGCATTTTCCCCGGTTGCTCCCCGGTTCGCCCTGGCCTTCATCATCTGGGAAGTGGCGATCGCGTTGGTTCCCAGCGCCCAGACCTCCACCCTTTCGCCATACACTTCTTTGATTCGCTTGATGACGGTGGCGCCGATTCCGCCTCCCTGGCCGTCGATTACGGCAATCCGGATCAAAGGAAATCCCTCCTGAATCGGTCACTGTGAGTTCAGTCCCAGGCGATCGAGCAGTGCCTGAAACTCTTGCTCCGAACGGAACGATATAGTGATGCTGCCGCGCGCTCCTTTCCGTTTCAGCCGGACCTTGGCGCCCAGATGGTCCTGGAGTGCCCTGCTGAGTCCCGCAAGGCCGGGATCTTCGGCTTCCTTCGGAGGAGGCGGGGCCTGGCACCGGGCAGCCAACTGCTCCGTCTCCCGCACGGAGAGCCCGCGCGAAATGATCAGGCCGCACAATCTTCGTTGCGCCTCCGCGTCGGGGAGGCTCAAGAGCGCTCGGGCGTGCCCCATCGTGATTGCGTCGTTGAGGACCTTCTCCTGGATGTCCCCGGGAAGCTGGAGGATTCTGAGCAGGTTCGCGACCGTGGAGCGGTCCCTTCCCACCCGGTTGGCGATGTCCTGCTGAGTAAGATGGAATTCCTCCTGGAGTTTCCGGATGGCGAGCGCCTCCTCGATGCAATTGAGGTCCTTGCGCTGTATGTTCTCGATCAGGGCAAACTCCAGGGCTTCCGAGGAAGTGGCCTCGCGCAGCAGCACCGGCACCTCGCCGAGCCCCGCCAGGCCCGCGGCCCTCCAGCGGCGCTCGCCGGCAATGATCTGGTAGCGGTCCTTGTCCGCGGTCCGGGTCACCAGGATCGGCTGCAGGATGCCCTTGGATCGCACGGACTCGACCAGTTCGTCAAGCTCCCCGTCGCGGATGTTCTGCCGGGGCTGGTACGGGTTCGGCTGGAGCCGGTCGATGGGACAGTAGAAAAGCTGAATGTCGGTCCCTTTCAGCCAGTTCGCGGGGGAGAGGAGTTCGTTGAGCCCGCGGCCCAGACCGCGCTTTTTCTCCGCCATGGTTCAGTGCCCTCCCTCGTTGAGGATTTCATCGGCCAGTTCCAGGTAGGCCTTCGCCCCCGGACAACCGGCATCGTAGAGCAGCGCGGGCAGCCCGAAACTTGGAGACTCACTCAACCGGACGTTGCGGGGGATGAAAGTTCGGAACATGCGGAATCGGAAGTGCTTGCGAATCTCGTTGGCCACCTGGTGCGCCAGGTTGTTGCGCCGGTCGAACATGGTGAGCACGACCCCTTCGATCCGCAGATCGGGGTTGAACCGCAGCTTGATTCGATGAAAGGTGTCGAGGAGCAGGGTCAGCCCTTCCATGGCGTAGTATTCGCACTGCAGCGGGATGAGCAGACTGTGAGCGGCGGTCAGCGCATTGATGGTCAGAAGCCCCAGTGACGGAGGGCAATCGAGCAGCACGTAATCGTAATCGTCGCTGATGGAGGCCAGCCGCCGGTCCAGAAGGTGTTCGGCACGATCGACGGAGACGATTTCCCATTCCGCCGCGCTCAGCTCCGGATGTGCCGGGAGCAGGGCAAGATCGAGCGAGGGAGCCAGGGGGTGTCGAATGGGAGCCGGGCAGGAATTTCCCACCAGAAACGAGTAGAACGAAGGGGCACCGGGTTCCAGTCGGACTCCCAGGCCGCTCGATGCGTTTCCCTGGGGATCGCAGTCGATGAGCAGGACCTTCTGTCCTTTCCCGGCAAGGCTCGCCGCAGTATTGACGGCGGTGGTGGTTTTTCCCACTCCCCCCTTCTGATTGGCAATGGCGATGATCCTGGACATGAACCTCCTCGTGGGACTCAATCCTCGAGCCGGGCCGTCATTCACGAAACGCTGCCCCTGTCCACACTTTCCACGTATATCGCCGGGTCACTCAGGGCACTCGCCGCCGGTACCGCTCCCGCAAGGCATGCCGCTCACCCTGGTTCGCGCGGGACCCTGATCCCCCAAGCTCTGAAGAATTCGTGGTAGCGCAGGATATGCAACTCCCCTTCCCCGGTCCTCACCTTAAAATAGCTCAATGGAAACCGGGTCGAATCCAGACGGCCTTCATACCACCGGTCAAGGATCTCCGCAACTTCATAACGGCGGCCCCGCCACACGAAAGCAACCGGCTCCTGTGCCCCCTTGTATTCGTCGCGGGTGTATACCTTGACCTTTTCAAATTCCATGTGCTCAGGGTCCGTCCCGGCCGGCTGTTTTTTTGTCTTCGATCGGGCAAAAAACTTATACAATGATGGTAACTCAAAGCCAAACATTTCTGCTATGATTATAATGAGACCCGTCCGGAAGTCCGGCTGTGCCGGGTTTCCGGGCATTCAGCCCGCGGCGGTTCTCTGAAAACCGCGGCGGCAGAGCGGCCCCCTTCCGCCGGTCGTTCGATCTCTACCGGCGTCGGCCGGATGCGGGCAGGGAGGAACCCATGCGCAAAGCTTTGCTGGTGATCGACATGCTGAACGATTTCATGGATCCCGCAGGGGCGCTCTACTGCGGGGATGAGGCCCGGCGAATCATCCCCGTTGTGAAGGCGCTCATCACCCGTTTCGTCTCCGAAAATCGGCCGGTCATCTACCTGCGGGACGCTCACGCCGAGGACGACAGGGAATTCGAGCTGTTTGCGCGGCACGCCGTCAAGGACAGCTGGGGTTCGGGGATCATTCCGGAACTGCAGCCCACGGCGGAAACCCTGGTGGTGGACAAGGCCAGGTTCTCGGGCTTCTACGGGAACCGGCTTGCCGAGATCCTCGAAGCCGCCCGCACGGAGGAAGTATGGATATCCGGCGTGTGCACTTCCATTTGCGTGATGGATACGGCGGGCGATTCGAGGAACCGGGACTACGCCGTGGTGATCCCGGTTGACGCCGTGGCCGACTTTGATCCTCAGGCTCATGAAATGGCGCTGAAGCGCATGCTCCGGGTATACGGCGCGAAGCTCGCCACCGCCCGGGAACTCCTCGGAGGTGAGGAGCCGCCGACACCCTCCTCAACGAAAGGCTATACATGAACCTCTGGAACAGATACGCTCCCGAATTGGTCACCGATCTCTACGAGCTCACCATGGCCGCGAGCTACTATCGGGAAAGAATGTTCGGAGAGGCGACGTTCAGCCTGTTCGTCAGGGACTACCCGTATCACCGGGCGTATTTTGTCGCGGCCGGGATCGAACACCTGCTCGAATCGGTGGCTCAATTCCGGTTCAGCGAGTCCTCCCTGGAATACATTGCCTCCACGGGGAAATTCGCCTCCGATTTCATCGACTACCTCGGGCGGTTCCGTTTCACGGGCTCGATCCGCGCCCTTTCGGAGGGGCGTATTTTCTTTTGCAATGAACCGATCCTGGAGGTGACCGCCCCGATCATCGAGGGACAGATCATCGAGACGCTGGTGCTCAACGTCATCCAACTGGAGACCATGATCGCCGGTAAGGCCGCGCGCTGCGTCCACGCCGCGGGAGGAAGAGGTCTGATCGATTTTTCCCTGCGCCGTACGCAGGGCGTGGATGCCGGCGTGAAAGCCGCCCGGGCGAGCTACCTGGTCGGTTTCGAGGGAACGAGCAATCTGCTGGCCGGGCAGATCTACGGGATTCCGGTCTTCGGGACGATGGCGCATTCCTACGTCACGAGCTTTCACAGCGAAATGGATTCCTTCCATGCCTTTGCCCGGGCTTTTCCGGACAACACCGTGCTGCTCATCGATACCTACGACACGCTGAGCGGGGCGGCGAAAGCGGTCGAGATCGCGCGCCTGCTGCGGGCGCAGGGTCGGGAACTCAAGGGCGTGAGGCTGGACAGCGGAGACCTCGTGAGCTTGAGCAAAGGCGTCAGGAAGATCTTTGACGAGGCCGGCTTTCCGGATGTGAAGATCATGGCCAGCGGCAGCCTCGACGAGTACGGGCTCAAGGAACTGCTCGATGCGGGGGCGCAGATCGACACGTTCGCCGTGGGGACCAAGATGGGCGTCTCCGCCGACTCCCCGTACCTCGACATCGCCTACAAACTGGTCGAATACGACCACCGACCGGTGCTGAAGCTGAGCAGCGGGAAGAAAACCTGGGTGGGAAGAAAGCAGATCTATCGCCTTTATGACGACCGGGGCATGATGTGCGAGGATCTGCTGACCCTCGCGTCGGACGATCGGGCAACCGGCGAGCCGCTCCTCGAGGTCCTGGTGGAAGATGGGCGACCCGCGCGGGCCCCGGAGTCCGTCGACACGATCCGGTCCAGGTTCCGCCGGGAATGGGAAACGCTGCCGTTGCCTCTGCGTGAAATCATTCCGACGGAGCGCTATGCCGTCCGCATCAGTCCTGCATTGATGGCCATGGACGAGCAGGTCACCGACCGGGTCATGATTGAAGAGGTGGGTCAGCCTTCCATCCGCCAAAGATAGAGCCGCCGGGGAGCGGACATGCCCGGGAGCTCGTAGGACCGCGTTTCCGCGGGGGCCGGATACGCGTGCGTCCGCCGGTTCTCAAGGGCCGTTTCCGTACCGCTTCCCGCCCACCAGGCAAAGACCCCTCCCGGTCGCAATACCCGCGGGGCCAGCCGGGTGAGATGCCCGGGTTCAACCCTCACGGCGCGCATGATCACCGCCGTGAAGCGCTCGTCTCCTTCCGTGAACCAGCTCCCCGCCTCCTCCCACCTGCCGTGCAGGACGTGAATCCCCGGCAGCGAAAGGCCTGCCAGCAGCACCTTCAGAAAACTCACCTTCTTGCGGTTGGATTCCAGGAGATACATTCGCGTCTGCGGGTGCAGGATTTTCAAGGGAACCCCCGGAAAACCGGCCCCGGTGCCGACATCGAGTGTCTTCCCGGTGAGTGGGAGCCAGCGGGCGGGCAGGAGCGAATCAAGCAGGTGAGCGGTGAGGACCCGGTCGAATTCGGTGATGCGGGTCAAATTGGACCTGAGGTTCCATTCCAGCATCAGCCGAACGTGTTCGAACAGCATCTCCGCCTGCTGGGGGGACACGGCAATGCCGTGACCGTTCAGGAATGCTCTCAGCGTCTGCGGTGATGGTGTCTCTCGCATCGAGGATCAACCCGCCTTCTGTGGGAAACACTCGCGGGGCCGATGCCCTGCCTTGGGATCGATGCCGTTCGTGGAAAGTGGAATCATGCGGTCTCGGAGGCGATTTTCATCGTTCAAGGGTGCCCGGGGAGAATGCCCATTTGCGAGAGAATCCCATGGACCCTAGGGTTTGTTACTTCGTCGTGAGTCTACGGCGCATGGAAATTTGTGAAAAGTGTAGGTTTGACCCCGCATTTTTTTCACTTCCCGACGCAAAAATCGGAGAAGATTCGATCCAGCAGCGCATCGTCGCCGTTCCAGCCCAGCACCGAGTCCAGTTCATTGCGCGCGGCCTGGAGTTCCGCACTCGCCAGTTCCCAGAAGCCCCCCCCGGAGATGAGGTCTCTCGCGCGGATCAGTGCCTGAAGGGCTTTTTCGATGCAGCCCCGTTGCCTCAAATTTGGAACGATCGCCGAACCGGACTGTTCAAGAGGAAGGCGAAGGAAGCGTTTATTCAGAAAATCCCGGAGCCGCTCGATGTCCGGCGGGCGCAATGCGGAAATGGCCACGATCGGCACGTTTTCTCCGTATCGTTCCCGGATTTTCCCGGTTGAGGTCGCCGGCGGGAGATCTTCCTTGTTCAAAACGATGACGAAGGGCCGCGAAGCCACCGCTTCAACCACCGCGTCATCCTCCGCCGACAGGGGGCGGCTTCGATCCATGACGCACAAGACGATGTCCGCTTCCTCCACCGACTGAATCGTCCTGGCGATGCCGAAGGATTCGATTTCGTCGGGATCGTGTCGGAGCCCCGCAGTGTCGAGCACCTTGACGAGAATTCCGGAAAGAAGGAAGGTGTCTTCCACCACGTCACGGGTCGTTCCCGGAAACGGGGTCACGATGGCCCTGTCCCTGCCGACCAGAGCGTTGAGGATGGAAGACTTGCCGACGTTGGGCTTGCCCGCGAGCACCAGGCTCACCCCTTCCCGAAGCGCCCGGCTGCGCTCGGCGGACTCGAGAGCTGCGGACAGCGCGGGGATGAACTCCTCGTCCAGGCGTGTCACGAAACGGGCCCGATCCGACACGGCGCATAGCGCATCCTCGTCGAGATCGTCCTCGAAGTCGATCATCGCTTCAATGCGCGACTGCAACTCGAGAAGCCCTTCCCTCCACGACCGGACCTTTTCTCCCAAAGCCCCCCGCAAGAGTCTGTTGGCGAGCAGAAGCCCCTGCTCCGACCGGGAACGGATCACCTCGATGACCGCTTCGGCCTGGGACAGATCGATGCGGCCGTTGAGGAACGCGCGCCGGGTGAACTCCCCGGGGTCGGCCAGGCGCGCACCCTCCCTCAGAACCAGTTCGAGGATACGGTTCAGCACCGCGAATCCGCTATGGCAGTTGATCTCGACTACATCTTCCCGGGTGTAGGTGTGCGGTGCGGCCATGGTGCCGACCAGGACCTCGTCGAGGGATTGGCCGGTGACGGGATCCTTGATCCAGCCGTGATAGAGCCGGTGGGATTCGAGCCCGGATCCGGACCCGGAGCGCAAAAACAGCCTGCGGGCGATGGCCGTCGCTTCCGGTCCGCTGATCTTGATGATCCCGATGCCCCCTTCACCGACGGGAGTGGCAATGGCGCATATCGTATCGTGCGTGCCTTTCAATTCCACCATAGAAAATCGGGACCAATCAAAACAACCGCGCCGCTCAAGCAGGCGCCCGTCTATTGCTGACCGGTGTCGTCGGCAATCGTTCTGGAGGGTTTCCGGCCTTTCTTGACCGGATAGATGACCACCCTGCGCAACGTCCCTTCACCCTTGCTCTTGGTGCGGACTTCCTGGTCTTCCTTCAGGGCGAGGTGAATGATCCGCCGGTCCTGGGCGTTCATGGGACCGGTCGTGAGCGGGCGGTGAGACTTCTTGACTTTTTCACTCAGTTGCTGGGCCAGTTCTGTGAGGCTGCCCTCCCGCTTGGTCCGGTAGTTCTCCGTGTCCACGATCACGGAATAGTTTTCCCCGATTTCCTTCTGCAGGATCTTGGACACGAGGTACTGGAGGGCGTTCAGAGTCTTGCCGCGCTTGCCGATCAGCAAGCCGGAGCCGTTGCTGATGATGTTCAGGTAGAAATGGTCATCCCTTGATTCCCACTCGATCACCGTGGGCAGGTCAACATGCCGCAGAATATTGGAGAGAATCTCCTTGGCCCGTTCCGCCGCCGCCTCGACGGCGGGAACCTTGGTGGTCACTCTGATTCTTGCCTTCCTGGTGCCGACAATACCGAAGATACCCGAAGAACCTTTCGAAAGGATCTCGATATCGAGTTTTTCGCGAGGCAATCTGAGCTTTTCACACGCCGCGGCGATGGCCTCCTCGACGGATTTTTCCTCGAATTCAAGGACTGACATGATTCCCTCCGTTCAATCTCCGAACCGATCCGACTCTAGGTGCATGCAAGGGGGGGAGACGACGGTCATGCATGGTGATTGACCCAGTATTGCTGCGCAATCGAGAGAACATTATTCACCAACCAGTATAACACAAGACCGGAGGGAAAGTTGACAAAGAAAACCGTGAACATGACCGGCATGATCATCATGATCTGGTCCTGCCTGGGATCTCCGGCGGACGGGGTCATCTTCTGCTGGATGAACATGGTGATTCCCATGAGCAGCGTCAGTACCGGAAGGCCTCCAAGATACGGTATGTCGAAACCGATGGGCAGGCGGTCCGGCGCGGTGAGGTCGTCGATCCAGAGCATGAAAGGCTCGTGCCGGAGCTCGACGGCCCCGTTGAGCATTCTGTACAGGGCGAAAAACACCGGGATTTGGAGAAGCATGGGCAGGCAACCGCCCATGGGATTGACTTTGTAGGTGCGATAAAGGCCCATCAGCTCCTGGTTCATCTTCTCTCGGTCGCCTTTGTACTTTTCGCGGATCTGGGTCATCTTCGGCTGAATCTTCTTCATCTTCTGCATGGACTGGTAGCTTTTCTGAGTGAGAGGCCAGAAGAGAATCTTGATGACGATCGTGAGCAAAATGATGGCCACGCCCCAGTTGTGCGTGTACCGGTAGAACCAGTCCAGGACGTACACCAGAGGCTTGGCGATGAAGGTGAACCAGCCGTAGTCGACCGCGCTTGCGAGCTGGTGTTCCGCGCGGGCAAGGGTGCTGAGCTCCTTGGGGCCGATGTAGAAACGCAGTTTGAAGGACTTTGTTTCGTTGCCCTCGAGCTGGAACGGGTCCGTGAGGTACACGAGCTGAAGGAGCCCCTTGGTCGCGTCGAGAATGCGCGGCACGACCTGGTATCCGCCTTCCGCCACTGGAATGATGGCGTTGATGAAAAAGTTGTTCTCGTAGGCCACCCAGGTCATGGGCGGCTTCAAAACCAGGTCCGACTTGGAAAGATCCTTGGTCGTGAAGTTCTTCAGCGATCCTTTCTCGAGGGTCGTCAACTGTGATGGGTTGTAGGAGCTCTCTTCTTCGGGCGGGCTGAAGGGCAGAAAGTAGAAACTGATGCCCATCTGATCGACCAGCCGTTCGGAGGAGAGGTTCCCGATCTGCACCTCCAGGTCGAGGAGGTACGACTCGGGCGAGCAGGTGAAGGACTTGGTGACCCGCACCTTGCCGGGCACTTCGGTGGATAAGGAGAGCACTCTCGGTTTCTTGTCCTCGAGAACGGTTTCCGGCCCGGCCTCACTGAAGAACGGCCGCGTGGACAGCTGCCAGTCCTGGTGGTGGAGGAGATCTATGGCCATGGGCAGGTAGCCGCCGGCCTGGGAAGTCACCATCTGCATGGGGGGCGAGTCCGGATGGACCGCCTTGCGGTGCTTCTTCAGCTCGAAAGAGCTCAAGCGCGCGCCGGGGGCGATGATATTCATCCGGTACAGGGGATCCTCTATGGCCCAGGACTGGAACTGCTGATCGGGCCGAAACACGTGATCCTGGGGCAGGGCCTGGGGCGGCACGGTTTGAGGGGTTGCCGGCTGAGTGGTCGCCGGCTGAGTGGTCGCCGGTGCCGCCTGCTCGGTCTTATTGGGGGGAGGCGCGGGCATGCGGAAAAGACCGAAGTACATCTCCCAGAAAACGAGTACCAACAGAGAGAGAACCAAAGCGATCAAGGCCCTTTTTTCCATTCGGGAATTCTCCGTGTTATCGGGACGGGTGGTTGTTCGCGGACGGCCTCGGGACCGGGTCGTAGCCGCCGGCATGGAACGGGTGGCATCGCAGAAGCCGTTTCCCTCCAAGGAACAGGCCCCTCCAAATGCCGTAGCGCTCGATGGCTTCATAAGCATATTGGGAACATGTCGGCAGGAACCTGCAACGGGGGCCTTTGAGGGGTGATAGAACGATTTGGTAGAAACGGATCAAACCCAGAAAAATCGATCGGATCATCGAATCCGGCCATCCTTGTGCAAAAAGATTGCGAGGAGTTCCTTCGTCACGTCCAGCGAAGAAAGCTTCTCCGCTCCGGGCCGGGCAACCACCACGATGTCCCGGTACGGAGCGGGAATGCGCGTCTTGTTGAGGCGAAACCATTCACGAATGCGTCTTTTGATGCGATTTCTGCCCACGGCGTTCCAGTAACGTTTCTGTACGACCAGCCCGAGGCGGTGGTGAGGAAGGTCGTTGGCCGCGAAGTTCACGCCGAAATGGGCCGTGCGAACCCTGCGGCCGGATCGCTTCACTCGCTGGTAATCATCGGAGGCCCTGAGCTTTTCGTGCGGCCGGAAACGACTGGAGCCCCTCAAGATGCTTCCTCACCCTAATCGTTTTCCCGAATGAGCATTGCCCCGGGGGAATGCTAAACCGACAGGCGTTTACGGCCCCTGGCCCGGCGTCTCCTCACGATTTCGCGGCCGGCCCTGGTCGACATCCTTTCGAGAAAGCCGTGAGTGCGTTTTCGTTTGACATTGCTGGGCTGAAAAGTTTTCTTGCTCATAAAAAAATCCTTTGCCAATCCTCGACGGAGGACGATCCTTGTTGTACACGTGCAAAATGCGGCGCCGGGCCATGCCTTCCGGAAACATCCGGCGGCGGTTTCGAGCCCTCAGAGACACGCTTGAACGCAAAAGTAAATGAATAATGCAATACTTTTGCTTTTGTCAAGAACCAAAAGGGCACCCGGGGACGTCGATGTTCCCGCATCCCATGGGAGGACCGGGCGACCGGCCTCCTGCGGGCGGTCGTTGGTGATGGGCGGCTGGGAAAAGCCTCGGGACATCCTTTCCTTCTTTCTCGCGAACCCACCGTGGGCCAAAGGCCCGCGGCGAAGCATGAAAGCCGCCGTCGTCATTGCTGATCCGGGCGGCCGGCCCTTCCCGAACCCTGCGATTCCGGAAATCTCACAGGGTGAGTGCACCTCGATGGGCCGGCTCGCTCTTAATGATTGAAGATAATGCGATCACGTGCTATGAGATGGAACCTTTGATCGAATTTTCACTCGAAAGGAGAAGGGGCGCCAATGTTTGTGAACCGTATACTGGGCTGGTTTTCCAACGATCTGGCCATAGACCTCGGAACAGCCAATACCCTCGTGTATGTGCGAGGGAAGGGGATTGTGCTCACGGAACCCTCGGTGGTTGCAGTTCGAAAGGACGAAAGAGGCGCCAATCGCGTGGTGGCTGTCGGAAAAGATGCCAAGATGATGCTCGGAAAGACTCCTGGAAATATCGTCGCCATCAGGCCCATGAAAGATGGAGTCATTGCGGACTTTGAAGTGGCCGAGGCGATGCTCAGATACTTTATTAGAAAAGTGCACAATCGTCGCAACCTGGTCAGGCCCCGGATCATCGTCTGCATTCCTTCCGGAGTGACCCAGGTGGAGAAACGGGCCGTCAGGGAGTCGGCGGAATCGGCGGGGGCCCGGGACGTTTACCTGATCGAGGAACCCATGGCGGCGGCCATCGGCGCCGGACTGCCAATCACCGAACCGGTGTGCAACATGGTCGTGGACATCGGCGGCGGCACCACCGAGGTCGCCGTGATCTCCCTTGCCGGAATCGTCTATAGCCGCTCCGTGCGGGTGGGCGGGGACAAGATGGACCTGGCCATCCTCCAGCACATCAAGCGCAAGTACAACCTCTTGATCGGGGAACGCACCGCGGAGATCATCAAGACGACCATCGGCAACGCTTACCCGCTCGGCCAGACCGAGACCATGACCATCAAAGGGCGGGACCTGGTCAGCGGTATCCCCAAGACGGTTGAAATCAATTCCGACGAGGTTCGTGAATCTGTCCAGGAGCAGATCGATTCCATCCTGGAAACCATAAAAATCGCGCTCGAGCAGACTCCCCCCGAACTGGCCGCAGACATCGTGGACCGGGGGATCGTCCTGACGGGGGGCGGTGCTCTGCTCAAGAACCTGGATCATTTGTTGAGACTGGAGACCGGTCTCCCGATCATCATCAGCGAGGATCCCCTTTCCACGGTCGTGCTGGGTTCCGGCAAGGCCCTGGAGGAAATCGACGTTCTCAAGGACGTTTTTGCTTAGAACCGGCTGATCCGGCGGTTTTTCGTACAGCCTGAAACACACTCTCGCATCGTTCCGGTAGAACGTGGCCGGTTCAGGCAACGTGTGCATCCCGCGGGCGCTTACTGTTTGTTGAGGCCTTGGCATCATGACCGAGTGGTTGCGCCGGTTGCGAGGCGCATTATTGATTCTTGTGTTTCTGAGTGTCTTCCTCTACATTTTCTCCCTGAACTTTCGCCCGCCCGAGAAAATGGACGTTCTGCAGCGCTTTGTGGTTGAGACGCTCGTTCCGCCTATAAAATCCGTGGGCAGGATCGCTTCCTTCTTCGAAGATCTGGTCAAGGAATATGTGTGGCTGAGGAATCTTCGTTCCGAAAACGCGATCCTGCGACGGCAGTTGGCCGCCACCGAGCAGAAACTGACCGACTACCAGGAAGCCTATATCGAAAACCTGCGTCTCAGGCGCCTGCTCGATTTCAAGAGCAGCATCCATGTCGACACCGTTGCCGCGAGGGTGGCCCTGCACGATCTGACCGGATGGTTTCAGACCGTGATGGTGGATAAGGGTTTCAGGGACAGGATCATGTCCGACATGGCCGTGGTGAATGATGAAGGCGTTGTCGGTCGCATACTGGACGTGTCGGACAGGTATTCGCGCATATTGCTCATCACGGACCCAGGAAGCTCGGTGGATGCGGTCATTCAGCGCAACCGGGTACGGGGGGTTTTGAGCGGCAAGGATGCCAACAGTTGCATCCTGAAATACGTGCGCGGCAATGTGGACGTGCAGGTGGGGGACCTGATCATCACGTCGGGCAAGGACGGGGTTTACCCGAAGGGGCTCCGCCTGGGCGTTGTCCAGGGAATTTTCAAGGATCCCGTGGACTTGTTTCAAAAAATCGAGGTCAAGCCGCTGGTGCGCCTGAATGCGCTCGAGGAAGTACTGATCATGAAGCGCGAGGCGAATGCACCTGACGACGTCATGGGCAATTGAGGCCGCGCGGGCAGGTCCGCATTCCCGAAGATTATCGGAGCGCGTTACGCGCTCGGTGCGGCTTCGGCTGAGGTGCTCCGGTCGGACGCGGGCCTTTTTGCCGGTGGAACCGATGGGGAAAACGACCGGCGCATTCCCCCGCATCGCCAGGGGATTCTCGGTGAAAACCGTGGCGTTTGCGTGTCGGATTATCGTATAACCGGAAAGAGATCGATCCCGCAATGAATGCTCCCGTGCGTTCCAGAAACAGCATCCAGTATGTCTACATCCTCGAGATGTTCGTCTACACGTTGTTCCTGCTGCTCCTCCAGGCCGGGTTCTTTGCGCGGCTGCCCTACCCCGCGCTGCGGGCGGATGTTCTCCTGCCGCTGATGTTCGGTGTGGCGGCGGAATGGCCGCCGGTGCCGAGCCTGCTTTGGGCGTGCTTTTGGGGTTTTGCGGTGGACGTGCTCTCGGGAGGGTTCTGGGGTCTGCACGTGGGCTCATACGCAGTGGCCATCTGCATGGTCAATATCGCGGCGGACAGAATCGGTTTCGAGAATCCGATCTACCAGATGTCCATGGCGGGATTATGCGCTCTGGGACAGTCGGCGGCGCTGGGGTTGTACATGTCTTTCGAACCGCTCACCTTCCTTGCCTCGGCCTCGGTTTGGACAAGCCTGTTGATTCGCTCGGCGCTGATGACCGTATTGACGCCGTTTGTGATTTACCCCGTATGGAGCCTCAAGAAAATGCTGCGTTGAGCCCGGGGAGGGTGGCATGCGTTTCTCCCGTGACGGGCACAACGTCACGAAAATAGAACCATGGTATTGTCGTCTCATGAATGTGAAAAAGAAGAAAGCCGATAACCTGCAGCTGCTGAACTGGGAGATGGCCGAGACGGCTTCCTTTCAGAAGCAGTACATCATTGTGGCCGGCGTGATGTTCCTCATTCTGCTGGTCTACATGGCGCGCATGTGGAGCCTCCAGGTTCTGCAGGGCGCCACCTATCGCTACCAGTCGGAGAATAACCGTATTCGGCTGGAGGACATCTCGGCGCCGCGTGGGATCATTTTCGACAAGAACGGCGTGCCGTTGGTGGAGAACCGCCCCGCCTATCACGTGCTGCTCATCAGGGAAGACGTCCAGGACCTGGATGGGACCGTCAGGGAACTGGCCCGCCTCCTCGGTCGTACCCCGGACGAGCTGTTCGCCGTTCTGGAGACCAACCGCACCACGCCGAAATTCCTGCCGATCCGGTTGGCCGCGGATCTGGACCGGGATGCCCTGGCGCGGGTGGAGGCTCAACGGATCAGGCTGCCCGGGGTCGTGATCCAGCTCGAGCCCAAGCGCGAGTACCGATGGAACGGTACGGCGGCGCACCTTATCGGGTATCTGAGCGAGATCACGGAGAGCGATTTGAAACACGAGAGCTACCAGGGTTACGTGCAGGGCGAAGATGTCGGCAAGTTCGGGGTGGAGAGCGCGTTCGAGAAATTCCTGCACGGAAAGAGAGGCGGCCGCCAGATGGAGGTGGACGCCATCGGCAGAAGAATTCGGCTTCTGGACGAGTTGCTGCCGATCCCCGGAAGAAACCTGTGGCTGACGGTTGACATCGAGTTGCAGAGGCTGGCGGAGAGCCTTCTGGAGGGCAAGGCGGGGGCCATCGTCGCGGTGGATCCGACTTCCGGCGCGATCCTGGCGTTTGCCTGCAGCCCCACGTTCGACCAGGAAAAGTTCGTTCGGGGTTTGAGAAAAGAGGAATGGCAGGCACTGAGCAAGAATCCCAACCACCCCCTGCTCAACCGAGGCAGCGGCGCGGCCTACCCGCCCGGTTCGACCTACAAGGCGTTCATGGCTCTTGCCGGGTTGCAGGAGGGTGTGATCACGCCCGAGACCAGCTTCAACTGTCCCGGATATTACGAGTTCGCCGGCCGCAGATACCGGTGCTGGCGGGATCGCGGTCATGGGGGAATGGCGGTCGAGCGGGCCCTCATCCAATCGTGCGACGTGTTCTTCTACCAGACCGGCATGCGCCTGGGGGTCGACCGCATCGCGCAGTATGTCTCCATGTTTGGCCTGGGGGAACGTACGGGAATCGGCCTGCACGGCGAACATCCGGGCCTCGTTCCGACGTCGTGGTGGAAGCGGCAGGCGATCGGGGTTCCCTGGCAGAAGGGGGAGACTCTGTCCATCTCGATCGGGCAGGGCTACGACCTGGCCACCCCGCTCCAGATGGCTGTCGGATATGCCGCCATCGCCAACGGAGGGAACCTCTGGCAGCCGCACGTGGTCATGCGCGTTGAGGGGAGCACCCCAGCGGAGACGGATGAGATCAAGGGAAAACTGCGACGGACGATTCCCATCGCCAAGAAACACTTCGACCTGGTCCGCAAGGGACTGCTCGGGGTCGTGGAGGATGATCGGGGGACGGCCCACGCGGTGCGGGACAAGTCTTTCCTTATGGCGGGCAAGACCGGCACCGCGCAGGTAGTGGGCGTGGCCGACGGCGCCAACCGCAAGCTGCTCGAAAGGATGGCCAAGGGCAAGACCCGGGACCACGCCTGGTTCGTGGGCTATGCACCGGCGAACAACCCCAGGATTTCAGTGGCCGCGATCATAGAGCACGGCGGCCACGGTTCCTCCGTGGCGGCTCCCGTCGTTCAGAAGGTCATCGCCGCTTACCTGAAATCCGAATCCGCCGCGGCCCCAAGTCAATGATGCCGGGCGGGGGCTCCCGGCGTTGCGGCTTCACTGAGGATATCGCGTTTCCATGATGGACAGACGTCTGATTGAAAACTTTGACTGGTCGATCATCTGGGTATTGCTGGGGATCATCTGCATCGGCCTGTTGAGCGTTTACAGCGCACTATACCCGCAAATCCGGGCCAACCCCACCCACAACCTGTTCATCAAGCAGATCATGTGGCTGTCGCTCGGGTTCGGGGTCATGTTTTTCACGCTCTTCCTGGATTACCAGAAACTGAAAGCGGTGAGCTTCTGGCTCTACCTCGCAACGGTGGTGCTGCTTGTGGCCGTCCTGGTGGTGGGCAAGGAAGTCAACGGTTCGAAGCGCTGGCTGGAACTGGCCGGATTCCAGTTCCAGCCGTCGGAGCTCATGAAGATCGTGATCGTCATCCAGTTGGCCAGCTACTTCTCCACCCAGGAGATCACGTCGTATCCGCCATTGAAGAAGCTCCTGACGCCCTTGGCGTTTGTCGCCGCCCCGGTGCTGCTGATCCTTGCCGAACCCGATCTCGGCACGGCCATCTGCATCCTGGCCATCTCCGGCACGATCATCTTCTTCATGGGGATTCGCTGGAAGTATATCCTGGCCATGATGATCGGCGTGATTCCGCTGCTGATGCCCATCTGGATGACCGTTTTGAAACCTTACCAGAAGCGGCGGATTGAAATTCTGCTTCGGCCGGACCTCGATCCGCTGGGGGCAGGCTATCACATCCGGCAGTCGAAAATTGCCATCGGGTCCGGGATGCTCTGGGGAAAGGGGTTTCTGAACGGGACCCAGAACAAGCTGCATTTTCTTCCTGAGAAACATACGGACTTCATTTTTTCGGTCTGGGCCGAGGAATGGGGATTCGTGGGGTGCCTTGTTCTGCTGGTGCTGTTCGGGCTCCTGGTATTCCTGTCGCTGCGCGTGGCGCGCAGGTCCAAGGACCGCTACGGAGCCCTGCTGGTGGTGGGAATGACCGCGCTCATTCTCTGGCAGGCGCTCATCAATATCGGCATGGTCATCGGGCTTCTCCCCGTGGTTGGAATCACGCTTCCCTTCGTCAGTTACGGAGGGTCCTCCCTCATCACTCTGTGCTTCGCCATAGGCATCATCGAGAGCGTCAGCATGCGCCGTTACGTGTTTCAAACCCGTTGAAAATGCTCCTGAAAACGGGCAGGAACAATTTGTGATATTTTTAGCTTTTTTCTTGCCAAGGCTCCAAACTTGTGCTAACAGGTCGGCCATGTCACGCTTCCATACTGAGGCCATGCTTGGGTTTGTGCATTTTTTGGCTGGGAAATGCCCAATTGCTCAACATGTGCAGCAGGTCACATAAAGTTTTGGTTTTGAACACAGTGGTGTACTGCATGGAATCTAGGGAAGGGGAAAAATGATCAGCATCAATGTAACACTCATCATTCAGCTGGTGACTTTCTTGATCTTTGTTTTCCTGATGAATCTCGTCCTCTATCGTCCCATCCGCCGGATTGTCGCCCAGAGGAAGCAGTTCGTCGACGACCGGCAGACCGGTATTGATCGGCTGGAGGCGGATGCGCAGAAGTCGGTTCAGGAATTCAACGCCAGGCTTCTGGATGCCCGCAAGGAGGGACGGCAAAAGATTCAGGACCTGAAAGCGGCGGCCTATGAGCGGGAGAAGGAACTCCTGCAGCAGGCGACCGAGCAGGCCGCCGGTCGGATGCAGACGATGCGCGCCAAGGTGCAGAGTGACATCGGGCAGGCTCGCGAGCAGCTGATGACTCAGGTCCGATCCTTTTCGGTTGAGTTGGCTCAAAAGATTTTGGGAAGGAGTATCTAGATGCACGCAGGTGTGAGGGGGAAGAAGGAGAGAGCGAAGTTCGTATGGCCGCTCCTCGGTGCCGGGTTGCTCCTTGCAGCGGAGGGGGTTGCCTGGGCGAGCGGGGGGGGCGGTGAGCATGGAGGAGGCCACCTGAACTGGTCTGATTTTCTTGCCAGGACGCTTGTTTTCGTGATCACGTTTTCCATCCTGTTCAAGTTGCTCAAGAAGCCGATCACCGGTTTTTTTTCTTCCCGGAAGGCGGAAATCCAGCGGTTGCTGTCCGAGCTGGAGCTGAAGCAGAAGGAAGCCGAGCAGAACCACGCCGAGTGCAAGGCGAAACTGGCTGCACTCGAGGTTGAGACGAAGAAGATCGTCGACGAGTTGATTGCGGAAGGGGAAGTCGAGCGGCAGAAGATCATCGCGGCGGCCGAGAAGCAGGCCGATTACCTCCGGCAGCAGGCCGACGTCGCCATACAGCAGGAGATCAAGGCCGCCCGGGAGAAGCTCAAACTGGAGATCAGCGAACTCTCGGTGGCTGCGGCCGAGGAGATACTGCGCAAGAACATGAAAGCTAAGGATCAGGATCGCCTGGTTCGTGACTTCATGAAAAGGGTGGTGGAGGCGAAGTGAAAAACCTAATCATTGCGAAACGTTATTCCAAGGCGTTGTTCAATCTGGCCGAAGAAGGGCGGATGATTGAGCAATACGGAGAGGAGCTGGACAACTTCGTTCGGTTCCTGGGGAAGCTTCCAGAGCTGGCGGACGCCCTTCGCAATCCTTTGTATCCGGAAGCGACCAGAAAAGCGATTTTTTCCGCGGTGGCGGAACAACTCGCGCTGGCTCCCATCATGCGCAGCTTCATCAATTTGCTGATCGAGAAGAAGCGGGTGGAGCACCTGGAGGAAATAGCGCAATACTACCACAGACTTATCGATGAATACTCCAATGTCGCCCGCGCTCAGGTCAAAGCGGCCATCGATCTGGACGAGAAGGTCATCCAGGAGATCGCCAAGACCCTGGAAAAAATGACAGGTAAGAAAATCGTCGTCGAGTTTCACAAGGATCCGAGCCTGATAGGGGGGGTCCTGGCGCAGATTGGCGATTTTGTTTTGGATGGCAGTGTGAAGCGACAGCTAATCAATTTTAAGGAAACTTTGAAGAGGGGTGCGTTAGGTTAATGGAAATCAGAGCAGAAGAAATCAGCCAGATCATCAGAGAGCAGATCAAGGATTACGAGAAGCAGGTTGAACTCAGCGAGACCGGGCGCGTGCTTTCCGTAGGTGACGGAATTGCCCGCGTCTACGGCGTCGAGAAATGCATGTCGATGGAATTGCTTGAGTTCCCTACGGAACATGGCGTGGTTTACGGCCTGGCCCTCAACCTGGAAGAGGACAACGTGGGTGTCGCCATCATGGGCGAAGACATTCACATCAAGGAGGGGTCGGAGGTCAAGCGGACGGGGCGGATCGCTTCGGTGCCCGTGGGTGATGCGGTGCTGGGGCGAATCATCGACTCCGTGGGCAACCCGGTCGACGGCAAGGGGCCGATCGAGGCCAAGGAATTTTCCCGTGTCGAAGTCATCGCTCCCGGCGTCATCGCCCGGCAGTCGGTCAACGAACCGATGTATACGGGCCTGAAAGCCATCGATGCGATGACGCCCGTCGGCCGCGGTCAGCGGGAACTGATCATCGGCGACCGGCAGATCGGCAAGACGGCCATCGCGGTGGATACCATCATCAACCAGAAGGACAGCGGCATCATCTGTATTTATGTCGCGGTCGGGCAGAAGAAGTCCACGGTGGCGCAGGTGGTTGAAACGCTGCGCAAGCACGGAGCCATGGAATACACCATCGTGGTTGCCGCCAACGCCAGCGATCCGGCGGCTCTCCAGTACATCGCGCCTTACGCCGGCTGCGCTATGGGCGAATACTACCGGGATAAGGGCCGGCACTCCCTCATCATTTACGACGATCTTTCCAAGCAGGCCGCCGCCTACCGGCAGGTGTCCCTGCTGCTGCGCCGTCCGCCCGCGCGTGAAGCGTATCCGGGCGACATTTTCTACAACCATTCGCGGCTTCTGGAGCGCGCAGCGAAGCTCAACGCCGAACTGGGAGGCGGTTCCCTGACGGCCCTGCCCATCATCGAAACACAGGCCGGCGACGTCTCGGCATACATTCCCACCAACGTTATTTCCATCACCGACGGGCAGATTTATCTCGAACCCAACCTGTTCTTTGCCGGTGTTCGCCCCGCCATCAACGTCGGTCTTTCCGTGTCGCGCGTCGGTGGCGCCGCTCAGACGAAGGCTATGAAGCAGGTCGCCGGGCGTCTGCGCCTCGATCTGGCCCAGTATCGCGAACTGGAAGCGTTCGCCAAGTTCGGCAGCGATCTCGACAAGGCTACACAGGCCCAGCTCAGTCGCGGGATGCGCATGACCGAGCTGCTCAAGCAGCCTCAGTATCAGCCGATGTCCGCCGAGAGGGAGGTCATGTCGCTCTACGCCGGCACCCGGGGACACCTCGATAGCATCCCCGTAGAGAAAGTGCTGGAATTCGAGAAAGAGATGCTTTCCTTCGTTGAACGCAAGTATCCGGAAATTCTTAGCGAGATCAAAGAGAAGAAGATCATCAGCGAAGAGCTTGACGGCAAGATGAAGAAAGCTCTGGAAGAATTTGCCGGGGTTTTTCAGGCTTAACGGCGTCACAGTCAACCGTCTAGGACAAGAGAGTGCATTATGGCAACCCTTCGGGATATCAAGAGAAAGATCGACGCCGTAAAGAAGACCTCGCAAATCACGAAGGCCATGAACATGGTGGCCGCTGCCAAGTTGCGCGGTGCTCAGCAGAACATGGAACGGTTTCATCCTTACGCCGAGAAGTTCAACGAGGTGATCGATCGGCTGGCGGAAGGGGTGGAGGATGCCGGTCAGTACGTTCTGCTCACACCGAGGGAGGAAGTCAAGAAGATCGAGCTTGTCCTCGTGACCGCGGATCGAGGTCTTTGCGGCAGCTTCAACAACAACCTGATCGTGATGGCGGAACGGTTTCTCAAGGCCAAGCAGGCCGAGGGATGCCAGGTTCGCCTCACGGCTGTCGGGCGGAAAGGCGGCGACTATTTCAGGCGGCGCACTTTCGAGGTCCGCAAACGCATGACCGGCCTGCTGAACAAGCCGAGTTATGAAGATGCGGCCGTTCTGGGCCGAGAGCTTATAGAACAGTTCGAAATCGGGGAATGTGACGAGGTGTACGTCATCTACAGCCGCTTTCTGAGCATGGTGAGGCAGCAGGCGACGTTGATGAAGCTGCTCCCCATCGCCCCGACCAAGAAAGCGGAAGCGGAAGAAAAGGCACGTCTCGAATACTTGTTCGAACCTTCTCACGAGGCGTTGCTGACCGACCTTCTGCCCAATTACGTGTTCATCGAGATTCTGGAGAGTCTGTACCAGACGGCGGTGGGCGAGCACGCGGCACGCATGGCGGCCATGGAAAACGCCACCAGCAACTGCAAGGAACTGGTGAAGACTCTGACTCTCACCTACAACAAGGCAAGGCAGGCGGGCATCACCAAGGAGCTCATGGACATCGTTGGCGGTGCGGAAGCCTTGAGGAAATAGGCACAGGTAACGGCTCTCAGAGCTGTAAGGAGGTATTAAGCCCATGAATATGGGGAAAATCGTACAGGTAATCGGAAACGTTGTGGACGTCGAGTTCGGCGAGGGCAAGCTCCCTCCCCTTCTGACCGCGCTGTTCGTGAGCAATCCGGGGCTCAATGACCAGGAAGACAACCTGGTGCTCGAGGTGGCTCAGCATTTGGGTGACAATGTCGTGCGCACCATCGGAATGGACCTGACGGACGGCCTGGTACGTGGGATGGCCGTCAAAGACACCGGAAGCCCGATCATGATGCCGGTCGGGGCAGCCGTTCTGGGCCGGGTGATCAACGTCGTCGGGCGGACCGTGGACGGTCTGGGGCCGGTGAATACGGACGCCTACATGCCCATCCATCGTTCCGCTCCCGCTTTCACGGAGCAGGACACCTCGGTCAAGGTGCTTGAAACCGGCGTAAAGGTCATCGACCTGCTGGTGCCCTTCCCCCGCGGCGGGAAAATGGGCATGTTCGGCGGTGCCGGCGTCGGCAAGACCGTCGTCATGATGGAGATGATCCACAACATCGCCATGCAGCACGGCGGTATTTCGGTGTTTGCCGGTGTGGGCGAGCGAACCCGCGAGGGCAACGACCTTTATCATGAAATGAAGGATTCGGGTGTTCTGCCCCGTGCCGGTCTCGTGTACGGCCAGATGACGGAGCCTCCCGGAGCCCGCGCCCGCGTGGCCCTTTCCGCGCTGACCGTGGCGGAATACTTCCGGGATGTGGAAGGCCAGGACGTGCTGCTGTTCGTCGATAACATCTTCCGTTTCACCCAGGCCGGCGCCGAAGTCTCGGCCCTGCTGGGTCGTATGCCGTCCGCCGTCGGTTATCAGCCCACCCTGGGGACCGACCTCGGCGAGCTGCAGGAACGGATCACCTCGACCACCAAGGGTTCGATCACTTCGGTGCAGTGCGTGTACGTGCCTGCCGACGACTTGACCGACCCCGCTCCGGCAACGACCTTTGCCCACCTCGACGGTACCGTCGTGCTCTCCCGGCAGATCGCCGAGCTTGGGATTTACCCGGCCGTGGACCCGCTGGATTCGACTTCCCGGATCCTCGACCCGAACGTACTCGGTGAAGATCATTACTACACCGCGCGCGAGGTCCAGCAGATCCTGCAGAAATACAAGGATCTCCAGGACATCATCGCGATCCTGGGCATGGACGAGTTGTCGGATGAAGACAAACTGACCGTCGCACGCGCCCGGAAAATCCAGCGTTTCCTGTCCCAGCCGTTCCATGTGGCTGAAACTTTCACCGGCGTTGCCGGCAAATACGTGAAGGTAGAGGACACGGTCAGGGGATTCAAGGAAATTTGCGAGGGCAAGCACGACGACATCCCCGAGCAGGCCTTCTTTATGGTGGGGGGCATTGAGGAAGTGATCGAGAAAGCCAAGCAAATGTCCGCCGCTTAGGCGCGAGGAATGGTGAGCATATGGCCGAGAAGATCAAACTAGAGATTGTGACGCCGGAAAAGAAGGTCCTGAGCGAGATGGTGGACATCGTGGTTGCGCCGGGCCAGGAAGGTGAGTTCGGTGTGCTTCCGCACCACATTCCGTTTCTTTCGAAACTGAAGGTGGGCGAGCTGCGATACCGCATTGGCCAGACCCTGCGGTGCGTGGCCATCATGGGAGGATATGCCGAGGTGCTGCCCGACCAGGTGACGATCCTCGCGCCCGCCGCCGAAGAAGCCGGTGAAATTGATGTCATTCGGGCCAAGGCCGCTCGGGAGAGAGCCGAGCGCCGTCTTGCCGAAACCAAGGATCGGCTCGAATTCACCCGCGCTCAGGCCGCTCTTCAAAGAGCGGTCGCCCGCTTGAAAGTCGCCGAAAAAACCTGACGACAATCATTTCCCAGGTGACGCAAAAGCCCTCCCCCTCTAGGGGGAGGGCTTTTCGTTTTCCTTTACTCTTCTTCCGAGCTGGTGAATAATGAATAACTTCTAAACCGCCGAGGTGCGCGGCAAAGCCGGGATTGCCTCGAACTGCCGGCTTTGACCGCCCCTCCGGGCGAAGGCGGAGGTCCAGGGTGTATCGGAGCAACTTGATTTTCGCTTTCGCGCGCACGACCAAAACGCGTTTTCCCGGCCCTAGCAATATGTTCCAGGAGGCTCGACCATGTGTGGAATAGTTGGATATGTGGGTGCGATGGACGGAAGGGACATTCTCATCGAAGGTCTCAAGCGTCTCGAATACCGGGGCTACGACAGCTCGGGAATAGCCATGGTTGGGGACTCCAGAACCGTGGAGATTGTTCGGAGCCGCGGGAAAATAGCGGTCCTCGAGGGGAGGCTCAGGGAACGGCCCATCGCCGGAAGCATCGGCATCGCTCATACCCGCTGGGCGACACACGGCAAGCCTTCCGATGAGAACGCGCATCCGCACCGATCGGGTCCCTTTGTGGTCGTCCACAACGGGATCATCGAGAATTACGCGGAAATCAAGTCCCGGCTGCAACTCGAGGGGTTCGGGTTTTCTTCGGAAACGGATACCGAGGTCATCGTCAAACTGGTCGAGCGGGAATGGCGCTCGGGCAAGGATCACAAGCAGGCCATCGTGGATTCCCTGCGCCAGCTGCGGGGCAGTTATGCCGTGGTTTTCCTCAACGAGGCGGCCCCGGATCAGCTCATAGCCGCCCGCAAGGAAAGCCCTCTGATCCTGGGACTGGGTGAAAGCGAGTATTACCTGGCGTCCGATGTGCCGGCTATACTGCCGTATACCAGGAAAATCATTTACCTTGAGGACGGTGACGTCGTTTCGGTGTCCAGGAGCGGCTACAGCATCGAGTCCTTTGAAGGGGAAAGGCTGGAGCGGGTTCCCAGGACCATCGAGTGGAATCCGATCATGGCCGAGAAGGCTGGATACAAGCACTTCATGCTCAAGGAAATCCATGAACAGTCACAGGCGATCATCGATACCTTCCGCAGCGCAGTGGACCTGAACCGGGGAGAGATTCGGCTGGACGACCTGAATCTTGACGGGAAAGATGTCGCCGGGATCCGCAAGATCTGCCTCATCGCCTGCGGGACGTCCTATCACGCCTGCCTGGTCGGGAAATATATGATCGAGAACATGTGCCGAATCCCGGTCGAAGTCGATCTGGGGTCGGAATTCAGGTACAGGGGACCGCTGCTCGGACAAGACACCCTGCTCGTGGTGATCAGCCAGTCGGGAGAGACGGCGGACACGCGGGCGGCCTTGCAGGAAGGCTTGGAGAAGGGCGCGGTCTGCCGGGCCATTGTCAACGTGGTCGGCAGCAGCCTGGTGCGGATGGCGGGCGGCGTGATTTATACCCATGCGGGACCGGAAATCGGTGTGGCCTCGACGAAGGCTTTCACGGCTCAGCTGGTGGCCCTCTACCTCTTCGGCCTCTACTTTGCCGTCGCTTCCGGCCGCCTCGGTCGGCAGGAACTGTCCGCGTACATACAGGAGCTTATCGAGCTGCCGCGGAAAGTCTCAGACATTCTCGCGAGAAGCGAGGAGCTTTCCGGGCTGGCGCGGCGTTTCATGAATTGCCGGGATTTCCTCTACCTCGGCCGCGGCATCCTCTACCCCATCGCGCTGGAAGGCGCGCTGAAACTCAAGGAAATCTCATATATCCATGCCGAAGGCTACGCGGCGGGAGAAATGAAACACGGGCCGATCGCCCTGATCGACGAACAGATGCCTGTGGTCGTCTTGATGCAGAAGGGGCCGCTTTTCGAAAAGATGTTGAGCAATGTCCAGGAAGTGAAGGCAAGAGGGGGACAGGTGATCGCCCTGGTGGAGGGGGAAGCCGACGAACGGATTGGCCCGTCGGAAAACCGGTTCCTGATCCCGGGAAGCTCACCCTGGCTGGCTCCGGTGCTTTTCACGGTCCCCCTGCAGTTGCTGGCCTACCAGATCGCGGTCCTACGGGGCACGGACGTGGATCAGCCGCGCAATCTGGCCAAGAGCGTCACGGTGGAATAGGGTCTGGGAGCGCTGGAGATTCGGCTTGACTTGTTTTTGCTTTTCTAGCTACAATATGATTGAAATCGCGGGCTTCGATATGATTGTGATTTTTCGTTGAGGAGCCCGGGGTGCGCGACCGCAGGGCCATGGAAGCATGGCGTGCGCCCTTGTGTGGAAGCGTTCAATGTTTTGTACAGACAGCGGGAAAGGCTCATTGGCACAGATCAACGCGAGCAATGGACTCGGAGAGAGGACTGACGGGAAGTGGTTCTTTGCTCGAAGGCTTGGGGGCAGGCCTCGATAATTTTGCAAGATCAATGCCGCGAGGGGGAAAAACGGGTAAACGGCGGACAGGCATCAGGCAGTTGATTACGAAGAGCACCTCAGAGGTATGGAAACGGATGACGCCTGCCGGCGCGTGAAGCCGGCGAAAGAAGAAGGTCCCGGGGGTGGAGCCCGGGGCATTGACCATATGATTTCGAACAGCCCCTGCTGTGTTTGTGATTGGGTGTACTTCCTGAGCCAACATACAAAAAACGGGAACTCCCTCTGGCTCCGGTGTGCAGGTCAGGAAACTGAAAGCCTAAAGGAACTACGGAGTGCCCACCTTAGAACAGCGGTTCAAGGCCGGCTGTCCAACACGGCACAATGCGGGGGCGTTGTTTTATCAATCTCTCTCCGAAAAAATCCATCTCGAAAAGACCCCGGTGGAACCGGGGCTCCGGTCGTTCGGACCGGTGACCCGGGGATATCCTGCATCTTGAGCTTTTCTTCCTGACGAATGCCTGTTTCGACGGATCAAGCATGCGGCGACCTCGACGATTGGCGAGCGCGCCGGTTGAGTGAAGGTTTTGGGGCATTCCGGCCGCGTGATTGCGCGCGTTTACCCGCCTGATCAAATTGACCGCATTGATATCTCCGGATCAATTGCGATGAAAGGAATCATATACTATGGGCTATGTGTCCGGCATACTACTTGTCCTGATCGGTCTGCTGGCGGGAGTCGGGCTCGGAGTGCTGCTCCGTCAGTACTGGTTGGAGAAACGAAATCGGCAACTCCAGGAACAGGCACGCAATATACTCACCGATGCACGCAAGGAAGCGGAGACCATCAAGAAAGAGGCGATTCTCCAGGCCAAGGACAGCCTCTTTCAAATGAAGGCCGAGTTTGAAAGGGAGACCAAAGAGAGTCGAAAAGAATTTCAGAACCTGGAAAAACGCATTCTGCAGAAGGAAGAGAACCTGGACAGGAAGTCCGAAGCCCTCGACAAGCGGGAGGGGGTGATCGGCAAACGGGAGAAAGTCCTGCAGCAGCAGGAGAAGGAGTTGGAGGAAAACACGCGCGAGCTCCATATGCTGATCGAAGAACAGCGGAAGAAGCTCGAGAGTCTCTCCGGGATTTCCGCCCAGGAGGCGAAGGAAATGCTGGCACGCGCCATCGAAAACGAGGCGCGGCATGACGCGGCCCTGATGGTGAAGAAGATCGAAACTGAAGCACGCGAAACGGCGGACCGCAAGGCCAAGAACATCATTTCGCTGGCGATTCAGCGGTATGCGGGCGACTATGTGGCTGAGAAGACGGTTTCCGTCGTCAATCTGCCCAATGAAGAAATGAAGGGCCGTATCATCGGGCGGGAAGGCCGCAACATCCGGGCCATCGAGGCGTCCACCGGGGTCGACCTCATCATAGACGACACGCCGGAGGCCGTCATCCTTTCGGGGTTCAATCCCGTGCGCAGGGAGGTGGCCAGGGTCTCGCTGGAGCGTCTCATTTCCGATGGGCGCATTCACCCCGCGAGGATCGAAGAGATCGTCGAGAAAGTGAACATCGAAATCGAGAATGCGATCAAGGAATCCGGGGAGCAGGCCGCGTTCGATGTGGGAGTGCACGGAATCCATCCCGAACTGATCAAGCTGCTCGGAAAGCTCAAATACCGGACTAGTTACGCGCAGAACGTCCTGCAGCACTCCCGGGAGGTGGCTTTCCTGTGCGGCATCATGGCGGCGGAACTGGGGATCAACGAGAAACAGGCGAAGCGTGCCGGGTTGCTGCACGATATCGGCAAGGCCATCGACCACGAAATGGAAGGGCCTCACGCCACCCTGGGCGCCGATCTGGCCAGGCGCTACGGCGAGGCGCCCCCGATCATTCACGCCATTGCGGCTCACCATGAAGACGTGCCCGCGGAAGATGTGCTCGCCATTCTCGTCCAGGCGGCCGACGCCCTTTCCGGTGCGCGGCCGGGTGCCCGCAAGGAACTGCTTGAAACGTACGTGAAACGGCTTGAGGATCTGGAGAGAATCGCCGGTTCTTTCCCGGGAATCAACAAGGCCTATGCGATTCAGGCGGGGCGGGAACTGCGGATCATCGTCGAAAGCGGACAGGTCAACGATGCCGACGTGGTGCTGTTGAGCCGGGATATCGCCAAAAAGATCGAGGGCGAACTGACGTATCCGGGCCAGATCAAGGTAACGGTGATACGGGAGACCCGCGCCGTCGAATATGCCAAGTAGAGCCCGCGCGGGCTACGCCATTCGAGTGAAGTCATTTTAAGGGGGCACGGCTGCTTGCCGTGCCCATTTTCGTAAGGGTGGCCGGCGGTCCGGTACAAGGGTCGCAAACAACAGTCTGATACGAGGGTGTGTTCAAGATGACGGCATTGAGAGGAGTGCATAAAGCCCTTCCCTGCGTTTGACCGGCACATCGGCCCGCAGCATGGGGCTGGGTTTACCCCCGCCCGCGTCGCCTCCCGCTGGGCAGGTGTTGTGCAATCTTGAACGCACCTCGATATGAGGTGTCGGGAGTGGAAAACGTTTTTGATGTTCTGAACGAAAGAGGGTTCGTGGCTCAGGCGTCGGACGTCGAGGCGCTGAGGGAGCGCCTGGGGCGGCCCACGAGTTGCTACATCGGTTTCGATCCCACAGCGGACAGCCTGCACATCGGGAGCATGGTGCCGATCATGGCCCTGGCCCACATGCAGCGGTGCGGGCATCGTCCCCTGGTATTGGTCGGGGGGGGCACGGGACTGGTGGGAGACCCCAGCGGAAAGACGGAAATGCGCCGAATGCTCACCGCGGAGCAAATCAGGGGCAATGTGGATGCGTTGAAGGCTCAGCTTTCCCGATTTCTGGAATTCGGTGACGGCAAGGCGCTCATGCTCAACAATGCGGACTGGCTTTTGGACTTGCGCTACATCGAATTTCTAAGGGACATCGGCCGACATTTCAGCGTCAATCGCATGCTTGCCGCCGAGAGCTACAAAATGCGGCTGGAAACCGGACTGAACTTCATCGAATTCAACTATATGCTGCTGCAGGCCTATGATTTTTACCACCTGGCCGAGGAATACGACTGCGTTCTGCAGATGGGCGGCAATGACCAGTGGGGCAACATCGTGGCGGGGATCGAGCTGATTCGGCGCAAGAGCGGCCGGGAGGCCTACGCGATCACCTTCCCGCTGCTCACCACGGCCTCCGGCGCGAAAATGGGCAAGACGGCGGCGGGTGCCGTGTGGCTGAGCGCTTCGAGGACTTCGCCCTTCGACTACTACCAGTATTGGATCAACACAGACGATCGCGACGTGGTGAGGTTTCTGAAGCTGTACACGTTCCTGCCGCTGTTGGAAATCGCGGCGGTTGAAGGTTTGCAGGGGCAAGATCTGAACGCGGCGAAAACCGTTCTCGCCTACGAGGCCACTTTGCTGACCCATGGCAGGGAGAATGCCTTGGCCGCCTGCGAGGCGGCAAGCGGCGTATTCGGCAGGCGCCGGCTGGCTCCCGATCTGCTGCCGTCCAGCGGAATCCCGAGGGATGTCCGGGACGAAACGCAGGCGGTGCCCACGACGCATGTGGAGAGGCATCGGCTGGAGGAAGGCATTCCGGCGTTTGAATTGTTCGCCGAAACGGGACTTTGCGAATCGCGGAGCGCTGCCCGGCGCTTGATTCAGCAAGGCGGCGCCTATGTCAACGACATGCGTCTGCGGGAATTTGATCTGCGCATCGGAGTCAGCCACCTGAGGCACGATGGGATCCTGCTGAAGGCGGGCAAGAAGAAAATTCATCGCGTTCGTGCGATGAACTAGCCTTTTTGTGATTGACACCCTCCGGTGGCTTTGGTATATATCGCGGGCTTTCGCGGAACGCGCGGTGAATCGGAGCCGCGCGGGAGCGGGGTGGCCAGCCGGTTCGGGAAGTTGGAACCGGGGGTCGACCGAACGATCCGGAGTGATTATTTTACTAAAGGTGGAAAAGATTTGCTCCGGGGAGCGCGCGTGGCCCTGGTTTTTCGAGCCGCGCGGGGGAATTTGGCGTGCAGATTTGCACGTTGGGTTCTTTAAAAAGTCGCTTGACAATGCAAGTTGAACGGTGTACATTGAAAAGTCCCTGAGCGGGAACGAGTCTGTTCTTTGGAAACTAAATAGTGGGTAAGGTGCTGGGCCTAGAGAGAGATTTAAGGGATAAACTGGAGAGTTTGATCCTGGCTCAGAATAAACGCTGG